>Ga0136620_10001230_pt1 | contig 12075 bp, 12 predicted proteins | sample AntDrymUQ4162106_2_FD_104806 | JGI IMG/M metagenome (GOLD analysis project Ga0136620, IMG submission 104806) | Polar desert sand microbial communities from Dry Valleys, Antarctica - metaG UQ416 (21.06) | ecosystem: Environmental > Terrestrial > Soil > Desert | place: Antarctica: Dry Valley... | reverse complement strand
GTACTCCGCCTCGTCGTCGGACAGGCGATAGTTGAGCGGTACGGAGACCGCGCCCACCTTGCGGGCGGCGTTCACGAACACCACCACGCCGAGCGAGTTCTGACCGCACCAGACACACGTGGTGCCCGGCCCGACCCCCTGCTCCAACAGCACGTTGGCCAGTCGGTTCGCTCGCGCCTCGAGCTCGGCGTACGTCAGCGTCTGGATGGGCATGCCGGGGCGGTCATCGATGACGGCGACCTTGTCGGGCTGCAGGGCGGCATAGCTCGTGAGCAGGTCGGCCATAGGTGGCGTTCGTAGCATGCGGGCGGCAGCAGGCTACGACCGAGCAGTTGCCGACCTGCCATGCTCGGCGGATGGCTGCACGCACGATCAACGGCATCGCGGGACTGAAGGAGCTGGTCGGCGAACATCTCGGATACAGCGACTACGTCGAGATCACGCAGGCTCAGGTGAACCTGTTCGCCGAGGCCACAGGTGATCACCAATGGATCCATGTCGATGTGGAACGGGCCAACGCAGGGCCGTTCGGCGGACCCATCGCCCACGGCTACCTGACGCTGTCGCTCGGTCCCCAGCTCGGGCCGCAGATCTACCAGGTCGAGGGCATCTCGATGGGCGTCAACTACGGCACGCAGAAGGTGCGCTTCCCGTCACCGGTGCCAGTGGGGTCCAAGCTGCGTCTCGGCGCAACCCTGCTCGACGTCACCGACGTCGCCGAAGGCGCCCAGATCACGATGGAGTTCGTGTTCGAGGTGGACGGCGCCTCCAAGCCGTCGTGCGTGGCCCAGGTCATCTTCCGCTACTACGCGTGAGGCCGGCCGATACCGTCGCCCCGGTGACGGATCCGTACTTGCCCGGCGAATCATCGGATCCCGCCGCCCGAGATCCCACCGCTGCCGTGACGGACCACGTCCGCCGGTCTTGGGACCGCGAAACACTGCCCCGTGGCGATGAGAAGCGCCAGGTCGTGCAACAGATGTTCGACGCCATTGCCGGGCGTTACGACCTCGTGAACCGCGTCATGACGTTCGGGCTCGACATCCGCTGGCGTCGTCACACCGTCGCCGAGTTGCATCTGGAACCGGCGAGCGTCGTGCTCGACCTGGCGTCGGGCACCGGTGACCTGTGCGTCAACCTGATGCGCGCCGGATATCGACCGATCTCTATCGACCTCAGCCTCGGCATGCTGAAGGCGGACCGCAGCGGGGCTCCACGGGTGCAGGCCGACATCCTGCGCCTGCCGATCGGCCCCGCAGCGGTCGATGGCGTCACATGTGGTTTCGCCCTGCGCAACCTCGTGGAGCTCGAAGCGTTCTTCGCTGAGCTGGCGCGGGTCGTTCGTCCAGGGGGGAGGATCGCCCTCCTCGATGTCGGCATCCCGTCGAACCCCGTGATCCGCTGGGGCAACGGCATCTACTTCGGCAAGGTCGTCCCCCGCATCGGTGCGCTGCTGTCCGACGGCGCGGCGTACCGGTACCTCCCGAAGTCCGTGTCGTACCTGCCGCCGCCGGCGGCCATGCTGGCGATGCTGAACGACGCCGGCTTCGTCCACGTCTCGCACCACTTTCTGTCGGGCGGGCTGACGCAGCTGCTCGTGGGGACGAGGGCCTGATGCGCGCCGTGACGCGCCCGTTGTCAGAGGTCAACGACGGACCGGTCGACCTCAACGACGTGGCCGGATCGGACGGGTTCCTGTTCGTGCGCGACGGTGTCGGTGCCGCCGGCCAGGGCGTCGCGGCCCGAGTCGGCATCGACGAGGCGGCGGACTGGTTGTCCAAGATCGAGCACGACGGTCCAGCCGGCATCGCCGGTGTAGGACCGCTGGCCATCGGGTGCCTGCCGTTCCGTCCCGGCGCCGAGGCGTCCCTCGTGATCCCCCGGCGCATCGTCAGCAAGGCCGTCGACCGGTCGCAGTGGGTCACCGACGTCATGGTCAGCGAGGAAGCTGCACACGTCGAGCCGTTCCCGGTGGGGCGGAACGCGACGACCGGACCCGAGTTCGGCAAATACCGCATCTCCCCCGGCGTCTCCGTGGAGCACTACCTGGGCGCCGTCACCGCCACCCGCGACGCCGTGCGCGCCGGCGAGGTGGTCAAGGCCGTGATCGCTCGGGACGTCACCATCACGTCGGATCGACCGTTCAACGTGCACGCCGTGCTGCATCGCTTGAAGGCCTCCTTCGGGTCCAGCTACCGATACCTCGTCGACGGGTTGATCGGTGCCAGTCCCGAGCTGCTCGTGCAGGTAGACGGCGACGTCGTCCGATCGCATCCGCTCGCCGGCACGGCCCCGCGAACAGGTGATCCGGGTCACGACGCAGCCCTGGCAGAGTCTCTGGTCGAGAGCACGAAGGACCAGGTGGAGCACCGCGTCGTCATCGACGTGGTGCACGACACGCTGCTGCCGTGGTGCAGTTACCTCGACTGGGAGCCCGAGCCGTCGATCGTCGCCGTCGCCAACGTGCAGCACCTTGGCACGCTGATCGAAGGACGTCTTTCGCGACCTGCGCCGCACGTCGCCGTCCTCGCCCGAGCGCTCTCGCCGACACCGGCGTTGGGTGGGCATCCCCGGGAGGAGGCGCTGGCACTCATCGAACGGGTGGAGGGCTTCGACCGGAGGCGCTACGGCGGCGCCGTTGGCTGGGTCGACGCCGCCGGCAACGGCACATGGGCCGTGGCCATTCGCTGTGCCGAACTGTCGCCCGACCGGCGCACGGCGCGGTTGATCGCAGGGGGCGGCATCGTCGCCGAGAGCGATCCCGTCGCCGAGCTGGCTGAGACACAGGCCAAGTTCCAGGCGATGCTCTCGGCGCTCGTGCGCGCCTGAGTCGCCATCGCCACGGTCGGCACTGCAGTGATCGCGAGTGCGCGTCGTGCACGGGCCGTTAGAGCGCGTCGTGCACGGCCCGATGCAGCCCGGCATGCACCTCGACGTTGCGGGCCCGGTCCGACGGCACCCGGATCAGGGCCGGACCCGACCGAGCGAGTGCTTCCGACAGCTCGGCAGCCGACGTGACCGTCGACGACGTGATCCCGTGGGCCCGTGCCAGCGTCTCCAGATCGACGCCGTGCGGTGTGCCGAACAGCGTCTCGAACCGGTCCTCCGGCAGCTGCGTCGCCTGTGGGAGAAAGGAGAAGATGCCTCCACCGTCGTTGTCGACGACGACGATCCGCACGTCGACGTCGCGGCCGACGATGCCGATCAACGCGTTGGCGTCGTGCAGCACGGCGATGTCGCCGGCCAGCACGACCACGGGGCGTCCACGGGCCAACGCCAGTCCCATTGCGGTCGACATCGTGCCATCGATGCCGTTGGCACCTCGGTTGGCGTGAGCGACCGCCAGCGGTCCGCCGAACCACTCGAGGTCGCGCACGGGCATCGAGGATGCTACGACCACGTCGGCGCCGGCTGGTCGATCTTCGGCGACGACCCGAGCAACGCCCGGCTCGCTCAGCACGTCCTCGTCACCGAGGAACTTGGCGATGGCGTGCTCGGCACGCTCGGCGGCGTGCTGCCACCCGGCCATCCACGACGTACCAGCAGCGCCTCGCATGCCCAACCTCAGAGAGGCGAGTGAGCCCGGCGCCAGCACGGCGGCCACGCCGTGGTCGGGGTCGATGACGCCGGGACCACCGACTTGCACCAAGAGTGGCGCTGCGTCGGCGATCCACGTGGCCAGCTGCTTCGAAGCAGGAGGACGCCCGACGCGCACCACCACCTCTGGGCGATTGTCAACGGCGAACGCATCGTTCCGGAGCAGAGAATCAAAGGCCGCCACCGCGGTCGGGGCGTCACGAATGCCCGACGTGGGGTCAGCCAGTATCGGCCATTGCAACGCTGCCGAAAGCGCCCGTACCTGTTCCCCGCCCGTGAATGAACGGCCGCCGGCGACGATCACACCGCGGTGTCTGTCGAGCGCCGCCAACAGCTCGCCGCCAACGGTGGTCACCTCGGTGTCCTCGGGCGTCGGTGCAGGAAAACCGTGCGCCGGCGGCCCATCCCCGGCGCGCCCGAGCAGCGGCTCGCGAAAGGGCAGGTTCAGGTGCACCGGCCCGGCGTCGGCTGGCCGCCAGCCGGTGGAGGCGGCGAACGCCCGCCGCGCCAGGGATCGCCACGCACACCATCCGGCGGGGTCGGCAACGCCGGGATCGTGGAACCAGCGCACGGCTCGGCCGAAGAGGTGCGTCTGGTCGATGGTCTGGGGTGCTCCCACGTCGCGCAGCTCCGGGGGTCGGTCGGCCGTGACGACGAGCATCGGGACCGCCGACAGCGACGCTTCTACGACGGCGGGATGCAGGTTCGCCGCCGCCGTCCCGCTCGTGCACAGCACCACGGCCGGCACGCGTCCACCGGCGTCCAGGCCCAATCCGAGCGCGTAGAACGCAGCAACACGCTCGTCATGCACGATGTGGATGCGCACGCCGACATGCTCCGCCAGCGCCAGCGCCATCGGCGTGCTTCGGGAACCAGGAGCGACCACCGCATGACGCACGCCAAGGCGCACCCACTCGTCGGCGAGCGTGGCGCAGAACGTCGCCTGCACGTCAGCGGGGCTCGACGGCACGTCACTCACGCCGCGTGACGGTAATGGGTTGTGCATAGGCTGCGGGTGTGCACGTGGACATCTGGTCCGATGTGGTGTGTCCGTGGTGCTACATCGGCAAGCGACGCTTCGAGGCGGCAGTGGCCCGACTCGACGACCTCGAGGTCGACGTGACGTACCGACCCTTCCAGCTCGACCCCGGAGCGCCCATCGGTTCCACCATGCCCGCCGTCGACGCCTACTCGCGCAAGTTCGGCGGTCCCGAGCGGGCCCGGGCGATCATCGACAAGGTCACCAGGGTGGCCGCCGCCGATGGTCTCGACTTCCGCCTCGACAAGGCCAAACGCGCCAACACCCATGCTGCTCACCGCCTGCTGTGGTGGGCCCTCGACGCCGACCATGGCGTGTCGCAGGAGGCGCTGAAGGAGCGGCTGCTGCGGGCCTACTTCACCGAGGGACTCGACGTCGGTGACCATGCCGTGCTGGCCGACCTGGCCGCCGACGTGGGCGCCGACCGCAGCGTCGCCGCTCGGTTCCTGGCCGGCGACGGAGGTGTCGACGAGGTCGACGAGCAGCTAGCGCTCGCCGGCGAGGGCGGGATCACGGCCGTTCCCACGTACGTGGTGGCCGATACGTGGGCCATTCCGGGGGCACAGGACCCGGACGTGTTCGTGAAGGCCCTGCGTCGGCTCGCCGACAAAGCCCGTGCCAGCTGACGGCCTCGCCGCCGACATCACGGGCAGCGGCCCCCGCCTCGTGCTCGTCCATGGGTTCACACAGACCCGGCGGTCATGGGCGCCACTTGCGCAGAGGCTGGCCGACCGGTACGAGGTGATGAGCGTCGACGCCCCAGGGCACGGCGAATCGGCCTCTGCCGACGCCGACCTCGAGACCGGTGCTGCGCTGTTGGCAGCGGCCGGCGGTCCTGCCACGTACGTCGGCTACTCGATGGGCGGCCGTCTGTGTCTTCACGTCGCCGTCGGGCATCCCGAAGTGGTCCAGCGGCTGGTGTTGATCGGCGCCTCGCCGGGGCTCGATGACGAATCGACTCGGCGAGAGCGGCGTCGGAATGACGAACGGTTGGCCGATCACGTCGAGCACGTCGGCACCGAGGTATTCGTCGATGAGTGGTTGTCGAGACCGATGTTCGCAGGTCTCACGCCGGCCACCGCAGGGCGCCAGCACCGGCTGCGCAACGATCCCGCCCGCCTGGCGGCCAGCCTGCGCCATGCCGGGACGGGCGTGCAGCAGTCGCTGTGGGGCGATCTGGCGCACATCACGTGTCCGGTGCTGCTGCTCGTCGGCGCTGGCGACGACGACACGTTCCACCTCGTGGCCGCTCGCATGGCCGCAGCCCTGCCCGACGCCACGCAGGTTACGATCCCCGGCGCCGGACACAGCGTCCACCTCGAGCGTCCCGAGGCCACACTCGACGTGTTGACTCGTTGGCTTGCTGATCACCCGCCCAGCGCCAGTCCCACCGACGCCGCCAGCCCGTAGGCGATCTGCAGCCGTCCCGTGGCGCCCAGCACCGGGACGAGTCCGGAGCCGACGGCACCGTCGGCGACAGTTCGCACCGGAACCATGGCGAGGGGCATTGCGGCGAGCGTCAACAGCACCTCCCACCGCCACCCTGCCGCCGCCCCGGCGCAACCGAAGGCGGCGGCGATCAGCGCCGCGTAGAACCAGCGCGTCCGCCGGTCGCCGAGCCGCACAGCGAGTGTCCGTTTGCCGGCCACGGTGTCGGTCGGGATGTCACGCAGGTTGTTGATCACGAGAAGAGCGCAAGCCAGGAACCCGACGCCGGCACCCATCGCCACGGACGGGCCCGTCACGTGCTCGATGGCCACGAACGTCGTGCCCGTCGTCGCCACCAAGCCGAAGAACACGAACACGAACAGCTCCCCCAGCCCGAGGTAGCCGTACGGTTTGGGGCCGCCGGTGTACAACCACGCCGCCGAGAGCGCCGCAGCGCCGACCGTCAGCAGCCACCACGACACGGCAACGGCCAGCACAGCCCCGGCCACAGCGGCCACGCCGAGCGCGACGAGCGCAGCGAGGCGCACCGAGCCCGGCGACGCCAGGCCGGATGCCACGAGCCGCGTGGGACCAACACGGGCGTCGTCGGTGCCGCGCACGCCGTCGCTGTAGTCGTTGGCGTAGTTCACACCCACTTGCAGGGCGAGGCTGACCACGAGCGCCAGACCGACGCGCCACCAGACGATGTCGCCGACGCCGACAGCACAAGCGGCGCCCACGCCGACGGGCACAACGGCTGCCGGAAGCGTCCTGGGCCGGGCACCGGCGATCCAACGGTTCACAGGTCGGCCATCATGGAGCGATGATCGATTGCTGGCAACTCCCGCCCGCATGACGAGACGGCTGGTGGCGGTGGACATGCCGGGTGGACCGGCGTTCGTCGATACCGTCGCCGGGCTGTGGGACGCCGGCGATGCCTGCTTCGTGCTCGATCGCCGCTATCCGACGGTGCTGGCCAAGCAGGTGCTCGACGTCGTGTCGCCTGCCGCCGTGCTCGACGCTGACGGCGAGGAACACGAACGCTCTGGATCCCGACCCGTGGAGGACGGCGACGCGCTCGTGGTCGCCACAGGCGGCAGCACCGGCGCCCCTCGCGGCGTTGTCCTCACGCACGACGCCGTCGCCGCTTCGGCGGCGATCACGAGCCGGCGCCTGTCCGTGACCGACGACGACCACTGGCTGGCATGCCTGCCCTTGGCCCACATCGGCGGTCTCTCCGTCGTCACCAGGGCGATGTTGACAGGGACGGCTCTCACCGTGCTCGACGGGTTCGACCCTGATGCCGTCATGGCCAGCGGCGCCACGCTGGTCTCGCTCGTGCCGACCGCCCTGAAACGTGTGGACCCGACCGCGTTCCGGGCCATCGTGCTAGGCGGTTCTGCGCCGCCGGTCGAGCTGCCCGGCAATGCCGTCGTCACGTACGGCATGACCGAGACCGCCAGCGGGATCGTCTACGACGGGGTGCCGCTCGATGACGTCGATGTTCGCCTGGCGGACGACGGCGAGATCATGGTCGCCGGCCCGACGCTGCTGAGGGCCTACCGCGATGGTCGCCAGGCGCTCGTCGACGGTTGGTTCGCCACCGACGATCTCGGCTCGTGGGACAGCGACGGCAGGCTGGTGGTGCACGGCCGGCGAGGTGACCTGATCATCACCGGTGGCGAGAACGTGTGGCCCGATGCCGTCGAAGCAGCGCTGCGCAGCCACCCTCTCGTGGCCGACGCCGGCGTCGCCGGCCGCCCTGATCCCGAATGGGGCGCCGTCGTCACCGCATTCGTGGTGCCCTCTGGAGCGATACCCACGCTCGACCAGCTTCGCGAGCACGTAAAGCTGGTGCTCCCGGCGTACGCCGCACCGCGCAGCCTCCACATCGTCGACGCCCTGGCGCGAACGCCGCTGGGCAAGCTGCGACGGGATCAGCTGGCGACGCCGACCGAGCGCACACCGGCCCCGCCGTCGATCACGTAGGTCTCACCCGTGATCCAGCTGGCGGCGTCGCTGGCCAGGAACACGGCCAGGTTGGCGATGTCCTCGGGCTCACCGAGGCGCTTCATCGGCAGGGCGTTCTTCATGGCGTCGCCGAAGTTGTCGACGAGCACGGAGGCGAAATCGGTGTTCACCAGGCCGGGGGCGATGCCGACGACGCGACTCGGCCCCAGTTCGGCGGCGAGCTGGCGGGTCAGGTGGATCAGCGCCGCCTTCGTCACGTTGTACACGCCGAGGCCGAACTCGGCGCGCAGCCCGCCAACGGAGGCGATGTTGACGATCACGCCGGGCCGGGCCTTCATCGACTTCTCCCACACCTGGTGGCTCCAGAACAGGGGTCCCTTCACGTTGACCTGGAACGTCTTGTCGAACCGTGCCTCGTCGACGTCGAGCGTGGCGCCGTAGTACGGGTTCGTGGCGGCGTTGTTGACGAGGATGTCGACAGCGCCGAAGCGCTCGATCGTGGCGTCGACACACGCCTCGGCCGCCGACGGGTCGCCGGCGTTCGCTGCGAACACGGCGGTCTCGCCGTCCATCTCGGCCGCTGCGCCCTCCAGCTGATCCAGCTTGCGGCTACTGAGCATCACCCTCGCACCCGACGAGGCGAGCCCGGCGGCGATCGCCTTGCCGATCCCTTTCGAGGCCCCCGTGACCAGGGCGACCTTGCCGCCAAGTGAGATCTCCATCGCCGGGACGCTAGCGGTCGGCGTCGTCGCCGGGCGCTGTGCGCTCGGTGCCGGGCGTGTGCACCAGCTCAGGTTCGGGCGGATCAGCGGTGTCATCGGGCGGACCGATCACACGCACCCGACGGACGCGTCGGCCCTCCACCTCGGCAGCGATGAACTGCCAACGGTCTCGCTCCACCAGTTCGCCGGGCTTTGGGACGTGGCCGAGCGTGCTGAACACGAAACCGCCGAGCGTGTCCCAGTCGACGTGGGGCAGCTCGACGTCGAGCGCCTCGTTGACGTCGGAGATCTGCACGGCCCCGTCGACGAGCCACTCGCGCTCGCCGAGCTGCTGCACGACCGGCTGCTCGTCGTCGTACTCGTCGACGATCTCACCGACCAGTTCCTCGAGGCAGTCCTCCAACGTGATCAGGCCGGTGATCGCCCCGTACTCGTCGGCCACGATCGCCAGGTGGAAGTGGTTGGCCTGCATCTCGCGCATGAGTGCGCTGATCGGCTTGTTCTCGGGAATGAAGTGCACCGGGCGGGCCAGGCCGCGCACCGGATCCTGGCCGGCGCCACTGCGCTCGGCGGCGATCAGGTCCTTGGCGTAGGCCAGCCCGACGATGTCGTCGTCGTGATCTGTGATCGGCACCCGGCTGTACCCGTGCACGATCGTGAGGTCGAGCGCCGCCGACACGGTGGCGTCATCCTGGACGATCACCATGTCGGGCCGAGGCACCATCGTTTCGCGGGCGACGGTGTCGCCGAACTCGATGATGCTCTCGATCAGCCGGCGCTCCTCGTGCTCGATCACCTCGTCGGCGGCCGCCGTCTGCACGATGCCCAACAGCTCCTGCTCATTGACGAACGGTCCCTTCTTCAGGCCCTTGCCGCGCACGATCACGTTCGTGAGGCCGATCAATCCCCGTGACACGAGTTGCAGCGGCGGGAACCCCACCAGGGCTCGCAACGGGCGGGCCGTCAGGAGCGCAGCGCGGTCGGCGTGGAGCACGGCATAAGTCTTGGGGACGGCCTCGGCCAGCACGAAGAACACGATGATGTTGAGCACGACGCCGACGAGCACGCCCCACGGGCCGAAGATCCGGCCGGCGACGAGTCCGGTGAGGGTGGCCTGGACGGTCTGGCAGATGTTGACGGTGAGCAGCAGCGGGTTGATCCAGTGCTCGGGCTCGTCCACCAGACGCCGCAGGCTCGGGCCGGACCTCGACCCGCCGGCCGCCAGCGAGGCCGCCCTGTGGGCGCTCATCCTCGATAGAGACATCTCGGCGACCGCCATGAAGATCAGCACGATCAGCAGCAAGAAGATCACGAACAGCATCGACCAGTCGGCGCCGGTGACGGCGAGCATCGGGGTGACGGCCATCAGTCGTCGTGCTCCTGGCGGAACGTCGCCGGCGCCGCACCGTGCCAGTGGAGGCGGACGAGCACGTCCCGTTCGACCTCGCGCATGCGGTTCGCCGACTCCTCGTCGTCGTGGTCGTGCCCGAGCACATGCAAGATGCCGTGGACCACGAGCAACGCCAGTTCGTCGTCGAGCGTGCCGGCGTGCGCCGGCGCCTGATCGTTGGCAACGCCCGGGCAGATCACGACGTCGCCGAGCAGGCGCAGCGGGGCGTCGTCGTCGACGGTGATGTCGAGGGGAAACGACAACACGTCCGTCGGGCCCTCGTGCGCCATGTGCTCGACGTTCAGATCGGCCATCGCCTCGCGGTCCACGAACGTGAGCGTCAGCTCGTCCTGTCGGTCGGCCTGGCGCTGCTCCACCAACTCGGTCAGCACGTCGGTGGCGAGGCGCGCCCAGCGGTCGGCCTCGAGCGGAATCTCGTCTTGTTGGTCAGCGCAGACGACGGCGACTGCCGCGGTCAGGCCGGTGGTACTGGCAGGGTCGTTCATGACGATGTCCCGGCGTCGACCCGTTCGTAGGCAGCCACGATGTCGGCCACGATGCGGTGCCGGACGACATCGCCGGCGTCGAGCCGGACGAAGACCAGTCCTTCGATTCCGGTGAGCGTGCGCTCCAACCCTGCCAGGCCGCTCTTGCCGTTTGGCACGTCAACTTGGGTCACGTCGCCGGTGACGACGACACGGGACCCGAAGCCGATGCGGGTGAGGAACATCTTCATCTGCTCCGGCGACGTGTTCTGCGCCTCGTCGAGGATGATGAAGGAATTGTTGAGCGTGCGCCCACGCATGAAGGCCAACGGCGCCACCTCGACCGTCTGGCGCTCCAGCAGGCGCTGGGCGGCCTCAGGCTCGACCATGTCGTACAAGGCATCGTAAAGCGGCCGCAGGTAGGGATCGATCTTGGCCATCAGGTCGCCCGGGAGGAACCCGAGCCGCTCGCCGGCCTCGACGGCCGGCCTGGTGAGGATGATGCGTTGCACCTCTTTGGCCTGCAGGGCACGCACGGCCATGGCGACGGCGAGCCAAGACTTACCGGTGCCCGCTGGGCCGATGCCGAACGTGATCACGTTCTCGGCGATGGCGTCGACGTAGCGCTTCTGACCGGCCGTCTTGGGCCGTACCGGACGGCCTCTCGTGCCGCGCAGCAGCTCGTGGCTCAGCACCTCGGTCGGGCGCTCGTCGGCGGCGTTCATGCTGATCACCCTGGCGAGGTCCGACTCACCGAGCTCGTGGCCGCGCTGCAGGAGCCCCACCAGCTCCTCGAACAGACGCCCCACCTCGGTCCGACGCTCGCCTCGAACCGTGACCTCGTTGCCCCGCACGCTGATGGTGGTCTCGGGGAACGCCGTCTCGATCTGACGCAGCCGCTCGTCTCGGGGCCCGACGAGTGCCGCCATCACGTGAGTGCCGGGGATGACCACGGTGGTCGTGGTGTCGGTTGCTGTCATCGTGTCGGGCGAGCCGGGGCTGTCATCGCCCACACGGTAGCGCCGGCAGCTTGCGCACCACACGAGACCGCCCCCATCCCACCGCCCCACCGCCCCACCGCCCCACCGCCCCGAACTGTGAGCCACACGGCCGATGTCGGCATCGAGCACTCACACTTCCCGACGGCTCCACCGAACTGTGAGCCACACGCCCGATGTCGGCATCGAGCACTCACAGATCAGGTCGGGCGGGCGGGATGCGACGAAACGCGAGGACACCCCGTGGAACTCCCACGGGGTGTCCTCGACTACTTACGTGTTCTGCCGTGCGTGTTGTCTAGGTGTCGATCTTCGTGATCGCCCTACCAAGCTCGATGATGGCGGCATCGCCATTGAGGAGCTCGATGCGCAGCCCTGTCACGTCGAGGCCGGTGGGCAAGCGCCGCACCTTCTGGAACGTGATGTTGGCGAGCCCTGGAAAGTT
>Ga0136620_10001229_pt1 | contig 12081 bp, 12 predicted proteins | sample AntDrymUQ4162106_2_FD_104806 | JGI IMG/M metagenome (GOLD analysis project Ga0136620, IMG submission 104806) | Polar desert sand microbial communities from Dry Valleys, Antarctica - metaG UQ416 (21.06) | ecosystem: Environmental > Terrestrial > Soil > Desert | place: Antarctica: Dry Valley... | reverse complement strand
GCAGTCCGATGACGGCGAGTGCTACACGATGGGCGCCATCGTGGCCGACCACCTGAAGATGCCCTCGCTGACCCAGGTGATCAAGATGGACGTGGCCGAGGGCAAGCTCACCTGCGAGCGCCAGGCCGAGTACGGCTACGACACGGTCGAGATCGACCTGCCCGCCGTCATCTCGGTGGGCGACGCCATCAACGAGCCGCGCTACCCGTCGCTCAAGGCGATCATGGGGGCCAAGAAGAAGCAGCTCGACACCAGGGGCATCGGCGACATCGGCATCGAGGCCGACCAGGTCGGCGCCGATGGCTCGCGCACCAGCGTCCTTGGCATCAACCCGCCGCCGGCGAAGGCGGCCGGGGAGATCATCGAGGACGAGGACACAAACGAGACGGTCGAGAAGATCGTCGCCTGGCTGGATGAGAGGAAGCTGCTGGCATGAGCGGGATCCTGACCTACGCGCTGCATTACGAGGGCGAGTTCAACAAGAACTCGCTCGGCGCCGTATCCGAGGGCGCCAAGCTGGCCAAGGAGGTCGGCGGAGAGGCGGCCGTGGTGGTCGTCGGCGGCGACGACCTCACCGACGAGCTATGCGCGACCCTGGGCTCCTACGGCGCCTCCAAGGTCTACCGCGCCAACGCCCCGGAGGGCCTCGGCGCGCCGGTGGTCGACGTGATGGCCAAGGTCATCGCCGACGAGGGCTACTCCTACGCCCTGTTCGGCGGCGGCCTGCTCGGCTTCGAGATCGGCGCCGGGCTCACCGCCCGGCTCAACGCCGGCGTGACCATGGAGGTCACCGAGGTCAAGGCCCAGGACGGCAAGCTGGTCGCCGTCCGCCCGATCCTGCAGGACTCGGCCATCGTGGACGTGGAGTACGTCTCGGAGCCGGGCATCATCATCGGCCGCCTCAACGCCTTCGACATCCAAGAGGGCGGCGAGGGCTCGGCCGAGGTCGTCGACGTGGACATACAGCTCGAGGAGCACTCGACCAAGGCCCGGATGGTCAATCGCGGCGAGCAGCGCGGCGCCGACGTGAACATCGAGGACGCCGACTTCCTCGTGGCCGGCGGCCGCGGGCTGGGCAAGGCGGAGGGCTTCGAGCTCTGCGAGGCCCTGGCCGAGGCGCTCGGCGGCTCGGTGGCGGCCACCCGCGCGGTGGTCGACGCCGGCTGGTACCCGTATGCGGCTCAGATCGGCCAGACCGGGAAGACCGTCGCGCCCAAGCTCTACCTGGCGGCCGGCATCTCCGGTGCCATCCAGCACAAGGTGGGGATGCAGTCCTCCGAGAACATCGTGGCGATCAACAAGGACCAGAACGCCCCGATCTTCGAGTTCTCCGACCTAGGCATCGTGGGCGATCTGAACAAGATCCTGCCCAAGCTCACCGAGGCCGTGAAGGCGAAGAAGGGCTAGGGCCCTCGTGGCGGGCAGAAACGGCAACGGCCGGGCCACGCCGGCGGACTTCCCGCCGCCCGTGGATTCGCAGGGCGAGTTCATCAAGCGCGAGCTGGACGCCGAGGACGAGCTGATCGAGGTCGGCGTCGCGATCGTCGGCGGCGGCACGGCCGGGCTGGCGTGCGCGAATCGGTTGCTCGCGCTGCTGGCCGAAGATCCGGCTCTGCTCGAGAGCCTGGGTGAGGTTCCAGTGGCGGTGATAGAGAAGGCAAAGACGTGCGGCGGGCACAACCTGTCCGGCGCCGTCATGCGGCCTGAGCCGCTGGAGCGACTTTTCCCCGATCTGTCGCGGGAGGACTGGCGTCGCGAGGGCTTCGCGTTCGGCGAGGTCGAAAAGGAGGCCGTCTATCTCACGCCGACCTCCAAGCGCTCTCTCAAGATCCCCACGCCGCCGCCGTTTCGCAACCACGGCAACGAGGTGATCTCGGTGTCGTCACTGGCCCGCTACCAGCAGCGCATCGCCGAGGAGGCGGGCGCGTACGTCCTCACCGAGACCTCAGCCTCCCAGCTGCTGGTGGAGGACGGCGAGGTCAAGGGCGTGCGCTCCGGCGACAAGGGGCGCGGCAAGGACGGCGAGCCGCTGGGCAACTTCGAGCCCGGCACCGACATCAAGGCCAAGGCCACCGTGCTGGCCGAGGGCTGCTGGGGCCACCTCACCGGGCCCGCCATCCGCGAGTTCGACCTGGCCCGCGACCGTGAGCCCCAGACCTGGGAGCTCGGCGTCAAGGAGGTCTGGAAGGTCCCGACGGCCCTGGACCGCGTGATCCACACGATCGGCCCGTGGCCGGTGTCGCCCTCGGCCAAGTACGGCCAGGTGGGCGGCACGTGGATCTACCCGATGAAGGACGAGAAGACCGGCGACGACCTGATCTCGATCGGCTTCGTGATCGACCTGGAGTACGCCGATGCCACCACCTCGGCCCACGACCTGCTGCAGACCTTCAAGACCCACCCTCTGGTGCGCAAGATCCTCGAGGGCGGCGAGCGCGTGGCGTGGGGCGCCAAGGCGCTGCCCGCCGGCGGCTACTGGTCGATGCCCAAGCTCTCGATGCCCGGCGCCGTGCTGGCGGGCGACTCCGGCGGGATGGTCGACACGGTGTCGCTGAAGGGCGTGCACCACAGCATCAACTCCGGCATCCACGCCGCGGAGGCGATCTTCAAGGGGCTCAAGAACGGCTCGAGCGACTTCACCTCCTACGAGGAGGCGATCGAAGAGTCTGTGACCGGCAAGGAGCTGTGGGAGGTGCGCAACACGCGCCAGCCGTTCTCCAGGGGCTTCTTCATCGGCGGGCCGCTCGTGAACCTGTTCATCGCCACCAAGGGCAAGATCCCGGTGCGCCTGCCCTGGCACCGCCAGGACGAGAAGCCGATGTTCATGGGCAAGACCTCCAAGAAGTATCCGGAGCCCGACGGCAAGTACATCTTCGACAAGCTCTCGAGCGTCTTCATCTCGGGCAACGCCACCCGCGACGACGCCCCCAACCACATCCGCGTGCAGAAGAGCGTGCCGCGCGAGGTGGCCGAGACGTGGAAGTGGATGTGCCCCGCCGGCGTCTACGAGATCCCGGACGACGCTCCGGAGGAGGGCGACGTGGACGTGATCGTCAACTACACCAACTGCGTGCAGTGTGGAGCGATTACGGCCAAGGGCGGGCGCCTGACCACGCCCGAGGGCGGCGACGGGCCGCTGTACCAGAACACGTAGCCAGCATGGCGTGATCTCGCGGCAGCAGCTGATCGCTTTCGGTCTGTCCGTCGATGCCATCCGTCATCGCCTCGAGAGCGGGCGCGTCCATCGATACCACCGCACCGCCGCCCAGCAGACCCGGGCGCTGGAGCGCGACCAGGCCCAATACGCGGCAGACCTCACGCCGCTGCGATTCAGCCACGCGCAGATCGCCTACGGGCGGGCGTGCGTGAAGAGCGCCCTCAGCCGCGCGCGCGCAGACGCATCGAGCGCGAGCGCGGCGGCGTCAGCTGAGCGATAGCTTGCCGCCAATCGCTCCCACCCTCCGCTACCCAGGCCAGAACCCACGGCGGGCCTCCGTGGTCGGGGCGGGCTCGTTCGGAACCGCCATCGCGATACTGCTCGACCGCGCAGGCGTGCGCACCACGCTGCTGTGTCGCACCGCCGAGCAGGCACGCACGCTCGAGGCCGCGCGCGAGAACAAGCAGTACCTGGAGGGCGTCGAGTTCCCCCCGAACCTGAAGGTGCGCGCGTTCGGCGCGGGGGACGAGCAGTTCGCCCGGGCCGACCTCCTGTTCATTGCCGTCCCCTCCATAGGGATGGGCGAGGCGCTGGCGGACATCGAGCGGCTCGGGGTGGCATCGACGGCTGGCGTGGTCTCGCTGGCGAAGGGGCTGGTCCCCCCGCACGGCACGCCCCCCACGGTTGCTCTGGAGCGGGCCTTCGGACCCGAGCGCACGGCCTGCGTGGGCGGTCCCGCGCACGCGCGCGAGATGGTGGAGGACACCGGGGCGGGGCTCGTGTGCGCTTCGCACTCGGGGCCGCTTGCCCACCGCGTGGCCGAGGTCTTCCAGCAGGCCGGCGTTGTCTGCGAGGTCTCCAACGACCCGGTGGGGGTGGAGCTGGCCGGCGTGGCCAAGAACGCCGCCGCCGTCGCGGTAGGCGCCACCCGGCCGCAGGGCCTCAACGCCGCCGGCATGGCGGCGGCGGACATCTTTCTGGAGGTGCTGTCGTTGGCCGAGCGCTCGGGCGGCCAGGCGCGCACCTTCGTGGGCCGAGGCGGCACCGGCGACCTGGTGGCCACGGCGCTGGCGCCCACCTCGCGCAACCGAAGCGCCGGCGAGCTGCTGGCTGACGGGGTGCCCGCCGACGAGATTCCCGCGCGCCTGGGCCAGGCGGTGGAGGCGCTGGAGACCGTGCGCCTGCTGGCGCGTGCCATCGAGCGGGAGGGTCTCGCAGCGCCGGTCACCTCGGCGCTGGCCCACCTGATCGACGGCACCATGCCGCTCCAGGACTGGATCGAGCTGGTCCGCGCCAAGCAGCCCGCCCCCGCGCGCTTTGGCCGGCCGGGGACCTGGTGGGTGCGCCTGAAGCTCTGGTTCAGCCGCGCCTTCAGCCGTGAGCGGGGCGACTCCGGCGCTCCTGGGCGACCCGAGTAGAATCGATGAGACGATGAAGACTGAAATCCATCCCGAGTACGTCGAGGCGCACGTGCGCTGCACCTGCGGCAACGAGTTCACCACCCGCTCCACGGAGGCCTCCCTCAACGTGGAGATCTGCTCCAACTGCCACCCGTTCTACACCGGCAAGCAGAAGCTCGTGGATACCGGTGGCCGTGTCGAACGCTTCCGCCGCCGGGCAGCCCGGCGGGACGCCGGATAGCTTCGCTCTGCTTTGTCCTCGATCGCTCGCCTGCTGGCGCAGGCCACGCTCACTGCGTCCTCGCATAGCTCGCTCTCCGACGTCCCGCCGGGCTGCCCCCTTCCGATGATCTGGCGCAACTCCGAGCGGCCGGGAGCGTTGTAAACGCATGCTCGTTCGTCCCCCATTCCGCGCGCTGACCGCGGCGGCCCTCGCGGCCGCTGCGCTGCCGGCTGCCTCGGCGCTCGCGGCCGCCCCCGCCCAGCCCGCGGCGGCCGCGGCCCCCGCCCCTGCCCAAGTGCGTGTGACCGAGTGCCGGCGCGGGCCCGCGCCGGCCGACCGCCGGGTGGAGTTTCGGGGGCGGATGAGCCGTGTGCCGGACACCGCACGGATGTGGATGCGCTTCACCCTCCAGGAGCGCGCACCGGGCTCGGACTTTGAGACCGTGCGCGCCCCGGGCCTCGGGGTCTGGCGTAAGTCGCGCCGGGACGTGGCGGGGTTCGCCCATCGCCAGCGGGTGGTGGAACTGGCCCAGGGCTCGCGCTACCGCACGATCGTGAGCTTTCGCTGGTACGGCGCGGACGGCAGCCGGCTGCGCAGCGCCCGCCGTAGATCGGCGGAATGCCGCCAGGGCCCGGTGCCCAACCTGCGAGTGACCAGCATCGACGGCAAGCGGGTCAACGGCTCGCCGGGCACCGTGCGCTACGTGATACGCGTGACCAACGCGGGCCGCGCCCCGGCCTCCGGCGTGGCGGTGGCCCTGGCCGTGGACGGTGCCACCATCGATACCCCGGTGGTGGGGGACCTCGCTCCCGGCCAGACACGGCGCGCGGTGGTCAACGGGCCGGCCTGCCGGAGCTCGGTGGAGGCTACGGCCGATCCCTCCGGCACCGTTCGCGAGTCCTCCGAGGCCGACAACATCCGCACGGTCGCCTGCCCGCCCGCTCTGTAGCCGTGGCGTAAAGGCTCACGAGTCGGCGCTCCCGCGCCGATACCATGCGCGACGTGAGCGGCCCTGAACACAACGCCCGCAACGGGCACGACCCGGTGCATTCCCACGGCAGCGCGCCCGAGCACTCCCTGAACGGCGCGCCCGAGCGCACCCTCGACGGAGGCGGCCCCGGCCCCGCGCCCGAGCCAACACTGGAGGCCCCCCGCGACCTGCCCATCGGCGGCCAGGCGGTGCTGGAGGGCGTGATGATGCGCGGCGTATCCAACTGGGCCGTGGCCGTGCGCAAGCCCACGCCCGAGCAGCTCGAGGGCGGCGAGCTGGATCCCACGGAGGGCGCCAAGGGCGAGATCGAGATCTATACCGAGCCGCTGGAATCGGCCATCAAGCGCCACAAGGCGCTGCGCCTGCCGGTCGTGCGCGGCGTGGTGGCCCTGTTCGAGTCGCTCAAGATCGGCTTCAAAGCGCTCGGCATCTCCGCAAACGCCCAGTTGCCCGACGACGAGCAGGGCGACAAGCAGGAGATCGGCGGCGCCACGTGGGCAGGCACGATCGTCTTCGCGATGTTGTTCGCGATCGGCCTGTTCTTCCTCCTGCCGGCGGGATTGACCAACCTCTTCAAGGACGACATCCCGAACTCGTTCGCCTTCGTGGTGATCGAGAAGCTCGTCCGCATCACGATCTTCCTGCTCTACATCTGGCTCATCTCGCGGATGCGCGACCTCCAGCGGGTGTTCGAGTACCACGGGGCCGAGCACAAGACGATCTCCTGTCAGGAGGCGGGCCTGCCACTCACGCCCGAGAACGCTCAGCGCTTCTCGCGCCTCCACCCCCGCTGTGGCACGAGCTTCCTGCTGATCGTGATGATCGTGGCCATCTTCGTCTTCGCCCCGCTGGGCAAGCTCGACTGGCAGTGGCTGTTCGTCTCCCGTGTGGTGGGCATACCACTGGTGGCAGGCATCGCCTTCGAGGTGATCAAGCTGTTCGGCCGCAACCGCACCAAGCGCTGGGCACGCGCGCTGATGTGGCCCGGCCTGCAGCTGCAGCGCCTGACCACCCGCGAGCCCGACCTGTCCCAGCTGGCCGTGGCCATCGCCGCGCTCAACGCGGTGCTCGAGGTCGAGAACCCCGCCGAGGCCAGCGACGAGGACAAGGTCGGCATGGAGGTCGTGGCCTGATCACAGGCCGGTAACGCGACCGAAGGTGCCATCTCATCTCTGTTATTGACGCCGAGGTAGTCGCCCGCTCCACGGCCGGATCCTTGGCCCCCACCGCATACCCTTGCGGGCACGATGATCGAGAAGCTCGTGGAGCAGATCGAGAGCCGCTTCGCCGAGCTCTCCGAGCAGATGTCTCACCCCGAGGTGATCGCCGACCGCGACCGCTACGCCGAGGTGGGCCGGGCCTGGCACGCGCTCGAGCACGCCAATGCTCTGGCGCAGGAGTGGCGGCGGGCGTCGTCCGACGCCTCGGGCGCGCGCGAGATGCTGGCCGACGGTGAGGACACCGAGTTGCGCGACCTGTTGCGCACCTCCGATGAACGGCTGGTCGAGCTGAGTGAGGAGATCCGTCTCGCGATGGTCGAGCCCGATCCCGCGGACGACAAGAACGTGATCGTGGAAGTGCGCGGGGGCACGGGTGGGGAGGAGGCCGGCCTGTTCGCGGGCGATCTGTACCGGATGCTCGACCGCTACGCCGAGCGTCGCGGATTCGCCACGGAGGCGCTGTCGCTCAACGACGGCGACTACACCTTCGCGGTGAAGGGCGGCGGCGCCTACAGCGTGTTCAAGCACGAGGGCGGCACTCACCGTGTGCAGCGCGTGCCCGAGACCGAGTCGCAGGGCCGCATCCACACCTCCACCGCCACGGTCGCCGTGCTGCCCGAGGCCGAGGAGGTCGAGGTGGCGATCGACGACTCCGACCTCCAGGTGGACGTGTACCGCTCCTCGGGGCCAGGGGGCCAGTCGGTGAATACCACCGACTCCGCTGTGCGGATCACTCACAAGCCCACCGGAACGGTTGTTTCGATGCAGGACGAGAAGTCCCAGCTGCAGAACCGCGACAAGGCGATGCGCGTGCTGCGGGCGCGCATCTATGAGCGCGAGCAGGCGTCGCGTCAGGCGGAGCAGGCCGAGAGCCGGCGCGCCCAGGTGGGTACCGGCGAGCGTGCCGAGAAGGTCCGCACCTACAACTTCCCCCAGGACCGGGTGACCGACCACCGCGTGAAGCTCACCAAGGGCGAGGTGCAGCGCGTACTGGCGGGCGAGCTCGAGGACTTCACCGCCGCGCTGGAAGCCGAGGAGAAGCGCCTCAAGCTGGAGGCCGCCTCCCCCGAAGCCGGGTGAACGCCGTGACACACGTCGGGAGCGTCCGTGAGGCCGTACGGGCCGCAACCGATGCGCTGACGGCGGCGGGATGCGACACCCCGCGCCTGGACGCCGAGCTGCTGATCGCCGATTCGCTCGGCACCGATCGTGGCGGGCTGGTGAGCGATCCGGGCCGGGGGGTGCCGGTCGGCGCCGCCCGCCTCATCGGTGAACGGGTGCGCCGGCGGGTGGCGCGCGAGCCGGTGGCCTACATCCTCGGCCGCAAGGGCTTTCGCCGTATCGACCTCGTTGTCGACAGTCGCGTGCTGATCCCGCGGCCCGAGACGGAGCTGCTGGTGGAGGTCGCGCTCGAGCTGCCAGCCGGGGCGCGCGTGCACGACGTGGGCACGGGCAGCGGCGCGGTGGCGCTTGCTCTGCGGGACGAGCGCCCGGACCTGCGGGTGAGTGCCTCTGACGCCTCGCCCGGGGCGGTGCAGGTCGCGCTGGCGAACGCGGGGCGGCTCGGCCTCGCCCTGGAGGTGAAGATGGCCCATGGTCTGCCGGCGGGCGTAGTCGAGCTGGTGGTGGCCAACCTCCCCTATGTGGCCGAGGGCGAGATGTCCGCCCTCGCTCCAGAGATCCTGCGCTACGAGCCCCGCGAGGCGCTGGTGGCGGGCCCAGACGGGCTGGACTCGATTCGTGAGCTGGCGGCACGAGCACCGCAGGGCACCCGCCTTGCGCTGGAGCACGCCCCCCACCAGGGCGAGGCCGTGCGCGGCCTGCTCCAGGATGCGGACACGCGACGCGACCTGGCCGGCCGGGAGCGGGTAACGGTGGGCATGGCGACGTGACAAGGGAGGACGTGCAGACCTTCAATCGCTGCATGGCCGTGGGCGGCCTGGCCCTGTTTCCGGCCGACACCGTCTACGGGCTGGCCACCGAGCCCGACTCGAAGGAGGGGGTGCATCGGCTCTACGCGCTGAAGGGGCGGATGCTCGACCGTGCTTCTGCGGTGATGTTCTTCGACCTCGAGCTGGCCCTGGCGGCCATTCCCGAGCTGGGCCCGCGCACGCGCGACGCGCTCCAGCGGTTGCTCCCCGGACCGCTCACGCTGCTCGTGCCCAACCCGGCGCACCGCTACCCGTTGGCCTGCGGCACCGAGCCGGAGCGCCTGGGCCTGCGCGTTCCGGCGCTCGAGGGCGCGCTGGCCCCGCTTACCGCGGCGCGCTGGCCCGTGCTGCAGTCCAGCGCCAACCGCTCCGGCGCCGCGGACGCCAGGCGGCTGGCCGAGGTCGACGCGGGGATCCGCAGCGGGGTGGACCTGCAGCTCGACGGCGGTGAGCTGCCCGGCACCGCATCCACAGTGGTCGACCTGACCGGGTATGAGGTGGACGCCGGCTACCGGATCGTTCGGGAGGGCGCTGTCAGCAGCGCCGCGGTCGAGAGTCTCCTGCTGACATAGTCTAGAACCTAATTATTAGCGGGAACGTCTGATGGTTTTTCAATGCGAGGGCACCTACCGTTCCTGGAATGCCTTCGATCACCGCACCTCCACCGATCTCGCGAGCCGACCGCCTGGGGCCTGACAGCGCGGGAGGCGTCGGCGAGTTCGCGGACGTGGCGCTGGCGGCCACTCGCGCAGCCGCGCTGGCGTGTGCGCCCTGGGTGGGCCGCGGCAGGCCCGAGGACGCAGATGGCGCGGCCACCGACGCAATGCGGGAGGTGCTCGCATCCGTGACCGGGCGGGGAACGGTCGTCGTGGGTGAGGGTGCAAAGGACGAGGCCCCGATGCTCTACCACGGCGAGCGCCTCGGGCGGGGCGGGCGCCAGTTCGACATCGCCGTCGATCCACTCGAGTGCACCTATCTGTGCGCGAAGGGCCTGCCGGGCGCGCTGGCGACCATCGCCATCTCCCGGCGCGGCACCATGGCCGCCCTGGGCCCCTCGTTCTATATGGACAAGCTGGTGGCCGGGCCCGCGGCTCGGGGCGTGCTGGACATCGGATGCGAGCCCGAGGAAAACCTTGCGCGCCTGTCAGAAGCGCTGGACAAGCCTGTCGAGGCCCTCGACGTGGTGGTGCTGGACAAGCCGCGCCACGAGGAGCTGATCGGGCGCCTGCACGCCGCCGGCGCTCGAGTCACCTCACCGCCGGACGGGGACGTGGCGGGATCCCTGGCGGCGCTGCTGCCGGATGGGGGAGCGGACCTGCTGCTGGGAGTTGGAGGCACGCCGGAAGGGATGATGACCGCGTGCGCGGCGAACGCGCTCGGGGGCTGCATGCAGGGTCGCCTGGAGCCACGCAGCGACGAGGAGTCAGAAGCTTTGCGCGCCGCAGCCCTGGACGCCGAGCGGGTCCTCGAGCTCGAGGACCTCGTGCGCGGGGAAAGCGTCTGCGTGGCCACCGGGGTGACCGGTGGGCCGCTGCTGCGAGCACCCTGGGCCGCCGAGGGGCAGGTCTGGAGCGAATCCATGGTAATTTCCGGTGGCGGAGTGCGACGAGTCACGGAGGGGCACGCATGAGCGTAAACGTAGACGAGCTTCAGGCCACGGCGTACGCCCTGGTCGCTCCCGGTACGGGCATTCTCGCCGCGGACGAGAGCAACGCAACGATGAGCAAGCGCCTCGAGGCCGCGGGCGTGGAATCGACGGACGAGTCGCGGCTACATTTTCGGGAGCTGCTGGTCTCCACGCCGGGGGCCGAGGAGCACATCAGTGGCGTGATCCTCTACGACGAGACGATTCGCCAGGACGCCTCGGACGGGCAGCCTTTCCCCGAGCTGCTCCGCGGGCGTGGGATGGTGCCGGGCATCAAGGTCGACACGGGGGCCAAGCCGCTGGCCGGGGCCGACGGGGAAAAGGTGACCGAGGGGCTCGACGGCTTGCGCGAGCGACTTGCCGAGTACCACGAGCTGGGCGCGCGCTTTGCCAAGTGGCGGGCGGTGATCGCCATCGGCGACGGGTTGCCGAGCCCTTATTGCGTGGACGTCAACGCCCACGCCCTCGCGCGCTACGCCGCGCTGTGCCAGGAGGCAGCCATCGTCCCCATCGTGGAGCCCGAGGTGTTGATGGACGGCGACCACACCATCGACCGCGCAGCGGAGGTGACAGGGGCGACGCTGCGTGCCGTGTTCGATGCGCTGCACGACCAGAGGGTCGCCCTCGAGGGCATCATCCTCAAGCCCAACATGGTGCTCTCGGGCACCGACTGCAAGGAGCAGGCTGGGGTCGAGGACGTCGCATCCCGCACGCTGACTCTGTTGAGGCAAGTGGTGCCCGCGGCCGTGCCCGGCATCGCCTTCCTGTCCGGCGGGCAGAGCGACGAGCTGGCCAGCGCACACCTGAGCGCGATGAACGCGCTGGGAGGGGTGCCGTGGGAGCTCAGCTTCTCCTACGGCCGCGCCCTCCAAGCCACGCCGCTGAAGGCCTGGGGCGGCACGGAGGCCAATGAGTCGAGTGCTCAACAGGCGTTCGCGCACCGCGCGCGCTGCAATGGCGAGGCCCGGTACGGGCGCTACACCAGAGAGCTGGAGCGAACCTCCGTTGCTTTCTGACGGCAGTTTGCATAGGGCAAGACCTATGCGTATGCCGAGAACTTCGCTTGACGTCTCAGCGTGTCAAGAGGGAGAGTCAAAAATCCAGCCGCGACAGACGGGAACTAGATCATGAGTGACGAGAACGGCGGAAAGTCGAAGGACCGTTGGGCGGCGGGTGTGACCCCGTACGCGGAGATGGGCTATTGGAACGCTGAGTACGAGCCCAAGGACTCCGACGTCCTGTGCGCGTTCCGGATCACCCCGCAGGAGGGGGTCGATGCGATCGAGGCGGCCGCAGCCGTGGCCGGCGAGTCGTCAACCGCCACCTGGACGGTCGTCTGGACCGACCGCCTGACCCCGCACGAGCACTACCAGGCAAAGGCCTACTCCTGCGAAGAAGTAGAGGGCTCCGAGCCCAAGCAGTACATCGCGAAGATCGCCTACGACATCGACCTCTTCGAGGAGGGCTCGGTCGCGAACCTGACCTCCTCGATCATCGGCAACGTGTTCGGCTTC
>Ga0136620_10001228_pt1 | contig 12087 bp, 13 predicted proteins | sample AntDrymUQ4162106_2_FD_104806 | JGI IMG/M metagenome (GOLD analysis project Ga0136620, IMG submission 104806) | Polar desert sand microbial communities from Dry Valleys, Antarctica - metaG UQ416 (21.06) | ecosystem: Environmental > Terrestrial > Soil > Desert | place: Antarctica: Dry Valley... | reverse complement strand
GTCCGTCGTACCTCATCCAGGACCGCCTGGACATCGTCGGGGAACAGGCGGATGTACTCGTCGATGTTCGCGAACTTGGCTGCCACGATCCACCTTTCGATGCGGTACGACGGTCACCGGTAGTCGGCTGGGTCTGCGTCGAGCCCGGGCTCACGGATCCCCTCGATGAACCGCCAGATGTCGGGCTGCGAGCCGTCGACGTCGGTGAAGCCGTACTCACGCGCTAGTTGACCCGAGTGGACCGACTGCTGGTTCCACCTGCTCCGGGCGGGATCTGATGCCACGGCGACGACAGCGCGTCCGACGAACCGAGGCGACTCCGACAACGCGAAGTCCGCAGGGGCGGTGTGCTCGTCGCCGGCCGCCAGAGCGTCGCGCCAGTTCTGCTCGGAGACACCGAAGTTGTCGAGCATCATCTCCGAGCGCAACCACCCAGGGGTGATGGCGAGGGCGGTGGCGCCATGGGATTGCAGCTCGTGCCCCTGCGAGAAGGCAAGCCGGTTCACGGTGACCTTCGCCAGGTCGTAGAACACCGAGATCCGATATCGCGAGGCGTTGTAGTCGGCGGTTCCGTCGGTCACCTCGACGAGTAGGCCTCCCGGCTGGTCGATCAGGAGCGGGAGCAGGTGGTGCGAGGTGATGAGGTGGGTGTCGATGGCAAGTCGCAGGATTCGAAGGCCGTCGTCGAGGTCATGCTCCCAGATCGGGGTGTTCCATTGGGCCGGGCCGCCCTTGAGCAGCTCGCCGCCCCAGATGTCGTTGACGAGCACGTCGATGTGCCCGTAGTCGTTGCGGATCCGCTCGGCCAGCGCGCTCACATGGGCGGGGTCGAGATGGTCGACTGCGACCGGGATACCGGTCCCGCCGAGTTGGGTGACGAGCTCGGCGGTCTCCTCGATCGTTTCGGCCCGGTCGTAGTCGGAGCGCAGAGGTCGGGTGCTGCTACTGCGCCCGGTGCACACGACCGTGGCTCCGGCTTCACCGAGGGCCGCAGCGATCCCACGCCCGGCGCCTCGTGTTGCCCCGGCGACGACCGCCACGCGACCGCGCAGCGCCTCCGGATCTGGCCGCCAATCCACAGCCGGAGTCTGCCAGCCGCGCCGCAGCGGCAGCAGATCACCAAGAACGCATTGGCCAGGCCAGCCGATCATGGCCTGCCGTTTTCGACCTACAGCCTGTCGAAGCTGGCCGACTTCTGGCCGCCGAGGGATGGTCGACGACATCAGCCACGAGGGCCTCCGCCTGCTGCTCCGTGAGGAAGGCGTCAGGATTCAAGCCGTGCCGCTCATAGCCCGTCGGGAAAGTAGTGAACCTGGGTCATTCACCCTCGGCGAGGGCGCCGAGTTGGTCCAGCGAGGCCTGAAGCTTGTCGGCCGTCGTCGCCCGAGCACGCGGAAGGCGCTTCTCGTCAGTCAACTCGGTCCAGTCATATGTGTGTGTCACGCGCGTCCGCGACGAGTTGATCGGCTGGAGCTCCCATCGCCACAGATGCCCTGGTGGTTCCTGGTCGGGCTCGGCAGGTCTCCACGCGATCAGGCGGCCCTCGTCGAACTCGACCACGTGGTTCTCTCGGACATGGCCCTTCGTGGTCGTCATGGTGAACACCTCACCGACGGCGCGGACTCGCTGCCCACCCGGCGCCCCAGCCAAGTTGTCGTTGCCATCCCAGCGAGGCTGTTGCGCCGGGTCGGCAATGAGCTCAAAGATGCGCTCGGCACTGGCCGCAATCTCCCGACTGGCGGAGACAACGCGCGCAGCGTCCTCGAGACTGGTCATGCCTCTATCGAAGCACTGGCAGAGAACGCCGCCGACCATGCACGCCGCCAGCCATTTCCAGCGTGCGCTGTGAATCTCCGTTCGAGCGCGCCACGGGTCCGGACGCAGACCATCCGCAACGAGTTCTACGGTGGCGCCATGGCCAACAGCGACTACGGGTCGGGCTGCAGACCCGAATCGGCGCCTGCTCATTGACGTTGGGCGGCCTGCTCAAGCACCTCGCGTGCGCAGAAGAACAGATGTTCAGCACCAACTCAGCGGCGCGCCGATCGGTGCACCGTGGGACACCGCAGACTGGGACACCGACCCCGACTGGGAGTTCAACTCGGCCGCCAACGACACACTCGAACAACTCTACGGCTCTGGGACAGCACCGTCGAACGGTCCCGCGCGAGGCTCGACGCAGCCTTGGCTGACGGCGGACTCGACCTGCGTGTCCACCTCTCCATGCCCGACGGGCGCCATCTCAGCCTGCGCCGGCTGCTCTGCGACCTGATCGAGGAGTACGGGCGGCACACCGGGCACGCCGACCTACTCCGCGAGGCCGTCGACGGACGGGGCGGTGAAGACCCTCCGGCTGGATGGCACCCACAATCCAACCGACCACGCCTGAGCAGCTGACCGGTCGGTAGGCACCCGCACCACTGGGTCGCGGCGTCGTCCGAGCGACGCCTCATTCTCATCCCCCGACGCAGCGACCCGCGGTCGCAAGCCGCCACACAGACCCGTGGATACCCGTACCACGGCGTGCGTCAGCGCTCCCGGGCGGAGCCCGGGCTGCTCGTGGGGTCGGGATCAGGCGGCGGGGTCGAGGATGACGGTGTGACCCAGCCGCTCCAGTTGGGCGACGAGCCGGCGGGTGTGCGCCTCGTCGTTGCGCCGCGCCAGCCAGTCCGCGCCGAGGTCGCGGTAGGGCTCGTCGCGTTTGAGCATCCAGTAGGCGGAGACCAGGATTGAATGCGCGACGGCGACCTGGGCGCGCGGCATGCCACGTCGGGCGGTGATCCTGGCGTGCTGCGCGGACAGATAGTTGGCGCTCTTCATCCGCCCGACCGACCCGGCGGCCTCGACCAGCATCGCGGTCAGCCACTTGTTGCCGTGCCGGCTCCCGGCCGGCGTGCGCCGACCGGCCGATTCGTGGACCGCCGGTGCCACCCCGGCCCAGGCGGCCAGGTGCGCCGCGGACGGGAATCTTCTCATGTCCGCGCCGGTCTCGGCGATGATCACCTGGGCGACCTTGTCCCCTACCCCGGGGATCGTCTGCAGCAGTCCGAGCTGCCGGGTCCACGGCTTCACCGCGGCGGCGATCACCGCGTCCAGCTCGGCGATCGCCTCCTCGACCAGATCCAGCCGGCGCCGGATCGAGGCCGCGAGTAGCGCATGACCGGCGTCGAAATGCCCGGTCAGCGCCTCGGTCAGTTCCGGGATCTTGCATCGCATCCTGGTCTTGGCCAGGTCAGCCAGCACGGCCGGGTCGCGCTCGCCGGCGATCAGACCGGCCAGCATCGCCCGCGCCGATACGGTGGTCAGGCTGGAGGCCACCGACGACAACTTGATGCTCGCGTCCTCCAGCATCAGCTCCAGCCGGGTCGCCTCCCGAGTCCGATCACCCATCAGCTCACCCGGTAGCGGGTCAACATCCGCAACCGGCGGATCTCCGGCGGCGGCACGAACGACGGACGCAGCAACCCGTGCTCGAGCAGCTGCGCGATCCACTCCGCGTCCTTCACGTCGGTCTTCCGCCCCGGTACCGCCTTCATGTGTGCGGCGTTGAGCAGCCAGCACTCCATCCGCTCCTCCAGGCAGTAGACCACCGGCTTCCAGTACGTCGACGTCGATCCCATCGCCGCTAACGTCACGCCACGCTCCGCCAGCCAGTCGGCCATCACCGCCAGCGAGCGGGTCATCGTTTTGAACGTGCGCGTCTCAACCGACCGCTTCCCCCCGGTCCCAGGCGTGCGCACGCACACCGTCACCGACGCCTTGCCGACATCCAGACCGGCGACCCGATCGAACATCACTTCCACCTCAACCACCCCTTCCGGACAGCATCGACGCACGGCGCCGCCCGGAAGGGCCCTCTACCAGGACACAGACCCACGTGCCTCGCAGCAACAATCCGGCGCACCCGAGAACCCCGCGCCCTACACCGCTGCGGGCGCACCCGCACCACTGTGTCGCGGCGTCGTCCGAGCGACGACCCCCATTCTCATCCCCCGGCGCAGCGACCAACGGTCGCAAGCCGTTACACCTCTTGCATCTTCGGGGAGCCCGCTGGGTGCCCTGACGCTGTGGGGTTCCGCGCCGCCGTGTGAGGGTGCCGCCTGGGTTGCGGGCTGCACCAACTCGCCGACAGATCGACCGCGGGCTCGTCTACGACCGCGACCTGACCGCACTGGCGGGCGCGCTGGAAGAGGCCACTGCGGCGCTGAGCCGTCGACCGGGACGACGAGCGCCCGCGCGGGGCTTGGTGAACCCGGGCCGACGCGAGGGACCTGCGGCCTGGGGCAGTGCTCGTCGCCACGAACCAGCCTGACTGCTGAAGGCTGCCCAGTCGCCTGAGTCAGGCAATGCGCCTTAGCCGGCTGAGGGTCAGGCCGTTCTCGTCGAGCAGGTCACCCATGATGTCGGCGAACCGGACCAGGTGCGCCGTGGCGAGGTGGGCGTCGAGCTGCTCGGCGGACTCCCAGTTCTCGTAGAAGAAGAAGGCGCCGGGTCCTCCACGCTCTGGTGGAGGTCGTAGTTGACGAAGCCGTCCTCCTGGCTGGTCGGCTCGATCTGGGCCCTCCAGCTCCACCCGCAGCTCTTCCTCCTTGCCGGGTGCGGCCTTCATATAGGCGATTACTGTGAGCAGGTCGCGTCGGTCGTCGGTCGGTGTGGTCACGTCGTCTCCCGGTGGGTTGATGCTGGCTGGAAGTGGACGCTAGGGCACCGGCGTACGCGATCGCCAGAACCCGGCCGCGGGCTACCTTGCGGTCATGACCATCGAGGCATCCGGGGCGGTACGTCGTCAGGTGGCCGAGCGGATGGCGGAGGCGGCCGCTGCATGGCTGGGAAGTCTCGACGACTCCCAGCGCGCCGTCGCCGCCGGCGTGGTACCCGACAAGGGCGCCAGCGACGCCGAGCGCCGGCGGTGGTTCTACACCCCCACCGACCACGGCGGGTTGACAATGCATCAGCAGCGGCCTGTCCAGCAGCGCGCGGCGATGCGGCTGGTGGCGACGGGGCTCTCGTCGGCCGGCTATGTCACGGTGGCGACCACGATGGGTCTGGAGAACGTGCTCGATCAGATCGAGGGTTTCGTGACCCTCTTCGACCGCGAGCGTGGACGCGACCCTGGCCTGTACTACCTGCGTGTCTTCGGTGAGCCAGGTGCCGACCGGCCTTGGGGTTGGCGTTTCGGCGGGCATCACGTGTCGTTGAACAACCTCGTGGTCGACGGCGTGCTGGTCTCGACGACGCCGTGTTTCATGGGCGCCGACCCCGCGTCCTCCCCGCTGCTGGGCGGTGCGGTCAACCGCCCGCTCGCCCGGGTGGAGGACCTGGCCCGCGACCTGGTCCGGTCATTGTCGTCCGAGCTGGCGGCGCGGGCGGTGCTGCTGCCCAAGGCGCCGTCGGACTTCGTCACGGCCAACCGCACGGTCGTCTCGGGCGGGGACCGGGTCATCCCGCTGGCGGCCATCTGGCGCGACGAGCGGTTTACAGACGACCGCGAGCAGGAGAAGCTGCGGCGGCTCAGCGACGCCATCGACGCGGCCGCTGACTTCGAGGAGTCAGATCACGCGGCCGTCGAGTACACCGAGACCCCCAAGGGCGTCTCGGGCCGCGACCTTGACGCAAGCCAGCGCACACTGCTCAGGGCGCTGCTCGGTACGTACTTCGACCGGGTCCCTGACGGCGTCTCCCCGCTGCCGTCCTACGACGATGCCGCGCTCGACGCCGTCCACTTCGCGTGGGCGGGGCCCACCGAGCCCGGGGCGCCGCACTACTACCGGCTCCAGGGGCCGCGGCTGCTGATCGAGTGGGACAACACCCAACGCGGCGCCAACCACGCCCACTCGGTCTGGCGCGACCCCTCCTCCGACTTCGGTCTCGACGTGCTCACAGCCCACCGCTCGCGGCACCACTAGACCCAGCTCGTCGGCGGGCGGCGACGGACCAGTCACGTGCCAGCATCGGTTCGCCGCTCCAGCAGCCGGGCCAAGCGCAGCCGAGGCTTGTCCGTGCTCGTGAGCTTCTCGGTCAGGCTAAACGGATCTGGCACGAGGGCGCAGAGCAACGGGTGTGGCCAGCGACGGAAGGCGCAGCTCACGGGACGGGCAGCTGCCACGGCGGCACATCTCCGCGGGCGGCGAGCATGGAGTCGTACCCGGGCTGCCGGAACATGCCGTGCAGCTGCCGCCGCCGCACCCCATGTTGCCGCCATCGTAGAGCGGGAAAACCATGGCGTCGCGCATCATCCGCTCCAGCGGTGCCAGATCACGGGTGTAGCTCGCGATCCCGACCACCCGCATGCAGTCGTACACCGTGCTGACCGCGGTCTCCGAGCAGTAGACCTTCGTCATGATCGGCAGCTCCTCGGCCAACCCGCCGGTCCGGTCGAAGTCGTGGCAGGCCTTCCACGTCAGATACCGGCACGCCTCGATCCGCATCTTGATGTCGGCCAGCATGAAACCAACGTTCTGGTGCTCGATGACCGGCACGGTGCCGAGGCGCTTCTCGGTCAGGGTGAAGTCGAGGGCGTACTCGAAGGCGGCCCGCATCGTGCCTACGCAGGCCGACCCGATCAGCGCCGCGGTCCAGCTGAAGGCGCCGGAGACGATGCGCTTACCGTGTTCGCCCGGCTGCCCGATGAGGTTCTCGGCCGCCACCCGTACCCCGGCTGTGGAGCAGCGACATCACGCCGGAGACCTCGCCGTACGAGGCGGGGCTCGGCTTCTGCGTGAAGCGGGGGGATTTCGAGGGTGCCGGGGCGTTGCGCATTCGGTCGGTTGAACGGCGGCTGTGCTGCGTGGTGCTCGACGATCCGCGGACGGTGGTGCTGGGCGGCGAACCGGTGCGGATCGACGGCGAGGTCGTGGGCCGGGTGACGTCGGGCGGGTACGGCTACACGGTGGGGGCGTCGATCGCGTACGTGTACTTGCCGGTGGAGCGGTCCGAGCCTGGTACGGCGGTCGCGGTCAACGTTTTCGGCGACTGGGCGCCCGGCCTGGTGACGTCGTCGCCGCTGTGGGACCCGGGCGGGGAGCGGGTCCGGGCCTGACGTCCTAGCGGCCGGTGCCGGCCGCGGCGACCAGGGCCTGGAACAGGCGTGGATCCTCACCGGCCTCGGGATGCCACAGCACGCCGAGGGTGAACCGCTTGTCCGGGTGCTCGATGACCTCGGGGCTGTCGTCGTCGGCCCAGCCGGTGATGTGCAGCGAGCCGGGATCGGCCAGGCCCTGGTGGTGGTAGGACGGCACGGTGACCCGGTCGCCGAGGATGGTGTGGGTCCGGCTGCCGGGGGCGAGGGTTACCTCGTGGTGCCCGTAGACACCGGGCTCGGGACGGTGCCGGTCGTGCCCGAGCGCGTCGGGCAGGTGCTGGACGAGCCAACCGCCGCAGGCCACGGCCAGCAGCTGCATGCCGCGGCAGATGCCGAGCGTCGGCAGGTCGCGGTCCAGAGCGCCCTGGAGAAGCGGCAGTTCGGCGGCGTCCCGCTCCGGCCGCGTGCCGGTGGTCGCGTCGTGCGGCGGTTGACCGTAGAGGCTCGGTTCGAGGTCGGCGCCGCCGGCGAAGATCACCGCGTCCAGGCGGTCGAGCACGGCGGCGTCGGTTGAGGACGCGGTCGGCAGCACCACGGCCCGCGCACCGGCGCTCTCGACGGCCTGGACGTAGCGCAGCGGCAGCAGGACGGCGGGCAGGTCCCAAACGCCCCAGCGGGCCTGTTCGACGTACGCCGTGATCCCGACGACGACGCTCACTTGCTCATGCTGGCAGGCCCTGGGCGACGCCTTGGTGCCTGGAGCGCGTCGCTGACCAGTAGGTGAGCGGCGTGCGCCTGCAGCGTCGAGCGCGGCTGGCGCGCGACGCGGTCAGCCGCCGGTGCTGTGGGTCGAGCGCAGCGCCCAGCCGCTGACCGGGCCCCCCGCATCGCATCTGCGATTCGACGTGCTGGCCGAGGATCCGCCGCCCGGTTGAGCGAGTTGCCGCGCCAGCCTGCACCGGTTGCACGGGTCGAGGCAGCTCACATCACCTCCTGAGCCGCAGACTCAGCGGGCGATGCGCTTGCCCACGGCGTCCAGCAGCTTGTCGGGAATAAGCGGCCGGACTGCGCTGACCAGCTTGGCGCTGGCCCCCACGGCGTACCGGCTCGACGGGTTCGACGCGGTGACCGCCTGTTCGATCGTCTCGGCCACCCCGGCCGGTGACGATCCGCTCTTGCCCTGAGACCGCAGTGTCTCCTGAAACGAGCGCAGGCGTTCCCGGTAGCGGGCGGTCTGCGGTGACGCGCCCGCCAGCAGCTTGTCGATCCGATCGGCGGCCTTCGCCCAGATCGGGGTGGCGACGGGGCCCGGCTCGATGAGCGACACCGCGATGCCGTCGGGTTCCAGTTCCTGCCGCCAGCTGTCGGCGATCGCCTCCATCGCGTATTTCGAGGCGTGGTACGGCCCGGCGAACTGGACCGCCACCTGCCCGCCGATCGAGCCCACGAAGATCACCCGGCCGCCGGCCCGGCGCAGCAGCGGGAGCACGGCCTGGGTGACGGCGACCTGACCGATCACATTCACCTCAAGCTGTTCGCGCAACTGCTCGATGGGCAGGATCTCCAGCGGCCCGGGAATGCCTTCACCGGCGTTGTTGACGACTGCGTCCAGGCCGCCCGCGCCGAGCTGCGCGTCCAGGTTCGCGACCGCGGCGGCGATCGACTGAGCGTCGGTGATGTCGAGGGCTAGCACCTGTAGCCGGTCGGAGGCACCCTTCAGTAACGGTCCGGCGTCACCCGGATCGCGGAAGCCGGCAAAGACCGTCATGCCGGCCCGGTCGAGACCCAGTGCGGTGGTGGCGCCGATCCCGCTGGACGCACCTGTCAGGAGAACAGTTGTCATGCCCACTACGGTGCCCAGCGGCGTCCCGTTTTACTCCTGGCAGACCGCCTGAGTCCAAGAAGTCCCCGCCACGGGCCACGGGTAGCCTCCGCCCCGGCCTGCGGGGCCAGCACATTGCCTGGATGGGGCTCGAGCCGCTCCCGGCCGATGCCCAACAGCTTCATCAGCGGCACCACGAGGGTGTCGTAGAGGCCGGGGAGAAAGGCGAAGCCGAACACCATGATCGGGTTGGCCCAACCGACCCCGACACGGGGCCGAGGGTGTCTGGCCACACGGTCGATCGCCGCCGCAACGCGCTCCGGCGGCACCACCGGCGGGGGAGGCCGTCCGACCCGGCCTGCGTAGTTGGCGCTCTGCTGATAGACCGGCGTGTTCACGCCCCCCGGCCACACCTCGCAGACGTGTACGTCGGGCAGATCCTGGTTCTCCAGTTTCACTGTGCGGGCCAAGCCGCGGATCGCCCACTTGCTCACGCCGTACGGCGAGATGAACGGCGCGGCGATCCGCCCGAGCACCGAGCCCACCAGGATGAGAGTCCCCTGTTCGCGCTCCCGGAAGTGGCTGATCGCTGCTCGGGCGACGTTCGCGGCGCCCTTGACGTTGGTGTCGATGACTCGGTCGAAGACCTCCGCCGGGATGTCCTCCAGCCGACCGTAGGCAGCGACGGCGGCCGCGTGGACACAGATGTCCACACGACCGAACGTCGCCACCGCGCACGCCATCGCCAGCTCGACCTGCTCCTGCACGCCGACGTCCGCGACGGTGACCAGCGTGGCCGCCGCGCCCGCCCGGCGGCAATCGCCCTCGACCGCAGCTAACGCCTCGGGGGATCGCGACAGCAGGACGAGGCGGGCGCCCTGCTCAGCGAAACGCACCGCGCTGGCTCGGCCGATGCCGCTAGAGGCCCCCGTAACGAACACCACCAGCGGCGCAGCCGTCACGGCTTGAGGACCAGCCGTCACGGCTTGAGGACGACCTTGATGCAGTTGTCCTCCTTCTTCTGGAAGATCTCGTACATGTGCGGTGCCTCGTCCAGCGGCACCTTGTGAGTGGCCAGGTCCTCCACGCCCAGTACGTCGTCGCCGACCAGCAGCGGCATGATGTCGTCGATCCACCGCTTCACGTGCGCCTGACCCATCCGGACCTGCAGGCCGCGGTCGAACATCTCCATCATCGGCATCGGGTCGACCTCGCCGCCGTACACCCCGCTGATCGAGACTGTCCCGCCGCGGCGGCAGGACTTCATCGCGGTGTGCAGTGCTGCCATCCGGTCGATCGCGACCTTGTCTATCAGGGGTTTTGCTGCGGCGTCCGGCAACAGACCGACCGCTGCCTGTGCCACCTTGCCGATCACGGAGCCGACGCCCCCGTGCGCTTCCATCCCGACAGCGTCGATGACACTGTCCGGTCCCCGGCCGCCGGTGAGTTCAAGCAGTGCTCCGGCCACGTCGTCGTGCTCGGACATGCTCACCGTCTCCGCGCCGTGCTTGGCCGCCAGGGCCAGCCGCTCCGGAACGCTGTCGACGCCGAAGACCCGGTCGACGCCGAGGTGGCGGGCGATCCGCACCGCCAGCTGCCCGATCGGTCCGAGCCCGAGCACCGCCAGCGAGCCGCCCTCGGGGACATCGGCGTACTGCACGGCCTGCCAGGCGGTCGGCAGGACGTCGGACATATAGAGGAACCGCTCGTCGGGGTGCTCCGAGGAAACCTTGATCGGCCCGAAGTGGGCCTGCGGCACGCGGAGGTACTCCGCCTGGCCGCCGGGTACTGCGCCGTACAACGCGGTATAACCGAGCAGCGAGGCACCCTTGCCATGGTCGTAGTTCTGCGTCGTCTCGCACTGCGCGAAGAGTTTCCGGCTGCACATCCAGCACTGCCCGCAGGAAATGTTGAAGGGGATCACCACCCGGTCGCCGGGGGCGATGTGGGTAACCTCCGATCCGACCTCCTCCACGATGCCCATCGGCTCATGGCCGAGGATGTCGCCGGGAGTGAGGTAGGCGCCCAGCACCTCGTACAGATGCAGGTCCGACCCGCAGATCGCCGTTGACGTCACCTTGATGATGGCGTCGGTGGGCGTCTCGATCTTGGGGTCGGGCGCAGTCTCCACCCGTACGTCGCGCTTGCCGTGCCACGTCAAAGCCTTCACTGTCTACTCCTCATGCCGGGTGGCCTCAGTTTGGCTGGTCCGTGTGCGCCACTGCCCACCTACCCAGTACGCCGGCCGGGCACACGTCATGCCGAACAACGTCCGAAGGAACGTGACACATGTGTCACGGTAGCTCGCACCTCTCATCGCATGGCCTGGACTTTGACGCAGCGTCAACTCGTAGTGTCGGTCTCGGCACCGAAGATCTTGTGCGGGGAGGCGCGCGGTGGCGTGGTCCATCCAGGACATCGCTCGTGCTGCCGGTACGACGAGCCGCACCCTGCGCCACTATGGGCAGGTCGGCCTGCTATCGCCGAGCCGGGTCGGACGTAACGGCTACCGCTACTGCGACCAGGACTCCCTCGTTCGCCTGCAACGGATCCTGCTGCTGCGCGAGCTCGGCCTCGGCCTGCCGGCCATCGCCGAGGTTCTCGCCGGCGAGGAGGACCCAGCAACGGCGCTGCGCGTGCATCTGCAGCTGCTCGAGGGGGAGCAGCAGCGGATCGACCGTCAGATCGAATCGGTGCAGACAACCCTGCAAAAGATCGAAGGAGGTGAGGAACTGATGGCACAGGAAGCATTGGACGGCTCGCCGTTGACGCCGACCGGGTGGCAGTCATGTGCTCCATGAACGCCTCGATGTCCCGCTTCGTCAGCTCGCCCGGAGCGCGCAGACGGCCGGCCCAATCCAGGAAATCGATAAGCTCACAGGGCTGTTGCCGAGTAGATCCGATGGGTCGAGACGGCCTTGTTCTGCGAGCGCAGCGTACGCATCCAGTCCCGTTCCAGGGCCTCCAGCGCCGCTCTCACAGTCCGAAAGTCGGGTCTGAGCGTTTGCCAAGCCCCGAGCGAACGTCAACCCAAACCTGCAGATCAGAAGGCCAAGTGGGCGCGGCAGGTTTCGAACCTGCGACCACCCGCTTGTAAGCAGTTATGTCGTCTACGGTGTGCTGACCTGCGGTTTTACCGTGTTTCGTGAAGCGAAAACCCGAAAGTTACAAGGTGTCTGAACGCCCTCATGCAACGAGTTCGCGGAGCCGCCGAACGTCGGCGCGGCGACGCGATCGATCGCGG
>Ga0136620_10001227_pt1 | contig 12091 bp, 6 predicted proteins | sample AntDrymUQ4162106_2_FD_104806 | JGI IMG/M metagenome (GOLD analysis project Ga0136620, IMG submission 104806) | Polar desert sand microbial communities from Dry Valleys, Antarctica - metaG UQ416 (21.06) | ecosystem: Environmental > Terrestrial > Soil > Desert | place: Antarctica: Dry Valley... | reverse complement strand
TCGGCGGGGGACAGGGTCTCGCCCTCGAGCGTGACGTCCATGCGGAAGTCGAGCAGCGCCTCCGTGCCGAGACCGGCGGGCGCCTGGCCGCCGACCGTGGCGGTCACCCGCGGGCGGGACGGCCGGCCGGCCCTCCAGGTCGCGGGCATGCGCACCACGACGCCGGCGTGCTCAAGCTCGGGGACATCGCCGAGGAAGCGGAAGGCTTCCTCTACCGACCAGCGCAGGGGATGAAAGACCTCGCCCCCTTCGACCATCTGCTTGAGCCAGGCGCAGCGTTCCGCTGCGCGCTGCACCGGCAGGAGGAGCGCGAGGAGCCGTTCCTTATTGGCCTGGCCCGCGTACTCGCGGAGCGCCTGGCCGAGGGGCTGGTGCTGGGCCTGACCGTGTGCCGAGAGCCGGCTCGTGTAGGTGGCGAGGAAGGCGAAGGGCGCCTCTTCGTCCTTGCGGTTCTCGGCGAGGTTGAAGTGCACCCGCCCGACGACGTTCCAGGCCGGGTTCAGGCGTTTGAGGAATTCCTGCACCGTGACACCGGACTCAGCCTGCTCGGCCGAGAAGGCCTCTCCGATCTCGTCCCAGAGCGCAGAGAGCACCTCGGCCGTCAGGTACTCGGCCCCCGGCATCATCGGGGCCGCCGTTGCGAGTCGATCGATCTCCTCCGCGGACGGCGGCGGGACCTCCGCGCCGCGCCCATCGACATCGGGCCGGGTGCAGAGAGCGGTGACGTAGCGGCTGCCGAGCCCGCGCCAGTAGGCGATGACCGGCGGCAGGACCTGACCCACCTCGGCGGCCCCGAGCCGCAAGAGCCCGTGCCCGGCCCCCCGTGCAAAGGCCTGCCGCAGGCGCTCGGCGAGCGCCGGCTCCAGCTCTGGCCCCTCGTCCGATAGCGCGAGCAGGAGCCGGCCGTGCGGCGTCAGGCAGGGGGTCAGGCGCAGCGTGTCCATGGGGCGATCGTTCTTTCGCGGTCTCTGGTCAGTCACTCCGGCATTGCTGCTTTGGGGCCGCCCGCACCGCCCCCATCCGATCATCTCCGCGACCCGACGGGCACCAAGGGGCGTTGCTATCCTATCGTTCTTTTGATCGGACAGGGATCTGCCGTCGGGCGCTCACTTCACAGGATACGACACGGATGTCGGCCACACCCTCTTGCGCCCTCCCTCGGGCCGCTCGTTCCTCCACCACGGTCTACCGCCCCCGACGGCCGGAGAAGACCGTCGTCGAGCTCGCCCGCATCGGCGAGCGAAGGAGGCTCGCCTCGCAATTGAGACCCGCTGTTCCAATGGGTCATCCGCGCGTGCTCCTCGGCCAGGCTCGATGCCTCCATAGCTCTCAGGATCTCGGCGAGACGATTCTGTTCAGGCATAGAAAAAAGGGGGCCGAGCCCCCCATGTGGTTAGTCGATGTGGGGGATGCGGGGTGTTGACACACCCCGCGTCATGCGCCGCCCGGTGACGCCGGCGAAGTGCAGTGCCGTTGCCAGAGGCGGCAACCGCATGCTACGGTCCATACTGGCAGTCTTCAAGGAAGAGCAGGAGCTCAGGGACGATGGGCGAAGCGGTGCAGCCTGCGCCGGCGGGAAGGTGCGTACACTACGAGCGGCGGCGTCCCGAAGAAACCGTCCTCTACCAACTGGTTCAAGAACACCTCGAGACCTTCCTGGCCCAAGTCGAGCTTGAGACCGGATCGGGCCTGCCCGAGTTTGTCGAAGAGGAGTTCGATGCCTTTCTCGACTGTGGCATTTTAGCCCGCGGCTATCGAGAGGGCACGAGACCCATATCGTGATGTCGCCGCTGGAATTCATGCAACGACTCGCCGCGCTGGTTCCCCGTCCGCGGTTGCATCTGATCCGCTTCCATGGCGTGCTCGCGCCCAACGCCAGGCTGCACACTAACCCCCACAATCCAGCGGTTTTGCGTCTCCCTTAACAACAGGTACGAGTTTGTGCCCTTGGTCAATGAGGTTCGTCAGCCACTGTAACAGGAACTCATTCAACTCTTTCTTCGCCCTCACGTCCGTCTGGCCTCCTTCGGGGTAGACCTCGCGGTAGATATAGGTGTCCTGGTACGACAGTGCTTCCACCGTCTCAGTCTTCGTATCGATTGTGATCACCATATCGGGGTCTGCGATCAGGTCGCCGTTTTGTTCGTAGTAATGGCTTAAAGCGAACGTGATAATCTCGTCATTGCGAGACAGAAAATCGAGATTGAGGTCCATCAACCCGGGAACCTTGGATTTCACGTATTCAGGGACACGTCTGATCGGTGCCGTCTGACCAATCCTGGTGGCTTGGGCCGTAGACAATATCCGGCGGTTGTAGGGGAAAGTCGGGCAAGCTTATCGGCGAAGTCAAGCACTTAGCGTGCAGCATTCTCTGCAGCGCCACGGAGTTGCAATCTGGTATGAAGCTGAAGAATAGGCACTCCAAAGCGGTGTCTCAACGGGCCAATTGCGGACAAATCGCGGGTTCGTATTAACTCTAGTTGCCCAAATGGGGGATAGTCGAATTGGGCCTTCGGCCGTTCATCCGGTCCATGGAGTGGGCTTAGACCTGAAGCTGTTTTGGCACCTAAATCCGCTACGGGTGCAGATCTTTTTTAACGACGATGGATCAATAGGTTAGGAAGGAAAAAACTTGGAAGAGGGGCGCGCCGTGGTATGTATGGGTTTCTATAAGTCATACGTCCCACAAAGGAGGCCCTCTCATGAATCAAGCATACATTATCAGCCGGGGTACGGAGGAGTTTGCGCCGGCCCGCGAGCAGTTTGCGGTGATCGTGGCTCGCCTTCTGGGGTTGCTCGAGCTGCTGCGGATCTCCGAGAAGCACGAGGTTCGTCGCGGCTTGAGCGCAGGCGAGGACGTTTGCCAGCGACATCTGTCCCGCCTCATCGACGACGAGGACGCTGATGGATTCGGCGAGGTCCTCCTTCGACCAAACCCAGGCGGTTCCGCCAACGACGTCGTACTCCCGGCTCAGGATCTTCGCGACAGCCTTCCCGGCGTCGGTCTCCTCCTCGATCCCTGCGCGCGGCGTCTTCGACTTGTCGCTGACACGATGCATGCAGCGGACGCGAACATTTTCTTCGGCGGCCGCCCTTACGACCTCGTCCAGGAGGTTCCGAATCACCTTATGACTGACTGCGGTGACCCCCACCTTCTTCCCCGCGCGAACGAGGTCGATGATCATGCGCGCGCCCGTGAACGTCTTGCCGGCACCGGGCGGTCCTTGGATCGCAAGGACACCGCCATCAAGGGCGAGGACGACCCGGCGCGCGCAGGCGACAGTCGACTCTGGTGGTCTGCGCAGGGTCTCCCCAGCAATAAGCCGCGGATTGTGGCGGAGGAGAAGATCGCGAGCAGCTCGATGTCGTCCCGCCCCGTCGATTCCGTGATCACGTACGAACTCGCCCAGGCGTAGAAGCGCACCCACGGCCTCGGGGTTGCTCACCTTGTCGTGCTTGAACAAGGCCGTCGGATGGTGGTCAACGCGCATCACCCCTTTTCGCAAGGCGATCGTTCGATGATCGAGGTCGATCGCTTCGACTTTGGCGATAGGCGATGGCTTCTCCGAGCCTGCCTCGAATGCATCGTCCTGCTCGTCGAAGTCGGTGTCTTGGGGCGGGAACTGGTAGCGATCGACGACGACGCCTCGCTTCGTCGTCTCCAGGCGGCACTCGAAGACAAGTCCTGCGATGCCTGCGGGCTCGTCGAGAAGCTCATCATCGGCCATCTGATGGAGTCGAAAGAACTCCCACCAGTCCACCTTGTCTTCACGTCGGTGCCACTCGAGCAGCTGCGCGAGGACCCATTGCGCCTCGTCGACCCTGGTCCGCTCGACCGGGAGTTGCGCGGTCAGCGCCTCGGACACCGCGCGAATGCGCGCCAGCCGATCCTCGAGTTTCTCGTTTGGCTTGGGGAGCGGCGGGGCGGGCCGCGGGACCGGTTCACCCCGATTCCGTTCCGCTTCCAGACGGAGCTTCTCGAGCCAATCACGCAGCTCGAGCGCCGAGACGCAGTCGTCTCTGTTGTACGATTTGACCGCGTCGCGAATCTCGGCAGTCAGAGAGGCCGAGTCCCTCTTCGCGATCGCGTACTCGACGGCGCGAAGATGGCGGGACGCCTTCCGGAGATCGACCTCCCGCACGAGCCCGTAGAACGCTTCGAGCTTTTTGATGGAGTAGCTGTCGACTCCGGCGCGAAGGCCCTTCCGAACGACGCCGTAGAGGTCCACGAAGACTTCGGATCGCAAGAGCTGATCGAGCTCATCGGCCTTTGTCGCGTACCTCCCCATGAGCCTCTTCATGGCGGTGGGCTCGTAGGGCGCGTAGTGGAAGACGTGCATGCCCGGATCCCGGCCCCGACGCTCGATGATTAGGTCGATGAGACGCTCGAACGCCCGCTTCTCCTCGGTCGGTGCCAGTGCCCAGAGCGCCTCGTAGCTCAGGACGCCTTTGGCGTCCCGCAGCGCGTACCCGAAGAGATAATCGAGACCGCCATGCTCGGCCTGCCGATCTCCTTCGAGGTCGAGAAAGATGTCGAGGGGCGACGGCACAGGAAGCGCCGCGAGGCCGTACTCCTCTTCGATCGGTAGAATCTCGTAGGTGGGCTTTCCTGTCGTGCGTGCCTCGAACTGGAGGCGCGCTTGCTCCCTGACCCGCTCGAAGGCGGCGACGCTGCCGCGACTCGGTTTTCGTGAGATAGGGAGCGGCACCTTGGCGAGATCCGCGAGCGTCGTCACGCCCCAGGTGGCGAGCTCCTTCCGCTGCGCCTTCTGGATGCCTGCTACGAGCGTCACGTGGTCGTCGTTCGTCCAACGTTTCTCGCAGACCGAGTACCAGTTGCAGATGTCGCAGTGGGGAACGGGCTCGGGGTATGGCACGGCCGCCTCGACTGACGCGGACAGAGGCCTCTCGATCTCCGCCTCAAACATCCGCCGCACGAGCCGGAAGTACGCGCCGAATTCCTCGAAGCGATAGCACTCGGGTTCGAAGTTCCTCTCGGGGACAACGACGCGCAGCAGCGCCGGCGGAGCCCCTTGGAGCTCGGCCAAGAGATCAGCGTAGAGGCACAGCTGGATCAGCGTCGCGCCGCGAGTTTCTTTCGCGAGCTTCGTCTCGACGGGTTCGTACCGCCAGTCACCATGGTGGCTCGTGCCGTCCACACGAAGCAGAACATCTGCCCAACCGGCCCACGATCTATGCTCGAGGCGGGCCTGGACGATCACGTCCGCGCCCTCGCGCATCGCGCTGAGCGTCTCGTCGAATGCGCTCGGATTCGCCTTGTTGATCTCGACGACGCGCTTCCCCGATTGATCGAGGGCCTGGACGTACGCTCGCTCGTGCTCCAGCCCGCGCTCCCGAAGAATATCGAGCATCGGGTCGTCAAAGAACGGTCGCTTTGCGAGCCCATGCGCCGCCAGTCGCTCGAGAGCAGTAAGGTGGCGGCACCCGAGGAAGTTGGTCAGGTCCGTCGCGAAGAAGAGAGGCTTGTCTCCCCGAAGGTGCATTCGCTCTTAATCGCTCCGCATGCCTACTCGACCAGGGCCTTGAAGACGGCGTCGGGCGCGTCCTTGTAGAACTCGATCTTCACCTTCGTCCAAAGCTCGTCGGGCAGGTCGTTCAGCTGGCGGCGTGCGGAGACGGGCATGAGAAGAGTCTGCGCCTGCTTGTCGATCGCTAGCTCCGCGACGCGCACGGCGTTCGGGATCATCTCGACCGACCCACCGAGGTTGAGCGCACCGACGACAACGGTCCCCCCGCGCGTGTTGCGGCCGAGAAGCGCTCCGCACAGGGCGACGAGCACTGGCAGGCCCACGCCCGTTCCCGTCTTGTCGGCGTCCATCGAGCGCATCTGGATCGAGAACTCGTGCTCGCGCGGGTTGCGGTCGCCCACGAGCACCTTCGCGCGCGTGTAGAGGTTCTGCTCTCCGACCCTAACGCTTTCCCGGAAAGGGGGAGGGGTCGGCTGGTTCAGGACTCTAACGCCGGCGCCCGGACCGGAGGTGACCTCAATGCGATAGAGCCCGGGGCCGGCTTCGGCGACGCCCGGGCTCACGGCCCACACCTGGCCAGGCGGCAGCGGATCGCCCTCGATCGCCTCGTCACTGTGCAGCTCCGGCGTCGACACGAACTGCTCGACGCCCTCGGCCCCGAGGATGTAGCTGAAGTGCGTATTTCGGAACTCGCTCTTGAAGCAGCGCTTCTGCTGTTCTTTTACGCGCCGCCGGGTCTCAAGTGCCATGCGTACGATGGTTTCAAGATCCTCGTCGGAGACAGGTAGCTCGGGATCGGGAAAGAGGAGCTTTGTGAGCCCGCTGATGGTCTTGTTGGCGGCCTCGATGTCGCGGCCCGAGAGCGCTCCGCCGAGGTGAACGCGGCCCTGCATAACGGAGACCCGGTTCCCGGAGCGCAGCTTGCTCCAGCACTCGCTCAGGAAGTCGCTCACGAGCCCGAAGTGATCCGTGAGGTGGTCGTTCGGATTCAGCTTTGGGAAGTCCCACCCCGGGATGAAGGCGTGGATGCGGTCCATGAACGCGGTGTCGTTCCGCATCTCGGGTGGGAGCGGACTGAGCAGGTGCGCGATCCGCTGCTGCTGCTCGACGTCGACTTCGAAGTTCCCGACCATGACGATGCAGCCGTCGGCGCGGATGTTGTCCTTCCCGCGGCTGAACTGCCCCGCCGCCATGTAGCCCTTCATGATGTTGACGCCGTCCTTCTGGTCGAAAGAGATGCCGGACACTTCATCGAAACAGACGACGTCGTACTGGCACACAAGCCCGCGCTGGCCGGAGGCGTTGTTGACGAACATCTTGGCGACCGTTGCTTTGCCACCGGAGATGAGGTGCGCGTACGGGGAGATCTGCTGGAAGAGGTGGCTCTTGCCGGTGCCGCGTGGACCGAGCTCGACGACGTTGTAGTTGCGCTCGACAAACGGGACCATCCGCAGAACGGCCACTCGCTTCGCACGGTCCGACAGCGAGGCGGGCTCGAGGCCGACCGACCGGATGAGGACGTCGATCCACTCCTGCGTGTTGAACGACCGGCGCGCCTTGGCGAGCACGTCGAGAACGTCCGACTTCGACATCTGGATCGGCCGCAACGATTCGATCGCGAACGGGCGCCCGCCCTGCTCCTGCGCGGTGATGCCATCGTACGAGAGAGTCACCTCCGCGTAGAAGCCGTCCGTCAACATGCGCTCGTTGTCGCGGACGAGCTGATCGTCGATGCGAACGTCCCTTAGCGTGAGGCTCGGGAGCTCTGCCACGTAGCAGTCGTTCTTCGCGTCGAGCCTTGCCTTGATGATATCGATCAATTTGACGTTCCCGCGCTCCTTCGCGCGCGCCTTGAACAGCTCCTCCTCGCCTGTCCGCACGGTGCGGTCGCGAAGCTGCTTCTCGACGATTTGCAACCCCTCGGCGATCTCCTTCTCGTCCGTGCTGGCGCAGTACCGGCCGAGCAGGAACTCGACGACGTACGTCGGCACAGGGTACTGGCGCGCGTACTTCCGGACGAGATCCTTGCGGACCAGGTAGCCGTCGAAGACCGATGCTGCGAGCTGGTCGAGAGGGTCCAGGGTCATGCTCACGTGGCTTCTCCGACGGTGGTAGGCTTGCGATCGAGGACATTGCCGGCCGCATCGACGACGACCACGGTAGCCGCGGCTCCCTCGTGCGCGTCGTCGGCAACGGCGAGGCTGGCTTCTCCCGCAGGGCCGAGCTCCTTGGGCGACGCAGCGATGCTGGTCGTCGCCTGCTTCCAGTTGAGGCGCAGGTCGACGCGCACCGACGGGTCATTCGTCGTGACACTCACGCGGCACCGCATTCCACGCCAAGTGACGCTCGCGATCGTGGCTGCAGTGGAAGCGCCACCGCGCTCCACGACGAGTTCGGGGACAATGCACTCCTGTGGACTTATGCCTCCGTGCGCGTACTCGTTCTTAGCTGTGAAGCAGGCGATGCCCGGCGGCGACGCGATCCGGACGTGGAAGTTCCAGTGCCAGGAGTGGATCGGCATGCTGGGCTTCGAGTCGCCCTTGACCGTGGCGCAGCGCGCCCACTTCGTCGCCGCGAGGTACGGCGGGAGATCGACGCGAGGCAATCCACCGGGCAGCAGCAGCCAACCGTGGTCGGTCACCACGCGGATACGCAGCCAGCCGCACTCGAGGAGGCCGACGATCTGGTCGACCAGGGTTTCGAGCTCGGTCTCGAGGTGCGCTGCGATCTGCACCCCAATCTTGTGGCCCAGCTCGTCGAGTCTGCCGGTTTCTACCCACGCACCGGTGGAGCCGAGCTTCGGCGGCCGCACCTCGTCTCCGAGGAGATCGAGCCCGCGCTTCGCCATCTCGTCGCGCAGCCGCTGCGCGGTAGCAGCCTGATTGGTGCCGCGCAGTTGCGGGTTGAAGTCGACAACGTCCGCGCCCCCCGCGAGGGCGTCGTGAACAACCGTCGCAAAGGGCTTGGCCGTTGCGGTCACCGTCGGCAGGGGCGAGAGGCGATGACCGAGCTGAGCTCGCAGGCCCTTCGCTTCCAGGCGTTCCTTCAGCATCACCCCAACGTCGTAGCGGAGTCCGTCGGCGAAAAAGACGCACACGTCCTTCTCGTTCTTGGTGCCGCCAACGAGCCCGCGCGCAACGCTCTCCGCGCCGTCGACGCGCGACTGGAAGTGGCGAGCGGAGCCGTCGAGCCAAGGCTTGTACAACGCTCTCACGACAGAGTGGACCAGGGCGATGTCAGCGGATGCACGAACCGAGCTGAGCGATTCGAGCGCCGCGCGGTCACACCGCCAACCGTCTGCCGTGTAGGCGGAAATCACAGCCTCGACGGTCGCACCACCAAGCGTCACCTTCGCCGCGGACGCCAACCGTGCTAAGGGCTCGAGGGCCTGGGCCAGCGGACTCGCTCCCAGGTGAGCCCAGACCCAATGGCGGCGATGGCCATGCTCGACTTCGAATGCGAGCACCTTCTCGATGGCCTTCGCGTGCGGGAGGGACGCGATCAGCCCGAGTTCTTCCCGAAGGCCTCGCTCAGCGAGATCGTTGACGCTCGGCGTTCGCTCGCGGTCGTAGTCCAACTCCAACTGGCCGCGGGCTTCTCGGAGAAGATGCGCTACTCCCGGGTAGAGCTTCGGCGCTTCGCGAAAGCGCTGCCAGACGCCATCCCACTTTCCACCGCCCGTGACGAGCGCGCTCGCGGCGTCGCTGGGAGGCTTCTTGTCGGGGTCGAAGCCGAACTCCGAGCGGCACACGCTGCAGAAGGATCGCCAGTGGTTCTCATTCTCCGACGTGCGAAACGCTTCATCAGCGCCCATCCAACGCAGAAGATCACGCGTCGGGTCGTTGACAGCGAGCCTGTCGAAGTCGTCGGCGTCGAGCCGGTGTTCCCAAAGGCTCTCCAACGGAGCCTCCGCGAGAAGCGGCAGCGCGCGGAGGGTCGCCTCACGGGTTCTCACATCCTGGGCGACATCGAGACCGAGGCCGTCCTCCGAAACAAGAAAGGCATCCACGGTCCAATCCCGTCCGTTTCGCTGGTGCCAGACTCGCCCGCGGTACTGCAACTCGATGAGCGGCTGCAGCTCACGGGGGCACTCACCCCCCGCCCGAAGCATCTGCCGCATGACGCCCGGCAAATAGAGAATCGGAACAACGCCCTCAGGAACGACCACGTCGGGCAGGGTGCGGTCGACGACGCATCGCAACCAGACTGCCGGCCCTGTGCGGTCCGTCGGCCTGTACGAGCCGAGCGTGAAGACGTGCGGCAACGCTGAGCGAAGCCGTGCGATCAGCGGCTTCCACTGTCCCTCTGCGTCGGTCCACAGCAACGCAACCGGTTCCGCCGTACCTTCGGGCGTGCGGAGCACCTCGTTAAGGGACCCCTCGAGTGCATCTAGGAGACCCTTCGCGCGCGGTGGTGTACTGCGGCGCCTAGCGCTGCTGGTCACGACTTTCCTCCGAGCTTCGTTCGCTCGCGCGCCGCGAGCCTGGCGGCTCTCGAATAGTGCAGGTCATTCCAACGGTTGCCGTCGAACTCTGATCCACCGGGGAAGTCGGTTGCCTGACCGTCCAAGCCCCAGAACCACGGATAGTCTTGCTTCGGCCGATTCGGCTCCTTGCCGCGGTCCTTCTCCCATTTGATTTTCGGCGTCACGCGCAGAATGCACGAATTCCTTCCCCGAGCACTTAACGTCTTTGCCGTGATGAACGGCCGAATGTTGATGCGAACCCCATCGTTCAGGTCGGGCTCCCAGCCGATCGGTTGTCGATGGAGGGGCTTCCAGCGAACAAAGATGTCATACGGAGATTCGCCTGCGAGAATCCTCTCTAGCTCGCGCTTCAGATGCTCTGCCGAGGCAACGCGTCCGTCGGCGCCTTCCACTCCTGCTTTCTGGTCATCACGCTGTCGGTCGATCCAACTGCCAAGGTACGTATAGATAAGCTTCTCGAGCGTGCGCCGGGCTTCGCCACCTGGTCCCGCCAGGCGGTGGTAGTTCACCAAAGCGGAGAAGCCGTTCTTCAATCCGTCCCAGACCTGCCAGACGAATGGTCTGTGGTGAAAGAGGTCGCAATGCTGCTCGAAAAACCGATCGCGAAGCCACTCTTCGAGTGACTTGCCACCAAATCCCACGTCATTCAGGAGTTGATTTAGGCGTTCGGAAGACCACTCGGGAGCGAACGCCTCTGCTAGGAGTGCGCGCAGACGGTCCGCGGCAGAGTGCTCACCTTTGAGTGGCGACAGGCAGACGATGCCATCGTCGTCCCCGTGCTTCCCAAAGCTATCCGGCTGGACGCTTTCGCTGTCCAACAGGGGGACGCCAAGCTGACGAGGCCATTGAAATCCGAGCAGACGCGCGAGCGCTACGTGCAGGGCGGCGTCCGAGCCCTTTGGATGACCCCCAAAGGTCCATTGAGTCGGATCAGATGAAGCAGGCTTTGGTGCACCACCTGGGAAACGCTCGCCAGCGATCTGCGTCCACTGATCGATGTCGAACGGAACTTTTCGGAGAGTCTGATTCGTAACTTTGAGCGTTTGATCCAGCGCTCTGACCTGAGTCGCAAATTCCTCAGAGACACAGAACGACAGAATCGGCAGAAGAAATTCATCCTTCTTGGGAACCAGTACCGCAACGTTATTATCGAACTTCTCTCCACGAAACACCGTTGCATGAAGGTCCTTCATGCGATTGATTGCAATAGCCCGCTGGCCCCAGGCTCTTTGCCCGCTCTCATGCATGTCGTGGAGTTGATCGCGACTATGACGGGCATACTCTGCAAGCTCGCCGCTACCCCCCTGCCATCGGATTGCGCATGAAAGCCCGTTGTCGTGGTCCGGTGATTCGACTGCAGTCCGGAATGGCTCCCAGCAATCATTCAAGTCCGCGACCTCCCAAAAGCAAACGACGAATCGTTGCAGATCACCGGTCACTGCGCCCTGGTAGCTTTCCGCGAAGGCTCCGAGTCGCGAGACATCAGCGTCAGTGTGACCAAACATGACGCGGCTGTCTGGGTTCTGAAGCTGTGCGGCTTGTCGGACTGAAAGACCGCGCTCGAGGCGCAGCAGCTCTGCCTTGGCGGCGGGCGTGTCCGCTTCCCCCGCATCCCACGCTGCAAAGGCATGCTCGCCTTGTGCTTCCCCGCGGGTGAAGACGACCAACGAGACTTTCACAATTTCGCCCGTGATCGTCTCAAAAGCACGCGCGCCGAGACGAGCGACCACATGCCACTCAAGCGATCGCAGTAACCTCTCGCGAAGCTTCTTGTAGCCGCCGAGGGAGAGCCAGTTCTGCGTCGTCACCAACGCTGTCGTCGCGCCCGGATCGCAGAGCACTAGCACTCTCTCGAGGAAACACGTCGCGAGATCGGGCTTGGCATCGGGATAGGTTCTCTCGAAGAAGTCGCGTAAGAACGGGTCCTGCCGACCGCGTCCGAGGTAGGGCACGTTGGTAACGACGAGTGTGAAGCGCCGCGCGAGAATCTCGGCAGCCTGTGCTAGCCCTCGAGCCGTGACGGCGACTTCACGAGAGGACTCGTTGTCTTCTCGTTCAAGCGCCTTCTGCAGGAGCGATGACAGCGCATCGAAGCCGGCCTCCAAGAGATTGTCCT
>Ga0136620_10001222_pt1 | contig 12112 bp, 12 predicted proteins | sample AntDrymUQ4162106_2_FD_104806 | JGI IMG/M metagenome (GOLD analysis project Ga0136620, IMG submission 104806) | Polar desert sand microbial communities from Dry Valleys, Antarctica - metaG UQ416 (21.06) | ecosystem: Environmental > Terrestrial > Soil > Desert | place: Antarctica: Dry Valley... | reverse complement strand
GTGACGATGCTCGTCAACACCAACGACGCCTTCACCGGCCTCGACTCGCTTCGCCTGCGCGGCCACGGCTCGTCACACGAGACGATGGCCTACGACGCCGGCAGCGAGCGCAACAACGAGCTGAAGTCGCACATCCCCGGACCGTGCTGCGGCAACGCGTTCGTGCGCGACCCCGAGGGTGCGCTCATCGGCCCGCACGAGGGCATCACCGGCCGCGGCCAGCTCAGCCCGGCCCTGTACGACTGGGACGGCGCAGCCGCTCGCATCACGATCGAGCGGGTCTCGTAGCGTCTAAGCGAGCGGCGGGCGAGGGAGATCTGTCCCTCGCCCGCCTCCGCCTGATGGAGCCGACCCGCGCGAAACATTTCCGGTCGCATCAGTTCGTTCAAGAATCAGCTGCCGGAGGCCCGCAACCTCCAATGTTAGGAGGTCTCGGCGAAACCCGTTTGGGAGACGACCACGGGACCCCGTCGCCTCACGAACCGCGTGCCCAAATCGCGTCAGGGTCAACGCAGGGTCAACAAGCGGTTGCGAAGCCTTACAAAGGCGTCCGAACAGATTCGGCTCAACGATGTGCTTCTCCGATGCCTCGCGAGATGTCGCCAGAGCATTGGCATCCACTTTTAATCCCAAGGTCGCTGGTTCGATCCCAGCACGGCCCATCGCATCCGAGAGCAACCGAGACTCAGAGCGGCAAACGACCCAGAGCGTCCGAGAGATCCCGAAGAACCGCACCACACGGAGAATCCCAAGGTCACCGCGGTACCGGGGGCGAAGAAGCGCGGATGGGATGCGAGCTACGCCGAACTCGACCTCAGCGGCTGCCGTTTGGGTCAGCAGGAGGTCAACAGCTTCAACCACTGAAGTGCCCGCCCCGCGCGTACCCAATCAGAAACGTCCGGCGGTGCCGGCGGCGACCGAGCCAAAGACAGACGCCGACGTCGTCCGCTTCGCGCGCGACATCGGCATCGCACGCGTGAGCCGGCGTGGGCGCCGAACGGCGAGGAGCTCGCGTTCGTCTCCCACGAGGGTCAAGTCGTTGTTCTCAGGCTCAGCGTGGGGCGCAGCGCGTCCTCTAGTGGCGCGTCGGAAATCAGCCAGCCTGGTCGCCTGATGGCTCTCGACTCGTGTTTGTCGTTGATCAGCAGATCGCGCTGGTGAGCGCGGATGGAACAGGCACGGTGCCCTTGACGTCAGGGCCAGGGATTCTACGCCTCGCCGAACTGGTCGCCGGATGGCCGGCTGGCTGACCGCCCGCGGCCGGGGTCACTGCAGGGTCAACACCGTCGTGCTTGCTGGTTCCGTCGGAGTAAAGCTTCTGCCCGCGGGCCACGGCTTCGACGAGATCAGGCCCGCCTCTCCGCGAGAGATAGGTGCCCGAGGTGAGCGACCCCTCCTCTCCGCTTCTCGTTGATCCGTTCGCAGCCGCTCCTTCCTCCCCGACTCGAGCGAGCCTGTGTCGGAAGTCTTACGTTTCGCTGAACTCCCTTCTCGCGCGTATCGCCTGCGCCGGATCGTCGTTAAGAGTACGGAGACAATCCGATTGAAGGAGAGCCATGCAGCGGCTGACGAGACGGATCGCCATGTTCCTGAGCGCGCTCACGCTTCTGATGCTGCCGGTCTCCTGCGGCAGCGACGACGGGAGCGACTCGCCCGGCGGCGGCGCCACCACCGAACAGACGACGACCTCCGAAGAGACAACCGAAGAGGATCACGGTGAGGAGACGACCGAGGAGACTCCCTGAGCCGCATCCGCCTACTCGAGCGCGAGGAGTCGCCGCTGCCGTCTCGCCGCTGGTTCCGTGACGACGGTAGCGCCTCCCCGCTGACCCGGACGCTGGCGACCGCGCCGGACGTCATGGAGACGCTGATGCCCTTCCTCGGCGCGATTTATGACGAGGGCTCGCTCGACCTGGCCACGAAGGAGCTCGTCATCCTGCGGGTCTCGAACCTGAACGGCTGCCGCTACTGCCTCGCCGCGCACCGGCCGGCCGCGCTCGAGGCGGGCGTCCCGGCCGAGCACGTCGAGGCGCTGTGCGGCGAGCGGGCGCTGTCCGCGCTGCCTGAGCGCGAGCGCGCGATCGTCGACTGGGCCGACGCGGTCACGCTGGCGCCCGGCGAGGTGACCGACGGTCTGGCAGCACGCCTGCTCGATCACCTTCGGGACGACCAGCTTGTCGAGCTCACGCTGGTCGCCGGCGCGACGACAATGCTCAACCAGTACTGCACCGCTCTCGGCATCCCGCCGCCGTAGACCAATGCGAGACGCCGTCGAATCCGCTATCGCTGACGGCCGGATGGGTGACCGGCTCTGGCTGTACGCGACCTATCACTGCAACCTTGCGTGCGTCTACTGCCTGACCGAGTCGCAGCCGGGCATCGTCGATCGCCGCCGCCTGACCGACGTCGCGATGGTGCGCGCCGCCGAGGAGGCGCGAGAGCTCGGCTTCACCTGCGTCGGCATCACCGGCGGCGAGACGTTCATGCTGCCTTCCTTTCCCGAGACGCTCGCCACGATCGCGGCAATCCTGCCGACGGTCGCGCTGACGAACGCGACACTCTTCACCGACAGCGTGCTCGAGCGGCTCGAACCGCTCGCGGGCGCCGACGCGGCCCTGCAGGTCTCGCTCGACTCCGATGTGCCCGAGCGGAACGACGCGCTGCGCGGGCCGGGCAACTTCGCAAGGGTCGTCGACGCCGTGCCCAAGCTCGTGGAGCGCGGGATCCACGTCCGCATCGCGACGACCGTGGAAGATCAGGACGCCAACGAGCTCGAGCGCGTCTGCGCGCTGCACCGCAGCTGGGGCATCCCCGACGACGACCACATCGTCCGTACCGTCGTTCGCCGCGGCCGCGCAGACCTCGAGGGAATGGGCGTCGTGCCGGGCGAGCACGAAATCCTGCCGGAGCTGACACTCACCGCCGACGGCGCCTTCCTGCATCCGTTCGCGCCGACCGTACGGCACGGCGTCACGGATCTCGACCTGCTCGTGAGCCGCCGGGTCGCGCCGCTCGAGGTGGCCGCCACGGCGTTCTTGCGCATCGTCGGCGAGCAGCCGGTCGGGGCGGACGTGGTTCGGAACATCAGATGAGCGTAGGCAGGGCGCCACGGTCGCGGCGCACGGAGATCGTCTTGGCGGGGCTGCGCGTCACGCTCGGCGTGCTGTTTCTCACGGTCTGGGGCTCGAACGTGGACAAGGGGCTCTACGGGGCCGACCAGTATGCCGCGCTGATTCGCTCATACATCGACGAGGGCGGCGCGCCCGGCGTCTGGAAGGAGCTGATGGGCATCGTCGCGGACGGCGCCCAGGTCTTCTCGAAGCTGCAGCTCGTGACCGAGCTCGCGCTCGGCGTGCTGCTGACGGTCGGCCTCTTCGTCCGGATCGCGGCCGTGGTCGCCTGGGTGTTCCTGACGTCGCTCTGGCTCAGCGAGCTCGGCGTCCCGAACGAGTGGACCTGGTCGCTCGTCTTCCCGGCGCTGGCCGCGTTCGCGGTGGCCTGGCTGCCCGAGGCGCGCGCGTACAGCCTCGACGAGCGGCTGCTCGAGCGACCGCCGCTCGACCGGCTGCCCGCATGGCTTCGCGGCTGACCGCCCGGACGGCTCTCGCAGCCGCACTCGGGCTGGCGTTGGTCGCGGTCGAGCTGCGGCTGCGCGGCGAGCGGGACACCGAGACCCAGGTCGTAGGTCAGCTCCTCGCTTTCTCTCTCTTGGCCGGGGCGGCTCCGCTGCTCTGGCGGGGCTTGGGAATCGGGCGCGCGGCCGTCGTCGGAGTGCTCCTCGTCGCCGTCGCCTTGCGCGCCGTGGCGTTCGAGCCGGGTGCGACACCGCCGCTCTCGACCGACCTGCACCGCTACGCCTGGGACGCGCGCGTGCAGGCGAGCGGCATCAACCCGTACCGCTACCCACCCGGCGACGGGCGCCTCGCCGAGCTCAGGGACCGCGAGGTCTGGCGGGGCATCAACCTGAAGTCCTGGCGCACGGTCTACCCACCCGGCGCCGAAATGAGCTACCTCGCCGCCCGCGGCGCCTTCGGCACCGGCGTGCGCGCCACGACTTGGCTCTTTCTGCTAGCCGAAGCGGCCGCGATCGGCCTGCTCCTGCTCGTCCTCTCCAGGATGCACGCGCCCCCCGAGCGCGTCGCGCTACTCGCCTGGCACCCGCTGGCGGTGAGCGAGATCGCCGCCAACGGCCACGTCGACGCGATCGCGCTGGCCGCCGTGGCCGGCCTGCTCGCCGCCTGGCAGGCACGACGGTTCGCGCTTGCCGGGGTAGCCGTCGCGCTCGGCGCGCTCGTCAAGCTCGGCCCCGGCCTGCTCGTCCTGGCGCTCGCGCGCCGCGGCGGGCGGCGCTTCGTCGGCGCCTCGCTCGGGCTCGTCGCTCTCGCGTACGTCCCGTATCTCGGCGCTGGGACGCTCATCGTAGGCTCGATTGCCGACTATGTCGACCGGCAGCGGTTCGGGGGCAGCCTCTACTGGCTCACGTCGATGGCGCTGGGCGACCTCGCGACCGCCCTCGTGCTCGGCACAGTCCTGCTCGCGATCGCCGTCGTCGTAGCGTTACGGGTGCACGACGCCGTCGAGCAGCTCGCTCGCTCGTGCCTGCTCGTGCTCGGGAGTCTCATGCTGGTGGCCGGCTACGTGCAGCCCTGGCACGCGCTCGTCCTGCTGCCGCTCCTCGTCGTGACCGCCGCACCGGGGTGGCTGTGGCTCACGGGCGCGTTGCCGCTGCTGTATCTGTTCGACGACGGTGCGCTGCCGACGTGGGTCCGGCCGGTCATCTACGTTCCGCTCGGCGTGTGGATCGTTTGGCGCGTGCTGAGGCCCAGGCGGATGTCTCCCGTCGCCCTGCCGCCGCTCCCACTACACCCGCGGGTCGCGGCGGTGATACCGGCGCTCGACGAGGTCGATGCGCTGCCGGCGCTGTTGCGGGAGCTACCAGCCGGGGTCGTGGACGAGATCATCGTGGTCGACGGCGGCTCGCGGGACGGGACGCCTGACGCCGCGCGGGCGGCCGGTGCCCACGTCATCGTCGAGCCCCGGCGCGGCTACGGCCGTGCCTGCGCGACCGGCGCTGCGGTATCGGATGCCGACGTGGTCGTCTTCCTCGATGGGGACGGCAGCGACGACCCGGCCGCGCTGGCGGCGGTGCTCGAGCCGGTGCTCGCCGGCCGCGCCGCCGTCTCGCTCGGCTCGCGCATCGCAGGCGAGGCCGGCGCGCAGCTCTCGCACCAGCGGCTCGGCAACGAGCTCGTCGCCCTGCTCCTCCGGCTCGTCTACGGCTTGCAGGTGCGGGACGTGCCGCCGATGCGCGCGATCCGTCGAGATGTCCTCGAGTCGCTCGCGCTCCGCGAGCTCACCTACGGCTGGCCGACCGAGATGCTCGTCAAGGCGGCGCGCTCGGGGCTGCCGGTCGAGGAGGTCGAGACCTGCTGGCGTGCACGGCGCGGAGGACGCTCGAAGATCTCCGGCCGCCTCGGCCCGTCCGCGCGCGCCGGAGCAACGATGCTGCGGATCGTCGCCCGCTACGCATGACGACTTGGGCGATCAGCGGCGGCAGCGGCTTCCTCGGCCTACGCCTGGCGCGGCGCCTGGCTGCAACGGGCTTCCGCGTGCGCTCCCTCGACCCTGCCCCGCTGGCCGAGCCCGGGATCGAGGCAATCGTCGGCGACATCCGCCGAGCGAGCGACGCCACCGCGCTCTGCGGTGGCGCAGACGTCCTGGTGCACGCCGCCGCCGCCCTGCCGACCGCCGGCGCGGCGGCGACCCTGCGTTCTGTCAACGTCGACGGAACGGCAGTGCTGCTGCAGGCGGCCGCGGCGGCGGGCGTCCGGCGGATCGTCGCCATCTCCACGGCCGTGGTCTACGGGCTGCAGCAACCTCCTTTGGCCGAGAGCGTCGAGCCACAGCCGATCGAGCCCTACGGGCGCACGAAGCTCGAGGCCGAACGGCGCTGCCTCGCAGCCGGGGCCGTGGTGCTGCGACCCACCGCCTTCCTCGGCCCTGGGCGCCTCGGCGTCTTCAGCATCCTCTTCCGCTTCGTCCGCGAGGGCCGGCGCGTCTACACGCTCGGCTCCGGACGGAACCGCTACCAGCTGCTCGATGTCGACGACCTCGTGGACGCGATCCTGCTCGCGGTGGACCGGCCGGTCTCGGGCGAGACGTTCAATCTCGGCGCAGCCGGTGTCGGCACGGTGCGCGAGGATCTGGAGGAGCTCATCCGCCATGCAGGAACAACGAGCCGCGTGACACCGCTGCCCGCGGCTCCGGCGCGGCTCGCGCTCGCGGCGATGGCTCGCACGGGTCTCTCCCCCCTCTCGCGCTGGCATTACGCAAGCGCCGACAAGGACGTCGTGCTCGACACGGCTCGAGCACGGGCGCAGCTCGCCTGGACGCCGCGGTTCACGAACGCCGAGACGCTAGCGCGCGCGTACGACTCGTACGTCCGCGAGGGAGTGGCGCTCCAGACCGGCGACACGCACCGGTTGCGCTGGCGCGAGCGCGCGTTGGCGGTTGTGCGGAAGCTCTCCTAATGCGCCTCAGTGGTCGCCCGTCCGACTCGCACCACGCCTGTGCACCGTAATGCCCTCATAAGCACCTCGAGCGCGTGGGTGCGATAGAAACCGCACAATGCCCCCGCTCGTTCCGCGACCAGGACCTCGTTCCCGAGCGCATCCTCCGGCCAGCCTCGCCGCGATCGTGGTTGCGGCAATCCTTCTGACCGCGTCGTGCGGCGGCGGAGACGACGAGGCCGACGACCTCGGCGAGCCCGTCGCGTACGGTGAGGTGCAGGCCGTCTGGAACACGTACGGCTGCACAGGGTGCCATCCGGGGGTCAACCCCTCGCTCGACCTGCGACCGGGGAAGTCGTACGACGACCTGGTCGGCATCCGTGCGCTCGAGGATCCAGAGCTCGTGCGCGTGCTCGCCGGCGACTCCGGCTCGAGCTTCGTCTATCTCAAGCTGGGCGGCGATCCGCCGGTGGGCGACATCCCCGGCATCGGGACGCGGATGCCTCCGCGGGCGCCGCGCATCGACGACGCCGACCTCGACCTCGTGCGGCGCTGGATCGAGCAGGGCGCGAAGGACGAGAACGGCGAGACCGGCGGCCCCCGCGTGCTCACGCCGGGCACGCCACCGACCGGCCTCGACGTCGCCGCGGCGACGGAGCAGCGCGGCACCGGCACCATCGACGGCTCCGTCATCGGCCAGGATCGCCGGCCGCTCGAGGGCGCGCTCGTGACGCTACTCCTCAAGGGCGCCGACCTCGAGGGCGGCGAGGAGCACTACCGCGTCGCGATCACCGACGCGGCCGGCAAGTTCACGTTGCCCGATGCTCCCGCGGGCAGCTACCTGCTCAAGGCGTACGCCCCGGACACGATCTACGTGTCACGCATCGTCGCGCTCGACGAAGGCGAGACTCAGACGATCTCCTTCGGGCTTCCCGACCGCATCGTCCCGAACCCAGCGATCGCCGCAGCGCGCGTCGAGGGACGCCGCCTGTCGCTGGAGGTCACCGGCAGCGACCTCGACGGGAACTACACCCTCGCTGTCAACCCGAAGGCCGGCCTCGTCTTCGAGCTCCACAGCGCCGACAACGCGCCGGGCCGCTGGCGTGCGACGATCGACCAGGACCTGGAGGGGCCGTGGATCTTTATGGCCGTGGACGAGAACTGCAACGTCAGCGACTTCCTGACCGTGCCGGCCTGATCGCCGCGGCGCTTGTGCTCGGCGTCGCCGTGCTGGCCACTTCAGCGGCGTGCGGAAGCGACCGGCATGTCTCCTTCTCGCGTGACGTCCAGCCGATCTTCGACCGCAAGTGCACGGCTTGCCACCCGGTCAGTTACCCGTACCTCGACCTGCGGCGCGGCCGCTCGTACGACGAACTCGTGCGGGTGCCCGCCGAGACCGCGCCGGCGTTCGCGCGGGTGCTGCCCGGACGCCCCGAGCTCTCCTACCTGCTCTCCCATCCGCCCGACCCGTCTCTTCGCGGTCTACTCGCACGCGACGAACGGGAGGTGCTCACGCACTGGATCCGCGAGGGCGCGCGTGACGACTAGCCTGCCGGGCCGCGTGCTCGTGATCGCGAAGGCGCCTGCCCCCGGGCGGGCCAAGACGCGGCTCGTGCCCCCGCTCACCGCCGAGCAGGCCGCCGACCTGCAACGAGCGCTGCTGCTCGACACCCTCGATGCCTGCCGCACCGAGCTCGATCGCGTCGCCATCCTCCACGCCGATCCGGCCGAGGCCTCGGAGCTCGAGCGGATCGCGCCCGGCACCCCGCTCGTGCTCCAGGACGGGCGAGGGCTCGAGGACGCGCTCGGGAGCGCGATCGAACGTCATGTCGCCGAGGGCCCGGTCGCCGTCGTCTCCTCCGACGTGCCCGGTCTGCCGCCCGGATCGCTCGCGCGCGCGTTCGCTGCGCTCGACGACGGTGCCGACGTCGTTCTCGGCCCGGCGCTCGACGGGGGCTACTGGCTGATCGCGATGGCGCACTTCCACCCCGAGCCGCTGCGCGAGATCCCGTGGTCTACTCCGGCCGTACTCGGCGTCACGCTCGCCCGCTGCCGCGATGCCGATCTTCGCGTCTCGCTGCTCGAGACCTGGCGCGACCTCGACACCGTCGTCGACCTCGCCTTCCTCCGCCGCCGCGTCCACATGCTCGCTGCGCCACGCACCGTCGCAGCCCTCGCTGGGCTCGAGCTGCCCGACCCGCCGGCGCTCGAGCTCGCCGAGAGCGAGCTGCTCGCCGGCTCGCCATGGCGCGCGATCCTGTACGACCGGCTGCGGGGCGAGGACGGCCGCGAGACCGGCTACTCGTACCTCGCCGTGCCGCGTGCGGTCTTCGTCGTCGCCGTGACCGACGCGCGCGAGCTCCTGCTCGTGCGGCAGTACCGCCACCCCGTCCGTGACTGGACGCTCGAAGTACCCGCCGGCACGGTGCACGACGGCGAAACGCCGCTCGAGGCCGCTGCCCGCGAGCTCACCGAGGAGGCGGGCGGCCGCGCTCGCGAGTGGCTGCACCTCACGACCTTCTATTCGTCGAGCGCGCACATCTCGCTGCGCTCGGACGCGTTCCTCGCCACGGGGGTCGAGGTCGGCGCCGCTGCGCCAGACGTCGACGAGCATGTCGAGCTTGTTCGGCTGCCGCTCACCGAAGCGCTCGAGCGCGCGCGCGCGGGTGGCTTCGCGGAGGGGCAGACCGCGCTCGCGATCCTGCTCGCCACACCGCATCTCAATGGGCGGGTCGGATGATCGGCGTCTTCGGCGGCTCCGGCTTCTACGAGTTCCTGGCCGGCGCCGAAGAGGTGGAGGTCGACACGCCCTATGGCAAACCGTCGGCGCCGCTCGTCGTCGGCGAGCTGGGCGGCAAACGGGTCGCCTTCCTGCCCCGGCACGGCCGTGGCCACGAGCTGCCCGCACACCGAGTCCCCTACCGCGCCAACGTGTGGGCGATGCGCGAGCTCGGCGTGCGCCGGATCATCGGCCCGAACACGTCGGGCGCGCTCCGCGCCGACCTTCGCTTGGGCGAGTTCGTCGTCTGCGACCAGTTCGTCGACCGCACCCACAGCCGCGCAGACACGTTCTACGACGGCCCCAAGACGACGCACGTGTCCGCCGCCGACCCCTACTGCCCGGAGCTCCGGCGGATCTTGCTCGACTCCGCGGCCGAGCTCGGAATCGCGGCACGCGACGGAGGCACTATCGTCGTCATCCAGGGGCCGCGCTTCTCGACCCGCGCCGAGTCCCGCTGGTTCGCGTCCATGGGCTGGGACGTCGTCAACATGACCGCCTACCCCGAGGCCCAGCTCGCGCGCGAACTCGAACTCTGCTACGCAACCGTCTCGATGGTGACCGATCACGACGCGGGGGTCGCCGGCGACGAAGCGGTCGACGCCGCGAGGGTCATGCGGGTCTTCGCCGAGAACATCGAGCGGCTGCGCGATCTCCTCCTGCACGCGATCCCTCGCATCGGCGAGCAGCCCCAAGACCTCTGCGCGACCGCACTCCGCGGCGCGCGGCTCTAGCAGTTCAGATCGCAAAGCCGGTGAAGCGCGCGAGCCGGGTCGTCAGGCGCACGAGCTCGCCGGTCGCGAGTGTCTGGGAGAAGACCACGGGACCCCCGTCGCCTCACGGCCGCGTGCCAATCGCGTCAGGGTCAACGCAGGGTCAACAAGCAGTTGCGAAGTCTTACAAAGGCGTCCAAACCAGATTTGGCTCAACGATGCGCTTCTCCGATGCCTCGCGAGATCTCGCCAGAGCATGGGCATCCACTTTTAATCCCAAGGTCGTTGGTTCGAGCCCAACACGGCCCATCGCATCCCTCACGGTGACCCTTTCGAGACGGAGGAGGAGGCGGTGACGATCGCGGACGACACGCGCTGCGGCCTCGCCTCAGGCGTGTGGACACGTGACCTGAAGCGCGCGCTCCGGGTGGCGCGCGGGATCCAGGCGGGGACGGTGTGGCTGAACACGTACCGCGCGATCACGTTCAACTCTCCGGTCGGGTGAACGGCGCCAAGGCGATCGACGGCTTCCTGCAAGACGACCCAGAGCGTCTGCTGCGAGCTCTCGGACGAGGCGCAGGATCCCTTCGTGATGAAGATCTGATCCGCCTCGGCGCTCGGTCGGCCGCCGTCCTCGCTACGCTCCCTGTGGGCGCGCCCAGCGACCGTGCCGCCCGAGCAGCCCAGGCCCCGCCAGGGCGCTCGTGGTCGACGATCGTTTGCGGGAGGGCCGCACTCCCCGGGCGCGCCCACCTACCCTAGTTGGCGCAAGATGTGCAGCCGCGGAAACCGGATGCACATCGCGCTAGCCCGCAGCGAGCACGGGCAAAGCCCGCGCTCGCGCGAAGACCCCTGAAGGGTCGCTTCCGCCTGACTCGCAGACCAGCGCCGGCGCTGGCTCGATGAGGAGGAAGGAGCAGACGGGCCGGGCGCGAATCGGGACGTCCGATGCGCTTTCGCATGCTCCTCGCTGCCACTGCGGTCGCCGCGCTGGCGACCGCGGCGTCCGCCGCTGCCAATCCGCAGGTCGCCGGCCTCCAGGTCGCGCTTCGCGCCTACGGCTTCTATCTCGGCCCGATCGACGCCGTCTCCGGCCCCGGCACCGCCACCGCGGTGCGCGCGTTCCAGCGCACGAGCCACCTCGCGGTGGACGGGATCGCGGGCGCAGGCACGCGGCGCGCACTGGGGCGTCTCGGCCGGCCGCTGTACGGGACGCGCACACTCGTGCGGGGCCGTGTCGGCTGGGACGTCTCCGTGCTCCAGTACCTGCTCGCGCGTCACGGCGTCGGCCGGGTCGTCGACGGCTACTTCGGGGCGGAGACGAGCGCGGCCGTCCGTTCCTTCCAGCGGCGCGCCGGGCTCGTGGTGGACGGGATCGCCGGGCCGCAGACCCTGGCGGCGCTCGAGGGCAAGCGCGCCCCGTCCCGGCCCTCGGACCGCCGCTACGTGGTTCGGCCCGGCGACTCGCTCACCGCGATCGCCGGCAAGCACGGCGTGGCGATGCTCTCGCTTGCGCGGGTGAACGGGCTCGACCCTGCGAAGCCGCTCCTGATCGGCACGCGGCTGAAGGTGCCGGCCGGAACGCCGCCGCCGCTCGCCGCGCCACCGGCGAGCGTGCGGGACTCCATCACGGCGATCGCTTCCAGCCACGGTGTCGATCCGAGCCTGGCGCGGGCCGTCGCCTGGATGGAGTCTGGCTTCCAGCCCCATGTGGTCTCGCACGCGGGGGCGCTCGGAGTGATGCAGGTGACGCCACCGACCTGGGACTTCGTCGAAACCGTCCTCCTCGGCCACAGGGTGCCGAAGACGACGGAGGGCAACATCAAAGTCGGCGTGGTCTTCCTCCGCCACCTGCTAGCCGAGTTCCGCGGCGACGAGCGCCTCGCGCTCGCGGCGTACTACCAGGGCATCCGGGCGGTGCGGGAGCGAGGGCTCTACAAGGAGACCGTGACCTACGTCGAGGCGATCCGCTCGCTCAAGGGCCGCGTCTGAGCGGCGTAGGCTCGACGGAGCCGCTCCAGAGAGCGGAGGTGCCGGCTTTGCCGGTGCCGGAGCGGGAATCCAGCGGCGTAGGCTCGACGGAGCCGCTCCAGAGAGCGGAGGTGCCGGCT
>Ga0136620_10001221_pt1 | contig 12112 bp, 23 predicted proteins | sample AntDrymUQ4162106_2_FD_104806 | JGI IMG/M metagenome (GOLD analysis project Ga0136620, IMG submission 104806) | Polar desert sand microbial communities from Dry Valleys, Antarctica - metaG UQ416 (21.06) | ecosystem: Environmental > Terrestrial > Soil > Desert | place: Antarctica: Dry Valley... | reverse complement strand
GGATCGAAGATCCTCCACGCGTCATGTCTCTATCGTCTCTCACCAACCGCGGTCGCACGACGAAGCGACCGGGCGAGGTGCCGACGCACCTCATTGCCCTGAGCGTCAGGTCGAGTCGTGGTCGAATCAACAACGTGGACGAGGAGGAGCTGATCCTGGGCCAGATCGACTACTATCGCCAGCGCGCGCCGGAATACGACGAGACGTCTTCGCCTCCGGGCAACCCGCTCGCTCCGCATGGCCAGCGGATCGAGGATGCCCTGGACGCGTTCGCTCCGGCCGGGAAGGTGCTCGAGATCGCCAGCGGTACCGGTACGTGGACCCGGCACCTGCTCGAGCACGCTTCTGAGCTCGCTGCCCTGGATTCCTCACCTGAGATGCATGAGCAATCACGCAAGAAGATCAGAGACGAACGGGTTCGCTACATCGAAAGAGATGTCTTCTCGTGGAACCGGATGACACGTATGACGTCGTCTTCTTCGCCAACTGGCTCTCACACGTACCGCCGTCGGCCTTCGAGCAGTTCTGGGCCATCGTCGAACGCGCTCTAGCTCCCGAGGGCAGGGTCATTTTCGTCGATGAGGTGGAGACGCGTGGAGGAATGAGGACCTGCGCGAGGAGTTCGTCCAAGGACCGACCGTGCCCGATAGTGCGACGACCTCTCAAGGATGGGCACCTTCGATGTCGTCAAGGTGTTCTGGGAGCCGACTGAGCTCAAGGCGAGGTTGGCTGAGCTGGGTTGGGACATCAACGTCGAGACGTCAGGGCCGTTCTTCTGCGCCCAGGGGCACAGGTAGCTCTCCTAACGCCCCCGTAGCTAGCTGCTGAACAGTGGCGGTAGCTCGACACCCAGGTGCTCGTGAAGCACACGCATGTCATGGAAGTCGTTGGCATCGGGTTCGTAGCCCATGTGGCACTCCACCTGGACCTCGACACTCAAACACGCCACGCTTTGGCCTCCGACGGTCCTTCGTGCCTTGAAACCTTCGGGCGGGTATCGATAAGAGCTTCCGTCCTGCAACACCTGCACTCCTCCGCCCTCAGCGTCGAACGTAACCGTGTGGAAGTCCACCCGTCGATCTCGCTCGTCGCACAGAACGAATTTCGTCGGCCGCTCGTCTGGGTACAAGGTGTATCCCAGCTCCGACAGCGCAGCAACGGCGCGGTCCGAGTCGGCTAGCTCGATGACCAGATCCAGATCATCGTGCGGGCGCGTCTGCTGGTGGACGAGGGCGTCCACGTCCCACCCTCCATCGAGCCACCACCTAACGCCGTGCCTATCGAGTCGATCGAGCGCGGTTACCACGTCTTCCGGATCCATCAACGCCTCATCCGTTCTAGGAATCCGTCCTCGAACGCGTAGTCGAACTTCTCGCCGAGGTAGTCCGCCGCTTTCGGCAGAACCTCCTTCCAGTCCTCCTCTGCCGTCGCGCCCACGATCCACTCGATGTCCTCGACGATCGCGTCCTCGTAGGTGGCGACCGGCTCGTAGCCGAGTTCGTCTCTAGCTTTGTCCATCGCGACCAGCCACGGGTGGAACCCGCTCCAGGGATTTCGCACCTTCCGATCTAGAGAAAGCTCCCGTGGGAGCAGCACGTCCTCCCATTCGTGATCCACCGCGGCGGCGATGCTCCTCGCGATGCGACGCACGTCGGGTGGGTCCGGGTCCCCACAGTTGAATGCTCCCGTCACGGGTTGCTCCGCGGCCAAGCGCACCAGCTCCGCAAGGTTGTGCACAGAGGTCGAGTGGAAGATTGTCTCTCCTTCATCGGCGAGCAGGATGAAGGGCCGACCATCCAGGGCCCGCTTGACGAAGAACCACTCCCGGCACTGTGAGTCGCCAGGCCCGTAGATGGCGCAGGGGCGGATAACGGTCGCGGTGAGCTCATCCTGGCCTAGCAGGATGTCTTCGATCGCGGCCTTCTTCGTCGAGTAGGTGTCGTCACTCGGGACAACTCTCCGCTGTGTCTCGAGGATCGGGACGGGCAGCCGAGGGAAGTGTCCTCCTCCCCGGTCGCCTCATCGAGGGTCCTGCCGTCGTCGTCCGCGTAGACCGAAGTCGTCGAGATTGCGATAACGCTCCCGACCACGTCTTTCAGAGCGACGAGCTGCTCCGCGTCGACGATCTCGTACGGGATGACATCAACCAAGACGTCGATCCCCTCAAACAAGTCTCTCAGAAGCGTACCTTTGACCGACCGATCGATTGTGACGCGACTTAGATCGGCGACCTCCCTTGGGGTCGCCGTTTCGCCCTTCGAACCAACGGTCACGTCCCATCCGCCTTCGGCCAGCCGCCGGGACACATGGCGACCAACAAAACCGGTGCCGCCCAGAACGAATGCAGTCTTCATGATCTACGGCACTTCCTGCTGCATCACCATCGGCGCTCAATCGGATCGTTGGGCAGCTCAAGGCTGAAGCGCTCTGCTATCTCGGCCATGTCCCGCCTATCGTTGTCATCCCACTCGTAGCCTGTGTGGAAGCGCACTTGCCACTCTGCCGAGATGCACCGCACCGGGTGGTCCTCGATCACACCCACCCCCGTAAGCGACTCAGCTGGATACATGTCGCCGTTCTCTGCTGGCCCATAGGTCCCGTTCCCGAACTCATCGAATGAGATCACGTGCACATCAACTTCCTGACCTTCACCGTCACCGAGCACGAAATTCCACGGTTTATCGACCTGCGTATACAGACGCTTGATCCCTCGGCCATCAAGGACTTTCACGATTATGGGCAAATCCTGCCCGCTATGGACATCTCTATGAGGATTCAGAAGACGAGACTCCAGAGCGCTTGGACGACTTGCTTTCTCAGCGGCTCGCGCCCCACACGCGCCCCATAGGCCTTGAGGGGTAGACGTGTGGGAGCGGCAATAGTGGCTGCTGACCTGCGCTTTTGCTTGGTGGCCCCAACGGGATTTGAACCCGTGCTACCGCCTTGAAAGGGCGGCGCAGGCATATCCCGCTACCTGCGGTTTCTTGTGTTTTCCCTGCTCAGAGGCGCTTTTCGGGTGGACTCCGATGGACACAGATGGACAGCTTTTCCCTATTCTTGCTGCACGTTTGCTGCACGCAATACCCACTTTACAAAAAAAGGCACGGAAGGGACTAACCCAAAAGGCTCTGTCGGGGCTTGTATAGGGAGAGAAGCGGCAGTGTGGCCGCCAGGCGCGAGTAGGAGACCTCACGAAGGATTTTGCAGAGTTCTACGAGGCTGAGTATCCGAGTGTTTTCAGGTGCACCAGGCTTTTTGCGGGTGATCGCGAAGTGGCGCTGGACGCGACGCAGGACGCTTTCACCAGAGCCTTCTCTCGTTGGCGAAGTCTTCGAAAGGAGCCCTGGGCAGGCGCATGGGTGATGACGACGGCGATGAATCGATGTCGCTATTTCTGGCGGCATAAGAGACGCGAGGTCACGGTGCAGATGAGCACCACGCGAGGCCGAGAAATCAGCATCGACCGGATCGACCTGGAGGCTGCGATCGGATCACTTCCCCCGCGCCAGAGACAAGCCGTCATCCTCTTCTACGTGGCTGACGTACCGGTTCCTGGTATCGCCCAACTCATGGAAGTAGCCGAAGGAACAGTAAAGGCGCACCTCGCGCAAGCAAGAGAGACCCTACGAGAGCGGATGGAGGTTCGAAATGTCTGAACAGATCAGGGATAACATGAAGTCTTTGGTCAGCAGCTTTGATGTCCCCGCGTCAGACCTTGCGGCCGTTCGGCGCAGAGGTCGACGCAGGCTTGCAGCTCGAATGGTAACGACCGTCGCGGCCATTTCTATGGGCGGGGCCGTGGTCACGGGAGCAATCATCGCCTCCCTCGATAGTGGAACCATTCAATCTGAGACTCAGGTGGGATCCGCAACCGGGGGCTCGATAGCGTCCCCGGTCCCCAACTCGCGCGTGGCGACATTCGCGGTGCGAAACATGGCGCAGGCTGGCCTGCTCAATCCGGTAGGACGCTTCACCGACTATCAGTCGGTCGATGACGGTGATGGCAACTGGGTCGCGTCTTTCAAGTTCAGTACCTGCGACGACACGACCACCTGCACGGGTGAGCAGAGTGCCAGGCTGACGGTTGTGGTCGATAACGGGAAGCTTCGGGCCACTGAGGCAAATGGTCCCTTCACAGAGGAGGAGCGCGAGCGTCTTCTCGCGTATCGCGAGAGCCCCGACGATGAAGACATCCGTTTGGAGTTCCCGTTCGTGCACTTCAGGCAGAGCCCGGATGAGCAGACGACAGTGATCGCGTCTCCGCTGTGGACCGGCCCCATACCTTCAGGTGCGGCAACTCGGGTTGAGTGCGACCTGAAGGTGTTTGATGATAACGGAAACGTGATTTTTGAGCGGACCCTCGACGAGCCCCTCCCCAATAGCGAGGAGATGCGCGCGGGGACTATTCATCTCTTCGGGATTCCGAGCGAAGTGCGGGACAATGCCGCGGACGTCAAAGTCAACTGTCGTACGATTTAAGCTGCGACTCCAGACTCTGGGTACTCCAGCTGGGCATCGAGCCGAGATCAGCTAACGGAAACTCCGCCTTGTGGTGGCGGGTTCTTAGCGGCCGGCCCCCCTCTGCGCGCGCAGGCCGGGCTTGCCCTAAAAGGGGGCGCTTGCAGCCGGCCTTCGCCCCCAGTCTGCGAAGGGCGTTAACGCGCTACTTTCAGTGCCCAGGCGAGCTCCTCGACTCCGAGGCCGAGGCGTTGCTCACCGCGGAACCGTGTCCGGTTGTTGGCGAAGCCGGACAACGGATCCACATCGACCGTCGCGTCCTGCCGTGCGAAGACCCTCGCCTGCTGGAAATCGCCCATTAGCAGCGTGCTCGCGGGCAGCGCGTTGCTAATCACCGTCGGAATGCCCCAGACGGTACCGGGGCCCGCGTGTTCCGTACGTCCCAGCGCGCGAGCGTCAAGGAACGCGGACTGACCTTACGGAAATAATTCCGGAAGGTTCTGGCAAGGCGCGCGAGCATGGCGCTGAGATCGTCGGAACCAACTCTCACTACGTCAGCGGCGCCTGCCTTAGTCCTTGTCCCAGCCCTCGGGGTCGTCCGTCACTCGCCGCAGGACGTAGCGGACGAAACCCGCGAGCGATCTTTCGGTGTCCTCAGCCAGCCCGCGGAGCGCTTCGTAGGTGGCGGAGTCGAGTGAGAGGGATAATCGTCTACGGCCGTCCTGGCGTCGCGTGGGCGTCTGGATGGGGGTCGGTTGGGACGTCATGTGGCCTCGCCTGCCAGCGCGGGATCGACAGCACGTAGTCTGCGGACGACCGGCTGCTCATCAGGAACTCCTGCGCGCTCTTTGTCCTGGTCGGTGATGACCCAACGAAGGTCGCGCCGACCTTTCGGAGTGAGGCCGAACTTGTCAGAGCGCTTCTCGACCACGCCGGCGAGGTTGAACTCGCCCGCCATCATCTTCTGTCTGAGCATGGCTAGCTCGACCAGGGCGGGGACATCGCCTTCGTTCCACTGCGAAGCCATGGCGGTTCGCCATATCGTCGCCCACCAGGCTCGAGCGGACTTCGTCCAACGAATCCCTGATGGTAGCTCCGGGATTGGCCCGCTATAGGGGTCCTTCAAGATGACCCACTCATACGTCGGCGGATTTCGCCGACGACGTAAGTGCGGAGGCTTTGGGGCTGGGCCGGGCATGGGGTTCCTTTCTGGAGATGAGTGTGAGGTGCAACGCGTACGCTAGGGGAGAAGGCTGGCAAGCGGTTGACTGGGGAGGGGGAGCACCGCGGCCCCCCCATACACCTATCGTTTAGCGGCCTCCCATAGCGTGAACCTGGTGGTGTAGGCGGGCGCGTTCTTCGCCACCACACTCCTTCCACCATGCCGTCCACCGTGATTCCTGCTCGCGCGGCGTCGGAAGCCAGGGCTTACAGGGAGTCGTCGCGATCCATGCGAGCTTAGCCCACCCCTCTTCCGGCCACGGTGCTGCCGTTCGGAGGTTGGGGCGCAGCACGTCCATGTCCTCGAACTCGGTGAACTGGTTCAAGCCGTCCGAGCTCTCTGCTCCCATGATCGCAACTACCGTGCGCCGAGCAACATGGAGCGACTGATACGTCTGAGCCAGGACCTGCAGCTTGAGCCACGGCTCGCGCGCGTCCTTGCCCAGCACCTCGGCCTCGGTGCGCGCCCCCTTGAGTCCCGGAGCGAGCTTGCGAGCCTCTGAGAGCACCTGCGCGTGCGGCGGCTTCAAGTGGTTGGAGATGATCGCCTCGCCCTCGTCGGCCGTCGTGCTCACCAAGCGGCCGACGACTACGTCCTCAGCGCGCAGCAGGAACTTCAGCTCGAACGTGAGACGGTCCCGCGCGTCGCGAGCGTCGACAAACGGCTTTGCGGTCGGCAACTTGGAGCCCTTCCCGAACGCGGCGTCGGCGGCCTTGCCGGCGAGGACTTCCTCCATGTGGTCCGGCTGGTTCTCGGGCCTGTCGAGCTGGGCCTGAGCATGCGCGCGCGCGTCGCGCACCCGCTCGAGGGCATTCCAACCTTCAGTAACCGGGTCGGGCAGGCTGAACGGCACGCGCTCACCCAACTCGAACAACTTGCGGATCAGGGACTCCGATGGGTTTCTGTTCATCGTTGCTCATCCTCCTTTTCAGGCTCGGGCTTTGCCCAGGGCACGCCGATGCGCCGGTCGAGTTTGTCTCGGCGAATTGCGAGGTTCTCGCGTATCAGCTCGGCGAACTGCTCGTTCGGTGTCTGCTCGTTCGGTGTCTGCTCGGTTTCGTCGTTCGGTGTTTCGTGATCGTTCGGCATTAGCGTTCCTTTCAGAAGCTGATTAGCTTGCTCGAGGGGTTGGCATCCGGTTCGTTCTCGGCGATCCATCCGAGCGACGGACTTCGTTAGTTGGTCATACCCCACCCCCTAACCACAGGGGGACGGTCCGAACAGGCTTTCGAAAGGCTATCGATCCTGCTGGCTGTCGAGGGCCGGACCCATAATCAATCATGGCCGCGCCTCAACGTGAGCTCGATCTCGTCCCAGTCTCCAGGCCGCCACACCTTGACCTCGACCCCCGGACACGACGCCAATGCCGTGAGCCACTCGCGCTGGGCCGGACTCACCTTGCCCTTGTCGCTCTTGATTTCTGCGAATACAACCCGGCCACCGCGTGTCATGGCGAGATCGGGGAACCCTGCCTCCGATCTGCGGGAATCATGAGTGTGATAGCTCTTCCATCCGGTGAGCTTGGCCAGCTCGACGATGGCTGCTTGAAAGGTGCGCTCGTTGATGTTCTCGGGGAGCGTGGCTAGTCGAGTCATCGTTGCTCGTGACACCAACCACAGAGCCCGTCGTACCCGCGCCATTCGAAGGTCTGGCACCCGTCACCCTGGCAGGGGTAAGGGCCTCGAGGGTCGCGGTCCGTTGCGGCCTCGGCGGGGAATGCTTCTTCCCAACGCGTAAAGACATCGCGCCTCGGGAAGTCAAACAGGGGGATCATCGTTCGGTTTCCTTTCTCGTTCGGTTTGTTCTGGTCTTTCTCTTTCCTTTTGGGTGCCGGGGGCCGTGATAGGTAGCACTTCCCCGGCGACATCAAGGAGCCGGGGAGTGCGTCCGGGCGGCCCCTTGTCGAGTGTCGTCGTGTCGTAACCGTGTCGGGGGTATGTCGTACTGCGACATGCGACATGATGGTCTTTATAAGAAGCAATGTCGTATGTCGCATGCTCGTTTCTGAATGTCGTAACCGTGTCGTATTCATGTCGCATGTGCCTCCAGCGGAAGGGTCCATTGCTTGAGGTTGTCCGGCCCAGACTTCTCGGCGGCCCCCAGATCCTTCAACGCTCGTTCGACCGTCCTGCGCGCGTAGTCGGTTGCGTTGACGAGGTCCGAAATCGTCATGCCCGGATCGGCCTCGAGCAGCTCGCGCACCTTGTCGGCCGCGGTGAGCTTCGGCTTTCCGTCGTCGGGGTCGCGCCGATAGCCACTTTCCCGGTTGAACAGCAGTCCCCACGCCTCGCCGAGAGGCAGGTCGCCGTCTCGGTCCTTGAAAAAGTGCAAGCGGCTGTACCCGTCCCGGAGCCTCTGTAGTCCGAGCACGACCTCAGCGCCACGCAGATAGGCGGTCGAGCCGAAAAACTCATGCATGGAGAACTTCACCCCGGGTGGGGGTTTGCGACAGTGGACAGGCAACAGGAGACAGAAACCGTGCTGTTCCCGCCACCCATCGAACAGCTTCATGAGATCAACGGCGCTGCGCTCGTCGTTGCTATCGCCGGCGTGCAGCTTGTACAACGGGTCTGCGACCACCAGGTCGAAGGACCCATCGGCGAACACGTTGTCGAGCGCCTCGACTTGGTCGTCGTCCTGGTCGAGCTCGAGCCCGTCAGGGACACGCAGGTAATGCACCGACTCGCAGTCCTCGAGCCGGGCCTCTGTGATGCGGCGCTTGATGCTGCGAAGGCTCTGCTCAGCGTCGATGATAAGAGCCCTGCCCCCGGCCCCTCTGAAGTCGAGAAACTCCTCGCCGAGGGCAAGCGCACGGGCCAGTTGCAGTCCGAAGGTCGTCTTACCGTCCCCCGTGTGGGCTCCCAGGACGACTCGCTGACCACGCATCAACAACCCACCGAGCAACTCGTCTGAACGATCAGGTTCGGGCATCGCGGCGATCTCCTTCGTGGAAATGGTTTGTAGCGAGGTCTCGACCTCGACCTCGACCGGAGCGGCGTCGAAGATGACCTCGGCTACCGCCTCCGCTGGGTCGTCCCCGCCCTTGACCGCGCGCTGTGCGACGTCCCCGGCGTCCTTGCATCCAGGCGGCCATGTGACCTCGAGCAGTTCGACCTTCCCCGCGAGCGCGGCGCGCGCTTGCTCGGCGAGTCTGCGGCCGGCCTCGTCGGCGTCGAGCGCCAGCACTACGGTTTCCTTCGTCTGCAACGCCTCGAGCGCCGTATCGGTGACCGCGCCTGAGCACGCAAAGGCCGGCGTCCCCGCTTGAGCAACGGCGAGCGCGTCGATCTGGCCCTCGACCAACGCAACATGACTGGACTGCCATGCGCCGGGTGACGCGTGAAGCGGGGGCCGCTCACCTTTGCAGTGTCGGTACTTCGGCTCAACGCCGTTGACGCTTCTGCCGGTGGCGTAGACCTCGTTGCCAGCCGGATCGAGCCACGGAAAGACAACCCGGCCCTCGAACTCGCCCGTTCCCGGGCGCAGCTTTGCCGCCTGCGCGATTTCTGTCGTGACCCCGCGCGACACTAGATAGGCGCGCGCTTCGTCAAGCGAAGTCACGGACCAACTCCCCCACTTCGCGCCCAGACAGAGCGGCCTCGAGGTCGAGCGCATCGCCGCCAGCGTCGCAACCGTGGCACTTCCAGCGGTCCTTGCCGTCCCGACCGCGAAAGAGGCTCAGAGATGGCGTGCGGTCCTCGTGTAACGGGCAGAGAGCCATACGCCGCCGCACGGGAATCTGACGCCGCTCAAGCACGTCTAGGGGGGTCCCTACGCGCTCGCGTGCGCGCTCGAGCGGGGACGGGCCGAAGGTTTCCCCGCGACCCGTCCGACGACGCCGGTTAGCCGCGCGCTGTCGCATCGTTCATAGATTCGCTCAGAGCTTCCGCGATGTGCCGTTGAGTCGACTGAACCTGGGCGATCAGCTCGGCGAGCTGTGCCGGCGTCACGAACAGGCTTGTCGATCCATCGGTTATCTCGATGGTGCGCTCGAAGTCCGGGGCGAAACTTCCCCAGCACTGCTTCACCTGGATGAAGCCGTTGCCGGCGTCGAGCTTGGCGAGGATGGTGAACCCGTTACCCATCTGAGCCGACCCCTCCGGCGACAGGCTCACCGGCAAAGGCCATCAAGCGCGCGGCCAGCAGACGCGCCTCGGGCAGTGTGAACCACGCCGCGTCGACGATGTCGACCACGATCACGACGCGGCCATCGACCTCGTCCTCGTGGAACACAACGCCGCCAAAGGCGGCGATAACGTCGGGGCGGCCGGCGCTCACCATGCCGCGTCCTCGACTGGTGCCGGCGCGTCTGAGTCACTCGGTGGCGGTGGATCGTCTGCGGCCGGTGGGACGCCGTCGAACTCTTCATGCGCCTCGGCGGCGACAGAGTCCCAGTCGACTGTTTCGCTCGAGGGCTCGGCCCGCTCGATCAGGATTCTGTATCTCTCGTAGTCGACTCGGTCGTCGCGGCCGAGGTACTTGACTCCGAGGGTGTCGCCGGGCTTCGGCTTGAGCCGCGCAAGCTCGCTCTTGGCGACGGTGTGGAACGCGTGGAACGCAAACTCTTTGTCGTCGCCGGTGACGATCTCGACCAGCGGATAGCTACCGCCGAACTTGCTCTCGAGGGTCGAGATGCTCACGACCTTGCCGAGGATCTTGTCACCCGGCTCGGGCTTCCATGCTTCGGGGTAGTGGTCAAGTCTGTCTTCAAGGTTCATAATGGGGGCTGCCTTTCCCGTTTGTGAGCCCGGTCGAGTTGGTCCCTCGGCCGGGCTGTTGTTCAGGAAACTCGGCGCAGCCCGTTCCCACCTCCCTTGCCGCGCCGAGGTTGCAAGGACTGGGCTTCGAGAAATCTGTCGATCGAGGATGCCCGGAAGAGCAAGCGCGTCCCGAACTTCACGGCGCCGAGCTGGGCAGCGCGCCGCCGGACGGATTTCGCACTCACGCCGAGGTAGCGTGCGGCGTCCTCGACCGACAACCACGGCTCGCTCATCGACCGCTCAGTTCGTCGAGCACCTCGAGATAGCGCAGCGCCGCTGTCCCGCGCGGTCGCCTCTGGCCGTGCTCCCAGCGAAAAACAGTCACCTTGTGAACCTGAGCGGCGTCAGCAAGCTCCGAAAGACTCAGCCCGGCGTCCTCGCGCATGGCGCGCGCGGCACCGGTAGCAGCCAGCCGGCGGACTCGAATGAGGTCTTTTGCGGTCATGCCAAGACGTTAGCCGTACTGCAACCCCAAACACAAGGGTTGCGGACGACTCCCCGCACCCGAGACTGCAACCCTACGAGCGGCAGTTGACGTTTCGTATGCCGTCCGTGTAGCGTCAAGGGCATGGCCAAGCCGAAACCACCCCCCAAGGGCATTGTTACGCGGTCACGTCGTGGGGACTTTCGCGACTACGCGGCCTCGAAGGAGTTCGTAGCGGACGGCCGGCTCACGGAAGATGAGCTAGAACTCCTGAACGGTCCTTTCGCTGAAAGCGCCGTGAATCGAGAGACATGGGATCTCGGTCGGGAGATCGGAGAGCGCGTTTGGAGAGCATGGCTAGAGCGCGTACTGAGCTACGAGGTCACGCTGAAGGCGGCAGGTCGCGCGGTGGTCCGGAGCCCCGACGACGGCTACAGAGTCGAGATCCAGTGGGTATTCGACCGGAGGAGAAAGACCCACTACGTAAAAAGCCTTCACGTGGTCGCCGACGGCTCCCTGAACGTCAAGGATTCCCTACACGTAGGCGACCACTTTGCTGCGTTCATGCTGCGAGTACGCCAGCGCCCGGAAGGAGCGTTCTCGCGAGCACCCCGCGTCCGACCGGCCCCGGGACAAGCCGCGGACACGGGCTTCTATCGACAACTGCTAAGTGCCTACGACAAGCTCGTCGCCGAGGGCCACAAGAGCCCAGCGCTCGAGCTCGCCGAACGCATGGACGAAAACCACAACACGGTCAAGTCGTGGCTCAAGAGGGGTCGCGACTACCTCAAGGAAGGTGAGTAGAAAATGGCCTGGACCCGAAGGCTACCGAGCGGCCGCTTCCAAGGCCTCTACAGGGACGCCACCGGGCGCACGCGCACGACCGGGACGTTTGCCCGCAAGGGCGACGCTAGCGACGCTGCAGGAGACGAGGAAGCTGGGATTCGCAAGGGCTCATGGGTCGATCCGGATCACAACCGGCTGACCGTCGCCGAGTGGGCAGAGTCCTGGCTGCCGACGAAGCTCGATATGCGTCCGTCGAGCTTCGCGCGCCTCGAGGGGATCCTCGCCACGCACGTGCTACCCGCGTTCGGGAGAGTGCCGCTGGCCGGAGTGTCCAACCTTGAGGTACGTCGTTTCGTGGCCGGGATGCTGGACAAGGGCTCGTCGCCGGCGACCGCGCGTAAGACCTACAGCGTACTCAATCAGATGATGCGCGCTGCGGTGGCGGACCGGCGCATCGCCTTC
>Ga0136620_10001220_pt1 | contig 12124 bp, 9 predicted proteins | sample AntDrymUQ4162106_2_FD_104806 | JGI IMG/M metagenome (GOLD analysis project Ga0136620, IMG submission 104806) | Polar desert sand microbial communities from Dry Valleys, Antarctica - metaG UQ416 (21.06) | ecosystem: Environmental > Terrestrial > Soil > Desert | place: Antarctica: Dry Valley... | reverse complement strand
TTGCTGTCGCTGGTCGCCGCGGTGTCGGTGCTAGCCGGCGGCGCCGCAGCCCTCATGGCCCCACAGCTGTTCGCCGTCGGCGGCATGGGCTTGTGCGGCCTCGTCGCCGCAGGCTGCGCGCTGACCGGCGCGGCGTTGCTATCCCGCCTACCCGCGGCCACCGCCAGCTGACGACCGCCGCGCCATGGGCAGACGCGAGGCACAACCCCAGGGCGTCAGTCCGGCGGCGGCGGCGTGGCGGCAGCGCGAGGCGACAGTGTCGAGCTGTGGTGACCTGACAACTCGTGGTGGTCAATGCCTGCCCGCGGCATGGGATCGGCGTGGACGAGCGCGGTGGTGAGACGCGGAACCTCATGGATCAACCGGTGCTGTGCCTCCTCGGCGATCCGGTGGCCTGAGACGACCGACGAGGTGTCGTCGACCTCGATCTCGCACTCGGCGTGCAGCTGGTGGCCGATCCAGCGCACACGCACGGCACCGACCCGCTCGACGCCCGGGGTGGCACCCAACACCGACTCCGCGTGCTCCACGAGAGCCGGATCCACGGCGTCCATCAGGCGCGCGAGCGCCTCGCGGGCGGCGTCGCGCAGCACGGCCACGATGGCGACGGTGATCCCCAGCCCCACGATCGGGTCGGCGAGGGGGAATCCCAACGCCACGCCCGCCGCACCGAACAGGACCGCAAGCGAAGTGAAGCCGTCCGTGCGGGCGTGCAACCCGTCCGCGATCAGTGCCGCAGAGCCGATCTCGCGTCCCACGCGGATGCGGTAGCGGGCCACGAGCTCATTGCCAACGAACCCGACGAACCCCGCAACCCCCACGAGCCCCAGCGCCTGGATCTCGCGAGGGTCCAGGAGCCGCTGCACCGACTCGTAGCCGGCCAGGACCGCCGACGCCGCGATCAGCAGCACGACGACGACGCCGGCAAGGTCCTCCGCGCGACCGTAGCCGTAGGTGTAGCGGCGTGTCGCCTGGCGCCGGCCGATCGTGAAGGACTGCCTCACCGATGGGTTGCACCTGGTTGATCCGGACGTTGACACCGTCCCGCCTCCCGACCACGTCATCGGCAAGGCGCTCCTCGAATTCAGGCGGGGACGGTGGGTCGTCATACGGTTCAACCGCGACGAAACTCTGGCATCCGGATCCGGGGGTGGCAGGCCGGAACACCTATTGCGTCAGTGCCAACGGCGGTGGAGCGACTGACCACCGGCGTTCAACCGACACGAATTGCGGAGTATTCGTTGGGCGCGCGCCCGGGAACGCGCGGCCGGCACCCACCGCCGAGCTGCCGCCGAGCTGCCGCCGAGCCGGCCGGCCGGCGACAGTCCAGCGTCACAAGGTCGAATCAGGATCGCCGTCAGCGGCGGCATCCGCCACGTTGGGCAACGACTGCCAGATCAACGCCGTCGTTACAGCCGAACCGACGAAGGCGAACCAGAACGGCGCGATCAGGCCCCAGCGTTGGGCGATTGCGCCGCCGAGCAGCGTTCCCAGCGCAAGGGCACCGACCGAGCCGATCATGTAGACGCTCGTGACGCGCCCCAGCAGCGGCGCCGGCACCGCACGGTGCCGGACCGTGGTTGAGGTGGTGCCCCAGACCACGGCGTGGATGCCGAACAACGCCATAACGGCGCCGGCGACCACGGCAACCTTCGTCAGCGCCAGCGCCAGGTGGGTGCACGTCTCGATGACCAGTCCCACCCGCAGCAGCCAGGCGTAGCTGAAGTGTCGCTCGAGCCGCTGGTACACGGCCGCCCCCAACAACCCGCCGACGGCGCGGGCGGTGAGCAGCAATCCGAAGCCGACCTCGCTCAGCCCCAGCCGTTGCGTCGCATACAGGACCCAGATCGAGAACGCCGCCCCGAACGTGACGTTGAACACCGTGATCATGATGGCCAGCGTTCGCACCGGCGCGTGTCCCCACAGCCAACGCAGCCCCTCGGCCGCCTCAGCACGCAGCGATGTGGTGCGCGGTCCTGTGTCAGCCGGCACCGGCAGGTTGATTCTGGAGATCAGCGCGACGGAGAGCGCGAAACACAAGGCGTTGAAGCCGAACGGCACGGCCAGACCCAGCCCGAAGATGAACGCCCCCAGAGGCGGGCCGGCCAACTGGTTGGCGACGATCCGCCCGCCATGAATCCTGGCATTCGCCTGGCCGATCCCAGCCCTTGGGACTGCCACAGCGACGACCGTGCTGCTCGCGTTGTCGGCCAGCGTCTCGGCTGTGCCCAGCAGGAACATCGTTGCGTAGATCACGGGCAGGTCGCGGTACCCCAGCGCGATCGACAGCGCCAACACCGCCAGGATCAGGGCTCGGACGATGTTGACGGTGATGATCAGCAGACGCCGGTCCAACCGGTCGATGACGGCTCCCGCCAGGACACCGAAGAGCAGCCACGGCACTCGCTGGAGGAACAGGGCCATGGCGATGGCGAACGGCTCGAGCGTGACAGTAGCGACCAGCAGGGGCCCTGCCGCCAGCAACACGCCGTCGCCGAGATTCCCGACCGTTGAACTGGACCAGATCCAGTGAAAGTCCCTTCCGAGCCGTGCCGGAAGCAGCGCCTCGACCGCCCGTTGCACCCGCAAACCCTTCTCGCCGAACGTTCACTCGCTGCGACCCTAGATGCATGGCTATCTGCCGCGACCGCCGCGGAACCTCTCCGCAAGGAACACGACTGCCACAACAGCGAGACCGCTGCATCGACCTCCGGTCGCCTGGCGGGTTCGACTCCCGTCCACCTCCGTCACAGCGCTACGAGCAGGGGTCGTTGCCCACGTCGCGGGTCACGCCGTCAATGTCGATGAAGCGCCAACGGACGTCGTCAGGACGCAGTCGCAGCCGCAGGATGCCGTGGTGAGTCCCGTCGCGGAACTGGCTGTTGGGCAGCGCGGTGCCGAACCCGTAGTGGTTCTTTCCGCCCGTGCCGGCGACGAACTGCCGCACCCCGGCCACCCGGTTGTACCTGCCACGGGGGCCTTGGGGCGCGAAGCGCTCATAGGAGTGATCGTGGCCGGAGACCAGGACGTCGACGCCCCGGCGGTACAGGATCTGAAACAGCGGCAGAACCCTGGAGTCGGACCCGTGTCGGCCTGAGCTGAACCTCGGATGATGCCAGTACGCCAATGTGCAGTCGTTGGTGTGCAACGACAGGTCATTGCGCAGCCAGACCCCCTGCGGCGAGTAGCGGGTGCAGCCGCCAGCCTCGACGCAGTTGGAGTTCAGGGCGATCACATGCCAGGTTCCCAAATCGAAGCTGTACCAGCCCTCGCCGCGAGTTCCGGCGGCGTCGCCGAAGTAGTCGAAGTAGCCCGCCGCGCCCTCGTCGCGGTACTCGTGGTTGCCGAGGGCGGGACGCGTGATGTCCTTGACCCGCCCCCAGGTCGGGTCGTACGACGCCTGGAACGCCTCCAGCGTGCCGTCCTCGTACTGGTTGTCACCGACCGTCAGCACAGCGTCGTAGTTGGCCTCCAGCAGCAGGTCCGACGTGGCCTTGTGGCGACACTGGTCCCCGAACCCGAGGCCGTCGTTGAAGAAGCCGCTCGCCGGGTCGCAGGCGATGTCGCCGCCGACGGCGACCAGCGCGGAGCCGGTGTCGTTGGCGGTACCCGCACCGCTGCGTTCACGGTCGGCTGTCCGTGCTGGTGTTGCCCCCAGGGCCTCGGACGTTGCGGCCGGCGCTGACCAGCCGGCGGCCAGGAAGGCTGCCACGAGCAGCGCGGCGGCGACGGGCTTGCTGGTGTTCGGACGACTAGTCATTACTGTGCATCTCGGCAGCCGGGGCCGACGCCTGAGCGGTATGTGCGACGCTGGCCTCCACGCCACTCACGCGCCCGCGCCTGATCCGGGTGCTCACTCCAGGAGCCGGAATGCTGCTGCTGTACGTCCTCGCCGCCGCCACCGCCTGCGGGCTGGCGCTGCAGGCCCTGCACATCCCCGGCGGCCTCATCTTTGGCGCGCTGATCGGCGCCGCCGCGGTGAGCCTGGTCACCGGCGAAAGCGTCGCCGTGCCCTCCGCTGTGCGCTCCGCCGCCTTCATCGTCATCGGGGCGACGATCGGCGTGACGGTGACCCGCTCCGCGTTGACGACCTTGCGCCCCGTGCTGCTGCCCGCCCTCCTGGCCGCCGTGCTGCTCATCCTTGCCGGCCTGGGGATCGCCTACCTGCTGCGCGTGCTGGGGCTGGCGCCGCCCGGCGACGTCCTGGCCACCTCTCCCGGTGCACTGAGCGTCATCACCGCGATCGCCGCCGAGCAAGGGGTGGGAGCCGTGCAGGTCGCGACCTTCCACCTCGTGCGGGTCATCCTGGTGCTGGTGTCCCTGCCAGTCGTCATCTCGCTGCTGCTGAAACCGAACTCATGACCCTGCCGCTGTTTATCGTCGACGCCTTCAGCGACCGCGCCTTCGGCGGCAACCCCGCGGGCGTGGTCCTGCTGCCGAGTCCCGCGGACCCGGGCTGGATGCAGTCGGTCGCCGCCGAGCTGCGCCATTCCGAGACCGCCTTCCTGCATGCCACGGACGGTGCCTGGGCGCTGCGCTGGTTCACCCCGGCGGCCGAAGTGCGCCTGTGCGGGCACGCCACCCTGGCCGCTGCCCACGTGCTGTGGTCAGCCGGTCGGGCTGACGCGGGCGCCACCGTGGCGTTCGAGACCGCCAGCGGACGGCTCACCGCGCGACGGCGCAACGGGTTCGTCGAGCTCGACTTCCCGGCCCAGCCGGCAGCCATGGCGCCCGCGCCAACCGGGCTGCTGGAAGCTGTCGGCAGCGAGCCGACGGCGGTCGCCAGCAACGGGACCGACTGGTTGCTGGAGCTCGCCGACGAGGCTTCGGTCATCGCGGTGGCCCCGGACTTCGCCAAGCTGGTCGAGGTCGACGCCCGAGGCGTGATGGTCACCGCCACCTCCCAGCGTCGCGGCGTCGACTTTGTCTCGCGCTGGTTCGGGCCCGCCGTTGGTGTCGACGAGGACCCGGTCACCGGCTCGGCGCATTGCGCGCTCGGCCCGTGGTGGGCGGCCCGGCTCGGGTGCGACGAGCTGGTCGGCTACCAGGCGTCGTCGCGGGGCGGCACCGTGCGGGTCCGCGTCGTCGGTGACAGGGTCCGTCTCGCGGGCTCTGCCGTCACCGTCGTAACGGGCCAGCTGCTGGCGCCGGGCTAGCCTCGGCAAGGATGCTGCTTGCTCTTGCCCACGGGCTGATGACGTCGGCCCGCTGCCGGTTCCGGCGAATGTGCTGCTGGGCGGCAGTGGCGGCGTCCTGCTCGGTGCGGCGGCGCTCACCTCCCGCCGTGTCGCTGGCCATCGTCGTTCCCGCCGCCCTCGGCCCTGCCGATGTCGCCGCCAACCCGGCCCCGCGGCTGCTGTTCACGGTGCTGTGGGCGGGGCTGCTGCCAGCCTCCCTGCTGCTCGGCCCGGTCTGGCGCGAGTGCAGCCCATTGCGGGGGTTGGCGTCCCTGCTGGGGCAGGGGGCCTCGCGTGCTGCCCGCCGGCCTCGGCGTCTGGCCCACAGTGGTGGCGGCGGTCGTCTTCAGCGGCGTCGAGCAGCTATCGGGTCAGTCAGCACCGCTGGTGCTGGCCTTTCTCGCCGCCTACGCGCTGGCGCAGCTGGCCGGGATCGCGGTCTACGGGTCGTCATGGCTGGGCGCGGGCGACCTGTTCGAGGTCTATTCCACCGCGCTGGGGCAGCTGGCTCCCATCGGCCGCGACGACAGGGGACATGTGCGATGGCGGCATCCGCTGTTGGCGCTGACGACCGAACCCGTCCCGCCAGGGTTTGTTGCGCTGGTCGCCGTCCTGGTTGGCACGGGGCTGTACGACGGCGCGGTCTTGGCGGGACTGCCGGGCGGGATGCTGGCGCTGGCAGCCTGGATGGTCGCAACCACCGCCGTGCTGGTCGCCGGCACCCGCCAAGCCTGGTTGGCGCCGGCCTTGTTGCCGCTGTTGGCCGGCCAGCTCGCCGGCCACTACCTCGGCCCCTTGCTGGTGGACACCCAGGTCGCGGCTGTGCTGGCCTCCGATCCCTTCGGTCGCGGTTGGGACCTGCTGGGCCTATCGGGCGCCGAGATCGTCGACCCTCCGCTGCCCGGCACGCTGGCTTTGTGGCTACAGCTGGCACTCCTCGTCGGCGGTCATGTCCTGGCGATACTGGTCGCGCAGCGGCTGACCGCCGGCTGCCATGACGCCCGCACCGCCGGCGCGGTGCAGTTTCCCTTCCGCCTGGCCGTGCTGACCGTGCTGCTCGCTGCGGTGTGGCTGCGCTTCGTGGGGCCGGCGTGATCCTCGGCGCCCCAGCGTGATCCCCGCATGCTCCCCGTTCTGGCCTTCCACGCCTCTGACCTGCTGGCCGTCGCGGCGATCCTGGCCGTGTGGGTCGTCCTGCGCCGGCTGCGCCGAGGACGCCGCCGACGTGACGGGTAGGCTCACCGCCCCGCCAATGGAGCGCCCATGCCAACGCCCGCACCCCCGTACCCCGGCTACCTCGAACGGCTCTTCGAGGCCATCCAGCGAGACGCCGCCGAGGCCGAACCGCTGACCTCGCCCCACGACGGCGCGCCTGCCGACGTGCGCGACCGCCTGACGGCCGCGGTCGAGCAGATCGCCGGCGAGCTCGTCGACCTGTCACACACCATCCACGCCAACCCGGAGCTGGGCTACGAGGAGCACGATGCGGTGCGCGCCGTCGCTGAGCTGCTGGCGCGCCATGGCCACGACGCCGAAGTCGGCGCCTACGGCGTCGGGACGGCGCTGCTCGCCCGCGCCGGCGAGGGACGCCCGCGCGTGGCCGTACTCGCCGAGTACGACGCGCTGCCCGGCATCGGCCACGCCTGCGGGCACAACGTCATCTGTTCGACGGCTGTCGGGGCGTTTCTGGCGCTGGCCGGCGTTATCGGCGACCTCGACGGCTCTGTGGAGCTGATCGGCACGCCCGCCGAGGAGGGCGGCGGCGGCAAGGAGCTGATCGCCAGGGCCGGCGGCTTCGACGAGGTCGACGCCGTCGTGATGCTGCACCCCACCGGCTTCGAGGCCGCCGAGCACCCGTGGATCGGCGTGCGGACCGTGGACGTGACCTACTCGGGACTGAGCGCGCACGCCGCGGCGATGCCGTTCATGGGCCGCAACGCCCTCGACGCGGCCGTCAACGCCTATACCGGCATCGCGCAGCTGCGGCAGCACATGCTGCCCAGCGACCGGGTGCACGGGATCATCACCAACGGCGGGCAGAAGCCCAACATCGTTCCCGAGAAGGCTGCGGCCAGCTTCTACCTGCGCTCTGCCGAGCCGGAGACCTTGACCGTGCTGGCCGAGCGAGCCCGCGAGATCTTCGAGTCCGCCGCCACCGCCACAGGCACACAGGTCGAGATCGACTGGGACCCGGTGCCCGTCTACCTACCGGTGCGCAACAACCACCCGCTGGCGGCTCGCTGGGCGACCAACGTCGCCGGTCGCGGGCGCCGGTCCCTGCCGGAAGGCGTCATCCCCGGCGCGCTGACCGGCTCTACCGACCTCGGCAATGTCAGCGTCCGGGTGCCCTCGATCCACCCGACGCTGGCTATCGCTCCCGCCGGCGTCGCGATCCACAACCCCGAGTTCGCCGAGCACGCGGCCAGCGCGGCGGCCGACGCCGGCGTGGTCGACGGCGCCATCGGGCTGGCCCTGACTGCGGCGGACTACCTGACCGACGCGGCGCTGCGCGAGGCGGTCGCCGAAGACTTCGAGGCTGGCGGTGGCAAGCTCGACGTCGACGCCCTCCTGGCCTGATCCCGAGGTGCTGTGACGTTGCCACCGCAAGGGCGCAAAAGTCACCGCACCTCGGGTTCGGGGACCGGGGCGGCGCCTCCGGAGACCGCGGCGCGGCGGTCGGGGACCGGGGCGGCGCTGGGTCTGGCGGCCCTGCTCGGCGCTGCGGGCCTCGCCCACTTCGTCGCGACCGACGCCTACGCGGGGATCATCCCGCGCGCGCTGCCGGCGCCCCGGGCGTGGGTCTACGCCAGCGGCGCCGCCGAGCTGGTCTGCGCCGGCCTGGTCGCCGGCCCGCGCACCCGGCGTCTCGGCGGTTGGCTCACCGCTGGCCTGTTCATCGCCGTGTTCCCCGCCAACGTGCAGATGGCGCTGGACGGCGGCATCGCGGGGGGCGGGCTGCTTGGCCCGCCGCTGATCGCCTGGTTGCGCCTGCCCCTGCAGATCCCGCTGATCGCCTGGGCCGTGTGGGTCGCCCGCCACTGACCCGGGGTCAGGGTGTGGGGGCGTGACGGCGGATCCACTCGTGCATGGCCACGCCCGAGGCCACGCCGGCGTTGATGGAGCGGGTCGACCCGAACTGGCGGATTGACAGCACCTGGACGACCGCCTCTCGCGCCGCCGGCGACAGGCCCGGGCCTTCCTGGCCGAACAGCAGCACGCATGCCCGAGGGAGTGCGGCCGTGTCGATCGGCACTGCCCCCGGCAGGTTGTCGACGCCAAGCAGCGGCAAGCCCTCGCCCCCCGCCCAGGCAGCGAGCGCGCCGACGTCGTCGTGGTGGCGCACGTGCTGGTAGGCCTCGGTGACCATCGCTCCGCGCCGGTTCCAGCGCCGACGTCCCACGATGTGCACGGCGGCGGCGAGGAAGGCGTTGGCGTTGCGGACGACCGCGCCGATGTTGCGGTCGTGCTGCCAGTTCTCGACCGCGACATGGAACGGGTGGCGGCGGGCGTCCAGGTCGGCCACGATCGCCTCCACCGACCAGTAGCGGTAGCGATCGACGACGTTGCGTCGATCGCCCTCGACGAGCAGCGCCGGGTCCAGTCGCTCGTCGTCCGGCCACGGCCGCGGGTGCGGTCCGACCCCCACAGCGGCGCTGTCCCCGCCCATCGTGGTCTCGTCTTGTGTCCTACCGCTGCCGCTACTTGAGGACTGCACGGCGATAGGCTCGCAGGGCTAGAGGGACCGCGCGTCCGCGCTCGCGCGCTACTTCAGGACTGGGGTAGGGGCTTGGCGGCCGGCGCGTTAGCATCTGCACCCCGGCTTGACTGGATTTCCAGCACCCCGGCAACCATCACGAAGCGCGGTGAAGTGTCCCATGGCGGACCAGCAGAGCACCCACGAGTTCGGCTCCAACTTTTGGATCGTGGACGAGATGTATCGGCAATACGTGGCCGATCCACAGTCCGTGGCGGAGTCCTGGCAGGAGTTCTTCTCCGACTACACGCCGTCCTATAACGCTCCCGGGGCCTACGGCAGCCCTCGTGACCACGACGGCCCGCCGACCTCCAGCGACGCCGACGAGAAGCCCGAGACGGCGGCAGCCCCCGCCCCCGCTCGGCGCCAGCGGCAGCCGCAGCCCGCCCCCGCCGAGGCCAGCGGCTCGCACGAAAACGGGCAGGCTCCCCCAGACGCCAAGCCGCTTCGCGGTGTCGCCGCCGTGCTGGCCGAGAACATGAACGACAGCCGCTCGATGCCGACCGCGACCTCGATCCGAGTGCTGCCGGCCAAGCTGTTGGAGGTCAACCGGCGGATCCTGAACAACCAGCTCGGCCGCACCCGTGGCGGCAAGGTGAGCTTCACCCACCTCATCGGCTGGGCCATCGTCAAGGCCGTCGACCAGATGCCGGTGATGACCGCCTCCTACCTCGAGGCCGACGGCAAGCCGCTGGTCCGCAGGCCCGAGCACTTCAACCTCGGCCTAGCCGTCGACGTCGCGCGCAAAGACGGCTCGCGCACCCTGCTGGTGCCCAACATCAAGGATGCGGACACGCTGACCTTTGCGGGCTTCTTCCGCGCCTACCAGGAGCTGATCCGCCGCGTCAAGGCCAACGAGCTGGACGCCGAGATGTTCGCCGGCACCACCATCACGCTGACCAACCCCGGCACCGTCGGCACGATCGGCAGCGTGCCGCGCCTCATGCCCGGCCAGTCGGCGATCATCGGCACGGGGGCCATCGACTACCCCGCCGAGTACCAGGGAGCAGATCCCCGCACGCTGGCACAACTCGGCGTCGGCAAGGTCCTGACCGTCACCTCGACGTACGACCATCGCGTCATCCAGGGCGCGGAGTCCGGGCTGTTCCTGCAGATCGTCCACCAGTTGCTGCTGGGCGAGCACGCGTTCTACGACGAGATCTTCGACAGCCTGCAGATCCCCTACGAACCGGTCCGCTGGCGCCGCGACGAGCACGTCGCCAGCGCCCCTCCGGGCAGCGCCGCCCACGCCGACAAGCAGGTGGCGGTCGGTCGGCTGATCAACGCCTATCGCGTCCGCGGCCACCTCATCGCCAACCTCAACCCGCTGGCCCACACCTTCACGCGGGTGCACGCAGAGCTGGACCCCGCAACCTATGGCCTGACGATCTGGGACCTCGACCGGGAGTTCGCCTCCGGAGGGCTGGCCGGCAAGTCGCGCATGACCCTCGGCAGCATCCTCGGCGTGCTGCGTGACGCCTATTGCCGCACGGTCGGCGTGGAGTACATGCACATCCAGGAACGCGAGCAGAAGGCTTGGATCCAGGCGCGCGTCGAGGGCGTGAACGACCGGCTGTCGGTCGAGGATCAAAAGCACATCCTCGGCCAGCTCAACGCCGCCGAGGCGTTCGAGCGCTTCCTGCACACCAAGTACATCGGGCACAAGCGCTTCTCACTCGAAGGCGCGGAGTCGACGATCCCGATGCTGGACGCGGTGCTCAACGCCGCGGCCGACAACTACGGGGTCACCGAGGCGGTGCTGGGCATGGCACACCGCGGCCGCCTGAATGTCCTGGCCAACATCCTCGGCAAGGACTACGACAAGATCTTCCGCGAGTTCGAGGGCGACATCGATCCGGACTCGGTGCAGGGCTCCGGCGACGTCAAGTACCACCTCGGCGCCAAGGGGTCGCACAAATCCCCCCAAGGCAACGAGGTCTTACTCACATTGTCGGCCAACCCCAGCCACCTGGAGGCCGTCGACCCGGTCGTGGAGGGCATGGCCCGCGCCAAGCTTGACCAGCTCGAAGCGGGATTGGACAACCCGCCGGTGCTGCCGCTGCTGGTGCACGGTGACGCGGCCTTCGCCGGGCAGGGGGTCGTGGCCGAGACGTTCGCGCTGTCGCAGCTGCGCGGCTACCGCACCGGGGGGACCGTGCACCTGGTGATCAACAACCAGGTCGGCTTCACGACCGGGCCGCAGCAGGCGCGCTCGTCGACCTACGCCACCGACGTCGCCAAGATGGTCCAGGCGCCGATCCTGCACGTCAACGGCGACGATCCCGAGGCCTGCGTGCGGGTGATGCGCCTGGCGATGGCGTTCCGCCAGGAGTTCGGCAAGGACGTCGTGGTCGACATGGTGTGCTACCGCCGCTGGGGTCACAACGAGGGCGACGACCCCTCCTTCACCCAGCCGATGATGTACGCCGCCATCGAGAACCGCCGTAGTGTCCGCAAGCTGTTCACCGAGGAACTGGTCAACCGCGGCGACCTAACGGTCACCGAGGCCGAGCAGGCGCTGGACGACTTCCGCGGTCGCCTCGAGTCCGCGCTCAAACAGACCCGCGACACCCGTGGCCCCGCCGACATCGAGGCAAGGGCACCCGAGCTCATCGGGGTGCTGCCCCCCGTCGAGACCGGCGTCGAGCGCGAGGTGCTCGACCGGATCGCCGAGGCGATTACGTCAGCCCCGCCCGACTTCACGATCCATCCCAAGCTGGCCAGGCAGCTGGACAAGCGCCGCGCGCAGCTGGCCAACGACGCCGTCGACTGGGCGCTGGCCGAGGCACTCGCCTTCGGCAGCCTGGTACTGGAGGGCACGCCAATCCGCCTCGCCGGGCAGGACTCGCGGCGCGGCACGTTCAGCCAGCGTCACAGCGTGCTGGTCGACTACAAGACCGGCAACGAGTGGACGCCGCTGGACAACTTGGATGGCGCGGGAGCGGTAGGCGGCCCCAGGGCGCACTTCGCCGCCTACGACTCGCCGCTCAGCGAGTTCGCGGCGATGGGCTTCGATTACGGCTACTCGGTGTCGCGCAAGGACGCACTGGTGCTGTGGGAGGCGCAGTTCGGTGACTTCGTCAACGGCGCGCAGATCATCGTCGACCAGTTCATCGTCGCCGCCGAGGACAAGTGGGGCCAGACATCCGGGCTGGTGTTGCTGCTGCCGCACGGCTACGAGGGGCAGGGCCCA
>Ga0136620_10001219_pt1 | contig 12124 bp, 8 predicted proteins | sample AntDrymUQ4162106_2_FD_104806 | JGI IMG/M metagenome (GOLD analysis project Ga0136620, IMG submission 104806) | Polar desert sand microbial communities from Dry Valleys, Antarctica - metaG UQ416 (21.06) | ecosystem: Environmental > Terrestrial > Soil > Desert | place: Antarctica: Dry Valley... | reverse complement strand
GCTGCTGCACCAGGGCGCCTGGGTACGCGACTCGCGGCACGGCCGCACCGGCCACGACGCGACCCTGCTGATGGTGGCAGGCACGCCGGGTTTCGGGTTCGGCCACGGCGAGGTGTGGGGCACGCACGTCGCGTGGAGTGGCGACCACACCGCCTGGGCGGAGCGGCTGCCAACCGGCGAGGGTCTGCTCGGCGGCGGCGAGCTGCTCGCGCCAAGTGAGGTGGTACTTGGCCCGGGGCAGGCCTACACCTCGCCGTGGCTGGTCGCCGGCTGGTCCGACGCCGGCCTGGACGGGCTCACCGACCGCCTGCACCGTTACGTGCGCGCGCGGCCACAGCACCCGCGACGAGCCCGGCCGGTCGTCCTCAACACCTGGGAGGCGGTCTACTTCGACCACGACCTCGACCGGTTGCGCGCCCTCGCCGACTCCGCCGCGGGGCTGGGTGTGGAACGGTTCGTGCTCGACGACGGCTGGTTCCTCGGGCGCCGCGACGACCGGCGCGGCCTGGGTGACTGGACCGTCGACCCCGCTGTGTGGCCGGACGGCCTGCATCCGCTGGTCTCGCACGTGCGCGGGCTGGGGATGCAGTTCGGGCTGTGGGTGGAACCCGAGATGGTCAACCTCGACTCCGACACCGCAAGGGCGCACCCCGGAGTGGGTTCTTGCCAGCCCGGGCCGCCAGCCACCCGGCTGGCGGCACCAGCAGGTGCTCAACCTGCAGCACCCGGGTGCCTACGACCATGTCCGGGCCGCGTTGCTGGCCCTGCTGGACGAGTACGACATCGGGTACCTCAAGTGGGACATGAACCGCGATCTGGTCGACACCGCGGGATCCGTCCGCGGCCAGACGCTGGCGCTGTACCGGTTGCTCGACGAGCTGCGGGCTGCACACCCCGGGCTGGAGATCGAGAGCTGCTCCTCCGGTGGCGCACGGGTCGACCTGGCGGTTCTGGAGCGCACCGACCGGGTGTGGGCCAGTGACTGCAACGACGCCCTCGAACGGCAGTCCATTCAGCGCTGGACCGGGCTGCTCCTGCCGCCGGAGCTCGTCGGCTCCCATGTCGGTCCCGGCCAAGCACACACGACCGGCCGCGTGCACCGGCTGTCGTTTCGCGCGGTGACCGCGCTGTTCGGGCACTTCGGGATCGAATGGGACGTGGCCGCGTTGGCTCCGGACGAAGCCACCGAGCTGGCGGGCTGGATCGCGCTGTACCGCGACGAGCGCGACCTGTTGCACACCGGTCGCGTCGTCCGTGCCGACCACCCCGACCCGTCGGTATGGGTGCACGGTGTGGTGTCCGCGGCCGGTGACCGCGCTCTGTTCGCGGTGGTGACGGTGGCGGCCTCGTCGCACGCAGTGCCGGTGCCGGTCCGCCTGCCAGGGCTGGACCCGGCTCGTGCGTACGACGTGGCCGTCGTGGGCCCGCCGCCGGCAATCCCCCCGCCCCGCCTGCACCTGGGCGGCGCGTCGTGGATCGACGGTGGGCAGGTCCGGGTGGCGGGCTCGGTCCTTGCCAGGCTCGGCCTCGCGCTGCCCCCGGCGGCGCCAGAGTCGGCGATCGTACTGCGGGTGTCCGCCCACCGTTAGGCTCCGCTCCATGGCCGACACCGGTGGGGGCCCGGGTCCTGCGCATCAGCCGTTCCGGCGAGGGTGACCCGTGGACTCCGTGTGGCTCAACAGCGCCCTGATCGTGTTCTTCGTGATCCTCGGCGGCTTCTTCGCCGCGGCCGAGATCGCGCTGGTCTCGTTGCGGGACAGTCAGATCCGCAGCCTGGCCCAGCGCGGCAAGCGCGGCATGACCGTGGCCCGGGTGGCCGCGAACCCGAACCGGTTCCTGTCCGCGGTGCAGGTAGGCGTCACCTTGATGGGCTTCTTGTCGGCGGCCTTCGGCGGCGCCACCATCGCCGCCGAGCTTGCTCCGGTGTTCGAGTCGTGGGTGTCTCCTGCGGTCTCCGAGGTGGTCGCCCTCGTCGCGGTCACGCTGGTGATCTCGTACGTGTCGATCGTGCTCGGCGAACTGGTCGCCAAGCGGCTCGCGCTGCAGCGGGCCGAGGTGACGGCGCTGCTGCTGGCACCCGCGGTCGACCACATTGCCACCGCCCTGCGGCCGTTCATCTGGCTGCTCGGCCGGTCGACCGACGTGGTGCTGCGGCTGCTCGGCGGTGACCCCGCCGCCCAGCGCGAGCAGATGAGTGACCAGGAGCTGCGTGAGCTGGTCAGCAGCCACGAGACACTGAGCCCCGAAGAGCGCCGGATCGTCGAAGAGGTCTTCGAGGCGGTCGACCGTCAGATCCGTGAGGTGATGATCCCGCGTACGGAGGTGGACTTCATCGACGAGTCGATGCCGGTGGCGAAGGCGGCGGCGCTGGCGACCGAGCGGCCGCACTCGCGCTATCCGGTGATACGCGGCTCGTCCGACGACATCGTGGGCTTCCTGCACGTACGAGACCTGTTCCAGCCTGGCCAGGACTCGGTACACGTCGGCGACCTGGTTCGCGACACTCTGATGCTGCCGGGCACCCGCGAGGTGCTGCCCGCGCTGGCCGACATGCGCCGCGACGGTGTGCACCTGGCGATCGTCGTCGACGAGTACGGCGGCACGGCGGGGATCGTGACGATGGAGGACCTGCTCGAGGAGCTGATCGGCGACATCCGCGACGAGTTCGACAAGCACGAGCCCCACACCCGCCGCCTCGGCGGCGGTGAGGTGGAGGTCGACGGCCTGCTCAACCTCGAGGATTTCGAGGACGAGACCGGCCTCGAGCTGCCGGAAGGGCCGTACGAGACCGTGGCCGGCTACATCACGTCCTGCCTCGGCCGGTTGCCCGCGGCCGGCGACGAGTGCACGGTGGACGGGCGCCTGCTGGCCGTGGTGGAGATGGACGGGCGTCGGATCGGGCGGGTTCGGGTGCGGACCCAGGGCGCTGGTCGTGGTAGCGCCGAGACCGACCAGGACGCCGGCGCGACCCGCGCCGGCCCCGACGCCGGCGACCGCGACCGCGACCGCGACCGCGACCGCGACGAAGGCTGACCGCGTCGAGTCCGCCGCTGGCACAATGCACCACATGGGGCACGACATGAGCGACCAGCTGCCTGACCGACCCAGGGTGCTGTCGGGCATCCAGCCGACCGCCGACTCGTTCCACCTCGGCAGCTACTTGGGCGCGGTCCGGCAGTGGGTGGCGCTGCAGGCCGACTACGACGCGTTCTACTGCGTCGTCGACCTGCACGCAATCACCACCGAGCACGACCCGGGCCGGTTGCGCGAGCGGACGTACCGCTCGGCTGCCCAGCTGCTCGCGGCCGGGATCGAGCCCGAGCGGGCCACCATGTTCGTGCAGAGCCAGGTGCCCGAGCACACCCAGCTCGCCTGGGTGCTCAGCTGCCTCACCGGGTTCGGCGAGGCCAACCGGATGACCCAGTTCAAGGACAAGAGCGCCCGAGGCGGTGCCGATCGCACCAGCGTGGGTCTGTTCACCTACCCGGTGCTGCAGGCCGCAGACATCCTGCTCTACCAGGCGCACCAGGTGCCGGTCGGCGAGGACCAGCGCCAGCACCTCGAGCTCACCCGCGTGCTGGCGGGCCGGTTCAATCAGCGCTTCGGCACCACCTTCCAGGTGCCGGACCCGTACATCGTCAAGGACACCGCAAAGATCCTCGACCTGCAGACGCCTGACAAGAAGATGAGCAAGAGCGCAGAGGGGCCGGGCTGCTTGTTCCTGCTGGACGAGCCCGGGGTCAACGCGAAGAAGGTCCGTGGCGCCGTCACCGACTCCGGTCGCGAGGTGCGCTACGACACGCAGGACAAGCCCGGCGTGTCCAACCTGCTCACCATCCACTCCGCGCTCACCGGCACCTCCGTCTGCGACCTGGAACGGGCATACGTGGGGCGCGGGTACGGCGACCTCAAGAAGGAGCTCGCCCAGGTGGTCGCCGACTTCGCCACCCCCTTCCGCACCCGGACACTCGAGCTGCTCGACGACCGTGCCGGGCTGGACAAGCTGCTGGCCGCCGGGGCCGAACGCGCCCGCACGGTGGCCGCCGAGACGCTGGAGACGGTGTACGAGCGGGTCGGCTTCGCCCCCGTCGCCGGCTGACCCGCCGATCAGCGGTGCTCGGCCCGGGGGCGAGGCCGGTGGCTATGGTCTGGGCATGGGGTCGGGGCCGGTGTCCATCGGGGTAGCCGTTGCGGTGCCGGAGCCGTACGCGACTGAGCTGCGCACGTACCGTGCCTCGTTCGGCGACGTGCAGGCGCGTGCTGTTCCGACGCACGTCACCCTGGTACCGCCGGTGACCGTGGACGGCGACCTCGTCCCCGTGGAGACGCACCTGAGCCGGGTCGCCCTGCGGCATAGGCCGTTCGAGATGCTGCTGCGGGGCACCGGCACGTTCCGGCCGCTGTCGCCGGTGGTTTTCGTCGCTGTTGCGCTGGGTATCGCCGAGTGCGAGCTGCTGGCGCACGACGTGCGCGCGGGTCCGCTGGCGGTCGAGCCCGAGTTCCCGTACCACCCGCACGTCACGATCGCCCATCACCTCGACGACATAGCGCTCGACAAGGCCTTCGACACGCTCGCCGACTACCGGTGCGCCTTCGACGTCGACGCCTTCGTCCTGTTCGTGCACGACGGCGTCGCCCGCTGGCACGAGCGCCGCGTGTTCGAGCTGGGATCTGCCGGGTGAGCGGCGCGGTCGCCAGGGTCAAGCAGACCGCGGCCGAGGCGCAGCGGCGCGCTCCGTGGGTCGAGCACGTGATCGCGATGCTGCAGCACTACGGCCGGGTCGACGGCTCGGTGCTGGCCGGTGGCGTGACGTACTTCGCCTACCTGTCGTTCTTCCCTGTGCTGGCACTGGCGTTCGCAGCCGTCGGTGTCGTGGCCGACGTCTTCCCCGCGGCCCGTGACAGTCTCAGCACCGCCATGGTCGATGCGTTTCCGGGCATCATCGAGCAGGATTGCGAGTCACCGGGATGCATCGAGCTCAGTACCTTCACCGACGCGGCCGGTGCCGCGACGGTCTTCGGCGTTCTGGGCCTGCTGTACGCAGGGCTGAACTGGCTGTCCGGGCTGCGCAGCTCGCTGGCTGACGTCTTCGAGACGCCGCCCACTGAGCGTCAGAACATCGTGGTGGGCAAGGCGATCGACCTGGTTGCGCTGGTGGCGCTCGGAGTTGCCCTCATCGTCTCCGTTGGGCTGTCCAGCGCGGTGACCAGCCTGATCCCGTACCTGCTCGGCCTGCTCGGCCTGGCCAACATTCCGGGCATGTCACTGCTGTTCGGTGCGCTGGGAATCGCGCTCGGGGTCGCGTCCAGCACGTTGCTGTTCCTCATCATGTTCCGGCTGCTCGCCGCCAACGCTGACGTGACTCCCCCCGACCGGCTTCGCGCCGCGCTGCTGTCCGGAATGGGTTTCGAGGCTCTCAAGCTGCTCGCTGCGACGCTGGTCGCGACGGCGCTCGGCAACCCGGCGTTCGCCACGCTGGGGGTGTCGCTGGTGTTGGTGCTCTGGATGAACTACTTCTCCCGGCTGGTGCTCTATGGCGCCTCGTGGGCGGCGGTGGCCGCCCAGGTGCGCGCGAAGCGCGGCGAGCGGGAGCCTGGTCGGGTTGATCGGCTGGAACTGGCCCCGCTGGGAGGGTCGCCGCCGCTGACGCCGGTCGGAGTGCGAACCCGTACCGACGAGGACGAACTAGGCGCCTTCCTGCGGGGCCTGGCGGTGGGTGCCGCAGTGGTAGGGGCGGCGTGGGCGCTGCTGCGCCGCGCCCCCCGGCCAAGCGCGTGACCAGCCTGACGTGGCCCGTCCGCGGGCGGCGCACCGGCGGGCTGCGGGCGAGCTTGTCCGCGTAGCCTGCGACCCATGAACGGCAAGACCGAGTCCGGGCAGCCTTTCGAGGCCGTGTACGGGCCCGACACGCTGTCGGACTGGGATCCGGCCGAGCGGCTCGGGCGTCCCGGCGAGTTCCCGTACACCCGCGGCGTCTACCCGACCATGTACACCGGCCGGCCATGGACGATGCGCCAGTACGCCGGCTTCGGCACCGCGACCGAGTCGAACGCCCGCTATCACCAGCTGATCGCGCACGGCACCACCGGGCTGTCGGTGGCGTTCGACCTGCCGACGCAGATGGGTTACGACTCCGATGCTCCGATAGCCCACGGTGAGGTGGGCAAGGTCGGGGTCGCGATCGACTCGATCGACGACATGCGCCTGCTGTTCGACAAGATCCCGCTCGGTGATGTCTCCACCTCGATGACCATCAACGCGCCGGCGGCGCTGCTGCTGCTGCTGTACCAGCTGGTCGCCGAGGAGCAGGGGGTCGACCCCGCGCGGCTGACCGGGACCTGCCAGAACGACGTGCTCAAGGAGTACATCGCCCGCGGCACCTACATCTACCCGCCGGCCGAGTCGCTGCGCCTGGTCACCGACATCTTCCGCTACTGCGGCGAGCAGCTGCCGCGGTGGAACACCATCTCGATCTCGGGCTACCACATGGCCGAGGCGGGGGCGACGCCGGCGCAGGAGGTCGCGTTCACGCTGTCAAACGGCATCGAGTACGTGCGCGCCGCGATCGCCGCCGGCCAAGACGTGGACGACATCGCGCCCCGGCTGGCGTTCTTCTTCGTCTCCCGTACGACGCTGCTCGAGGAGGTGGCGAAGTTCAGAGCGGCCAGGCGGATCTGGGCGCGGGTGATGCGCGACGAGCTCGGCGCGCGGGACCCGAAGTCGATGACGCTGCGCTTCCACACCCAGACCGCCGGAGTGCAGCTGACCGCCCAGCAGCCGGAGGTGAACCTGGTGCGGGTCGCCGTGCAGGGACTCGCGGCGGTGCTCGGAGGCACCCAGTCGCTGCACACGAACTCCTACGACGAGGCGATCGGGCTGCCGACCGACAAGGCTGCGAGGCTTGCGCTGCGCACCCAGCAGGTGCTGGCGTACGAGACCGACGTGACCGAGACCGTCGACCCGTTCGCCGGCTCGTACGCGGTGGAGGCGCTGACCGACGGCGTCGAGGCGGCGGCGCTGGAGCTGATGGGCACCGTCGATGACCTCGGTGGGGCCGTGCGCGCGATCGAACGCGGCTTCCAGAAGAACGAGATCGAGAAGTCCGCCTACCGGATCGCGCGGCAGATCGAGACCGAGGAGCGGGTCGTGGTCGGTGTCAACCGGCACCGCTCCGAGCGGGAGGACGCCTACGAGCCGCTGCGGCTCGACCCGGAGATCGAGCAGCAGCAGGCCGCGCGGCTGGCCCGGCTGCGGGCCGAGCGCGACAGCGCGGCAGTCAAGGAGCACCTGGACGCGCTGCGTGAGCTGGCGTCGAAGCCGGCCGGCCACGACACCAACGTGCTGGTGCCGATGAAGCTGGCGCTGCGCGAGCGAGCCACGGTGGGCGAGGTGTGCGACGCCCTGCGTGAGGTATGGGGGGTCTACCAGCCCCCGGAAGTCACCTGACCAGCGCTGCGCCGCAACGCTCGCACGCTGGTGCGAAGATTCCTCCAGCCCGAGCGCATGCTTGTCCCCGCCGAACGGATCTTCCGACGGTTTGGTCGCTGTGGCTACCACTAGGTCGGAGGATCGGGCTGGGCCGCCGAAGCGCAGTACGGATCTTCCGACGGTTTGGTCGCTGTGGCTGCCATCAGGTCGGAAGATCCGTCGCTCATGGCCGCTCCGCTGGCCCAGTGTCGCGGACATGTCGCGGCCGCGACGAGACTGGGAGGAGACAGTCGTGAACGGTACGCAGGCCCAGCTGGCCAAGCGGGCTGTTGCGGCCGTGTTCTTGCTCAACGGCCTGGGGTTTGCCGCCTTGTTCGCGCGGGTCCCGGCCGTTCGCGACCGCCTCGACCTGAGCGTCGCCGGCGTCGGGCTGCTGCTGCTGGCGCTGTCGGCAGGCACGCTCACCGCGCTGCCGTTGTCCGGTGCGGTGGTGCACCGGTGGGGACCGGCGCGCAGCGTCCTCGCCGGCGCCGTGCTGGCCGCGGTCGGCTTCAGCGCGATCGGCGCGGGGCTCGAGCTTGGGTCATCTGCGGTGGTGGCGGCCGGGTTGGCTGTGTACGGCGTTGGCACCAGCACCTGGGACGTCGCGATGAACGTCGAGGGTGCCGAGGTCGAGCGCCGGGTGGGGCACACCCTGATGCCGCGCCTGCACGCCGCTTACAGCATCGGCACGGTTGGCGGCGCGCTGCTGGGGGCAGCGGCGGCCCGCTACGGGGTGCCGCTGCCGATCGAGCTGGCCCTGGTCGTCCCGATCTGCCTTTTCGGGCCGATGATCGCCGTACGCCGGTTCCTGCCCGCCGACCCCGAGACGGCGCCGGGCGCGGGCTCAGACGTCCGCCGCGCGGCCGGTGCCTGGGCGGAGCCGCGAACCCTGCTCATCGGCCTGATGGTCTGCTCCTTCGCGCTGGTCGAAGGCGTCGCCAACGACTGGATGGCGCTGGCCATCGTGGACGGGCACGATCAGTCGCAGACCGTCGGCGCACTCGGCTACGGCGCGTTCGTGACCGCTATGACGCTGGGTCGGCTGCTGGGCGGCTCGGTGCTCGACCGCCTCGGCCGGATCCGCGTGCTCCAGGCAACCGGTGCCCTCGCGGTCCTCGGCGCCGGCACCGTCATCGTCGCCGGCCCGCTCCCGCTGGTGCTGGCCGGGGCGGCGGTGTGGGGCGTCGGTGCGTCGCTCGGGTTCCCGGTCGGCATGAGCGCAGCTGCCGACGACCCCGGGCGGGCGCCGGCCCGGGTCGCGGTGGTCGGCTCGATCGGTTACACCGCCTTCCTCGCCGGCCCGCCGCTGGTGGGCTTCCTGGCCGAGGGCTTCGGGGTGCTGCGCGGACTCACGGTTGTCCTCGTGGCGGCGGTGGTGGGGGTGAGCGCCGCCACCGCGACGCGCCGGACACCGCAGGACGCCAGCGCCGGGCAGGGTGCGGGCTAGCGTCTGGGCCCATGAGCGGCACCTACCCCCCGCCCCGGTCCGGCCAGCCCGACGACCCCGACGATCGCGACCGCACCGGGGAGCGCGACGACGCCAGCGCGGAGACCCACGAGACTGACCCGTACGCGGGCCAGAACCCCTACGCCGATCGCGACCCGTATGCGGACGCGCCGCCACCGCAGCCGTACGGGCAGCCACCTCCCCACCAGCAGCCGTACGGCCAGCAGTACGGCCAGCAGCAGCCGTCGGGCCAGCCACAGCAGTACGGCCAGCAACAGCCGTCCGGCCAGCAGCAGCCGTCCGGCCAGCAGCAGCAGCCGTCCGGCCAGGTGGCCTACGGCCAGCAACCGTTGTATGGCCAGCAGCCTGGTCAACAGCAGCCTTTCGCCGGCGGCTACCCACCGGTGGGCCAGGACCAGAGCCAGCGCAGTGGGCAGCAGGCAAAGGGCTTCTTCGGCGCGCTTTTCGACTTCTCCTTCTCGAGCTTCGTGACGCCCAAGATCGTCAAGATCGCCTACGTCCTGGCGCTCGTCGCGCTGGCCCTGATCTACCTGGTGCTGGTGATCGCCGGCTTCGCCAGCGACACTCCCGCGCTCGGGGTGGTGTGGCTGCTGCTCGGCTGGATCCCCTTCCTGCTGTACCTCGCGCTGGTCCGGATGACGCTGGAGCTCTACGTCGCGATCGTCCGGATGAGCGAGGACATCCACCACCGGCTGCCACCTCGCTGACCGGGGCACGCTGACCACCACAGGCTCACCGCGGCGCGGACCCTGCGACGTCTAGGGTGGTCGGATGTCCACCGTCGTCCCGGCCGGTGATCCTGGCGAGGAGCAGCTGGGCGATCCTGTGCTGGTGGCGGCGGTCGGCGCCGAGCTGGACGCCCGCGCCCGCGACCTGTCGCTGTTCCGCCGCGACCTGCACGCGCACCCCGAGCTGGCCTGGAGCGAGGGCCGTACGACCGACGCTGTCGTCGCCCGACTGGAGACCGCTGGGCTCAGCGTCAAGCGCCTGGACACCAGCGGACTCGTCGCCGAGGTCGGTGCCGATGACGGCCCGCTGATGGCCTTGCGGGCAGACCTGGACGGCCTGGCGGTGCCGGACACGACCAGCGACCCCTGGCGCTCCACGGTGCCCGATATCGCGCACGCATGCGGGCACGACGTGCACGCAGCGGCGCTCACCGGGGTCGGGGAGGCGTTGGCCTCGGTGCACACCCGCACCCCGCTGCCCACGCGGGTCCGGCTGCTGTTCCAGCCGGCCGAGGAGATCATGCCGGGTGGCGCGAAGGCGCTGATCGCTGCTGGGGCGCTGGAGGACGTCGAGCGCATCTACGCCCTGCACTGCGACCCGACGCTCGACGTCGGTCAGGTCGGGCTGCGGGTCGGCCCCATCACCGGCGCATCGGACTCGCTGTCGATCACCCTTGCCGGCAGAGGGGGGCACACATCGCGCCCGCACCTCACCGAGGACCTCACCTTCGCGCTCGGTGTCCTTGTCACCCAGCTGCCGTCCGCGCTGTCGCGACGGCTCGACCCGCGGGCCGGTGCCAGCCTGGTCTGGGGGGCCGTCCACGCCGGCGGGGCGCTGAACGTGATCCCGGCTCGCGGCCGGCTCGGCGGCACGCTGCGGATGCTCGACGCGAGCGCCTGGCACGAGGCCGAGCACCTGGTACGCAGGCTGGTGCGCGACCTGGTCTCGCCGTACGGCGTGACCGCCGACGTGGACTACGTCCGCGGGGTGCCTCCGGTCGTCAACGACAAGCAGGCCACCGTCGAGCTCGGCCGCGCGGTCGCCGCCACGCTCGGCCCGGTCTCGCTCGTCCCCACCAGTCAGAGCCTGGGCGGTGAGGACTTCGCCTGGTACGTCCAGCACGTCCCGGGAGCGATGGGCCGGCTCGGCACCCGTACCCCGGGCGGGCCCACGTACGACCTGCACCAGGGCGACCTGCGAGTCGACGAGCGCAGCACCGTCGTGGCGGCCAAGGTGCTGGCGACCGCGGCGGTCGCTACCGATCTCGTAACGACTGCGCGTCCTACCGGCGGGCACGGCCGCGACGTCTCAGGCGACCCCTAGGATGCTCGCGACGTGCGGCCGGTAGGGACCGCGCGCTTGCTCGAGAGGGAAGACCAGTGCGTCTCAGGGCACGCTTTGTCGCCGGACTCGGCGCCGCCACCCTCGTCCTTGCCGGCTGCGCCAGCGGTGGCTCCGACACGGACAGCGGCGACACCGGATCGGCCAGCGAGGACATCTGCGAGAGCGCGACCGGCGACGGCCCCAAGATCGGCCTCGCCTTCGACGTCGGCGGTGTCGGCGACCAGTCGTTCAACGACTCCGCGTACGCAGGCCTCAAACGTGCCGTCGACGAGCTCGACGCCACCTGCGAGGACCTCGAGGCCCAGGCGGGGGAGAGCGACGCAGACCGCGAGCAGCGGTTGGTCGAGCTTGCCGAGGCCGGCTTCGACACCGTCATCGCGGTTGGTTTCATCTACTCGACGTCGGTCTACACCGTCGCGCCGGACTACCCGGACGTGAACTTCGGGATCATCGACGGCTTCAACCCGACGAAGTCCCAGGAGGACCTGCCGAACGTCGCCAACATCAACTTCGCCGCCAACGAGGGCTCGTTCCTCGTCGGGGTGGCTGCCGCGCTGACCACCAAGACCGACAATGTCGGCTTCCTCGGCGGGGTGGACGGCCCGCTCATCCAGGGATTCGAGGCCGGGTACGTGGCCGGGGTCGAGGCGGTGGACCCGAGCATCGAGATCCAGAGCCAGTACCTGTCCCAGGACGATCCGGTCAAGGGCTTCGAGAACCCGGCGGGGGGTGAGACGGCCTCTAGCGGCATGTACGACAACGGCGCCGACGTCATCTACCACGCGGCCGGCAAGTCCGGTCTCGGCCTGTTCGATGCCGTCGTCCAGGCGGGCGAGGGCAACTGGGCCATCGGCGTCGACTCCGACCAGTACCTCACCGCCGACGACGACCAGAAGGCGTTCATCCTCACCTCGATGCTCAAGCGGGTCGACACCGGCGTCTTCGAGTACGCCGAGGCCTCCGGAAACGGCAACGCCCCCAGCGGCTACGTGACGTACGACCTGAAGAGCGGCGGGGTCGACTACGCCACATCCGGGGACCACCTGTCGGAGGACACCATCGCCGAGATCGACGACTACAAGCAGCAGATCATCGCCGGCGACATCAAGGTG
>Ga0136620_10001216_pt1 | contig 12153 bp, 10 predicted proteins | sample AntDrymUQ4162106_2_FD_104806 | JGI IMG/M metagenome (GOLD analysis project Ga0136620, IMG submission 104806) | Polar desert sand microbial communities from Dry Valleys, Antarctica - metaG UQ416 (21.06) | ecosystem: Environmental > Terrestrial > Soil > Desert | place: Antarctica: Dry Valley... | reverse complement strand
GCGGCGGCCTGTCCGGCCCCGATCTTGACCTCGATCGCGTGTCGCCAGCTGGCCCACGGGTCGGCCCACGCGTCCACCCGGAAGCTCCACAGGCCCTCGCGGTCGGGCACCACGACGGCGCCGTAGCGGTCGTTGCCCGCCGCGGCCATCCGCAGCGCGCGGCCCAGCCGCTCCCCCGGGCCGCGCCACACCACGGTGGCAGCCACCTCATCGTGCCCTTCCCGCCATACCGTGGCCGCGATCGGGACGTGTTCACCGACCACCGCCTTGGACGGGTAGCGGTCGCAGGACACGACCGGTGAGACGTCGTCGATGGCCAGCCGCCCGCTCAACTTCTGCCCCTCCCGACTCCTGATCCGTAACGGGCACAGTGTGCTGGCTCGCCGGCTGGACGGCGCGTCGAGCCCTCACCGATCGACCGCCAACGCCGTTCTGCTACTTGAGGTAGCATACTGGCTCATGGCCGACAAGGTGAGTGTGTCGATGCCGCCCGAGGTGTCTGCGGCGGTTCGCACCCGGGTCGGGCGGCGGGAGTTCAGCCGCTACGTGACAGCCGCTGTGCGTCGCCAGCTCGAACGTGATCAGCTCGACGCATTGCTGGCCGAGATGGAGGCAGTCAACGGGCCGGTGTCCGCCGAGATCCTGGAGGAGGTCGAGGCACTGTGGCCGGACGCCGAGGACGGACCGCGTTAGGCGGCACGGTCGTCCTGGACGCGGACGGCGTCAGCAAGGCTGCGGCGGCGGATCGGTTGGTCCACGCGATGCTCCTCTCGGCTCGACATCGTGACGCGCGGGTCGTCGTCAGTGCCGTGACGCTCGCCGAGGTGCTGCGGGGTACGCCGCGCGATGCGGCCACGTACCGGGTACTGACCCGGATCGCCGAGCTGCCGGTGACATCCGAGGTCGGTCGCGCGGCCGGTGCATTGCTCGGATCGACCGGTCTGTCCGGCGCGACGGTCGACGCAGTGGTGGCCGCGACCGCGTTGCGCCAGACCGGCCCGGTGCTGCTGGTCACGAGCGACCCGAGCGACATGGCGGCCCTCACCGCGAGTCGATCCGATCTCGCGGTGGCAGCGGTCTGACCGCCGGGCCGATCACCGTGCGGGGTGCGTGCCGGGGGTTATGGTGGCGGGCCCTGCGGGCGTGGATAGTTCCGGGGGATCAGCTGGTCGATGTCGACGGCGGTGACTGCGGGCAGTGCCGCGGCGCGCTCGACGTTCTCGGTGGGCAGAGACACCCGGAGGTGACCGACGGGGTAGCCGGCGGTGGGTCCACCGCTGCCCACGATGCCGCCGAGCTCCTCGAGACCGGCAGTGGCCTCGGCGGTGCGGTCCGGCTCGGTGGCCACCAGCAGGATCACCAGCGGTTGCCCGGAGCGCCGGGCCTGGGCCAGCAGTGCGAGGTTCTCCCGGTCCAAGGCGACCTCCGGGGGAGCGGGCGCCGAGGGCGAGCTGGGAGCGGGCGCCGGCGGCGAACCGGGTACGGCAGGCGCTTCGCCGGGGGACTCGGAGCAGGCGGTGATCAGCCCCGCGACGCACAGCGACGCGATCACCGCTGGGCACCAGGGGATCCGCCGAGTCGCCATCGCCCGCCTCCGCCCTGCCGTGGGGGCTCGTCCGCAAGTATGCCGACAGTGGCATGACCCGCGCGCCTGACCCCGAGCTCGGCACCATCAAGCGGCTGGAGTACCCACGGGATCGTTTCAGTGCGATCCGCGGCCGGGATAGGGTCCGCGTCCGTGAGAGCCCTGCGCCGCTTCACCGTCCGCGCCCAGCTGCCCGGCCCGCTGGCCCCGCTGGAGACCCTGGCCACGAACATTCGCTGGACCTGGCACCCACCAACCCAGGACCTGTTCGCCTCGTTGGACCCCGGCACCTGGCGACGGGTGGCGGGTGACCCGGTCCGGTTGCTCGGGGAGATCCCCACCGACCGGCTCACCGCACTGGCAGCGGACGAGACCGTCGTTGCCCGCACCGAGGCGCTCGCCGAGGACCTGCGCCGCTACCTCGAGGAGCCTCGCTGGTACCAGCAGCGGCAAGCGTCGCTCGCGGGAATGCCTGAGTCGATCGCGTACTTCTCCATGGAGTTCGGGGTCTCCGAGGTGCTGCCGAATTACTCGGGTGGGTTGGGCGTGCTCGCGGGTGACCATCTCAAGGCAGCCTCCGATCTGGGTGTGCCGCTGATCGGGGTCGGGCTGCTGTACCGCTCCGGCTACTTCCGCCAGTCGTTGTCGCTGGACGGCTGGCAGCAGGAGCACTACCCGGCGCTGGACCCGCAGGGCCTGCCGCTGCAGCTGGTGGCAGACGCGGGCGGCGCGCCGGTGCTGGTGCACGTCGGGATGCCCGGCGGCCGGGTGCTCCGGGCGCGGATCTGGCGGGCCGAGGTCGGACGGGTGCCGCTGCTGCTGCTGGACAGTGACATCGAGGACAACCCGGACGACCTGCGCGGCGTCACCGACCGGCTCTACGGCGGCGACCAGGACCACCGCATCCGGCAGGAGATCCTCGCCGGGGTCGGTGGCGTCCGGGCGGTGCGGGCGTACTGTGAGCTCACCGGCTGCGCCCGGCCCGAGGTGTTCCACACCAACGAGGGGCACGCCGGCTTCCTCGGCTTGGAGCGCATCCGGGAGCTCCGCAGCACCGACGGCCTCGGTTTCGACGAGGCGCTGGCCGCGGTGCGCGCGGGCACCGTGTTCACCACCCACACGCCGGTCCCGGCCGGCATCGACCGGTTCCCGGTCGACATGGTGCGGCACTACTTCGGCGAGTCGGCCGGGGGGGCGGCGTTGCTGCCCGGCATCGAGGTCAACCAGGTACTCGGCATCGGGGCCGAGAGTAACCCCGGCATGTTCAACATGGCGCACATGGGATTGCGGCTCGCGCAGCGCGCCAACGGCGTCTCGCAGCTGCACGGCGCGGTGTCCCGCGGGATGTTCCACGCGCTCTGGTCCAACTTCGACGTGGGTGAGGTGCCGATCGGCTCGGTCACCAACGGCGTGCACGGACCCACCTGGGCGGCTCGGGAGATCTCGGCGACGCTCGGTGAGCCCAATCCGGTCACCGACGGCGGGCTGTGGGAGCTGCGCTGCACGCTGCGCGCCCGGCTGGTGGACGAGGTGCGCCGCCGGGTGCGCGAGGCGTGGCTGGTCCGCGGCGCCTCCGAGCCCGAGCTGGGCTGGACGTCGCAGGTGTTCGACCCCCAGGTGCTCACCCTCGGGTTCGCCCGCCGGGTGCCCACCTACAAGCGGCTCACGCTGATGCTGCGCGATCCCGGTCGGCTGCGCGCCCTGTTGCTGGACCCGCAGCACCCGGTGCAGCTGGTGATCGCCGGCAAGTCGCACCCCGCCGACGACGGCGGCAAGGCGCTGATCCAGCAGATCGTGCGCTTCGCCGACGACGCCGCGGTGCGCCACCGCATCGTGTTCCTGCCCGACTACGACATGTCGATGGCCCGCTACCTCTACTGGGGCTGCGACGTCTGGCTGAACAACCCGCTGCGCCCCCTGGAGGCGTGCGGGACGTCGGGCATGAAGTCCGCGCTCAACGGCGGGCTGAACCTGTCCATCCGGGACGGCTGGTGGGACGAGTTCTACGACGGCGAGAACGGCTGGGCGATCCCGACCGCGGACGGGGTGACCGACCCGGACCGCCGGGACGCGCTGGAGGCCAACGCGCTCTACGAACTCGTCGAGGCAACGGTGGCGCCGCGGTTCTACGACCGGGGTGCGGACGGGGTGCCCGCGCAGTGGGTCGCGATGGTGCGGCACACCCTGGCCACCCTCGGCCCACAGGTGCAGGCCTCGCGCATGGTGCAGGAGTACGTCGAGGGGCTCTACGCACCGGCGGCCCGGTCTTCCGCTGCAGTGCTGGCCGATTCCTTCGCCGGGGCCCGCGAGCTCGCCGGCTACCGCTCGCGGGTCCGCACTGCGTGGAATCGGGTGCGGGTGGCCACGGTGGACACCTCCGGCCTGCCGGACTCCCCGGAGCTGGGCGCACCGATGACGGTCCGGGCCGGGGTGGAGCTGGCCGGTCTGTGCCCGTCCGACGTCGATGTGCAGGCGGTCGTCGGGCGGGTGGACGATTCCGACGAGCTGCGGGACACCGTGGTGGTGCCGATGCAGCACATCGGCGCGGCCGACGACGCCGGGGAGCGCTTCGAGGCGACGCTGCCGCTACCGCACGCCGGCCTGCTCGGCTACACCGTGCGAGTGCTGCCCTGCCACCACCTGATGGCGAGCCCGGCCGAGTTCGGCCTCGTCCAGCTGGCCACCTGACCCTGACGGTGAGTTGTCAGGTCCCGGCGCCCACCGGACGTCTGATGTCGAGCATCGCGAGATCGGCAGCCGCCCGGCCGGCCCGGTAGCCATCGGAATTGCTGACCGAGACCGCTTTCTGCACCAGCTCGGGGAACAGGCCGTCGAACAGCTCGTCGACCACGCGCTGCCGAGCGGCCAGCACCGGGAGCAGCCGGGAGTCTCCGCCCGGCTCCGTCTCGCCCATCTCCTTCCGGGTCGCCGAGACCGCTTCGTCGGTGGCGTTGCTCAGCCGCTCGCGGATCCGGACGGCGTAGGCGACCAGGAAGGACTGGCGGTAGGACCGGGTCCGGGACTGGCCGTGGCGGGTGATCTGACTACCGGCCACGAGCATCGCCCTGGTGGCCTGCACCAGCAGGGACGTCGTGAGGAGCTCCACGGCCTCCAGGTCGATCTCGTCGCCGAGCACGGTGATGAACCCGAGCTTCTCGGACAGCACCGTGCGGCACCGGTTCGCCGAGGCGACTGCGTTCACCACCAGCGCCTTGGCGCCGATGTACGGGTTGTCCAGCCAGATCCGCCGGGCGGTCGCCGGCTCGGGTTCGCGGTGGTCGGCCTCCTCCACCACGACACGCTCCAGGGCGTGCCGAGCCATCAGCGCCTGCGCCTTGGCCGAGAGCGCCTCGGCCTCCTCCGCGAACTCGGTCGACTCCGCCTTGGCCAGCAGCGCCCGGACCCGGGTGAGCACCTTCTGGTCCACGCCGCGCTGCGACACCGCCCGACCGCGGACGGCGGTTCCGGGCAGCGGCAGGATCTGCGGCAGCACCGGCAACGACCGCAGCAGGGCGAGCACTTCGATCACGGTGCGCAGCGCGCCCGCGACGTCCGCGCCGTGCCGGTGAGCCCACTGCGACAGGTGCGGGCGGGCGGGCTCCCACCACAGGACGGCGTCGATCTGCAGCAGCTGATCGTGCCAGCGCTCGTGCACCCGCGACGCGGCGTATTGACGGCCCTCCGCGGCGATCGCGTCGACCAGGTAGGCGACGGCCGCGCCGTCCCCCCGACGCTGCGCGGTCCGGTACAGGTCGTAGGGCAACCAGCCGCCGTGCCACATCGCCGTGACGGTGCCCTCGACGACAGGCAGCACGGCGGCGTCGAGCACTGCCGACTCGTCCCCGAAGACGGCGGTGAGCTCACCGGCACAACTACCCGGTGCCGTCTCGTCACCGTCGAGATAGGCGTCGGCTGCGACGAGCATCGCGTGCCTGATCAGTTGTGTCGGCGGGACCTGCCCGTACGGAGCGCTCGCCTGGGCATCCGACTGGGCGTCCGCGTCGTCACCGGGCCTCGGTCGCCGCCAGTTCCTGGCCTTCGCACGCGCCTTCGCTGCCCGCCGCTCCTTGTTTCGTATCCCCATCGCGGCAGTTTAGTGCCCGGCACCGATGATCTCGGGTATCCGGCAGCACCGGCGCGTCGGACCTCGGGCGAGACCGTCCTCAGATGACGTCGCGGCGGGCCTGCAGCAGGCCCGCGATCACGGCGAACGCGACCGCGAAGCCGACCAGCACGAGGGTGGCCTGAGTGCCGTCCACGACCGGGGCGACCCCGGGCGTGCCGCCCTCCGGACTCTCGCCCTGCGCGCCGAGCGCGGCGACCAGCGATCCGGCGTTGACGCCCGGCAGGCCTTGCTGCACGGTTCCCAGCACGTCGAGCACGGCGGAGCTGGCGCGCACCAGGTTCTCCACCACCAGCGCCCAGACCAGCCCGAGGCCGATGGCCATCGCGGTGCCCCGGGTGAGGGTGCCCAGCAGTACCCCGAACAGGCACCACATGCCGAGGATCAGCCAGCCCGCGGCGATGCCGGTCAGCACGTCGGTCGCCGCGGGCCAGGCGAGCGGCAGCGACTCGGCGGTCGCGATCGTCGCGCTGGCCGCGGCCGAGAGCCCGAAGCCCACCAGCACCAGCGCGAGCAGGACAGCGGCCAGCGCGACCAGTGAGCCCGCGTACACCGACGTCCGGCCGGGTCGCTGGGTGAGGACGGTCTTGAGGGTGCCCCAGCCGTACTCGCTGCCCGCCACCAGCGCACCGAGGATCATCACGATGGCGCCGCCGAACAGGGCGTAGCCGGCGACGGCGTTGCCCACCAGGTTCGCCGGCAGGGTGTCGGCCAGCGCGCCGCTGCGGGGCGCCGAGCTGTCCCCGGTGACGTAGCCGAGGTAGGGCAGCAGGTAGCCGAAGAACGTCAGCAGGGTCAGCCACACCCCGGCGAGTACCCAGATGGCCGGTCGCTTGCGGAGCTTCAGCAGCTCCGCGGACGCGCTAGCGAACATCATTCGAGTCCTTCCGTAATGAATCTTTCGGGCTGGTCATCTCCAGGAACACCTCTTCGAGGCTGCGTTCCGCGCGGCGCAGCTCGCTGACCTCGACGCCCGCCGCGACCAGCTCGCGGTTGATCTCCGCCGCCTCGGCCTCGCCCGCGGTCAGTCGCAGCTCGGCGCCCACGACCTGGACCCGGTCCGCGCCCAGCAGCTGCACCGCGCGGCGCGCGGCGACGTCCAGCGGTGCCGCGGCGATCACCAGGGCGGCCTGGCCGCGGAGCTCGGCCACCGTCGACTCGGCGATCAGCCGGCCGCCGGAGATCACGCCGACGCGATCGCAGATCTGCTGCACCTCACCGAGCAGGTGGCTCGACAGCAGTACCGCGCGGCCCTCGGCACCGAGCCGGCGGACCAGGGCCCGCATGTCGGCCATCCCCGCCGGGTCGAGGCCGTTGGTGGGCTCGTCGAGCACGAGGAGCTCCGGGTCGCCGAGCAGCGCGGACGCCACGCCGAGGCGTTGCTTCATGCCCAGGGAGTACGTGGCGAAGCGGTCGCCGGCGCGATCGGTCAGATCAACGGCGTCGAGCACGGCGTCGATCCGGCCGCGCGGCACGCCGCCGTAGCGGGCCAGGATGCGCAGGTTGTCCAGCCCGGACAGGTACGGGTAGAAGCCGGGCGATTCGATCAGCGCGCCTACCCGGGCCAGGCCCGCGGGCGACCCGGGTGGCTCGCCGAGCAGGTCGACGGTGCCCGAGGTGGGGCGGATGAGTCCGAGGAGCATCCGCATCGTGGTCGTCTTGCCGGCCCCGTTGGGGCCGAGGAAGCCGTAGACCTCTCCGCGGTGCACGGTCAGGTCGACGCCGTCGACGGCGAGCACGCCCCCGGGATAGCGCTTGGTGAGGCCGGTGGCCCGCAGCACGGCGGCACCGGTCCGCAGGCGGGTGTCCGAGATCGTCATGCCGGTAAGGCTGCGCGCCGCGACCTACCCGGCGCGTCGGCCGTGCCGCGGCCGTTGGAGTACGTGCTCCGACGTAGCGAGCTACTCGGCTGGAGTGGGGCTATTCGGCTGAAGTAAGGCTATTCGGCTGAAGTAAGGCTATTCGGTCAGCCCCGACTGTACCGCGAACACCACGAGCTGGGCGCGGTCGCGGGCCTGCAGCTTCACCATCGCGCGGCTGACGTGGGTGCGCACCGTTGCCGGGCTGAGGAACAGCCGATCGGCGATCTCGTCGTTCGACAGTCCCTCGGCGACCAGCCCGGCGACCTCGGCCTCGCGGGTGGTGAGGGAGCGGATCTGTGGGTGCGGCGCCGCCCGGCGTCGCGGGCCGGTGGCGAACTCGCCGATCACCCGCCGGGTCACCGACGGCGACAGCAGCGACTCGCCCGCGGCCACCACCCGCACGGCATGCAGCAGCTCTGCCATGTCGCCGCCCTTGACGAGGAATCCGCTGGCGCCGGCGGCCAGCGAGTCGAAGACGTACTCGTCGAGCTCGAAGGTGGTCAGCATGATGACCCGGATGCCTGACAACGTCGGATCCGCCGCGATCATGCGCAGCGTCTCGATACCGTCGAGCCCCGGCATCCGGATGTCCATCAGCACCACGTCCGGCCGGTGCTCGCGGGCCAGTGCGAGCGCCTCGACACCGTCGGCCGCCTCGCCGACCAGGGTGATGTCGGGCTCGCCGTCGACCAGCACCCGCACCCCCATCCGGACCAGCGCCTGGTCGTCGACCACCAGCAGCGTGATCATCGGTTGACCGGCAGCCGGGCCCGCACGCTGAAGCCGCCGTCCGGACCCGGCCCGGTCGCTACGGTGCCGCCCACCGCGCCGGCCCGGGCGTGCATCCCGGTGATGCCCTGACCCACTCCGTTGCCCGCTCCCGGACCGCCGCCGGTGTCGTCGACCTGCACGATCAGCGCGTCGGGGGTGTGCTCGACTCGGACGGTGGCGGTGGCCGGACCGGCGTGGCGCAGCACGTTGGTGAGCGATTCCTGCACGATCCGGTACGCGGTCAGCTCCACACTGGCCGGCAGCCGGCCGCGCTCGCCGGTGCGGATCAGCTCGGCGGGCACCCCGGCCTCGACGGTCCGCTGCACCAGGGCATCGAGGCGGTCCAGGCCCGGCGCGGGAACCCGCTGGGCTTCCTCGTCACCGGACGCCCGGAACACCGCCAGCGTGGCGCGCAGCTCGTCGAGGGCGTCCTGGCTGCTCGCCTTGATCGACGTCAGCATCTGCCGGGCCTGCTCGGGCGAGCGGTCCAGCACGTGCAGCGCGACCCCGGCCTGCATGCTGATCGCGGCGAGCCCATGGCCCACGATGTCATGGACGTCCTGGGCGGTGCGCAGTCGTTCCTGGTACTCGCGGTCGCGGCGCTGCTCGGCCTGGGCCGCGCGCACCGACTCCCGGCGCAGCCGCACCACCGTGCCCACCGCCCACGGTGCCAGCCCGGCTACCAGCCAGCCGCCGAACTGCCCGAGCTCAGCCGTCCAGACCGACCAGTCCGTGACCAGCTCCGTGACGCCGAGGACCACGGCGCCGGCGGCGTACGCGGGCAGCGAGCGCCGGACGGGGAAGCGGGCGCCGACGGTGTACTGGGTGACCGGCATCGCGAGCAGGATCGGGCCGTCCGGGTAGCCCAGCGCGAGGTAGGTCGAGCACACCACGACCGCGACGGCGAGCGCGGTGAGCGGCAGCAGGCGCCGGATCGGCAGCGTCGTGATCGTTAGCCCGACGAGCACGTAGGCGAGGGCGTCCAGTGGCTGTCCCGGCGAGTTCAGCGCGGCGAAGTGGGTGCCCACGACCATGATCGCCCCGAGGGGAACGGCCAGCGCGCCGTCGGCCAGCAGGGTTCGGGCCCGCGGGGTTCTGGCCAGCGGCCCGGTCACGAGCGCCACGGTGGAGACGATAGAGCGGGGGGAGCCCGGGTGGCGTCAGCGCTGAGCGGTCACCGCACTACGTCCGGTGCGGTAGTCCCACGATGTCGATCACCATGCCTGCCACCCGGACGGTCCGGCCGGCTCGGACAGCGCCGAAGCTGCCCCGGCGCGCGCGCTCGGCGTTGCTGACGGTGCACGTGATCATGTCGGTCGGCTGGATCGGGCTCAACGCGTCGCTGGTGGTGCTGGGGATCGCCGCGCTGCGCACCGGTGATCCCGCGGCTGCCGCGGCATTGGGCCTGCTGGGCGGCACGTTGCCGCCGCCGTTCGCGTTCGCCGCGCTGGTCACCGGGCTGGTGCTGTCGCTGACGACCCCGTGGGGACTGCTGCGGTACTGGTGGGTGCTGGCCAAGTTCGTGATCACCGTGGCACTGGTCGCCGGTGGGCTGCTCGTGCTGCTGCCGCGGTTGGATCAGATCGCCGGCGGTGCCACCGGTCCGGTGCGGGTCCAGGTGCTGGTGGCGACATCGGTCGCGCTGGTGCTGCTGATGGCAGCCACGGTGCTGTCGGTGGTCAAGCCGTGGGGGAAGACAGCGCGGGGGCGGGTCGCCGCGGCGACGGCACCCCGCCGGTCAACAGCGCGGTCCCCAGGGTGAGCAGGCCGACCGCGAGGGAGATCCGGGCGCGACGAGACAGCACGTCGGGGGAGCCACTCAGCGGTGGACCCGGAAGACCAGCACGGTGCGCCCGGGCACCAGCATCCGGGCGCCCGGGCGGCGGACCTTGCCGCGCACCGGCTGCCCGTCCGATGAGCCGGTGTCCAGCACGGGTTCGAAGCGCGCGCCGTACTCCGGCCCCGGCAGCGTCACCAGCACGCCGTCCGCCCCGACGTGCAGCACGATCAGCCACGAATCGGCCTGCTCATCGCGCACCCGGGTGCCGTCGATCCACATGCCGAGCGTGCGGCGGTGCTCGTCGTGCCAGTCGGCAGGCTCCATCGGGCGCCCGTCGGGGCGCAGCCACACCAGGTCGGGCTCCCCGAAGAACTCCGGCTGACGCAGGGCGGGTGCTCCGGCGCGCAGCGCGATCAGCCGCCGGGTGAAGGCCAGCAGCTCATCGGCCTCGGACCCGGCCGACCAGTCCAGCCAGGACGTCTCGTCGTCCAGGCAGTAGGGGTTGTTGTTGCCGCGCTGGGTGCGCCAGCGCTCGTCACCGGCCAGCAGCATCGGGGTCCCGGTGGATACCAGCAGCGTGGCCAGCATGTTGCGAGCCTGTCGCGCGCGCAGGCCCACGACGTCCGGATCGTCGGTCTCGCCTTCGACACCGCAGTTCCACGAGCGGTTGTCGTCGGTGCCGTCGGTGCCGCGCTCGCCGTTGGCCTCGTTGTGCTTGCGGTCGTAGGAGACGAGGTCACGCAGGGTGAACCCGTCGTGGGCGGTGACGAAGTTGACCGAGGCCCACGGGCGGCGGCCGCTCGCGGCGTAGAGGTCCGAGCTGCCGGCGAGCCGGGAGGCGAGCTCGCTCACCCCGGCCCGCCCGCACCAGAAGTCGCGTACGGCGTCGCGGTAGCGCCCGTTCCACTCGGCGTACTGCACCCCGAAGCCGCCCACCCGGTAGCCCTCCGCGGTGGCGTCCCATGGTTCAGCGATGAGCTTGCGGCGCGAGAGCAGCGGGTCGGTGGCGATCGCGGTGAGCAGTGGTGCCTCCGGGTCGAAGGCACCACCATGGGGCCGTCCGAGCACGCTCGCGAGGTCGAACCGGAACCCGTCGACGCCCAGCTCTCCCGCCCAGTACCGCAGCGCGTCGGTGACCAGGCGGACCACGGTCGGCGAGCCGGCATCGAGGGTGTTGCCACACCCGGTGAGGTCGCCCCGGAGGTAGTAGCCGGGGGCGTCCAACCCGCGGTAGGCCAGCGTCGGACCGTCCACCCCCGCCTCGCAGGTGTGGTTCGGCACGATGTCGAGCACCACCTCGATGCCCGCGGCGTGCAGCGCGCCGACCATCGTGCGGAACTCCTCGACCTCCGCACCGGGCACCGCTGCGTACCCGGGGTGCACCGCGAGCAACGCCAGCGGCGAGTAGCCCCAGTAGTTGCGGCGCTCGCGGCGCAGCAGCGACGGTTCGTCGCAGAACGCCTGCACCGGCAGGAGCTCGACGGTGGTGACTCCCAGGTCCGTCAGGTACCCGAGCACCGCCGGGTGAGCCAGCCCCAGGTAGGTGCCCCGGTGCTCGGGGGGCACGTCCGGGTGGGTTCGGGTGAACCCACCCACGTGCAGCTCGTAGAGCGCCGTGCGCTCCCACGGCACGTCGGGGCGGGTGCCGGTGTCCGGTCCACCGGGAGCGGTGACCACCGACAGCGGCACCGCACCTCGACTGTCCCGGCCCCGATCGGTAGTCACGCCGAGGTCGGTCAGCGCGCCCCGCACCCGCCGGGCGTAGGGGTCCACCAGCAGTTTCGCCGGGTCGCAGCGCAGTCCGCGGCCGGGGTCCCACGGACCGTGCACCCGGTAGCCGTAGCGCTGCCCCGGGCCGATCCCGGGCACCACGCCGTGCCACACCCCGAAGGTGCGCTCGCGCAGCGACACGCGATGCTCCGAGCCGTCGCTGCCGAGCAGGCAGACGTCCACCGCCTCGGCCACCGAGGAGGCCACCGCGAACCGGACGCCGCCGGCCTCGGGGTGCGCGCCCAGCGGGAACGGTCCCAGT
>Ga0136620_10001215_pt1 | contig 12154 bp, 12 predicted proteins | sample AntDrymUQ4162106_2_FD_104806 | JGI IMG/M metagenome (GOLD analysis project Ga0136620, IMG submission 104806) | Polar desert sand microbial communities from Dry Valleys, Antarctica - metaG UQ416 (21.06) | ecosystem: Environmental > Terrestrial > Soil > Desert | place: Antarctica: Dry Valley... | reverse complement strand
GCGACTCGAGGGCCGCGTCGCCCGATCCAGGCACGTTCCCGTGCCGTCCGCGGCCCCGAACCTGGTGGGCGGCGACCGCGAGGGCGAGGAGCGCGCCTGCTCCAGGGCCGCCGATTGCACGCAGCGCGCCGGCCGGCAGGACGAGCCAGAGCACACCGAGGAGCGCGAGTGCGGGCAGCGAGCTGACGAAGGCGACGCCGATGCTCTCACGCAGGAAGCGCGGGAGCGGCCAGCCGATCGCGCGGCAGATGAGCGGGAAGCGGATCGGAGCGAACAGACCGTTCGTGAGCAGCGTCCCCAGCGCCGGCCCGATCGCGCCCCAACGGATCGTCAGCACGATCGAGAGTGCAACGTTCGCGAGTCCCTCGATGAGCGCCAGCGTCCCGATGGCACGAGCGCGGCCGACCGCGATCAGGGCCTTCTCCGCCGGAAAGGGAGCGAGCGTGAGCGCCTGGACGGCCATCAGCAGGATCACGATCGTCGCCGTCACGGACGGTGCCTCGGATCCGAGCCAGAGGTCGACGACGTCGGGCGCGAAGAGCGCGATGCCCGCCGCGAGCGGCAGCGTCACCTGCAGCGTGCCTCGTGTCGCGAGAGTCAGGCGCCGCGCCACCTCGTCGCGACGTCCCGACGCCCAGAGTCCGGACAACATCGGCATCAGCATCTCGATCAGTGGCAGCGTCAGCGCCTGGATGCCGCTCTGCAGCTTGATCGCGGCGGCGTAGGGCGCCGCGGCGACGGCGTCGCGGACGGCCGCGATCACGATCACATCCATGCGCTGACCGACGAAGACCATGCTGTCGGCGAGAAACGTGTAGGAGCTGAAGCCGAGCAGTCCGCGCAGCGGCCCGGCACTGCCGCGCTGCCGCCGCCCGAGCACGAGCTCGCGGTCGAGCCGCGCGAGCAGCACGACATAGAGCAGACCGCCTCCAACGAGCGCGCCGGCGTGCGCGAGCGCGACCCCCTGGACGCCGAGGCCGGCCTCGACGGCGGCGATCGATCCGAGCACCGAGCCGACCGTCGTCAGCGAGAGCGAAAGGCTCGTCAGGTCGTAGCGCTGATAGCCGTTGAGGACGGCGCCCGAGGCGACGCACGCAAATCGGACCAGCATCGCCGCGCCGAGCGCCAGCAGCCCGACCCTGAACTCCTGCCGGTGGGCGGGCGCCGCCAGTCCGTCGAGGGTGACCGCGGCGAGCGCCGCGAAGCCCGCGGCAAGAGCACCGACCGCTGTCATCAACACGACACCCGCGCGCGCCACGCCGACGAGCGCTTCGCGGTCTCCAGCGGCGCGCAGGGCGGCGACGAACCGGACGAGCCCGGCCGAGATCCCTACCTCGAGCAGGCTGAACACGGTCGCGAGGGCGAAGATCACGCTCCAGGTGCCGAAGCCTGCGGGACCGAGTGTCCGGTAGAGGTACGGCGTCAGCACGATCGCGCCGAGGAGCAGCAGGCCCCGCGACGCGTACGAGGAAAGCGCGTTGCGCGCGATCGCTGCGCGCTCGTCCGAGCTCTCGAGGAGGGGGCTTTCTCCCGACATCGCTTCCCTGAACGTACTCGTAGGATGTCCGCCGTGACCGAGCTTCACAAACCGGCCGGCCCCGCAGAGCGACGGCCGGCGGCTCGCGAGTTGCGGAAGCCTGGAGACGACCGGCACCAAGGCCGGGGGTGATCGACCTCCATTCCCACGTCCTGCCCGGAGTCGACGACGGAGCGGCGATATTCGCCGAGTCGCTGGCAATCGCTCGGGCGGCGGTCGAGGACGGGATCGCGGAGCTTGCCGCGACGCCCCACGTCCGCGCGGACTATCCGACGAGCCCGGCGACGATGCTCGAGCTCGTGGACGAGCTGCGGATGCGGATCGCGTCGGAGGGCATACCGCTCCTGATCCACACCGGCGGCGAGATCTCGCTCGACAGCCTCGACCGGCTCACGCACGAGGAGCTGCGCTCGTTCGGGCTGGGCGGCAGCCGCTATCTGCTGCTCGAGTTCCCCTACGTGGGGTGGCCGCTCGACGCGCACGAGCGGCTCTTTCGGCTGCAGCTCGACGGCTTCGTGCCGGTGATCGCCCATCCCGAGCGCAGCGCCGAGGTGAGGGCCGCACCCGAGCGGTTGGGGCCGTTCGTCGAGCTGGGAGCGCTCGTGCAGGTGACGGCGGCCTCCCTCGACGGGCGGTTCGGGGCGGCGACGCAGCGCACGGCTCACGCGCTCGTCCGGGGCGAGCTGGCGCAGCTCGTCGCGAGTGATGCCCACAGCCCGGGCGTACGCGGAATCGGGATGTCGGACGCGGCCCGCACGCTGGACGGCGAGCTTGCCCGCTGGCTGACCGAGTCGGTGCCACGCGCGATCCTGCGCGACGAGACGATTCCCGCGCGCCCTTCCGCCCCCGGACGCCGGCGGTGGTGGCGGCGCTAGGTTCCCGGGAGCTGGGTTCCGGGCGCTCGGTCCCTGAGCGCCGGGAAGAGGATCACGTCGCGGATCGAGTCGCTTCCGGTCAGCACCATCGTCAGCCGGTCGATGCCGATGCCGCAGCCACCGGTCGGCGGCATCCCGTATGACAACGCCTCGACGAAATCGGGATCGCCCGGCTCGGCCTCGGCGTCGCCCGCCGACCGCTCCCGCTCCTGCGCCGCAAAGCGCGCCGCCTGCTCCTCGCTGTCGTTCAGCTCGCTGAAGGCGTTCGCGAACTCCATCCCGCCGACGACGCACTCGAACCGCTCGACGATCGTCTCGTCGTCGTCCGTCGTCCGGGCGAACGGCGACATCTCGAGCGGCCAGTCGTAGACGATCGTCGGCTGGATCAGCTCCGGCTCCACGAAGTGCGAGTAGGCGTGGTCGGCGAGCCGGACCCAGGTCGTGTCTTTCGCAGTGTCGACGCCGGCCGCCTGGAGCTTCGCCCGCAGCTCGTCGGGGTCGCGCGACCAGACGCCCCTCTCCTCGAGCGCGTTCACAAACCTCAGGCGCCGCCAGGGCGGTGCGAGGTCGAGCTCGTGCCCGCGGAACGCCACCTTCGTCGTTCCGATCGAGTCGAGAGCGGCGCGCTCGACGAGTGCCTCGGTCCGTGCCATCGTGTCCCGGTAGTCCGCATACGCCTCGTACCACTCGACCTGGGTGAACTCGGGTGAGTGCTTGTACGAGATGCTCTCGTTGCGGAAGTCCTTCGCGAGCTCGTACACCTTCTCGAGCCCGCCGACGATCAGGCGCTTGAGGTACAGCTCGTCCGCGATTCGCAGGTAGAGGTCCGCATCGAGCTCGTTGGAATGCGTGACGAACGGCTCGGCGAAGCCGCCGCCGTAGCGCGGCTGGAGGATCGGCGTCTCCACCTCGAGAAAGCCCTCCCCGTTGAGGTAGGCGCGGACTGCGCCGACGATCCGGGTGCGCGTGATCGCGAGCCGGCGCGAGTCCTCGTTCATCAGCAGGTCGAGGTAGCGGCGCCGGTAGCGGGCCTCGATGTCCGTCACCCCGTGGAAGGTGTCCGGGAGGGGCACGCGGATCTTGGCGAGCAGCGTCAGCTCGTCGACGGCCAGCGACGGCTCCCCGCGGCGCGACTTGGCCGGCGAGCCGGTGACGCCGACGACGTCGCCGAGATCGAGGTCGAGCTCCCCGGTCCGGCTCTCGTCGCAGAGGAGCTGGATCCGGCCCGAGCGGTCGACGAGATCGAGAAAGACGAGCTTCCCGTGCCCACGCCTCCCGAGAACGCGCCCGGCGAGCCGCCGCTTCTCCGGCGCCTCTCCCCCCGGCTCCACGCGCCGGCAATCCTCGAGCACGCGCGCGATCTCATCCCGATCCGGGAAGCGCTTCGGCAGCATGGCGGCGAGTCTAGATCAGCCCCAGAGGAGCCACCCACGAGCAGGCCGAGGACGGCGGCCCGAACCGTCTCTGCGTCCGCGCCCGACCGCTCCAGCAGCACCCGCGCGACGCCCGCGTCCTCCGCGGCGAGGCTCAGCAGGACGTGCTCGGTGCCGACAATCTCGTGGCCGAGCGTGTCGGCCTCGGCCGGGGCGCGCTCGAGCACCCGCTTTGCACGCGGGCTGAACGGAAGCTGCGGCGCGTCGGGGTCGCCCGATGTAGTTGTGGTTCAACGAGCGCGCCTCCTCGTCGGCGAGGACGACGACCTGTCGCGCGCGCTCGGTGAACCGCTCGAACACGAAGCGCGAGCGTATCGGTATCCCAGTCCTAGCCCGTTCCTGGCGCGTGGCTGAGCGTGCGCGGCCGGAGGGGACAGTGCGCTAGCACGGACCCGGAGAGCCGCGAGCGCTCAGGCGCGCTAGGGCCGCGGAGGCCCGGCTCCGCCGGCCGGGAGCCGCCCGGCCAGGGACGGGCTAGGCGGCTTTGATGTCGAGGATCTTGTATTTCAGGGAGCCCCGCGGCGCCGAGACCTCGACCGTCTCGCCCTTCTTCTTGCCGATGATCGCGCGGCCGACCGGGGACTCGTTCGAGAGCTTCTCCTCGGCGGGATTCGCCTCGGCTGACCCGACGATCGTGTACTCGAAGACCTTGTTCGCGTCGACGTCCTTCAGGCGCACCCTGGCGCCGATCGAGACGACGCTCAGGTCGACGTCGCCCGAGTCGATCACGCGCGCGTTGACGAGGCGATCCTCGAGTTGCGCGATCCTGTGCTCGAGCATCGCCTGCTCGTTCTTCGCGTCGTCGTACTCGGCGTTCTCGGCGATGTCGCCGAAATCGCGCGCGACGCGGATGCGGTCGGCGACCTCGCGGCGCCGGTCATTCGACAGGAGCTCGATCTCCTGCTTGAGCTTCTCGTACCCCTCGGGGGTGAGGATGACTTCCTTCAAGATCTGGCCTCCCCGGCCTGCTACCTACGGAGCTTGCTGCCTACAGAGCGTGCTACCCACAGAAAAAGCCGGCGACCACGCGCCGACGCGGGCGGGAATGGTACCGGCGAGCGCCGTGGCGGTCAATACCTGCGTCTACCATTCCACGCCATGTCGATCGACCTGAGAATGAGCTGGCGGATCCGGGACGTGGAGATCCCGACGCGCGTCGTGCTGGCGCCGATGGCGGGGGTCAGCGTGCAGGCGTTTCGCCGCCAGGGGCGTCGCTTCGGAGCCGGGCTCGTCTGCTCGGAGATGGTCAGCTGCGCCGGGATCGAGCACCGCAACGAGAAGACGCTCGGCTACCTGCGGGTGGCCTCAGACGAGCATCCGCTCGCGATCCAGATCTTCGGCTCCGACCCGCGCGTGATGGGGGAGGCGGCCCGGATGGTCGAGGCGGCCGGCGCCGATCTCGTCGACGTCAACTTCGGCTGCCCGGTGCGCAAGGTGACGAAGACGGGCGCCGGCGCGACCCTGCTCGACGAGCCCGCGCGCGCAGCAGCGATCGTCGAGGCCGTCGCGGAGGCGGTCGACCTGCCGGTGAGCGTGAAGATGCGCCGCGGCCTGCGTGACGGGTCACGTACGTGCCTGGAGCTGGGGCCGCAGCTCGTCGACGCGGGCGCGGCGACGCTCACCTTGCACCCGCGCTCCGCCCAGCAGATGTACACGGGCAGCGCCGACCATTCGCTCACGGCCGAGCTCGTCTCGCTCGTCGACGTGCCGGTGATCGCCTCCGGAGACGTAACCTCGCGCGACCGCGCGCAGGCCGTGCTCGCGACGACCGGCGCCGCCGCCGTGATGGTCGGCCGCGGCGCGCAGGGAAACCCCTGGGCCCTCCGCGAGATCGTGGACGGCGACGGTCGCGACCCCACGCGCGAGGAGGTCGTCGCCGAGCTCGTCCTGTTCATCCGCGAGACGGTGCGCGAGCTGGGCGAGCGGCGTGCGAACGGCTTCCTGAAGAAGTTCTACGCCTGGTACCTCTGCCGCGGCCGCTTCCCGAAGCCGTTCAAGCAGGAGCTCGTCGTGCTCGACTCCACCGAGGAGGTCGAGCGGCGGCTCCTCGCCGCGGCGCCGGGAGCCCTCCCCTTGATCTCCGAGCTGGAGGAAGGGCTCCCGGCCGCGGACGGCGTCTTGCTGGACTCGCTGCCGATCTCGCTCTACGGCGGCGGCTAGGTCGTCTCCACGCGGTCGCGCCGCGAGTGGTCGTGGTCGGCCCGCTCGGGGTCTTCGGCACCGCGGGCGGCTGCCCACGAGCCGATGAGCGCGAGCGCGAGCAGGGCGTGGAGCACATCGTCACCGTTGTTCGTGGGCAGGAAGTTCTCGCTGCCCTTCTCGCTCGCGATCAGGCCGTAGACGAACAGCAGGACGTTGACGAGGCCCGCCGCGAGCAGGTACTGCAAGGCGCTGCGGTGGCGCCTTGCGGCCAGGATGCCGACACCGAAGAGCATGTGCGCGATGTTGTGCAGGATGCTGACCTGGAACAGGCCGAGCAGCTCCGCATCCGACTCCTCCCCTGCGAACTTCAGGTCGCCGTAGTTGACGGTGATCCCAGGGATGAATCCGAGAATCCCGACGAGCAGGAACACGGCGCCGAAGAGAAAGGCGAGCCGCTGGGCGAGCGTCTTGCGGTCATGCGGACGGTCTGTGTGGTTCAGCGATTCCTCCGGCGTTTTCGTTGACGATGGAACAGGCCTGGCGTGCGGGCCGATCTACAGGTCGTCGGTGCGGCTCTCGCCGCGAGCGGGTGGATAGTCGGGCTCCGAGACCGGTGACGTCCGCATGGGGCGAGTCATGCCGTCTTGCTCGTTCTCGTTCTGGTTGGCGTCGGAGACCGACGTGGCCTCCTCCTTCATCCGGCCGGCCTCTTCCTTCGCGCGGCTCACACCCTGCTCGAGGTCGCGCTTGAACTGCTCCTTGTTCTCCTGCCCCTTCTCGTACGCGCCCTGGAGCATCTCCCTGGCCACGTCGCGCCCGCCGAGTCCGAACGCGAGCGCCGAGCCGAGCGCGATCGCGCCGATCAGCCCCGCGTAGGTGATCGTGACGATGTTCTCGGCGATCATCAGCTGGTCGAGGATCATGAAGGTGGCGATCGTCATGACCAGGATCGGCGCCGCGGTCGCGACGATCTTGCCGAGCGACGTGTCTCCCATCGTGCGGGTGGCGAGGGCGGCGACCCCGGCCGAGATCGCGCCGGCGACGAGGAAGATCAGGACGGCTGCGAGCACGTTCGGCAGGTACGCGTAGATGGCGGCGACGAAGTTCGTGAGCGCTTCGATGCCGAGCACCGACACGGAGAGCGAGATCGCGCCGAGCAGGATCGCCCAGAACGCGATCGTGCCGACGAGCCTCGACGGGCTCGCGGTCACCTTCTGGACGAAGCTACCGCCTTGTCCCGCATGCAGAGTTCGGTCGAAGCCGGCGCGGTGCAGGGCTCGCCAGACGAGGCCGCTGACGGCCTTCGCGACGAAGTAGCCGATGACGAGAATGGCGAGCGCGCCGAGCACCGCCGGCAGCCAGGCAAAGAACTCCGTGAAGGCTCGCTCCACGCTGTTTCCGATGTCCATCGATGACCCCTTCTTCCGTTGACGGCGACGGGAACGAGGCTTCCTCATCCCTCGACGAAACAACGACAGGCGAGCTTCAGCGGTTACGCGTCCAGACGATCCGGAGTCCCTCGAGCGTGAGGAAGGGGTCGACCCGGTCGAGCGTGCGTGCGTGCGGCGCGATCAGGTCTGCCAGGCCGCCGGTGGCGACGGTCTGCGCGTCCGTGCCGAGCTCCTCGCGGATCCGCGTGACGATCCCGTCGACCTGGCCGGCGAAGCCGTAGACGAGCCCGGACTGGAGACCGCCGACGGTCGTCTTCCCGATCACGGTCGGCGGCGCGGTGAAGTCGACCTTCACGAGGCGCGCCGCCCGCGCGAAGAGCGCGTCCATCGAGATCTCGATCCCCGGCGCGAGCACGCCGCCCACGTACTCCCCGGCGGCCGAGACGATGTCGAAGTTCGTGGAGGTGCCGAAGTCCACGACGATGCACGGCGACCCGTAGCGCTCCAGCGCGGCGACGGAGTTCGCGATCCGGTCCGGCCCGACCTCACGCGGATCGTCGTACCGGATCGGTAGGCCCGTCTTGACGCCTGGCCCCACCGCGAGCAGCCGTGCCTGCGCCCAGCGCTCCGCGACCCGCTCCCATTCACGCTGCAGCGCCGGCACGGTCGTCGAGAGGCAGATCCCCTCGACGCTCTCCAGGTCGAGCAGCGCCGAGAGCGTCACGGCGAGCTCGTCCCCCGTCCGGCTGCGATCCGTCGCCAGGCGGAAGTTGTCGATGAGCTCCTCGTCACGGTAGAGACCGAGGACGGTCTGCGTGTTCCCGACGTCGACGGCGAGCAGCATCGGCGCGAGCCTACCGGCCTCCCGCGACGCGCTCGAACCCCTGTCCTAAACCGCCGTGCCTCACCGTCCCGCGGGGACGTGTCGGGGGACAGCCCCTGGACAGGCCGCAGACGGCCAGGTCCGCCGACGCAGAACCGCGCATCAAGGCGCTCGCCGGAGAGGAGACACGTCTGCTCGGGACGCGGCCGGGGTCTGTCCCCGGACATGGACGCTCAGGACAGGGCTCGGCCGGACGGTTCGCGAGCGAGCTACGGCGTCTCGTCGTCGGTGCGAAGCGACTCGCCGATCCGCTCGGCCAGCGCCTCAGCCGTCAGCCTGGGCTCGTCGCCCTCGCCGCGCAGCTCCTCGACCGTGACGTCGCTCGAGGTGTAGACCTCGGCGCGCGGGATGATCCGCGTGGGGCGGTTCTTGTCCCACACCCAGACGTCCTCCATGGTGATGTGGAAGAACGGGTAGTTCGCGCCCTGCGACACTTGCAGGTCGAGCTTGTTGCAGAGGTAGGTCGCGTCCTGGGTGAGGATGCAGTAGCGGAAGAGGCCGAACACGGCCGTGTACTCCCGCTTGAGCCGGAGCTCGAGGTCGGCCTCGAACTCGTCGAGATCGTCAAGGTGGCTCATCGGGATGAGTGTAGCTCCGAGAGCAGGGTCTTCAGGGGCCCGACGCCCGGAACGACGAGCCTCGGGGCGAGCTCGGCGAGCGGCTCCAGGACGAAGCGGCGCTCGTGGAGCCGGGGGTGCGGGACCGTGAGTCCCTCCTCGTCGAGCTCGAGATCGGCGTAGAGGAGCAGGTCGAGGTCGACCGTCCGCGGCCCCCAGCGAGGTGCAGAGCCCCGGCCGGAGCGGTCGCGTCCAAGCTCTCGCTCGACCTCGAGGAGCGTCGCCAGCAGCTCGCGCGGAGGAAGCTCGGTCTCGAGGCACGCGACCCCGTTCAGAAAGCGGGGCTGGTCGAGATACCCGACGGGCTCGGTCTCGCGGAGCGCGGAGACGGCGGCGACGGCGACGCCGTCTCGAGCGGCGAGCAACTCGAGGGAGCGACGCAACGTATCTTCGCGGTCGCCGAGGTTCGCGCCCAGCCCGACGTACGCCGTTACCTTCATCGGATTCTCATCTTTCACGGTTACGGTGTCGCCCGTGAAGCTCGTCGTCCTCGCCGCAGTGGTCGGTGCAGCGCTCGCTCCGTCGGCGCACGCCGTCACCTTCTCGGCCGCCGTGCCGACTGGACGCGCGCTCACCGAGCTCGCCGCCGCGGAAACGGCGCTGGTGGCGATGGAGGCAAGCGCCCATGCAGAGCGGCTCGTCCGCTCGGCGGGGGGAGAGCGGCTCTCGTCGCAGCTCGGCATCTGGGCAATCGACGGCAGGGAGGCCGCGAGGCTCCTCCCCCGCCTCGAGCGGCTCGGCGCGCTGCGCTACGCGGAGCCGGCCCGTGCGCGCGACGCGCTCGTCCGCTTCACGGATCCGCTCTCTACTCCTGAGCTCGGGTACCACCTCTACGCGGTGGGCGCCAATGCGGCCGAGCCGCCAGGCCCGGGTTTCCCGCTCACGATCCTGGACAGCGGGATCGACCTCGCGCATCCGGACTTCGCAGGGAGACCGGACACCGTCGAGCTGAACCCGCAGCTCGTCGACCGGGCCAACCAGAACGACTACCACGGGACTGGAGTCGCCTCGACCGCGGCCGCGGCCGTGAACGGGGTCGGCGCCGAGGGCGTCTACCCTCAGGCTGCGGTCCGAACGTATGACCTCTCGGATCTGTCCGACGTCTCGGTGATCGCGGGCCTCGCCGCCGCAGTCGCGGCGGGCCCGAGCGTGATCAATATGAGCCTCGGCGGCTCGGCCGCCTCGCGGGCAGAATTCGAGGCGATCGCCTACGCGGTCGGCACCGGCTCGCTCGTGGTCGCCGCCGCCGGGAACGAGCTCGGGGAAGGCAACCCTGTCCTCTATCCGGCCAGCTATCCGCATGTGTTGACCGTCGGAGCGACGAACCGGCAGGGCGGACCGTCCAGCTTCTCCTCCACGAGCCCTGCGGTCGACCTCGCCGCGCCGGGCGAGAGGCTGCCGGTGCAGCACCCCACCGATTCCGCGGCCTACGGGTTCCAGAGCGGTACGAGCTTCGCGGCACCGATCGTCTCGGCTGCGGCGGCGTGGATCCGCACGACCCGCGGGCAGATGAACCCCACGCAGCTGGCCGATCTGCTGCGCTCGACGTCGAAGGACGTCGGCGCCGCCGGTTTCGACGAGCGCACCGGCTTCGGGCTGCTCGACATCCCCGCGGCCCTCGCGGCGCCGATCCCGGCGGTCGATCCGCAGGAGCCAAACGACGACATCCGCCAGGTGGTGGCCGGTGGTCTCTTCACGCGGTCGAAGCCGCTCGTCTCCCCCCGCTTCCGAGCGGCGCTCGACCTGACGGAGGATCCGGACGACGTCTACCGCGTGTCCGTCGCGAAGGGGCGCACGCTGACCGCGAGGATCACGCCGACCGCCGACGTCCGGGTGGCGATCTTCGCACCCGCCGCGCGCACCGTCGCCGGCACGCGCGCCCGCCTCGCCTTCTCCGACCGCCCAGGCAGGGCCGTCGAGACCGTGGCTTATACGAACCGCGGCCGTGGTGCCGTCGTCGTCTACCTGCACGTGCGGCCGAGCCCGCGCGCTGCGGTAGCGAACCCACGGTACGGCGTCGAGCTCACGCGCGTCCGCGCTCCCGTGTCGTTCTGACCGCGGCGGACTGGACGGGCGGATCGAGCACGACATCCGGCTTGCGCACGCGCACCTCGACCCGATCGACCGGGAAGCGAGAGAGGAGCTCGTCGGCCAACGCTGTAGCGAGCGCCTCCAGCAGCATGAAGGGCCGCCCGTCGGAGACCTCTCGCACGCAGGCGGCCACGTCGCGATAGTCGACCGCGTCCTCGAGCCGGTCGGAGGCGCCGGCCTCCCCCACCTCGAGCTCCACGTCGAAGACGAAGCGCTGACCGTCGCGCCGCTCCTGCTCGAGCACACCGTGGTAGCCGTGCAGCACCAGACCATGCAGCTCGATCCTCATGCCGTCACCGGCTCTCCGGCGACGGCCGCCGCGGCCGCGAGCGCCTCGACGTGGTCGCGCACGTCGTGGACGCGGAAGATCGAGGCGCCTCGCTCGAAGGCAGCGACGGCCGCTCCGACCGACGCGGCCGTCGTCCCCGTCGTGGCGCCCGGGTCTCCGAGGAGACGGCCGAGCACGCGCTTGCGGGAGATGCCGACCAGAACCGGCCGGCCGTGCGCGACGAGCGCATCGAGTCTGCGCAGGAGCTCGAGGTTGTGCTCCAGCGTCTTGCCGAAGCCGATCCCGGGGTCCAGACAGATCCGCTCCTCGTCGATTCCGGCAGCGACGGCGAACGCGAGCCGCTCCTCGAGGAACGCGCTCACCTCCGAGACGACGTCGCCGTACCGCGGCGCCTCCTGCATCGATCGCGGCTCGCCCTGCATGTGCATCAGGCAGAGGTACGCACCCGCCTCGGCGACGACCCCTGCGAGCTCGGGGTCGCCGCGCAGGGCCGTCACGTCGTTGACGAGCTCCGCGCCGAGCTCCAGAGCACGCCTTGCGACCTCGGCCTTGGAGGTGTCGATCGAGAGCGGAATGCCCTCGAGCCGCTCCAGGACTGGTACGAGCCGACGCAGCTCGTCGTCGAGCGGCACCCCCTTCGACCCGGGCCGCGTCGACTCGGCGCCGATGTCGACGAGCGCGGCTCCCTCGGCGAGCAGCCGCCGCGCCGCCGCCACCGCGTCGTCGGGCGCCAGGTGTGCGCCCGCATCGGAGAAGCTGTCGGGCGTCACGTTCACGATCCCCACCACCGCGGGGCGCCGCAAACGTTCGGCGAGCGAAGGACGTCTCATCCTCTGTGGAGAGTAGACGCGGCACCGCTCTGACGACGCTCGGCGTTCTGGCCGCGCTCGCGGTCG
>Ga0136620_10001213_pt1 | contig 12159 bp, 8 predicted proteins | sample AntDrymUQ4162106_2_FD_104806 | JGI IMG/M metagenome (GOLD analysis project Ga0136620, IMG submission 104806) | Polar desert sand microbial communities from Dry Valleys, Antarctica - metaG UQ416 (21.06) | ecosystem: Environmental > Terrestrial > Soil > Desert | place: Antarctica: Dry Valley... | reverse complement strand
GCCGAACGCCACGGCGACAAGTACACGCTGGACAAGCCACGCCGTTATCGCGGCAAGACCAAGGGTGCGCAGGAGGCGCACGAGGCGATCCGTCCCACCAGCGCCTGGCGACTTCCGGGGTCGCTGGTCCGCCGCCTCGACCGCGATCAGCACGCGCTGTACGAGCTGATCTGGAAGCGCACCGTCGCCACCCAGATGGCGCCGGCGGTCTTCGACTCGCTGCGCGCGGACTTGGTCGGGACCGACGTCGGCAACGCCGAGCTGCGCTACCGGGCCACCGGTCAGGTCCTGCGCTTCGATGGTTTCATGGCCCTGTACATCGAGGGTAGCGACGACGACGAGGAGGGCCAGGGCACCCTCGCCGGCCTTCCGGATCTGGAAGACGGGCAGCAGCTGGTGCTGACCGACGTGCGCGGCGAGCAGCACTTCACGACACCGCCGCCCCGCTTCACGGGCTCCAGCCTGGTCAAGGTGCTCGAGTCCGAAGGCATCGGCCGCCCATCGACCTACGCCTCCATCATTCAGGTGCTGATCAGCCGCGAGTACGTGCGCCTCGACCAACGCCGATTCTTTCCCACCCCGCTGGGTGAGGTCGTCGTGGCGTACCTCAAACAGCACTTCGCCGAGGTCGTGGACGTGTCGTTCACGGCCAACATGGAGGCCGAGCTCGACGAGATCGCCGAGGGCAACGAGTCGTGGGGTCCCGTCGTGAGCCAGTTCCTGTCCGAGGTGGACGACTGGATCGCCGAACGCAAGCCGGAGCGGCCCCGCATCCCCATCGAGGGTGCGACCTGCCCCCAGTGTGGCGAGGCGATGGAGAAGGTGTTCTCGGGCAAGTCACGCCAGTGGTTCGCCTCCTGTCACCGCTGGCCCGACTGCAAGGGCACCCTGCCGCTGGATGAGTACGGCAACGTCACCACGGTCGAGCAGCTGCAGCCCGACGAAGACGTGCGGTGCCCGGAGTGCGGCAAGGCAATGATCCGCCGCGACGGCCGCTACGGCCCGTTCTACGGCTGTCAGGACTACCCCAACTGCAAGGGCATCACCAACGTCGAGAAGCGCATCGGCTTTGACTGCCCCAAGTGCAAACAGGGTCAGATGACGGAGCGGATGAGCCGTTACGGCAAGCCGTTCTACGGCTGCAACCGCTACCCCGACTGCGACTTCGCGATGTGGACCCAGCCGCTGGCCCAGCCCTGCCCCAACTGCGGCGGGCCGCTGAAGCCGCCGCGCAAGAACGCCAAGAACCCTGTCGCGGTGTGCGCGTTCTGTGAGGAGAAGGTCGCCGTCGATGCCGACGCCGCGCACGTGGTCGCCGAGGAGTACGTCGCCCGCCGCTCCGAGGCCGCCGCCGTCACCTAATCGCCCACGCCCCGCCGGGCGCACTCACAAAGCGGCGCGGGCGACGCCGACGAGACCGGTCCCTCGGCCTTGGTCGGCGGGAATCGCCCGGACCCGGGGCGACAGCTGGGGACCGGCGTGGCGCCGGGCCGCATCGGCCAGGGTCGCGGCTGGCCCGGCGACGCGCTGCGCCAGCGGGCCGAGTAGCGGACCGACGCGCGTCCACACGCGGTTGGCGACGGGCTGGGCGACCCGGCGCAAGGGCCCCAGGTGATACGCGTCGCCCTCCATCCGCCACACGCGGACCTCGACGCTGTCGGTCGCCAGCCGCAGCAGGTCGGCCAGGGTCCGGGCATCGACCTGGCCGATGTGTGGCGCGTATCCCGACCAGCCGCCGAGGTAGCCGGACTCGTCGGGCGTGGACAGCACCAGCAGTCCGCCGGGCTCGACACGGGCGAACAGCCGGCGGATGAACGCGAGCTGCTCGCCCGGCGGGATGTGCTCCAGGATCTCCATGCCCATGACCAGCGCGGCCGCCGCTGCGCCGACCTCCTCCAGCTCGGCGTGGACATGGACGTCCGGAAACGCGCGTAGCGCCACGGCGCGCACGGCCGGATCGCGGTCGACCAGGTGCAGCTCGGCCTTCAGCCGTGCGGCGACCCAGGCGGCCAGCGCGCCGGTCCCGCTGCCGACGTCCAGCACCGGCCCGCGAGCCGCGAAGCGGTCGGCCAGGTCGGCGGCGGCCAAGTAGTTGGCGACATGGCGGTACAGCGACCGTTGGGTGCTGTGGCCCCCGACATCGCCGCCCTCGTGGTTGACGTAGCCGTCGCCGCGCGCGACCCCGGCCGCGCACAGGAAGGGCTCGACCTCGGCCAGTGCGACGGCCAGGTCGTCGACGAGGGGGCGCAGCGATTCGGCGGCATGGTCGCTGTTGATGGGGACTCCACCGGTAGGCTTGTGCGGCTCGTCAGCCTACCCAACGGCGGCGGGCACAGATCGGGGAGGCGACAGCGCAGATGGCCGGCAACCTGCCCTGGGGCGCACCGGTCCTGCCATGAGCGGCGCGACCGGCAGTGCGCACTTCGGCGAGGCCGCAACCGGCGGCGCGCGCGAGCTGCTGGCCGACCGCAACTACCGCAACTACTTCTTCGCGTCGCTGGTCTCCAGCCTCGGTGACTGGACAGGGCTGGTGGCCCTGCAGGCGCTCATCTCCACGCTGTACTCGGCCAATCCCCGCTTCGCGCTGTTCGGCCTCGGCGGCGTGATGATGGCCCGGCTGCTGCCCAGCCTCCTGATGGGCCCCGTGGCGGGTGTCCTGGCCGACCGCTACGACCGCAAGCGGTTGATGGTGGGGATGGACCTGGTGCGCGGCACCTTGTTCACCCTGCTCGCCTTCTCGCGCAGCCTGACGACGCTGTTCGTCCTCACGTTCGCCATCGAATGCCTGTCGCTGCTGTTCATGGCGGCCAAGGACGCCTCGCTGCCGATGCTGGTTCAGCGGCGACAGCTGACGCGGGCCAACCAACTCAACCTGCTGCTGGCCTACGGCACCCTGCCGCTCGGGGCGGTCGTCGCCACCGCCATCACCACGGTGCTGGTCGCCTTCGGGCTGACCGCGCAGACGTCCACGGTCGCCGCCTTGCTGGTCAACGCCGGCAGCTTCTTCATCGGCGCGGCGCTGATCGCCCGGGTGCACCTGCCGGCACGAGAGCGGGCGGCCGGCGACGACATCGAGAGTCGCGGTGTCCTCGAGGAGCTGCGCGAGGGCGCCGACTTCATCCGGAACCTGCCACTGATCCGCTCGCTGATCATCGGGGTGGTCGGCGTGGCCTTCGGAGCGGGGGTCGTCGTCAGCATCGGGCCCGAGTTCGTGCGCGAGTCACTGGGGCGCCCGGCCACCGACTGGCCGCGCATGATGACCGCGGTCGGGGTCGGGCTGGTGGCGGGAATCTTGGCTGTGCCACTGGTCACCAAGCGAATCAGCCAGGAGCGCCTGTTCCCCCTCTGCCTGGCGGCCACGGGCATCATCGCGGCGATCATCTCCACGGTGCCGACGTTCGCCATGGCGCTGGTCTTCGCCTTCGCGCTCGGCGTCGCGGCGGGCCTCGGTTTCGTCATCGGCTACGAGCTGCTGCAGCGCAACACCACCGACGAGGTGCGCGGCAAGACCTTCGCGGCCTTCTACACCGGCACCCGGGTCGCGCTGTTCTCCGCACTGGGCATCGCCCCGTTCGTCGCGGGCGCCCTCAGCGGGGCGCTGTTCCTCAACGGGCGGTTCCTGCGGCTTTCGGGCATCCGCATGACCATCTTCGCCGGCGGCATGGTCGCGCTGTACGCCGCGCTGGTGGCCCTCCGCGGCATGTACCGCGCCCTGCGCGTTGAACGGCCGACGCCGATGCGAATCCCCGGCATCCCGCCCACGCCCACCTCGCGGATGGGGCTGTTCATCACCTTCGAGGGCGTGGAAGGCGCCGGCAAATCGACCCAGGTCAAGGCGCTGGTGAGCATGCTGCGTGACGAGGGCCACGACGTCGTGGTCACGCGCGAGCCGGGTGGCCCGCCGGTCGCCGAGCGCCTGCGCGAGGTGTTGCTGGATCCCAACTCCCAGGGCATGCACCCGCGCACCGAGGTGCTGTTGTACGCCGCCGCCCGCGCTGAGCATGTCGAGCGGGTCGTGGCTCCCGCCTTGGCCGAGGGCAAGACCGTCGTCTGCGACCGCTTCATCGACAGCTCGCTGGCCTACCAGGGCTACGCCCGCGAGGTGGGCGGCGCCGATGTCCTTGAGATCAACCGCTGGGCGGTCGCCAGCCTGCTGCCCGACGTGGTGGTGCTGCTGGACCTCACCGCCGACGAGGGGTTGCGGCGCATCCGCGTGCGCGCCGAGCAACGCCGGCGCAGCGGCCGGCCTCGAGGTCCCCGACCTTTGCGGCTGGGCGGCGCCGATCCCGGCGACGAGGACTGGCGTGAGCAGACGGCGTCCGACCGCATCGAGTCCGAGGATCTCGCCTTCCACCGCCGGGTGGCCGACGGCTACCGCCGGCTGGCCGAGCGCGACGCCGAACGGTTCGTGGTGATCAACGCCGCCGCCGACTCGCAGACCGTCACCGCCGATGTCCGCGACGCGCTGCGGCCGTGGCTTCCCCCGCCGCAGGCACCGCGCTGCGAGCCGCCGCACACCCGACCCGAGACCGGGTAGGCATGGCGTCGTCGACACTGGTCGCTGAGCCGTGGGATGTGCCCGCCCAACAACAGGCGGTCGCGGTTCTGTGTGGCGCGGTCGAGCGATCGGAGGTCAGCCACGCGTGGGCGCTGGTCGGTCCTGCCGATGTCGGGCAGGAAGAAGCGACGCGATGGCTGGCCGCCGCGCTGAACTGTCAGGCGATGGTGCCGCCGTGCGGGGTATGCGACATCTGCCGCCGCTGCCTGCGCGGCGCCTACCCGGCCCTGCAGGAGTTCGCGCCCACCGGCGCGATGTACCGCGTCGACGAGGTGCGCGAGCAGTGGCTGCGCACCGCCTTTCGCACCCCTTCGGAAGGCACCTGGAAGGTGCTGCGAATCGCGCAGGCCGACCGCATGAACGAGGCCGCCGCCAACGCCTTTCTCAAGGGTCTCGAGGAGCCGCCCCCAAGAACCGTGTGGGTGCTGGAGGTGACCGACCCCGACGAGTTGCCCGACACGATCCTGTCGCGCTGCCGCGTGGTGCGCTTCTCCGGCTGGGGCACGCAGGAGTTGGACGCCGAGGCCCGCCGGCTGGGACTCGACGACGACGCCGAGCGTGCGCTGGCGGTGCGCGCCGCGATGGGCTCTCCCCGGGCGCTGCGCCGGCTCGCCTTGCCCGGCGGGCTGGATGACCTGCGCGCGCACCGGTCCATCCCTGCGCGGCTGGGCGACGAGGGGCCCGCCTTCGCGCTGGTGGCCGCCCGTGCCTTGGACGACGAAGTGAAGCGGCGGACGGCGGCGCTCAAGGATGAGGGCCGTGCCGAGATGGAGGCGATGGGAGAGCGCAGCGGCGGCGAGCTGCCTAAAGGGGTGGCCAAGCAGATGACCGACCGCCTCGCCCGCCGGGAGCGCGAGGTCCGCGTCGTCACCCTGCACGCCGCGCTGGACGACCTGCTCGGGTGGTTACGCGACTGCCTGCTGGTGGGGGTGGGTGGGGATCCCGCCGCGGCAATCCACGCCGAGGCCGCCGAGCAGCTGCGGCGCGACGCCGAGGCGCTGGGGTCCCGCCGCCTGCTGCAGGCCTGCGACCTGGTGCTGGCCACCCGCGAAAACCTGGAACTGAACGTCCAGCAAGGCCTGGCGCTGGAAGCGCTGCTGCTGCAGCTGTCCGCGTTGACCTTCTAAACCTGGCGCCTACCGCTGTCGCTACTTGAGTCGCTAGTAATCAGCGCGCCGGCGAGACCCCCAAGAGCTGAAAGTCGATGTCGGGGTGGTCTTGCATCGCCCAGTCCAGGGCGTAGTCCGAGGCCAGCAGCACCAGCCACCTGCCCTGCGTGTCGCAGCACACCAGCGTCCCGCGCTGTCCCGCAAGCCGTGCGGCTTCGGCGGCGGTGACCCCGCGGGCAAGCTGCCACGGTGCCGGGCTCATCATGACTTGGCAGCCGAACTCGGTGGCCAGACGGTAGGCGGCGACCTCGAACTGCAGCTGGCCGACGCCGGCGAACAGCGGCTCCTGGTCGCCGAAGTCCGGGCGGCGCAACAGGTGCACCACGCCCTCCTCGTCCAGCCTGGCGATGCCGCTTCGGAATTGCTTGTAACGCCCGGTGTCGCGGTTGCGCACCGTGACGAACCGCTCCGGGGCGAAGGTGGGGATCGCAGGGAACACCACCTTGGGGCCGGCGTACAAGGTGTCGCCGACGAGCAGCTCGTTGGCATTGACGACGCCGACGATGTCGCCGGGCACGGCCTGCTCGACGGTGATGCGGTCCCGCGCGAATAGCTGGTGAGCGTACTTGAGCGTGTAGGACCGCCCGCTGCGGGCGTGCACCGCCGACATCCCCCGCTCGAAGCGACCGCTGAACACTCGCAGGAAGGCGACGCGGTCGCGGTGGCGAGGGTCCATGTTGGCCTGGATCTTGAACACCTGGCCGCTGAAGGGCGCGTCGATGGGGCGGGTGCCGGGCGGGTCGATCGTGATCTGGGGACCGGGAGCTGGAGCCAGCTGGGCGAAGCCCTCCAGCAGCAGGCGGACGCCGAAGTTGGCGATCGCGCTGCCGAAGAACACGGGGGTCTGCTTGCCGGCGAGGAAGGCGTCGGCATCCAACGCGACCGCATCGAGGTCCAGCAGCTCCAGCTCTTCCATCGCCGCGTTCCAGCGATCCGGTGGGCACTCGCCTCGGTCGGCGGAGCCCAGCGGCACGCGCTCCTCGGCGCCGACGCGGGCGCCGTGGGCGCTGCGGTCGAAGCGCACCAGCTCGCCGGCGCGCCGGTCGACGATGCCGGCGAAGGCCGGCCCGTCGGCGACGGGCCAGGTCAGCGGGACAGGCTGCAAGCCGATCTGCTCGCTGATCTCGTCCAGCAGGCCCAACGGCGGCAGGCCCGGCCGGTCGCACTTGTTGACGAAGGTCACGATTGGCAGCCCCCGCTCGGCGCAGACCTTGAACAGTTTCAGCGTCTGCGGCTCCAGGCCTTTGGCCATGTCCAGCACCATCACGGCCGCGTCGGCGGCGCACAGGGTGCGGTAGGTGTCCTCGCTGAAATCGGCGTGGCCGGGCGTGTCCAGCAGATTGAAGTTCCAGCCGGCGTGGGTGAAGTGCAACACGGTGGAGCTGATCGAGATGCCGCGCTGACGTTCCAGCTCCATCCAATCTGATGTCGCCGCACGGGCCTGCCGCCGCGACTTGACCGCGCCCGCCTCCTGCACCGCCCCGGCATACAGCAGGAACTTCTCGGTCAGGGTGGTCTTGCCGGCGTCGGGATGGCTGATGATGGCAAAGGTGCGGCGCGTGGCGACGTCACGCAGCAGGTTGGGGTCAGTGGTCATCACCGCCACGGTAGTGCGCCAGCATCGCCAGCCGCGAACCGTCCGGGTCTGCGGGCCTGCGTGCGGCCAGCCTCGAGCCGCAGGCGCGATGCAGCATCACCGTCGCGCCGACGATCAGGAGCACGTCTCCGACGCTGAACACGTTGGCCAGCGGCATGAAACTGGGAATGGCGAACACGTCGCCCAGCCACGCCAGGCGAGCGTCGGGCACCGCACCGGAGTTGACGAAGTGCTGCGCGTCGGCCCGACCGGCCAGCGCCAGCGCACCGGGTGACGCCGGCATCACGCCGCCGTTGGCCATGATCGCCGCCAGGTTCAGCAGGCCGCCGCAACCGGTCAGTAACAACCCCGGCATGCGCCGGTTGACGACCAGAAAGGCCACGGCCAGCAGGTAGGACGCCACGTGCACGACTGCCAGCAGTCCGGCCTCGACCACGTCGGCGATGACGCTGATGACGACGACCTGCACGAGCAGTGCCACCAAGACCAGCCAGGTCGAGCGCAGGGGCAGCCGCGACAGCGCCGACAGCCGGCCGCCCGCCAGCGGGACGCTGACTGCGGCCAGCGCGAAGGCGACGAACAGGATCATCAGGCGGCGGTCGTGCGGCGGGCGACGAACTCGAAGCCGTCGGCCTGCTGCATGACGGTCAGACGCTCGACGAGGTCGCCGGCCGCCATGGGGCGACCGATGAAGTAGCCCTGCACAACATGGCAACCCAAGTCCGCCAGCATCCGCCACGTCTCGGCGTTCTCGACACCCTCGGCGACGGTGCGCATCCCCAGGTTGTGGGCCAGCTCCAGGATCGAGCGGACAATGGTGGCGTCGCCCGTGTTGGTGGCCATGGTCCCGACGAACGACCGGTCTATCTTGATCACGTGCACGGGCAGGTCGCGAAGGTTGGCCAGCGATGAGTAGCCGGTACCGAAGTCGTCGATAGCCAGCGTCACGCCGAGGTCACGCAACTCCGACAGCACGGTCATGCTGCGGGTGGGGTCGGCCATGACGGTGTTCTCGGTGATCTCCAGCTCCAACCACGCCGGGTCGAGGCCCACCTCTTCCAGAGCCTGGGCCACTGCCTTGGGGAAGCGCAGGTCGTGCAAGTTGCCCGCGGACAAGTTCACTGCCACGGATAACTCCAGCCCCTGACGGTGCCATTGGGCGCACTGTGCGAGGGCCTTGTGCAACACGTAGTCGGTAATCGGTCCCGCGAGGTCGGTGTGCTCGGCCAGCTGAATGAAGTCGCCGGGCGGGATGAGGCCGAGCGTGGGGTGCTCCCAGCGCAGCAGCGCCTCGGCGCCGACGACCTTGCGGTCGGCCAAGGTCACCTTGGGCTGGTAGTTGAGAATGAGCTCGTGGTGGTCGATGCCGCGTCGCAGTTCCGACAGCAGGCTCAGGCGGCCGTGCCCCAGCCGGTCACGGGTGTGGTTGCGGTAGGTCACCACCCCACCGCCAGCGTGCTTGGCGGTGTACATCGCCACGTCGGCGTGCTGGGTGAGCGCCTGGGGTTCGCTGCCGTGGTCCGGATACAGCGCGATGCCGAAGCTCCCGCCCACCGTGACGGAGAAACTATCGATGTGGCAGGGCTGCTCGACCAGCTGCCGCAACGAGTTCGCGGCAGTGTGCACGGCCGCGTCGTCGCCGACGTTGCGCAGCAGGATGGCGAACTCGTCACCGCCGAGTCGGGCCACCACGTCCGAGCCGCGCACTGACTCCGACAGCCGCTTGCCGAGCACTTGCAGCACCCGGTCGCCGATGTGGTGGCCCAGCCGATCGTTGATGCCCTTGAAACCGTCCAGGTCCATCAGGATGACGGCCGCTCGGCGACCGCGCCGGCGAGCGTCGCTCAGCGCGCTAGCGGCCTGGTCGTCGAACAGCCGACGGTTAGGCAGCCCCGTCAACGCGTCGTGGAGCGCTTCGTGCTGGCGGGACAACGCCAGTCGCGCGCTGTTGTAGACGGCGTAGGAGGTGACCAGCAGCAGCGGCACCAAGACCAGACTGCGCTGGGCGATGGCCACGAAGATCGGCGCGATCGCCAGCAGCATCCCGTCGGTGGAGGCGTTGACCCCGATGGTCCGCCGCAGCGTCGACCACACTGGCGTCTGCTCGTACAGGGCCAGGACGAGGCACGTGAGCACGCTGTTGCTCAAGAAGATCGCGGCGCCCGCCACGATCATGGCGGCGACATACCCGACGGTGAGAATCTCGCCGCTGATGAGGGTCTCGCGGTAGGGCAGGACGGTCAACGCCAGCGCTCCGCAACCCAGCGACAGCGAGACCTGCGAGGCGTTGAACAGCGCACGACTGAGCGGCTTGCGCTGGGTCAGGTCGCCGAGCAGGCTCGCTGCGCCCATGCACAGGATGGCCACGTTGGACGGGCTCAACAGCAACAGCGCACAGGCATAGGCCCACGACGCCGTGACCTCGCCGCCATCTTGGCGTCGCAGCCACTTGACCGGGCGCAGCTCCAGCAGTGTGAGCAGGACCGCGAACGTCCAAAAGGCCGCGGGATACGGCCCCGCGATCGACCTCAGATCCTCGGTCAGCACAACCCAGGCGGCAAGGCCGGCGCCGGCGGTGATGACCGCCCAGACATAGGCCCACAGGCCCATGCTGTCGTCCGCCGCCCTGCGAAGTGCCTGCATCATCTGACCGATCTGGGAAACTGCGTCGGCGCCCCGACCAGGTCGAGGCGCCGTCACCGTGTTCTGGCTAGTTCCACTTGACGGGCGCACCGAACACCGCAACGAAAGCGGCGAGCGAAGCGAGCACCGTGCTCGTGTACATGTAGCGGCGAATCTTTGTCAGCATCTGGATCACCACTTCCTCGGAGCCGCGACGACGGACATGAGTCCGGCCAGCGCCCCCATCGTCAGGTAGGCCCTGCGGTACATGACCTGCATCTCGTTTCCTTCCCTCGGTTCGGATGGGTCCGTTGCCGTTGATGTCGACGCCCCCGGTCCCGTACTGAAAGTAATCTCGTCAGCGCCCTGCGCTTCCTAGATGCGCCGATGGGATGGTTTCGCTACCCCCATGTTGACTAGGACGGGGTAGCCCATCCGGGTCTGACCCGCTGGCCCACTACGGCCCCGGATGACCATGTCGGCCCTTGTCACGAGGTGTGATGTGACGCAGGAGCGGCGCCCGTCTATCCTTCCGGCGTCCCCGAGGTCGCTCCTTGGCTTCGAGATCAGCACCATCGCCGGGGTAGCTCAGTCGGCAGAGCGGCTCACTCGTAATGAGCAGGTCAGGGGTTCGATTCCCCTCCCCGGCTCCACCCAGCTGACCAGCGCTTTCGCCTCGGTCGGCGTCTCCTTTACTGCCGCCCTTTCCCGCGACCGCGCGGCTGTTCGCACGCTGTTCGCACGACTCGCGGCAAGCGTCGCCCTTGCGAGGACCCGCCGGCTCGCGCTCCTCCGCGCCCACCGGACCCGAGCTCCGGCTCGACGAGGGGGTGACGCCGCGATCGCGGGCGGTGCGTCCTGATGCTGGCGGATGCGACGCGGCGCTCGCGCGGGGACGAGCCCACGCAGGCCCGCGATGTCATGGCCTTCGGCCAGGAGATCGGCCGCGTCCTGTCGGACGGGCGGATCGTCGGCCGCGCGGAGCCGTTCGCGAAGGTCTTCCCGAGCAGCCGCGGCGTGAAGCGAGCCGTCGGTCTGGTCGCCTGGGGGATCCTGGAGGACATCGCGCTCGACGCGCGGCTGGACGACCGCGGGCGCCTGGTGGCCGAGACCAACGTCCGCCGCATCGCGGGGAACTTGGGCCTGAGCAAGACCACGGTCCAGAAGCACCTGACGGTGCTGCGCGAATTCGGGTTCGTGTTTCACGAGGAGCTGCGCGAGGCCCACTCGGGCCGCTACGAGCAGGTCCGCTACGTCATCGACCAGTCGGCGTGCATCGAGCGGTTCACCACCGCGCCGGGACCACGGACCCGGCGGGCAGGCGGTGGCGGGTATGCGCCAGAAGAGCGGCCGGCGTCGGGCGATGGCCGTGTACCAGCGTCTGGTACGCGGTCCGTGTCCCAGTTCACCGGACACGGTGATCTGGTACAGCAAACAGAAGAACAAGAAGCTGTTGTTGAACAACAGAGACAACCGTGCGCCGGCGCGCGCGACGAGGCCGAGGGGGCCGGACTCGTCGCGCGACTGACGGCCGCCGGTGTGGCCCCGCCGGTGGCCGCAGGGCTGGTCAAGGAGCACCCGGCCGAGCTGGTCCGCGACGCCCTGCAGGCGGTCGGCGCCAAGCGGCTGCACAACCCCGCCGGCTGGCTCGTCCGCGCCATCTCGGGACGCTGGGACCTGTCCGACGAGGTCGCCGAGGCGGCGGCGATGGCTGCGCGGGCCCGGGCCCGTGAGCGGGACGAGGCTGCCGCCTTGGAGCAGCGCCGGCAGGGACGCGACCAGCAGGCGTCCTCTGCCGCGTGGACCGCAGCGGTGTCGGGCGCCCTGGACGAAACGCAGCTGGCTGAGGCGGTCGGCCGACTGACCCGCCCGCTACCGGGGTTGGATCGCCGCAGCGCGCCGGCGGCGTGCGCCGCTCTCGTGCGCTGGGCGCAGGCGGTCGCCGCCACCCATCCAGGACGCCCGCTCGACGTCGCCCTCGTCGCGGCGCTGGCCGAAGGCCCCACACCTGACGACGTGCCCGACGACGCTGCCGACGTAGCACCGCCGACGCAGTGCCCCACGGCCGCGGACCTGTCCGGCCGCGTCGCGGCGCTGCTCGACCGCCACCGCGCCGCTTCCACGCGCGATGAGGTGTCCCTGTAACCCACCGACCTTGAGGAGGTCATCGCATGTCCGCTCTCGCCGACCAGATCCTGACCCACCTCGAGCAG
>Ga0136620_10001210_pt1 | contig 12178 bp, 13 predicted proteins | sample AntDrymUQ4162106_2_FD_104806 | JGI IMG/M metagenome (GOLD analysis project Ga0136620, IMG submission 104806) | Polar desert sand microbial communities from Dry Valleys, Antarctica - metaG UQ416 (21.06) | ecosystem: Environmental > Terrestrial > Soil > Desert | place: Antarctica: Dry Valley... | reverse complement strand
CCGCTCCGTTCGGTCCGAGCAGGCCGACGAGCTCGCCCTCCTCGAGCTCGAGGTCGACTCCGCGCAGCGCTCCGACCGAGCCGTAGCGCTTCTCGAGCCCGCGAACCGCGAGCGCCGTCACGGGTCGAGGCGGTGCGGGTGGCCGAGCATCGAGAGCTCGGCGATGTCCCGGCGGAAGAAGAGCGAGGTCGTCCAGTCCGTGACGACGCGCAGCCGCCGCGAGAGCAGGGGAAGCTGGAGCAGGTGGTAGCTGCGGGTCAGGAACCAACCCGGAAAGCCGCGGAAGCGCAGCCCGAGGACGTCGGCGATTCCCTTGTAGCGGCCGAGCGTCGCCACCTGGCCGAGCATCCGATAGCCGTACGGCGCCGGGTCGCCCTGGAGGTTCTTCGCGAGTCGGCGGGCCTGCCGGAGGGCGTGCTGGCAGGTCGGTGGATCGAAGCGCCCGGGAGTGCGCGTGTTCGGGACGGCGGCCGCGTCGCCGAGCGCCCACAGGCGCTCGCGCCCCTCGACCCGCAGGAGCTCGTCGACGAGCACCCGTCCGCGACCGTCGAGCGGCATCCCGAGCCGACCGAGCAACGGGCTGGCCTTCACCCCAGCCGTCCAGACGAGCGTCCGCGTCGGAATCCGCTCCCCGTTCGAGAGCACGGCCTCGTGCGCGTCGATCGACTCGAGCGTCGTGCCGACGTGGATCTCCACGCCGCGCCGGGTTAGCTCCTTGGCCGCGTACTCGCCGAGCCGCGTCGGGATCTCGGGCAGGATCTTCGGCGCGGCGTCGACGAGCACCCAGCGCTGCGGGAGCCCGCGGAGACGGGAGTAGTAGCGCAGCGCGTCCGTCACGAGGTCCGAGAGCTCCGCGAGCGCCTCGACACCCGCGTAGCCCGCTCCGACGAAGACGAAGGTGAGATGGCGGGCTGCAGCGCCGTCGTCGAGCTCTGCCGCCGCCGCCTCGAGCTCTCGCAGGACGCGGTTGCGCAGGTGGATCGCGTCGGCGAGGTCCTTGAAGCCGAGCGCGTGCTCGGCGAGACCGGGAACCGGGACCGTGCGCGTGACGGCGCCAGGCGCGAGCACGAGCTGCTCGTAGGAGACCTCGAACGTGCCCGCACCCGACGTGGCCACCTCCACGACGCGTCGTTCCTCGTCCAGTGCCTGCACGGTGCCGAGGAGCAGCTCGGCGTGCGGGCACATCTGTCGCAGCGGGACGACCGCGTGACGCGGCTCGATCGTGCCCGAGGCGGCCTCGGGGAGGATCGGTGTGAAGAGCATGAAGTTCTCCGGGCTGACGATGGTGGCGCCGCTGCGGCCGAGCAGGCGCGCCACGTAGCTGCCTGCGAAGCCCCCGCCGACGACGAGGATTCCGCCCCGCGCCTTGCGTGTGACGGCCATGAGAGTGATTCCTACCACGGAACCGCGGTGTCGGCTCGGAATTCACAACTCTTATTCGTTCTATTAGAACGCCAAATCTCAACTATGACGGTAGACAAAGGGAGAACGCGTGAGCACGCCGGGCGGCGGGGCGGCGGCGGGCGACACGACGACGCTCGCGCTCGTCGCCTACTCGACGCCGCGCGAGGTGTACGCGCAGCTGACGAAGGACTTCGCCGCCACCGAGGCGGGAGCGGGCGTCTCCTTCCAGGAGTCGTACGCCTCGTCCGGCGAGCAGAGCCGCGCGGTCGGCGCCGGCCTGCCTGCCGACGTCGTCGCGTTCTCGCTCGAGCCGCATTGCATCATGAAGACGAACGAGGTGTGGCGGAATCGACAGCAGGAGACGAAGTCGCCGTGGGCATGTTCTCGCCGAGGGAGTACAAGGGCGGCCGCGTGAAGGTGTACGGCTGCTCGCCGGGCTGCCTGCTCGTCTCGATCGCCGTGCCGCTCTTCCTGACGCTCGCGGTGAACGGCTGCATCCACCTGCTCTAGCGAGCGGGCCGAGCGCCGCAGAAGGTGTCCCTACGCACCCCCAGGGGCACCCCGGGTGTCCCTACCGAAACGCTATCGAGAATCGCGCCACGAGTGTGTTGCGGATTCGAGCCGTTTGTGTGTCAGCTCGCGAGCAGCCGGCGCAGGAGCGTCAGCGCCGCGTCCTTGTCGAGGAACTCGTTCAGGTTGCCGCACTTCGGGCTCTGGACGCAGCTCGGGCAGCCCGCGGCGCACGGGCAGCCGGAGATCAGCTTCGCCGTGTCCTCGACCCAGCCCTCGAAGCGCTCGAAGCCCCGCTCGGTGATCCCGACGCCGCCGGCGTGGCCGTCGTAGACGAAGATCGTCGGCAATCCGGTCTGGAAGTGGACGTTCGTCGAGAGGCCGCCGATGTCCCAGCGGTCGCACATCGCCCACAGCGGCAGGAGCGCGATCAGCGAGTGCTCGGCGGCGTGCAGCGCCGAGAGCATCTGTGGCATTCCGTCGATCCCCTCCAGCTGAGCGGGGGTCGGGGAGAACCAGATCGCCTCCGTGTCGAACGTCGTCTCGGGCAGCGCGAGCGGCACCGTCTCGAGCGTGTCGCCTCCGGAGATCGACTTGCGCTGGTAGGCCACGACCTGCTCGGTGACCGAGACTCGCCCGAAGTGAAGCGGCACACCGAGGCGCTGCTCGATCCGCAGCGGCTCCTCGATCGCAGTCTGCGTCTCCTTCTTCGCCTGCGTGTACCAGTCGACCCGCGCCGGTGTGACGACCGCGGTGCGGGCTTCGAGGTCGAGCGCGCGCACGAGGTACTGCTCGCCGAGGTGGAGGTAGATCGCCCCCTCGTGCACGGTCGAGTAGGCACGCGAGCGCTCGACGAGCCCGAGCACGGTGCCTTCCTCGCCCTCGACCACGGTGAAGCTGTCCGGTTCTCCGGAGCGGAGCAGCACGCGCGCGGCGGGATAGTCCTTTCCGGCCCAGACGTAGCCCGCGTCCGTTCGCCTCAGCTCCGGCAGGAGCGGTGCGCGCTCGAGCGCCTCGGGGCCGAGCGTGTCCGCGTCGGCGGCGTCGATCGGGCCTTCGAAGGCGGCCGAGAGGACATGGCCGTCCAGCACACGTGGGTTGGCGGTGTCGAGGATCCCGGCCTCGACCGTGCGGGAGAGCAGCAGCTCCGGCTCGCGCATGAAGAACTGGTCGAGCGCGTCCTCGCTCGCGACGAGCACCGCGACTCCGTGGCCGCGGCGCCCCGCTCGGCCCCACTGCTGGCGCAGTGAGGAGACGGTGCCCGGGAAGCCGACCGAGATCGCGCAGTCGAGCGAGCCGATGTCGATCCCGAGCTCGAGGGCGTCGGTCGCGGAGACCCCGAGCAGGTCCCCTGAGACCAGCCGCGCCTCGATCTCACGGCGCTGCGCCGGCGTGTAGCCCGCGCGGTACGGAGCCAGCCGCCTCGCAGTGGGACCGTCCACGCGGTCGGTCGCGAAGCGGTGGATCAGCTCGGCTGCCTTCCGGCTTTTGGCGAAGCAGATCGTGCGCAGCCCTCGGCTCGCGAAGCCGGCGAGCAGGCGGGACGCGTCGCCGAGCGCGCTCGCTCGGACGCCCAGCTCGGGGTCGAGCAGCTCCGGGTTCCACAGCGCTACGGTGCGCTCGGGCCTGGGCGCAGCGTCACCCTCGATCACCAGCGCGGGCGACCCGAGCAGCAACTCCGCGAGCTGCGCCGGATTCGCGATCGTCGCCGAGGCGAGCACGAACTGCGGCTCCGAGTTGTACGCACGCGCGAGCCGTCGCAGCCGGCGCAGCACGTTCCCGACGTGCGAGCCGAACACGCCGCGGTACACGTGCGCCTCGTCGACGACGACGAAGCGGAGGTTCGCGAGCACGTCGCCCCAGCGGTCGTGATGGGGAAGCACGCCGACGTGGAGCATGTCCGGGTTGGTCAGGACGACGTTCGCCCACCGGCGGATCTGCCAGCGCCGCTCGCTCTCGGTGTCGCCGTCGTAGATCGCGGGCTTGACGCCCTTCAGCCCGAACTCGTGCAAGGCGCGTGCCTGATCCTGAGCGAGCGCCTTCGTCGGGTAGAGGTAGAGCGCGCGGCTCTTCGGGTCGCGCGCGAGCAGGTCGAGCACCGGCAGGTTGAACGCGAGGCTCTTCCCGCTCGCGGTGCCGGTGGTGACGATCAGGTTCCCGCCGGCGCGCGCCGCCTCCCACGCCTCGGCCTGGTGGCGCCAGAGCGAGGTGATCCCGACCGAGACGAGCGCGGAGGCGACCCGTGAGTCGAGGTCGTCCGGAAACGGCTCGCTGCGACCCTCGCGGGCGGGCTCCGAGCCGAGGTAGGCCAGCTCCTCTCCCTGGAGAACCTCGGCCCAGCTCGAAGCGACGCTCGCCACGCGTCCTACGCTAGCCTTGGACGTACCGGGGTGCCCCCGCTGGGGCTGAGATCACACCCGTCGAACCTGATCCGGCTCGTACCGGCGAAGGGAGAACATGAGCGTTCCGCATTGCCTCACGATCGCGACGTCCGACTCGGGCGGCGGTGCCGGCATCCAGGCAGACCTGAAGGCTTTCGCGGCCGCTGGCTGTCACGGGACGAGCGCGCTCGTCGCGCTCACCGCCCAGAGCACCGTCGCCGTCACGGCGGTGCACGAGCTGCCGGACGACTTCATCGTCGCGCAGCTCGACGCCGTCTTCGGCGACATCGGCGTCGATGCCGGGAAGACCGGGATGCTGTTCTCACGGCGGATCATCGAGACGGTCGCGGACTATCTGGCAGGCCATCCTGTGCCGCTCGTCGTCGACCCGGTGCTGATCGCGAGCTCGGGCGCGCAGCTGCTTCAGGACGACGCCGTGGAGACGCTGGTGGCGCGCCTCTTTCCGCTTGCGACCGTGGTGACGCCGAACGTGCCCGAGGCGGAGACGCTCACGGGCCGGCCCGGTGCGCCGCGCCGGGAGCTGGCCGAGCGGCTCGTGGAGCTGGGCGCGCCCGCAGCGATCGTGACGGGCGGCCATGGCGAGACGGCGATCGACCACCTCTTCGACGGCTCCGAGCACCTCGAGCTGCCGGTCGAGCGCCACGACGTTCTCGCCACGCACGGCGCCGGCTGCACGCACTCCGCGACGCTCGCTGCGCGCCTTGCGCACGGTGACAGCCTGCGGGAGGCCGCGGTCGAGGCAGCGCGTCTGGCCTCGGAAGCCGTCCAGAACGGGCTGGTCGAGATCGGTGCGGGCGAGGGCCCCGTCGACGTCTTCAACCTGAGAGGAGCAGCGTGATCGATCCCGGTGCCACGCTCGCGACGCTGCGCGAGCGCAAGCCGCTCGTCCACAGCATCACGAACTACGTCGTCATGAACGAGACCGCGAACGCCGTGCTCGCGCTCGGCGCGCTGCCCGTGATGGCGCATGCTCGGGAGGAGGTGCAGGAGATGGTCGCCCTCGCCGGTGCGCTCGTGCTCAACATCGGCACGCTCGAGGAGAGCTGGGTCGAGTCGATGCTGCTGGCGGGCACTGCCGCGAACGAACGCGGTGTCCCGGTCGTGCTCGATCCGGTCGGCGCGGGCGCCACGGCGTACCGCACGGAGACCGCGAAGCGAATCCTCGACGCCGTCGGCGTCGCTGTGGTGCGCGGAAACCCGGGCGAGGTGGCCACGCTCGTGGGCATCGAGGCCGAGGTGCGCGGCGTCGAGTCGATCGGCGCGGGCGGCGACCCGGCCGAGCTCGCACGCGAGGCGGCTCGCACGCTCGGCGTCGTCGCCTCTGTGACGGGCGCCGTCGACCACGTCTCCGACGGCGAGCGCACGCTCGCGATTTCGAACGGGCACGCGCTGCTCGCTTCCGTCACAGGAACCGGGTGCATGTCGTCCGTGGTCACGGGTTGCTTCCTGGCCGCGAACGACGACGTGCTCGGGGCTGCTGCGGAGGCGCTCGTCGCCTTCGGTGTCGCCGGGGAGAACGCCGCGGTGAGCGCAAAGGGCCCGGGTAGCTTCCACGTCGGCCTCTACGACTCGCTCGCCGCTCTCGATTCGGCGACGCTCTCCGGTCGGGCGAAGGTCGACGGGTGAAGCTGCACGCGCTCGTCGCGGACGCCGAGACTGCGCGCGCTGCCGTCGCCGCCGGCGCGACGGTCGTCCAGCTGCGGGTGAAGGGGGCGCCGACCGAGCAGCTCGTCGCGCTCGGACGGGAGCTCATGGATCTCGACGCGCAGCTCGTCGTCAACGACGACGTCGACGCCGCGCTGGCGCTCGGCTGCGGTGTCCACCTCGGCCAGACCGATCCGGGCGCGGATCGCGCGGTCGCCGCGGGGATCCCACTCGGCATCTCCGCCCGCACACGCCGCGAGGCTGCGGTGGCGGCGTTCTTCGGCGCGACGTATCTCGGGGCCGGACCGGTCTGGGCGACGCCCACGAAGCCGGACGCGGCCGACCCGCTCGGACTCGAGGGCCTCGCCGAGGTCTGTCGCGCCGTGACGGTCCCGGTCGTCGGGATCGGCGGCATCGACGCGTCGAACGCCGGCGACTGCATCCGTGCGGGTGCAGCCGGCGTCGCCGTCGTCCGCGCCGTCTCGGATCTCGACGCGGTGCGGGCGGCTGTCGATGCGGCTCTCTGAGGCGGGCGAGCTCGGGCTCCTGAGCGAGCTCGAGTCGCGCGGCCTCGTCGTCGGCACCGAGCACGACGCCGCCGAGCTCGGCGGGGGCCTCGTCGTCACGCAGGACGCCCTCGTCGAGGACGTCCACTTCAAGCTCGACCGGCTCTCCTGGCGGGAGCTCGGCTTTCGCGCCGCCGCCGTGAACATCAGCGACCTCTCGGCGTCAGCGGCTCGGCCCGAGGCGCTCCTCGTCACGGTCGCGCTGCCGTCCGAGACGCGGCTGGCCGACGTCGTCGCGCTCTACGAGGGCATCGCCGAGGCCGGGGTACCCGTGCTCGGCGGCGACACCACCCGAGCCGAACGAGTCCTGCTCAGCGTCACCGCGTTCGGCCGCTCCGCCCGCGTCCCGGGACGCGCGAGTGCACGACCCGGCGACGCGATCGTGGTCACGGGACCGCTTGGCGGCGCGGGTGCGGCCTTCCGCGAGGGCCGCTTCCTCCGTCCGCCGATTCGGACCCAGCAGGGGCTGCGCTTGGGTGCGGCCGCGACCGCCATGCTCGACGTCTCTGACGGCCTCACTGTCGACGCGGGCCACGTCGCGCGCCGCTCCGGCTGCCGGCTCGCGATCGACCTCGCGCTCGTTCCGCGCGCAGGGGAGCTCGCGGATCTCGGCTTCGGCGAGGACTTCGAGCTGCTCGCAACCACGCCGGAGCCGCTGGACTTCACGGTCGTCGGCCACTGCGAGGAGGGCAAGGGCGTCGTGCTCACGCTCGATGGGCGGCCGGTCGAGCTACCCGGCTACGAGCACTTCAAGGGCTGAGCCAGGCCGCCCACTCGCGCTCGTAGTGCGCGCGCGTCCGGGCGCCGATCACCGTCGAGCAGGGCTCGCCGCCCTCGAACAGGATCACCGTCGGGAGCGAGAGCACGCCGTAGCGCGAGGGCACGCCGAGGTGCTCGTCGATGTTCAGCCGCAGCAGCCGGAAGCCGTGCTCCGCCGCGAGCGTCTCCAGGACAGGCTCGATCGCCGCGCACGGCTTGCACCAGGGCGCCCAGAAGTCGACGACCACCGGTCCGGCGGCACCCAGCACGTCCGCGTCGAAGGTCGCGTCCGTGACCTCCCTCACGCCTTCCCCCGCAGCGCTGCCAGCCGCAGCGCCGGCACCTTCCAGATCGCCTCGAGCACGATCCCGCGAGACATCTTCGAGCCCCCCACTTCGCGGTCGGCGAACGTGATCGGGATCTCGACGACGCGGAAGCCGAGCCGCCGGACGCGGTACGTCGTCTCGATCTGGAACATGTAGCCGCGCGACGTGATCGACTCGAGGTCGAGCTGTTCCAGCACCTCGCGCCGGAAGCACTTGAACCCGCCCGTCGCGTCGTGCACGGGCATCAGCAGGAGGCGCGTGTAGTGCGACGCGGCCCGCGAGATCAGCCGGCGCACGAGCCCCCAATCGCGCACGCCGCCACCCGGCACGTAGCGGGAGCCGAGCACGAGGTCGGCGTCGGTGGCGGCCGCGATCAGCCGCGGCACGTCCTTCGGGTCGTGCGAGAAGTCGCAGTCCAGCTCGAGCACGAGCTCCGCGCCCAGGTCGAGCGCCACGCGGAAGCCGGCGATGTAGGCGCGGCCGAGCCCGTCCTTGCGCTCGCGGTGGAGGACGTCGACGAACGGCAGCTCCCCGGCCAGCCGGTCGGCGAGCTCGCCGGTGCCGTCGGGCGAGTTGTCGTCGATCACGAGCACGCGATCGTCCGGCCCGAGCACCTCCTCGAGCGCGCGCAGCATCGGCTCGAGATTCTCGCGCTCGTCGTAGGTCGGCAGGCAGAGGAGAGCCCTCACCGCCGTATCATCGCGGGAAGTGGCTGCCACGCTGCCCAGGAACGACGAGCTCGCCGAGCAGCTCGAGCTGCTCGCGGACCTGAGCGAGCTCGAGGGCGAGGACTCCTTCCGTGTGCTCGCCTACCGGCGGGCGGCGACGCGGATCCGCGAGACGGGAGGCCCGGTCGCGCAGCTCGCGCTCGACGGCAAGGCGAAGAACCTGACCGGGATCGGCAAGACGATCGAGGCCAAGATCGTCGAGGCGATCGAGCTCGGCGAGATGACCGCGCTGACGAAGCGGAAGGCGGTCATCCCGGCCGAGGTGGTGAAGTTCATGCGCCTGCCGGGGCTGGGCCCGAAGACCGCACGGAGGATCTGGCAGGAGCTCGGCGTTACGACGATCGCGGAGCTGAAGGCGGCCGCCGAAGCCGAGCGCGTGCGCGGGCTGGCCGGGCTGGGCGCGAAGAGCGAGGAGAAGATCCTGGCGGCGCTGGCCCGGGAGCCGGCCGATCCGCGCGAGTCGCGGCGCCTGCTCGGGGAGGGCCTGCCCGCGGTGCTCGCCGTCGTCTCCGTGCTGCGCGAGCACCCGGCCGCGGTCAGGGTCTCGGAGGCGGGCTCGGTGCGCCGCCGGCGCGAGACGTTCCGCGACCTCGACATCATCGCCACCTCCACCGACGCGCCCGCGCTGATCGACTACTTCACGAAGCTGCTCTGGGTTGCCGACGTCGTCGCCAAGGGTGACACGAAGGCGACAGTGATCTCGAACGACGGGCTGCGCTTCGACCTGCGCGTCGTCCCGCCGGAGTCGTACGGGAACCTGCTCCAGCACTTCACCGGCTCGAAGGAGCACAACGTGGCGCTGCGCGAGCACGCGGTCCGGCGTGGCTTCTCCGTCTCGGAGTACGGCATCACCACCGTCGAGACGGACGACGTCTTCACCGCCGAGGACGAGGAGGCGGTGTACGCGCACCTCGGCTATGCGTGGATCCCGCCCGAGCTGCGCGAGAACGGCGGCGAGCTCGAGGCGGCGCGCGACGGCACGCTGCCCGCCCTCGTCGAGCGCGGCGACCTGCGGGGCGACCTGCACTCGCACTCGACCTGGTCGGACGGCAAGTCGTCGATCGCGGAGATGGCGGCTGCGGCGCGCGACCTCGGCCACGAGTACCTCGCCATGTGCGACCACTCCCAGCGGCTCCGCGAGGGCAGGCTCGAGGCGCAGTGGGCGGAGATCGACGCGCTCAACGGGCAGCTCGCCCCGTTCCGGATCCTGAAGGGGATCGAGGTGAACATCCGCGCGAACGGCGAGCTCGACGTCACCGACGACCTGCTCGCACCGCTGGACTGGGTGATGGCGTCGACGCACTCGAGCTTCGACAACGACCCCACGGGTCGCGTGCTCGCGGCGCTCGAGAGCCCGCACGTCGACTGCATCGGGCACCTGACGAGCCGCAAGATCGGCAAGCGCGGGCCGTCGACGATCGAGGTGGAGAAGGTGGTCGAGGCGGCGCTCGCCACGGGGACGTTCCTCGAGCTCAACTCGCAACCCGACCGGCTCGACCTGCGCGACACCCACGCGCGGCTCGCCGGCGAGGCCGGGCTGACGCTCGTGATCTCGAGCGACGGGCATTCGACCGGCGCGCTCGGCTACGTCGACCTCGGCGTCGCCCAGGCGCGCCGGGCCTGGCTGACGAAAGAGCAGATCCTCAACACGCGCCCGTGGGCGGAGATCGAGAAGCTGCGCAAGTGAGCCGACCGCGGCCCCGATGAGCTTTCGTGAGGACGGCGGCGCCGCGCTCGACTGGGTCGCGGACTACCTCGAGCGCGTGCGCGAGTTGCCCGTGCTCGCGGCCGTTCAGCCCGGCGAGGTTCGCTCGCGACTGCCCGCCTCGCCGCCGGAGACCGCCGAGCCGTTCGCGAGCGTGCTGCGCGACCTGGATGACGTCCTGCTCCCCGGGCTGACGCACTGGCAGAGCCCGCGCTTTTTCGCCTACTTCGCGACGACGGGCTCCGAGCCGGGCATCCTCGCCGAGCTGGTGATCGCGGGCCTGAACCAGGTGGGGATCCTCTGGCGCACGTCGCCGGCGCTCCAGGAGCTCGAGGAGCTGACCCTGGACTGGCTCGCGCAGCTGCTCGGCCTGCCCGAGGGGCTGCACGGGCACCTCGAGGACACCGCTTCGACCGGCACGATGGCTGCCCTCGCGGCGGCACGGCACGCGAAGCCCGGCTCCCGCGTCGTCGTCTGCTCCGAGCACGCGCACTCGTCGGTCGAGAAGGCCTGCCGGCTGCTCGAGCTGGAGTTGAGGAAGGCGCCGGTCGACCGCGAGTTCCGGCTGCGCCCGGACACGCTCGACCTGGCCGGCGCCTGCGCGGTCGTGGCGACCGTCGGCACCACCTCGACGAGCTCCGTCGACCCGGTCGCCGCGGTCGCGGACGCAGCCGAGCGCGCGGGCGTCTGGCTGCACGTCGACGCCGCTTACGCGGGCTCCGCGGCCGTCTGTCCCGAGCTGCGCCACCATTTCCACGGCTGGGAGCGCGCCGACTCGATCGTCGTCAACCCGCACAAGTGGCTCTTCACGCCGATGGACTGCTCCGCGCTCTGGACGCGCCGGCCCGACGACCTGCGCGCCGCCTTCAGCCTCGTGCCCGAGTACCTGCGGGTCAGTGAGGAGGTCGCCAGCCTCTCCGAGTACAGCCCGGCGCTCGGCCGGCGCTTCCGAGCGCTCAAGCTCTGGACGGTGCTGCGCTGCTACGGCCGCGCGGGTCTGCAGGAGCGGATCCGCGAGGCGGTCAGGCTGGCGGAGCACTTCGAGGGCTGGGTGCGCGCCGAGGAGGGCTGGGAGCTCGCTGCGCCGCGGCCGTTCTCGCTCGTCTGCTTCCGCCGCTCCGGCTCGGACGAGGAGAACGAGACGCTGCTCGAGCGTGTGAACGCGACCGGCGAGGTCTTCCTCTCGCACACGAAGCTGGGCGGCCGCTATGTCCTTCGGCTCGCCGTCGGCAGCGCACGCACGACGGAGGCCGACGTGCAGCTCGCCTGGGACGTGCTCAGACGGGAAGCGGCGCCGGTGTAGGCGCGAAGGCGTCGAGCAGCTTCAGCAGCAGGCTGCCGTCGCCCTCGATGCGCACACCGTCGAGCTGGCGGTTCACCACGAGGTGGTAGAAGCCGATCGCGTCGCTCTCGACGAGCACGTCCGGCTCCTCCGCGATTCCCCGGATCGGCTCGCCGTCCACGAGCGAGGCCTCCTCGGCGCCGATCCGGAACCCGATCGTGCCGGGAACGGCGAGCGGCGAGAGCGCGATGTCGAGCGCGCCGACGAGCCAGCCCTCCTCCAGGGAGTCGAGCGGCGGCGGCCCGAGCGTGCGCGCGCCCCAGCGCGTGAGCTCGTGAAGAACCGGGCGCAGGCCCTGGCCGTAGGCGGTCAGTTCGTACACGGTCGACGCGGCCGGCGGCGGCAGCTTCCGCTTCTCGACGAGGCCATTCGCCTCGAGCTCCTTGAGCCGCGCGGCCAGGATGTTCGTGCCGATCCCGGGCAGGCTCTCGGTCAGGTCCGTGTAGCGCTTGGGGCCGCTGATCAGGTCTCGCACGACCAGGAGCGTCCAGCGCTCGCCGACGACGCCGAGGGCGTGTGCGATGGGGCAGTACTGGTCGTAGCGCTTGCTCATGGTTCACATTCTGCCCGGAATACTTGCGCGGTGCAAGTCGTTCCTGTAGTTTCGCAAGCCTCTACTGAAGAAACGAAAGTACTGTCCGCAAATGGTGGCTTCGGCGCAGAAGAGATGGCTCGCACTGGCGCTCCTCTGCGCCGTGCAGTTCATGGTCGTCCTCGACATCGCGATCGTCAACGTCGCGCTCCCGTCGATCCAGGTCGATCTCTCATTCTCGCAGGAGAACCTCCAGTGGG
>Ga0136620_10001209_pt1 | contig 12186 bp, 10 predicted proteins | sample AntDrymUQ4162106_2_FD_104806 | JGI IMG/M metagenome (GOLD analysis project Ga0136620, IMG submission 104806) | Polar desert sand microbial communities from Dry Valleys, Antarctica - metaG UQ416 (21.06) | ecosystem: Environmental > Terrestrial > Soil > Desert | place: Antarctica: Dry Valley... | reverse complement strand
GGCCAGGCGCGGCCGGAGGAGGATCTCGACCACGCGATCCGGCAGATCGTCGCGGGCGCGATCGCGCCGGGCGAGGTGATCGACGTGTTCAGCGCCGCGGGCTTGCAGAAGCCGGACATCTCACTGCTCTCGGACGAGTTTCTCGCGGAGGTGCGCGAGCTGCCGCAGCGCAACCTCGCCGTGGAGCTGCTCCAGAAGCTCCTGAACGACGAGGTCAAGGTGCGCTCGCGCAAGAACCTCGTGCAGGCGCGCTCGTTCGCGGCGATGCTCGAGGCGGCGGTGCGGCGCTACCAGGCGAAGGCGATCGAGGCGGCGCAGGTGATCGAGGAGCTGATCGCGCTCGCGAAGGAGCTGCGCGAAGCGGATCGGCGCGGGGAGGAACTCGGGCTGTCGGACGACGAGCTCGCGTTCTACGACGCGCTCGCCGCGAACGAGAGCGCGGTCGAGCTGCTCGGCGACCAGGAGCTGCTCTTCATCGCGCGCGAGCTCGTCGAGACGGTGAAGCGGAACGCGACGATCGACTGGACGGTGAAGGAGAGCGTGCGCGCGAACCTGCGCCGGATGGTGCGGCGGATCCTGCGCAAGCACGGCTATCCGCCGGATCTCCAGGAGCAGGCGACGCAGACCGTGCTCGAGCAGGCGGCGCTGCTCGGGCTGGAGTGGGCGGAGGTCGAGGAGGCGCTCGTGCTGCCGTTCACGCGGGTCGAGCATGGTGAGGTGCGGCCGTACGTGAACGCGATCCCGCTGTACTCCCTCGCGGTGGCGGCGGGCGGGTTCGGTGACGGAGCGGCCGTGGAAGCCGAGGCGTGGGTGGCGCCGAACGGTCGCGTCTCCCCGGCTCCGGGGCTGTTCGTGGCGCAGGTCGTCGGCGAGTCGATGAACCGGCGGATCCCGAACGGCGCCTTCTGCGTCTGGCGGGCGCCGGTCGAGGGCTCGCGCACCGGCCGCGTCGTGCTTGTCGAGAGCCGCCACATCGACGACCCGGAGACGGGCGGCAGCTACACGGTCAAGGTGTACGAGCGGCTCGCGCCCGATGCTGTGCGGCTGGTGCCCGACACCGACGCGCCGGGATTCGAGGCGATCGATCTGACCGTCGCAGACGTCGACGAGGTGCAGGTCGTCGCCGAGCTCGTCGAGGTTCTTCCGTCGGGCTGAGGGCTCCCGGCACCGATGAACGACGCCGCGATTTCCGATTTCCTCGTCTCTCTGGGCCTGGCGCGAGCTGATGCGGGGCGCGCTCGCGCGCTGCTCGAGGCGGAAGGGATCACGAACCCGCGCAAGAGCCGCATCTCCGAGGCCAAGCTCGAGCGGGCGCGAGCGGCGATCGACGCGCGCTTCGCGCGCTTCTGCGCCTCCTGCGCGGAGCGCACGGACGCGGGCGGGCGCGAGGTCGTCACCGTCGCGCCGGCCGCCTGCACCCGCTGCGGCGGCTCGCGGAACAGCCGCGCGCTCGCGGAGATGGCCGAAGCGTGCGCCGCAGCGGGCATCGCGCGCGTTGTGGTCGTCGGCGGCTCACCCGACGTCCGCCGCGAGCTCGGCGCGCTCCAGGGCACGCTCGAGCTGCGGCTGATCGACGGCACCGCGCGCCGCACCGGCCCCGAGGCGCAGCGCGATCTCGACTGGGCCGATCTCGTCGTGATCGCCGGTTCGTCCGAGCTCGCGCACAAGGTCTCGAACCTCTACACGCGAGCGGGCGGTCCGACACCCGTCGTGACGGCGGCGCGGCGCGGCGTCGAGGCGATCGCCGGCGCTGCGGTCGAGCACGCGCGCCGGCGAGGCTGAGTCGCCGCGCGTCTCCGTTACTCGTCGTCCAGTGCGCACTGCGGGGGCGCGACGCCCTCCGCCTCGACGAGCATTGGATACGAAGACTCCTTGTCGGCCGCCCAGCTCCCGACGAGCTTCAGGAGCAGCCGCCACTTGTCGCCGAAGTCGAACTGGCGGTGGCTCCGGCGTCACGACGAGCGCGAGTACTCCTTCGTCGACGCGACAGGCTTCGCGCCGATGCGTTCGTTGCGGATCCGCGACGCGTTCGCGTTCGACGGAGAGTTCGCCGCCGCGGGCTTCACTGAGCTTCGCGAATAAGCGCCGGCCGCCGCGTCGGCGATTCTTCGTAGATGCACCTGCACGCCGACCGCCTGCACCTCTCGCCGTCCGACGTCACGGCCTTCCTCGCCTGCGAGCACCTGACGGCGCTCTCGCTGCGCCACGCGCGGGGCGAGATCGAGCGACCCGAGGTCCCGGACGAGCAGCGCGACCTGATCTTCCGCAAGGGGCTCGAGCACGAGCGCGCCTATCTCGAGCAGCTCCGCGCCGAGGGCAAGAGCGTCCTCGAGCTGCCCGAGCCGGAGGGCGACTTCGAGGCGGCCGCGCGCGCCACCGCGGAAGCGATCCGCGCCGCCGAGCACGACGTCATCTACCAGGCCGTCTTCGCGCACGACGGCTGGCGCGGCGTCGCCGACTTCCTGCTCCGCCAGGCGGACGGGAGCTACGAGGCGCTCGACACGAAGCTCGCGCGCAGGGCGAAGCCGGCCTACATCCTCCAGCTCCTCTTCTACTCGGAGCAGCTCGCGAGGATCCAGGAGCGGAAGCCGGAGCAGATCCACGTGCTGCTCGGCTCGGGCGAGCTGGCCTCGTTCCGCCCGGAGGAGTTCGGCGCGTACTACCGGCGCGTCCGCTCGCGGCTCGAGCGCTTCGTCGCCGATCCGCCCGCGACCGAGCCGTACCCGGTCGACCACTGCGGGATCTGCGACTTCAGGCCGATCTGCGACGCGCACTGGGACGCGGTCGACCACCTGAGCCGCGTAGCCGGGCTCTACCGGACGCAGATCGAGAAGCTCGAGGGTGCCGGGATCACGACGCTCGCGCAGCTCGCGCGCGCCCCGGCAGAGCCCGCGCCGGCCGGGCTCAACCCCGACACGTGGGCCAAGAACCGCGAGCAGGCCGAGCTCCAGCTGCACCGGCGCGAGGCCGGCGAGGACGTCTACCGGCTCCTGCAGCCGCAACCCGAGTCGGGCTTCTCGCTCCTGCCCGATCCCTCGCCGGGCGACCTCTTCTTCGACTTCGAGGGCAACCCGTTCTGGGACAAGGACGGCTCGCTCGAGTACCTCTGGGGGATCCTCGACGTCGACGGCGCCTTCACGCCGCTGCACGCGCACGACCACGACACCGAGCGAGCGTGCTTCGAGCAGTTCGTCGACCTCGTGCACGAGCGGCTGCGCCGGTTCCCCGACCTGCACGTCTACCACTACGCGTCGTACGAGATCACTGCGCTGAAGCGGCTGATGGGGCGCTACGGCACGCGCGAGGCCGAGCTCGACGACCTGCTCCGACGCGGCGTCTTCGTCGATCTGTTGCGCGTCGTCCGCAACGGCATCCGTGCCTCGCGGCCGGGGTACGGGCTGAAGGAGCTCGAGGCGTTCCTCGACTTCGAGCGGCAGGCCGAGGTCAAGGACGGCGGCGCGTCGATCGTGATCTTCGAGCGCTGGATGCAGACGCGCGACCCCGAGCTGCTGCGCCAGATCGACGAGTACAACCGCGAGGACTGCATCGCGACGCGGCTCCTGCGCGACTGGCTGCTCGAGCGGCGCGGCGAGGCGCTGGCGCGCTTCGGCCCGTTCCCGCTGCCGGAGCCGGTCGAGCCGAAGCCGATCCCGGAGGGGAAGGCCGAGCGCGCCGAGCTGCGCGGACAGCTGCTGGACGCGGGGGAGGAGCTCGCGGCGCAGCTGCTCGACTACCACGACCGCGAGCGCAAGCCCGTCTGGTGGGCGTTCTTCGACCGGCTGGAGCGGACGCCGGCGGAGCTCGTCGAGGACGCGGAGTCGATCGGCCGGCTCGGGCCGACGGGCGAGTCGTGGCCCGAGAAGCGGTCGGTCGCGCACGTGCTCACGTTCCCGGCGCAGGAGCACAAGCTCGGCCAGGGGCAGGAGCCGACCGACCCGGCGACGCGCGACGGCGCCGGCGCGATCCTCGAGCTCGACCGCGAGGCGCGGCGCCTCGTGCTCAAGCGCGGGCCGAAGCTGCAGGACGTGCCGCTGCCGGAGGCGCTGATCCCGGGCGACCCGTTCCGGACGCCCGAGCAGGAGGGGGCGCTGATGCGTCTCGGCCGCTCGCTGCTCGCCGGCGACGGCCGCTTCCCCGCGCTCGAGTCGGTGCTCCGGCGCGAGCCGTTCGACCGGCCCGTGCAGACGACCGACCTCGACGAGCTGAAGCAGCTCGTGCGCTCGCTCGACGGCCGCCACCTCGTGATCCAGGGGCCGCCCGGCTCGGGGAAGACGTGGACGTCGGGCCGGCTGATCGCCGACCTGATCGCGGGCGGCAAGACCGTCGGCGTCGCCTCGACGAGCCACAAGGCGATCCACAACCTGCTCGACGCCGTCGCCGAGGCGGCGGGCGAGCTCGGCATCTCCTTCGATGGCCGCAAGAAGGCGAGCGCCGGCAACCGGGAGTCGTACTACGGCGCGAACGGGATCGAGGACGTCGAGCACGCCGACGAGTGCCTCGGCGCCGACCTCGCGGCCGGCACGGCGTGGCTGTTCTCGCGCGAGAACCAGCAGGTCGACTATCTCTTCGTCGACGAGGCGGGGCAGGTGTCGCTCGCGGACGCGCTCGCGCTGGGCACCGCGGCGCGGAACCTCGTGCTCGTGGGCGACCCGCAGCAGCTCGACCAGGTGCTGCAGGGGACGCACCCGGCGGGAAGCGGGCTCTCGGTGCTGCGGCACCTGCTCGGCGACGACGCGACGGTGGCGGCCGACCGCGGCGTCTTCCTCGAGCGCACGTTCCGGCTACACCCGGACATCTGCACGTACGTCTCCGAGGAGTTCTACGAGGGGCGGCTGGAGCCGGCTGAGGTCGCGCGCGGGCGGACGACGCCGCTCGGGACGGGGCTGCAGTGGCTGCCGGTGGAGCATGCGGGGAACCGGCAGGAGTCGCCGGAGGAGGTGGAGGCGGTGCGCGCGGAGGTCGAGCGGCTGGGCGCGGCTGGCGTGACCGACGTGCTGGTCGTCTCGCCCTACAACGCGCAGGTGAACGCGCTCGCGCAGGCGCTGCCGGGCGTGCGCGTCGGCACGGTCGACAAGTTCCAGGGCCAGGAGGCGGACGTCGTGCTCTACTCGCTGGCGAGCTCGAGCGGGGAGGACGTGCCGCGCGGGCTCGAGTTCCTGCTCTCGCGCAACCGGCTGAACGTGGCGATCTCGCGCGCGCGCTGCCTCGCGTACCTCGTCTGCTCGCCGCGGCTGCTGGAGGTCAACGCGCGCTCGATCCCGCAGATGCGGCTGGCGAATGCCCTCTGCCGGTTCGTGGAACTTGCGGAAGAACCAGTGCCGTAGGACATCCGTCCGTGTATCCGATGTCGAAGACGACCTCGCTGCGCCTGAGCTAGACGAAGCGTCTGTGCAGAAAAATCCCGGCGCCGTAGCTCCCCCGCCTAGAAGAGGGAGCCGAGTGGCGCGATCGCGCGCACCGACTGACCCGTGACCTCAGCGATCAGCTCGAAGTCGCGGTCGTAGTGCAGGACGGGCAACTCTGCGAGCTCGGCGGCGGCGGCGATCAGGAGATCCGCGATTCCAACCTGGCGGTGATGAAGCGGGCCGCGCTCGGCGAAGACCTCGAAAACGTCCATCGTACGACGCCACACGCGGTCGCCCATCGGAGCTCCTCGCAACGACTCGAGGTTCGCGCGCATGACGACGAAGTCGGCGTGGTCGCGGCTCGTCCAGAGCAGCTCGAGCCGGACCAGCTCGCACGTCGCGATCACGCCTGACCTGACGCGTCCGTCGAAGTCGGTGCGAACCGCCTCGCTCTTGCCGTGGTTCGCCCAGTCGCTCGTATCGGCCAGCTCTACCAGGTGCGGGTTGCCCTGAGTCGCTCGAGAACCTCGGGCGTCAGCTCTGAGAAGTCACGCTCGGCGAGCCAGCGCAGCTTCTCCTGTCGCACGACCTCCTCGAGAGCTCGATGGACGGTCTCCGTGGTTCCGTTCGAGCCGAGCACCTCGCGCGCCTGTCCGACGAGATCGAGGTCGAGGTCGAGGTACGCCCGCTCAAGGGGATCGACGTGGATCGAGTCGCACGAGGCGCTGCTCGTCTCGATCGGCGCCCCGCGGCTGCGGCGCGCGGGGATCGAGGTGCCGGAGCCGCTGGACTCGCCCGAGCACCGGTTGTACACGCGGCTCGCGGCAGAGGGATCGGACTCGGCGCACTCTTGCTACAACGCGCTCGTGCGCCGGCTCGTCAGGTTCGAGCGGGCGACGGATGCGCGAGCTCGCTGACGCCGTCCGGATCCGGCCTTCATGCGCGCAGCCGGTGAGGCTGCTGCACGGGAGGGCGTGTGCTACCTGACCGGCGGGGCGACGGCCGTTCTCCTCGGGTGGCGGGCCACGACGATCGACGTCGACCTCAGGCTCGAGCCCGGAGCAGGACGAGGTCCTGCGAGCGCTGCCGGCAATCAAGAACGAGCTGGGCGTCAACGTCGAGCTCGCCTCGCCGGGCGACTTCGTCCCGCTGCCGCGCGGCTGGCGGGAACGCAGCATCAGTGTCAGGAAGGAGGGCCTGCTCTCCTTCGCCGACTTCGATCCCTACTCGCAGGCGCTGTCCAAGCTCGAGCGTGGACATGCTCACGATCTCGAGGACGTCGCCGCGATGACGAGGCTCGGGCTCGTCGAGCCCGCACGACTGCTCGAGCTCCTCGGGGAGATCGTGCCGGAGCTTTATCGGTTTCCGTCGCTCGAGTCGGCGCGGTTCCGCGCCGCCGTCGAAACGGCCGCTCGCTAGTCGGGGCGTGGTCAGCGGTCACCGACCGGGACGAAGTTGGACTTTCGGCACCGAATCGGCACAGACACGCGTAGGTTCTTCGGGTTCACTGCAAGGCATGCACGAGGAGCGCCGACCCACCGTCCCGCAGGTGTACGCACTCGCGGCGGCCCTCTGCGAGCGGGCGTGCGAAGGGTTTCCGGAGACGCGGGCGGATGCGTCCGAGCTGATCGAGCGGCTGCGGCGGGAGCTGGGACATCGGGCCCCCGCGCTCGAGGACGCGCCACGGCGCAGCAGAAAGGAGCGCCTCAGGAGGCCGGTGCGAACCTAGACGTCAGCTCTGGCTGAGCTTGAGACCGTCGGAGCGGAGGTCGTTCCGGAGCTGCTGCGAGGTCATGCGGTCGCTCCGGTCGCGCGACTTCTCGAGCTTCGACGCGTGCTTCGACGCGACGCGCTTGTACTGCCGCGTCACCTCGGCGATCTGCTCGATCAGCTCCTCGTCGCCGCCCGCGAGGGTCGTCACATACTCCAGGGACGGAGCGCGCATCGACTCGTCGCCCGTCGCCGCCCGCGGGCGTACATGCCAGCGCAGCCGGCCGCGGCCCTCGTCGTACTCGAGCCAGGCGACGGGCGCGTCCTCGCCGAACGCGGAGGCCGGGTCGTACAGAAGTGCGACCTCACCGGAGCCGGACTCCGGGTCGCGCACCTCGAGACGGGGACGTTCGCTCATCCGGCGAGAGTACCGAGACGGCACCCGGGCGGGGGAGAGACGTCGTGGGGAGCGACTGCTACGGTGTGGCTACGGTGCCATCCGGCCCCGTGGAGATCTGGCTCTTCGTTCCTCCTCACTGAGGGTTGTCCGAGGCAGTTGCGTCTCGAACGATCCATCCACCGTAGGAGTAGAACAATGTCCAAGTCCTTTCAGGAGCTCGGCGTCAGCGCGCGTGTCGCCACCGTGCTCGAGAAGCAGGGGATCACGCGTCCATTTGCGATCCAGAACCTCGTCCTTCCGGACGCTCTGGCCGGCCTCGACGTCCTCGCGGAGTCGCCGACCGGCTCCGGCAAGACCCTCGCCTTCGGCCTGCCGCTCGTCGAGCGCACCGCAGGCTCGAACGCCCGCCCTGGCGCGCTCGTCCTCGTCCCGACCCGCGAGCTCGCGCTTCAGGTAGCGGCCGACCTGCAGCCGCTCGCCGCCGTGAAGGGGCTGAAGGTCGTGACCGTCTACGGCGGCGCGCCGATCGGCGCGCAGATCAGCAAGGCGCGCAGCGCCCACATCCTGGTGGCCACCCCTGGCCGCCTCTTCGACCTGATCGAGCGCAGGGCGGTCAAGCTGAACGACGTCCGCGTCCTCGTCCTCGACGAGGCCGACCGGATGCTCGACATGGGCTTCAAGCCACAGGTCGACCGCATCCTTCGCGGCGTGCCGGACAACCGGCAGACGATGCTCTTCAGCGCAACCTTCGACGGCGCCGTCGCCGAGCTCGCCCGCGCCTACACGGTCAACGCCTCCTACGTGCGAGGCGCCCTGCCGGCCGAGGCGGAGCGCGGCGAGATCGGCCACGCCTTCGTCCCCGTCACCTCGGAGGACAAGCTCGAGCGGCTCGTCGAGCAGCTCCGCGCCGAGCGCGGGCGCGTGCTGGTCTTCGTGCGGACGAAGCACGGCGCCGACAAGCTCGCACGGAAGCTCGAGCGCCGGCACAGGATCCCGGCGGTCGCGATGCACGGCAACCTCTCGCAGAACCAGCGGGAGCGAGCGCTCGCGCAGTTCGAGTCCGGCCGGGTCGCGACGCTCGTCGCCACCGACGTCGCCGCCCGCGGACTCGACGTGAACGACATCACGCACGTGATCAACTTCGACCCGCCGCACGGCGACGACGACTACGTCCACCGCGTCGGCCGCACCGGCCGCGCGGGCCGCAGTGGCAACGGCGTTACGCTCGTGCTGCCGGAGCAGCGGAACGACGTCGGCCGACTCGCGACGCGGCTCGGCCACGGAGCGCAGTTCGCGGCTTCGGGGATGAGCGTCGCCACGCGGCCCGCCCGCTCGGCGAGCTCGGGCTCCGCCCCGCGCCGGCGCCGCCGCCGCTGAGGACTGGCGCTCGTTCGTACACTCGGCGCGTGCAGGACGACGCGCTGGCACTCCTTGGCTTCCCGACGATCGCCGAGCGGCTCGCGAACGCGGCCGCGACCCCGCGCGGAGTCGAGCTCGTGCGCGCGCTCCGACCTTCGGCCGATCCCGACGAGGTGGCGCGGCGACAGGAGCTCACGGCAGAGGCGATCGACCTCCTCGACCACGCCGCCGAGCCGCCGCTCCACGGCATCCACGACGTCCGCGAGGCGGCGGAGCGCGCGGCCCGCGCCGGTGCGCTGACGACGGAGGCTCTCGCCGCCGTCGTCTCGACGGTCGAGGGCGGCGTGCGGATGCGGGCGGCGCTCGAGGAGCAGCGGGAGCTCGCGCCGCTCCTCCGCGAGGGGGCGGAGTCGATCGAGCCGACGCTGGCCACCCTGGCTGAGCGGATCGCCCGCTGTGTCGAGGAGGACGGCTCCGATCTGCGCGACAACGCCTCGCCACGCCTCCGCAAGCTCCGTAGGGAGGTGCGCGACGGCCGGCAGCGCGTGGCCGACGAGCTGCGCCGGCTCTCGCGCTCGCCCGGTCTCGCCGAGCACCTGCAGGAGAACTTCGTTGCCATGCGCGGCGGCCGGCCCGTGCTTGCTGTCAAGGCGAGCTCGCGCTCGAGCGTCAAGGGCATCGTCCACGACGCCTCCGGCTCCGGGCAGACCCTCTTCGTGGAGCCGTTCGAGGTCGTCGAGCTGAGCAACCGCCAGTCGGAGGCGCTCGCCGAGGAGCGCGAGGAGGTCGAGCGGATCCTGCGGGAGCTGTCGGAAGCCGTCGGCGAGCGAGCCAACGCGCTCGCAGCGCTCGTCGAGGCGACGGGAGCGATCGACCTCGCGCTTGCCGGCGGCACGCTCTCGCGCGGCTGGCGCGGCGCCCCGGTCTCGGTCTCGGACGAGGTACGCCTGCTCGGCGCGCGCCACCCTTTACTCGACCCTGCGAGCGCGGTGCCGATCGACCTCGACCTCGGCGATCTGCGCGCACTCGTCGTCAGCGGGCCGAACACGGGCGGAAAGACCGTCGCGCTGAAGACGCTCGGGCTCGCGGCGCTGCTCCATCAAGCCGGGTTGCGCCCCCCGGCAGAGTCGGCCGCGCTGCCGGTCTTCGACGAGGTGCTCGCGGACATCGGCGATCCGCAGTCGATCGAGATGAGCCTCTCGACCTTCTCCGGCCACATCAGCAACCTGATCGCGATCCTCCGCGCGGCCACCGAACGCTCGCTCGTCCTCGTCGACGAGCTCGCGTCCGGCACCGATCCGGCGGAGGGCTCCGCGCTGGCGCAGGCGCTGCTCGCCCGGCTCGCCGCTCAGGCGCGGCTGACCGTCGTCACGACGCACTACCCCGAGCTGAAGGAGTGGGCGAGCGCGACCGCAGGCGCCGCCAACGCCGCGACCGGGCTCGACCCGAAGACGCACGAGCCGCTCTATCGGGTCGCTCTCGGACGTCCGGGTACGTCGCACGCGCTCCAGACGGCCGAGCGGCTCGGCCTCGACGCCGCGGTCGTGGCGGACGCACGCGGCCGCGTCGTGCCCGAGCGGCTGAAGGTCGCGGAGCTGCTCGCCGAGGCCGAGGCCGCGGAGCGGGCGGCGGTGGACGAGCGCGACTCGGCATCCAATGCGCGGCGCGAGGCCGAGCGGCAGCAGGAGCTGGCGGGCAAGCGGGAGTCGGAGCTCGAGGCCGAGATCGGCAAGGTGCGCGCGTCGGCCGTGCGCGAGCGCGAGGCCGCCGCTGCGGCCGCGCAGCGCGACCTCGGCGATGCGCGAGCCGAGCTCGAGGCGCTGCGGAAGGAGATCCGCGCCGCGCGCCGCCGGCACAAGGAGACGCGGCGCGCTCCCGAGGCCGAGCGGGAGCGCGACCGGCGCCTGGGTGCCGCGTCGGTGCGTGCGGCGCGGGCCGAGGAGAAGCTCCGTCGCTTCGACGAGCCGCTGCCGCTGCTGGCGCCGCTCGGGGTGGGCGATCCCGTCGAGGAGCCGGCGATCGGCGTCCGCGGCACGATCGCGGCCATCGAAGGCGACGAGGCGGAGGTGGTCGGCTCGGGCGGGCACCGGGTCCGGGTCGCGCTCGTGCGCCTGCGGCCGGACGTGCAACGCGGCCGCCGCGAGGAGGAGGCACCGGCCGTCCGGGTCGTTGCCGCCGCACGCGGCGACGTCTCCGACGAGGTCGACGTCCGGGGTCGAACCGCGCAGGAGGCCCGCGAGGTCGTGCGCGCGTTCGTGGACGCCGCCGCGCTCGCCGGGCTCTCGTCCGTGCGTGTGATCCACGGCCGCGGCACCGGTGCGGTGCGGAAGGCCGTGCGCGACGAGCTGGCGAAGCACCCGCTCGCCGGCGCCACCGAGAGCGACTCGGCCGACGGGGCCACCGTCGCCGACCTCTCCGGCTAGTGCCCGTGCGCTTCATCGGCCGGGCGAACGTGCGCAAGCGGCTCGAGCCGCTCGACGGCCGACCCGGCCGCACGGTGTACGCCCGCGGAGAGGTGAGGATCGAGGCCGAGGGCGAGACGCTGGTGGCGCGGCCGACCTTCGGGCTCCGGCACGAGGGCGAGTACGACCGCGTGCGCGTCTCACCGCTGCTCGAGGAGATCGAGGAGGATCACCTGGTCGCGGTGCTGCTCGTCCGCCTCGGCGGTTACGCCGTCGGCGTCTTCGAGGGCGAGCAGCTGGTCGCGTCGAAGGTCGGCTCGCGCTTCGTCAAGAACCGGCACAAGAAGGGCGGCTCGTCCGCGAGCCGCTTCCGGCGGCGCCGCGAGGAGCAGGCGAGCGACCTCGTTCGCGAGGCGGCCGAGGTCGCGGCGCGGGTGCTCGGGCCGTGGCGGGAGCGGGTCGAGTTCGTCGCGCTGGGTGGCGACCGCGGCGCGACCGACGCCGTCCTCGCCGAGCGTGCCGACCTCGCGTGGCTGAAGGAGCGTGCGCTGCCGCGGTTCTTCACCGTCGCCGAGCCGCGCCTGCGCGTGCTCGAGCAGCTCCCCTACGACCTCTATGCCGTCGGGATCGACGCCGAAGCGGACTAGGAGCGAGGGCCGTCTACTCGTCGTCGGATGGGGGCGGGAGGCGCCTGCTGGCCGTCACGATCCCTTCGAGCTCGGCCACCGAGGCTTTCACGTGCGTCGAGCCTGGGCCCGCCACCCAGAACGTGAACCCCTGTGCGCTCCAGGAGGTACGGACTCCAATTGTCGGCGAGGCCACTGTCACCGGCGCCCGTCTCTGCTGGCCACGCACGCGAGCACTACGTCAGCCACGGGGCAAGCGGTCGCTTCGGCTCGTCGGCGCCGAGCCTAGCCGGGGATCGGCGCCGAGTCCTGCGGCTCCCAGCCGAGCAGCTTCCGCGCGTGCT
>Ga0136620_10001206_pt1 | contig 12190 bp, 10 predicted proteins | sample AntDrymUQ4162106_2_FD_104806 | JGI IMG/M metagenome (GOLD analysis project Ga0136620, IMG submission 104806) | Polar desert sand microbial communities from Dry Valleys, Antarctica - metaG UQ416 (21.06) | ecosystem: Environmental > Terrestrial > Soil > Desert | place: Antarctica: Dry Valley... | reverse complement strand
GCCGAACATGACGCCGATCTTCTCGCGGAGCTGGTTCGTGAACAGGCAGATCGTCTCGGTGCGGTTCAGTGTGCCGGCGAGCTTCCTGAGCGCCTGGCTCATCAACCGAGCCTGGAGGCCGACGTGGCTGTCGCCCATCTCGCCCTCGATCTCCGCGCGTGGCGTGAGCGCGGCGACCGAGTCGATGGCGACCACGGCGAGCGCGCCGCTTCGGATCAGCAGCTCGGCGATCTCGAGTGCCTGCTCGCCGTTGTCGGGCTGAGAGACGAGGAGGTCGTCGATGTTGACTCCGATCCGGCGCGCGTACTGCGGGTCCATCGCGTGCTCGGCGTCGATGAACGCGCAGATTCCACCGCGTCGCTGAGCCTCTGCGATCACGTGGTAGACGAGGGTCGTCTTTCCCGAGGACTCGGGGCCGAAGACCTCGACGATCCGTCCGCGCGGCAGGCCGCCGATTCCCAGGGCCAGGTCGAGTGACAGCGAGCCGGTGGAGATCGAGCCGATCGAGACGTGCGCGGCGTCGTTCATCCGCATGACGGCGCCCTTACCGAACTGGCGCTCGATCTGTCCCAGAGCGGTGTCCAGGGCCTCTTCGCGACTCATCCGATCATCCTCCTAGAGCAACAGTTTCGAGAGTTTCGTACTGCGCGCCGGACGGCCGCAGGACGGAAGAGTAGACCGCCGCATCGGACGGACTGAACGACCCGAGTTCGGGCAAGGGTGGGTCGAGATGCGGCGGCGTCCGGAACCGGAGCACGGTGACGTGCGGGAGCCAGCTCCGCTTTTCGCGCGTGTACACGCCGAGCGTCTCGAGCTCGTCGAAAAGTCGGAGCGCGAGGCGCCTCGCCTCCCCTGTGCCATCTTCGAGGACGATCATTCCGACGCTCCTCGTCTCGCGATACCGCTGTTCAGAGAAGACGATCGGGCCGGCGGTGCCGGCCGCAGATTCGAGCGCCGCGACGACCGTCGGCAGCTCCGCTGCCGGTGTCGATCCGAGGAACGCCAGCGTGAGATGCAGATGCTCTCGAGGGACGGCGCGTCCTTCGGAGAGGTGCACGGCCTGCCATGCAACCAGGCGATCCAGGATCTCCTCGGGGAGGCGAAGTGCGCAGAAGAGACGAAGGCGTGCATCGCCCTCGACGCTACCCGGCGAGCTCATACGCCTTTGCGCCGAGTCTGTTCCAGCACGCGTCGGAGGAGGTGGAGCGCCGACGCGGCTGCCCGCCGCCGCACCGCAGCTCGCTCGCCCGGCAGCCGCAGCTCGAGGCCGTGCGCGACATCGAGTCCCGCTGCATGCAGGTAGACGAGCCCGACGGGCTTGTCGCGTGTCCCGCCGTCGGGTCCCGCGACTCCGGTGACGGACGCGGCGAGATCGCACCCGAGCACCTTCAGCGCCCCACCGGCCATCGACGCAGCGACCTCGGCAGACACGCTGCCGTGCCGTTCCAGGATGTCCGCCGGCACACCGAGGGTGTCGACCTTCACCCGGTTGCCGTAGGCCACGACGCCACCGACAAAGGCCTCGCTCGATCCGGGCACGGACGTCAGTCGTCCCGCGACGAGCCCGCCCGTGCACGACTCCGCGGTCCCGATCATCAGACCCTGCTCCCGGGCGAGGTCGAGGACGATCTCCTCGACGCGCCTGTCGTCCTCGGCGAAGAGCGCCTCTGGATGAGCCTCGCGGAGCACGTCTCGGATGCGGTCCGCCTGTCCTTCCGCCCCCGCCGGGACGATGAGATCGACCTGCACTTCGAGATCGTGGGCGCAGATCGTCACTTCGAGGCTCTCCGCCTCGCCGCCCGCCCCCTCGACGACGCCGGCGATCGCCGACTCCGGAAGCCCGAAGAAGCGCAGGATTCGATGCCCGGGTCGCTGCGCGCTCGCGAGCACGCGGCGAACGGGCTCCGTCTCGAGCGCGCTTCGCCAGAGGCGCTGAAGCTCGCCCGGCGGACCCGGGAGGACGACGACTACGCAGTCATCGAGATCGAGGACGAGCCCGGGCGCGGTGCCCGCCAGCCCCAGAGAGGTTGCGCCCTCGGGGATCGTCGCCTGTTTCCGCACGCCGGCCTCGAACTCCTCGTACGGCCGGCGGAACCGTTGCGAGAGCCCTCTGACGACCCGAGCGATCTCCTCCTCGAGCGACTCGTCGAGGACGAGCGCGCGACCGGCGGCCTTAGCCAGGATTTCGACCGTGCGGTCGTCGTGGGTCGGCCCGAGGCCGCCGGAGGTGATACAGAGGTCAGCCTGAAGGCATTCCGCCACGGCTCGCTCGAGCGCTGCCGGCCGGTCGCCGACGACCGAGATCCGGGCCGGCTCGATGCCGCGGGTGCTCAACTCTCGTGCAAGAAAGGGGCCGTTCTCGTCGAGCCGGCCGCCCCGAACGAGCTCGCTACCCGTCACGAGGACGACGGCCTCGACGGGCGCCAAAATCAGGCCGTCGCGGCGGTGATGCGCTTCGCGGTGACGAGAACCGCGGTCGGGCTGCCGCGATCCGGAACGCCGACGCGACGTCCGTTGAGTCGAACTCGCAGGTTTCCAGGTCGACCGATCAGCACGTAGAGCCGCCGGTGCTGCGCGAACCGGACAGTGCGTCCGGCGGGCACAGTCCCCTGGAAGAGCTGCTGACCCGCCGCCGATCCCACGTGGATCTCGAGCCAGCAGTCGCCGAGCGCGGCGGTCGCTGTGAAGCGCGCGATCGGTGCCGCGGTCCGTTGTCGCGGTTGACGTTTCGTCCGCGTCGTGGGGGACGCTGCAGGCGGCTGGGAGGAAAAATCGGGGATTGCGGTGTTCGGCGTGTTGCTGCCGAACTGCCAGGCGACGACGACGAGGGCGGTCAAAATTCCGATCGCTGCGAGCGCGACGAGGACGACGCTCGACTCGACTCTCGGGTTCCCTCGCCTGGGCATCGTCGACGTGCTCCTCGCTCGGAGCGGTGTCTCCTCGTCTCCGGGGATGTACCGCGAGTTGTACTCGTCGACGTAGAGCTCCCCGTCGAGGCCGAGAAACTCGGAATACGTGCGCAGGAAGCCCTTGACGTACGTCTGGCCCGGAAGAATGTCGAACTGCTCGCCCTCGAGAGCCCGCAGGTACTTTCCGCGAATTTTGGTTGCCTGCTCGACCTCGGGGAAGTCGAGGCCCTGGCGCAGGCGCGCCTCGCGAAGGCTGTTTCCGATCTCGAACATGGTGGCGGCAGCCGGATTGTAGGAGATACCGCTCCTCCGCCCCGGCTACGGGCCGGAAGCGCGCCTCAGGCCGCGAATTCGCGGAGGATGTAGTACGTCGCTACGGCGATCGTGGCAGTCGCCGCGAGATAGAGCCCCGACCAGCCGAAGATCCTTCCGATCCGAGCAACGCCCCCGCCCCGCGTCCGTCCGAGGGTTCGTTCGACCTGCGCCCGCCCGCGCCGTCCGAGGACGATTGCCGCGGTGCCGAGAATGACCGCCGGGACGATTGCGACGGCTGACTCCAGCAGCGTGACGACCGAGAAGAACTCGGCCGCGACGATCGCAGCCGGCAAGGCTCCGACGGCAGCCAGCCCGGCAAGCACGGAAACCACCGCGCTCGCACTGGTGGGCCTTCCGCCGCTACTGCTTTTCGTAAGGTCGGCCAATGGCTGCAGGCGGGATCGAACGGCCGATCACGCCGGCGACGGCGATCAGCGTCAGGACGTACGGGAGGGTCTCGAAGAGAAGCGCAGCCTGTTCGGAGTACTCGGGGAGGGAACGGGCGAGCGCGCTCGAGAAACCGAACAGGAGCGCCGCGAAGAAGGCGCCGAATGGCTTCCACATGCCGAAGATCAGGGCGGCGAGCGCAATGAAACCTCGTCCCGCGGTCATGTTCTCGCCGAACGAGCCGACGAAGCCGATCGAGAGGTACGCACCGCCGAGTGCCGCGAGCATTCCCGAGACCGTCACGCAGGAATAGCGTACGAGGTAGACGGAGATTCCCACGGTGTCCGCGGCCCGTGGGTGCTCGCCGACGGCGCGGATTCGCAGTCCGATCGGTGTCTTGAACAGGACGATCCACGACAGCACCACGGTCGAGAGCGCCAGCCAGATCATCAGGTTCATCTCGCCGAAGATCGGCCCGATGAAGCCGACGCCGTCGAGGAAGCCGAGGTGCACGTCCGGAATCTCGGAGACGTCGGGCGGCGTCCCCTCCGCGCCGTAGAGATCGATATAGAGGTACCCCGTCACGCCCAGGGCGAGGAAGTTGATCGCCGTGCCGCTCACGATCTGATCCGCGCGTAGGTGGACGGAGAAGACGGCGTGGATGAATGCCAGCGCTCCTCCGGCGATAGCGGCGGTGACGATGCCCCAGAGCCAGTGGTCGAACCGGTCTGCTCCCCAGATCCCGAAGAAAGCGCCCGCGAGCATCATCCCCTCGAGTGCGATGTTCACGACGCCGCTCCGCTCCGAGAACATTCCGCCGATCGCCGCGAAGATCAGCGGGGTTGCCCAGCGGAGGGTCGCCGCGACGAGGCTCGACCAGACGAAGACCGCCTCGTGGTCGGCCATGCTGCCCTCGGCCGCGGCGAACCCGAGGACGATCCCCAGGACACCGGCGAGGACCGCGCCCCACCCCCACTTCGGCTCGGCTCGAGTGACGGCCCACAGCCCCGCTGCGATCGCGACGATCCCGAGGTAGATCGGGATCAGCTCGACCGAATCGGTGCGGGTGCGGAGGTTGTCCCCGAGCGGCGGCAGCATCAGCCAGACGCCGACCGCGGCGGTGATCACGCCGAGCATTCCCACCTGGCGATGGCGGGACGACGGCCGGAGCCACGCCGCGGGGGCGATCAGGCTCGGGCGGGCGCGGAGGCTGCTCATGACCCGACTGCCTTCGGTTCTCGGCGGGGAAGGCCGAGCCTCTTCCGGAACCGCCACAGGTAGAGGATCACGAGATCCGCGGCGACGAAGAGGACGACCAGCCCCTGGACGATCAGGGTCATGTTGCCAGCGAGCTCGGGCTCGATCGGAAGCGCGAGGTTCCTCGTGTTCGACCCGGTCAGGAGGGCGCCGAAGAGCAGCGCCGAGAAGAAGATGCCGATGGAGGTGTTCCGGCCCAGCAGCGCGACCGCGATCCCGGCGAATCCGATGTCGGACTGCTGGATGTCGATCTGGCCGTAGCGGTACTGCCAGCCCATGATGTCGACGGCTCCGGCGAGGCCCGCGAAGAGTCCCGAGATGGCCATCGCCAAAAAGTAGTTCCGCGAGACGCTGATTCCCCCGTAGCGCGCAGCTTCCGGGTTGTAGCCGACGGCGCGGACCCCGTAGCCGAGCGTCGTCCGGTTCAGGATCAGGTAGAAGGCCACCAGTGCCGCTATGGCGATGAAAAAGCCCACGTGGAGCCCCTGGAAGTCGCCCCAGAAGACGTGGAGCTTCGCCGACTCCTGGACGTCGTTCGAGATCGGCACCTGGCGGGACCTGTCGCTCTGCAGCGGCCCGCCCAGGCTGAAGAGGTAACTCCCGATCCAGTACGCGATCCAGTTGAGCATGATCGTGGTGATCACCTCATGGGCGCCGACAGTCGCTCGTAAGATCCCGGCGATCCCGGCCCAGACCGCGCCCGCCAACGCGGCGCAGAGGAGCACCAGCGGGACGTGGAGCACGCGTCCGACTCCACTGACTTCCGCCCCGACGGCGACGGCGACGATCGCGCCGACGAAGAACTGTCCCTGCCCGCCGATGTTGAAGAGACCGCACCGGAACGCGAAGGCGACGGCGAGCCCGGTCAGGATCAGCGTCGTCGTGAAGATCAGCGTCTGCTGCAGGTTGATCTCGGCGTTCAGCCGGGCCTCGGCCTCGCTGGGCCAGTCGTCGTAGGTGCCGGCGACGGACCGAATGTCCATGACGCTCTCGGGGATCAGCCAGGTCAGGCCGCTGCCGTCGAGGATCGCGCGGCCGGTGTCGAGGGGGCTGGCGCCGGTCGTGAAGCGGACGACGAGGCCTGCGATGAACAGCGCGAGGAGCGTCGTCAGCAAGGGAGTGATCACCCCGCCCGCCCGCTGGTAGAGCGCGAAGCGCGCCGCGAGCGTGGTCGGCTCCTGCTGCGGGGGAGGCTGTGCGGCGGGCGTGACGCTCACGCCGCCGCTCCTTCCCGGGTTCCGCCGGTCATCGCGATCCCGAGCGCTTGCTCGGTGACGTCCGGGCCGTACTCGCCCACGATCTGGCCCTCGTAGATCACGAGGATCCGGTCCGCGAGCGAGAGGATCTCGTCGATCTCGAGCGAGATCAGGAGGACCGCGCGACCCTCGTCGCGCTCCTCCACCAGGCGGCGGTGGACGAACTCGATCGCGCCCACGTCAAGGCCGCGCGTGGGCTGAGCCGCAATGAGGACGCGAGGGTCCCGCGAGACCTCCCGGGCGACGACGACCTTCTGCTGGTTGCCGCCCGACAGCGAGGAGGCGCGGGTCTGCGGCCCACCGCCGCGCACGTCGAACTCCTTCAGGAGGCTTTTTGCGGCTGAGACGATCCGGCCCGGTCGCAGCCAGCCGAAGTACGAGTTCGGCGACTTGCGGTAGTCGTGGAGTGCGAGGTTCTCCGCCAGCGTGAAGTCGAGCACCAGCCCTCGGCGCTGCCGGTCCTCGGGAATGTGACCGACCCCGTGCTCGAGGTGCTGGTGGGCGTTCTCGGTGGTGACGTCTCGGTCGCCGACGCGGACCAGGCCGCCCTCGGGCGCCATCAGCCCGGTGAGCGCGTCGATCAGCTCTGTCTGGCCGTTCCCGTCGATCCCGGCTAGGCCGACGATCTCGCCGGCTCGAACCTCGAAGGAGACGCCACGCACGGCCTCGAGACCTCGTTCGTCCACGACGGACAGGTTCTCCACGGTCAACAGCGGCTCGGCCGGGGCCGCGGCGGTCTTGTCGACCCGCAAGAGCACCTCGCGCCCGACCATGAGCCGCGCCAGCGTGTCCTGGGTGGAGCCTTCGCGCGGAACCGTCTCGATCTTCTTCCCTCGCCTGAGAACGGTGATCCGCTCGGCGATCTCGAGAACCTCTCTCAACTTGTGCGTGATGAAGATGATCGACATCCCCTCCCGCTGAAGCGTTCCGAGGATCCCGAAGAGCTCGTCCGCCTCCTGAGGGGTCAGCACCGCCGTCGGCTCGTCGAGGATGAGGATGTCGGCGCCCCGATAGAGCGCTTTCAGGATCTCGACCCGCTGCTGCTGGCCAACCGTGATCGACTCGACCTTCGCGTCGGGGTCGATGGCGAAGTTGAAGCTGTCGGAGAGCCTCCTGACCCGTTCCATCGCACTGCCGTAGTCGAGAAAGACGCCCCCCTGCCGCGGCTCCGAGGCCAGCACGATGTTCTCCGCGACCGTCATGACCGGCACGAGCATGAAGTGCTGGTGGACCATGCCGATTCCGTGCTCGATCGCCTCCTTGGGCGAGCCGATCGACACCGATTTCCCGTTGATGCGGATCTCGCCCTCGTCCGGGTGGTAGAGGCCGTAGAGGACGTTCATCAGCGTGGACTTCCCGGCGCCGTTCTCGCCCAGGAGGGCGTGCACCTCGCCTCGTCCGAGGTCGAAGTCAATCCGGTCGTTCGCCAGCACGCCGGGAAAGCGCTTGGTCATTCCCCGCAGCTCGAGAACGGGAGGCTGAGCTTGGTCCGCCGGTGCCTCGGCCATTGCGGGCGATTCTATGGAGCGGCGAATCGCGTCGCGACGAGAAACAAACGGGGCGGCCTCGCGGCCGCCCCGTCGTTGCGTCCTCTCCGGTCGTGTCTAGAGCTTGGCCGGAACCTTGACGCGGCCACTGATGATGGCCTGCCGGAGGCCCCGGAGCTGCAGCGTCAGGTCAGCCCGGACCCGCCGCGAGAGCCGGGTGCTGATCCGGCCGTAGCCGACGCCGTTGTTCGCGAGGCTGAACGTGGCGTTCGTGCCGCCGCGGAAGGTGCCGTTCTGCACGGCCTGGATCGAGGCGTAGACCGACTGGTCGACCCGCTTGACCGCACTCGTGAGCATGTGCGGGCCCAGGTAGCCCTGGTCGGCGTCGACGCCGATGCCCCACTTGCGCTTCTGCTTGGCCGCGCTCAGGGCGCCGAGGCCGCAACCGCCGGCGACCTGGAAGACGGCGTTCGCGCCACGCGAGATGTGGCCGAGCGCGACTTCCTTGCACTTCGCCGAGTCGGTGAAGCTCTGCGAGTACCCGATCAGGACCGTGGCCCTGCGGTTTGCGCGCCGGGCGCAGTACCGGTATCCCGCGATGAACGCGTCAACCGACGGGATCTTGATTCCGCCGACGGCGCTCAGGATCGGCCGCTTCTTCTCGCGCGCGAGCTGCTTGATCGCCGCATGTGCGACGAGACAGCCGGCCTGCTCGGACTTGAACAGCAGACCCCGAACGTTCTGCGGCTTGTCCGCAAGAGCCTCCGTCGGGTAGTCGATGATCGCGAAGTTCCGCTGAGGGAACTGCTTGGCAACCCGGTTCAGGTCTTCGGCAAGCAGGAAGCCGACCGCGATCGTGAGAGCGCTGTTCGTGCGCGCGCCCGCCGTCAAATTCGGCGTGTAGTCGGCCGGTGAGCGTGACTCGTAGACCTGCTTCCGGATCTCGAGGACCCGCTCGGCCCGAAGCAGGCCCTGGTAGGCCAGCTGGTTGAACGAGCGGTCGTTGAGCCGCCCGACGTCGGTGACGAGCGAGATCCGCTCGTTCTTCATCGGCGCGGCGGTCGCCCCGAGCGCAACGACGAGCGAGGCCAACGCGGCCAGCCCGGCGAGCGCCCAAGGCATAAGGCGTCTTCCGTTCACTGAATCCTCCCCTTCTTGAAGGTTTCTTCGCTACTCAGGGAATGTGAAATTGATGCTAACCCCCCAGGCCCTCAGACGTGAGGAGGATTTCGAAGTTAGTCTCGGAGAGCCGTCAGCGCATGCTCGTCGACGAGCACGCGCCGGGGCTTCGAGCCCTCGTAGCCGGAGATGATCCCGCGCCGCTCGAGCATGTCGATCAGGCGGCCCGCCCGGGTGTAACCGACCCGAAGGCGCCGCTGCAGGAGCGAGACGGACGCTGTCTGCGTCTGGAGCACGATCTCGATCGCGCGCTCCAGCAGCGGGTCCGCGTCCGGGTCGCCGTCGTCGTCGCCCGCCTCGTGCTCTTCGGGTGGAAGCTCGGGAGCCTCGAGCAGGGACTTGTCGAGCTCCTGCGGACGCTGGGCCCGACACTGCTCCACGAGGACCGCGATCTCTTCCTCGGTGACATAGGCGCCCTGGACGCGCTGCAGGCGAGAGGTGCCGAGCGGCTTGAAGAGCATGTCGCCCTGCCCGAGCAGGCTCTCCGCGCCCGCCTGGTCAAGGATGACGCGCGAGTCGGTCTGGCTCGAGACGGCGAAGGCGATCCGCGAGGGCACGTTCGCCTTGATCATCCCGGTGATCACGTCCACCGAGGGTCGCTGCGTGGCGAGCACGAGATGGATTCCGACGGCTCGCGACTTCTGCGCGAGCCGGATGACGGCGTCCTCCACCTGCTGCGGCGAGATCATCATCAGATCGGCGAGCTCGTCGATCACGACGAGCAAGTAGGGGAGCGTTTCCTCGCCGCGGCTCCGGAATGCTCTGTTCGCCTCGGGAAGATTGCGGGCGCGGACGGTGCTCAGCCGCTCGTACCGGCGCTCCATCTCCGCGATCACGTTGGCGAGGACGATCGCCGCCTCCTTCGGGCTCGAGACGACCGGTGTCAGGAGATGCGGGATCGACTCGTAGAGCGCGAGCTCGATCCGCTTGGGATCGATCAGGATGAGCCGCACGTCGTCCGGCGTTGCGCGCAAGAGCACCGAGGTGAGGATCGTGTTGATGCACCCGGACTTGCCGGAGCCGGTGGTTCCGGCGATGAGCAGGTGCGGCATGCGCGCGAGATCGGTCCAGACGGCGTTGCCGGAGATGTCCTTTCCGAGCCAGACAGACAGCGGGCTGGCCGTGGCCGGCAGTCCGTCGAACACGTCGCCGAGGGTGACGAGGTTCGGCGAGAGATTGGGGACCTCGACGCCGACGGCCTGCTTGCCCGGGATCGGCGCGAGGATGCGGATCTCGGTGGTCGCGAGCGCGTAGGAGAGGTCGTCCTTGAGCGCGGAGACCTTCGACATCTTCGTCCCGGCCGCGAGCTGGAGCTCGTAGCGGGTCACGCGCGGGCCCGTGATTTGACCGATAACGCGTGCGTCCACGCCGAAGTCACTCAGTGCCCGAGTGAGCGACTGGGCGACCTGGCCGCTGGTGTCGGCCTTGGTCACCGGCCGGGCGGGCGAGCGCCGCAGGAGCGAGGGCTCGGGGAGGGTGTAGTCGCTTCGTGCCGGGTTCGGGGGATCGAAGAGCGCCTGCTGCTCGCTGGTCTCCGCCAGCTCGAGCTCGGGGGCTGGGACGAGCGGCGGCGGCTCGGTCTGGCCGACGATGTCCGGGAAGTCCGAGACGGCATCCACCAGGGGCTCCGAGCTTCGCGAGCGCAGCGGAATGGGCGGAGGGAGTGCTTCGTCGCTCGGCGGCCGCCTGCGCTCGACCCGGCGGCGGGCGGCCGAGTGGGCGCGTTTCACGGCGCCACCCGAGCGCTGGACGAGCGCGCCGACGGAGGCGCCGGAGAGGAGCAGGATGCCGGCGAGGAAGAACGCGACGCCCGCGATCAGCCTGCCCGTCCGGCCGATGAGCGTGCCGATGATCTCGTCGAGCCCGGTCCCGATGTAGCCGCCGGAGTCCGCGAGGAGCAGGAAGAGGCCAAGCGCGAGAACGCCGAGGCCCCAGCGGAACGGGTGAACCTGAACGATCGAGCTGCGTGCCAGCATGAGGGCGCCCACGATCACGAGAGCCGCCGGGAGCAGATAGCCGGCGTCACCCACCACGGCCCAGACCCCGTCCACGATCCCGCTGCCCGCACGGCCTCCCTCCCACCCCAGGTAGACGAGGGTCGAGAGGAAGAGGCCGGCCGCCGCCAGGCCGAGCCCGGTCAGCTCGGGATGGTGGTGGCTTCGCTGCTTGCGCTCCTTCGGACGCCTTCGCTTCACGCGCGAGGGCGTGCGAGGCCTCAGAACTCGTTTCGTGCGCCGTTTCGCCATGCGCCGGTGCTTCGACGGCGCCGGGGGCTTCCCTACCCTTCTCTACCCGAAGGAGCTCAGCCGTTCGAGGAGCAGCCGGATGAAGGCTTCGGCGTCCACCTCGACGGCCGCATGGGCGTTCGGCTCGATCCCGGTGCGTTTCCACAGGTCGACGACCGTCCGGCCGCGGGTGAGCTCCGAGCCGCATTCGATCGCGATGTGCCGGTGCTCTGTGTGCAGCAGCTCGGGCCGGATCACGTGCGCGACCGCCAGGGCGTCGTGGATCGGCGACCCCCCGAAGCCGTAGGTCAGCTCGTGGTACCGATGGAAGAAGTCGTAGAGCTCGGCGACCATTCGCCCCACCCGGCCTGCAGCTCGCAGGCGCTCGGCGTCGTCGCTCATCAGGAGCGCCCTGTGAGTGACGTCGAGGCCGACCATCGTCACGTCCAGGCCGCTGTCGAGCACACGGGCCGCGGCCTCGGGATCGGCCCAGATGTTGAACTCCGCAGCCGGGGTCACGTTTCCGACCCCGATCGAGCCTCCCATCAGCACGACGCGCTCGACGGATGCCACGGCGCCCGGGTACCGGGCCAGTAGCAAGGCGATGTTCGTCAGCGGGCCGAGCGGAACGAGCGTCACCGGGCTCGCGGCCTCCATCAGCCTGGAGGCGAGGAAGTCGACCGCGTGCTCCGAGACCGGGGTCGCCCGCGGCGGCGGGAGCTCCGGGCCGTCGAGACCCGTCTCTCCGTGGACGTGCGCGGCGACGAACGGGTCACGGACGAGAGGGCGGTCTGCGCCGGCGGCCACCGGCACGTCCCCGCGCTCGACGAACTCGAGCACCCGGATAGCGTTCGCAGTCGTCTTCTCCAGTGTCTGGTTGCCGGCGACGGTCGTGACACCCAGGACCTCCAGCTCCGGGCTGGCGAGCGCCAGGAGGAGCGCAATCGCGTCGTCGTGGCCTGGATCGCAATCGATCAGGACCGGAATGGCCGTCACAGAAGCGCGTCCACCTCGCCGGCCGTCGGAAGCGAGGGCTGGGCGCCGGGACGAGAAGCTGCGAGCGCCCCCGCGGCGCAGGCTCGCTGGAGCGAGGTCGCCCGGTCACGGCCCTCGAGCAGAGAAACGACGAGACAGGCCGTGAAGGCGTCGCCGGCCGCCGTGCCGTCGACGGCGTC
>Ga0136620_10001204_pt1 | contig 12204 bp, 10 predicted proteins | sample AntDrymUQ4162106_2_FD_104806 | JGI IMG/M metagenome (GOLD analysis project Ga0136620, IMG submission 104806) | Polar desert sand microbial communities from Dry Valleys, Antarctica - metaG UQ416 (21.06) | ecosystem: Environmental > Terrestrial > Soil > Desert | place: Antarctica: Dry Valley... | reverse complement strand
GCACCCCGATGGCCGGCTTCCAGACGCTGCTCGGGCTCGGCGCCCAACACCAGCCGATCACCTACCGCGACATCATCGACCGAGCCGCCTAACGGCCACTTGGAGCGAACCCGGTACGCACTAACGCTCTAGAGCGGCGCCATCGTCGTAGAGCTTGACCACCCGCACGCCTCCCGGTGGCGCGGCCTCCACGCACAGCCCGCAGAGGATGCATTCGTCGAGATTGTCCTCGAGCACCTCCACGCCGCCGTTGGCCTTGAAGATGTCGACGGGGCAGGCCTCCTCGAGCTTCGAGGCCAGCTCCTCGTCGCCGCGAACCTCGTCGGAGACCTCGACATCGATGAAAATGCCCGCCATCTAGGCCGCGCTCCTCTCCGCCAGCTTTTCCTTCACGGCCGCCGGGATCTCGTCGATCCGCTCCACCACGGGGATACCCGCCTCCTGCAGCCGCGCGATCTTCTCGGCGGCGGTGTCCTCCTTGCCCTCGACGATCGTGCCTGCGTGTCCGAAGGACATGCCCTTCATGGCCTCGTCGTCCATGAAGCGGCCGGCCATGAACGCCACGATCGGGAGTCGGGAGTCATTCTCGGCCACCCACTCGGCCAGCTGGGCCTCCATGCGCCCCCCTGGCTCCGTGTAGATGACGATGGCTTTGGTCTGCTCGTCGGCCTCGAAGAGAGGCATCAGCTCGGCGTACGCGGATCCGATGATGGCGTCGCCCCCGATCGAGATGGCGGTGGAAACGCCCATACCGGCGGCCGTGAGGGTGGACGAGATCTCCGTGGTCATGCCGCCCGAGCGGCTCATTACGCCTATCGAGCCCGGCTGGTAGGCCTGCCCGGTGTTGCGGGCGGGTCCGCCGATGCCGCCCATCTTGGCCACGCCGGGCACCACCAGGCCGAGGCAGTTGGGGCCGATGATGCGCGCACCGCGCAGGTTGGCCAGCTCCACCATCTGGGCAACATCCCGGCGTGGGACGCGCTCGGTCACGATCACGATCAACTTCACGCCCGCCTCGATGGCCTCGAACACGGCGTCCTTGGTGAAGCCTGGGGGGACGGTCACCACCGAGCCGTCGGGAACGTTCCCTCCGTCGTGCTCCACCACCTGCTCGACGGTGTCGAACACCGGTACGCCGTGCACCACGCGGCCCTTGCGTCCGGGAGTGACGCCGCCGACGATCTTGGAGCCGTAGTCCAGGCACTCGCGCGTGAGGCTCACCGCCTCACGGCCGGTGATGCCCTGGACGATAAACGTGGTGTTCTCGTCGATCAAGATCGACATCAGCCTCGCTCCGCCTTCGGCTCCGCCACGCCCTCGTCCTGAACGTTCCCGACTGCCCTGCGGGCCGCCTCGTGCATGGAGACGGAGCGGTCGCAGTACTCGATCCCGTACTTGTCGAGGATCTTGAATCCCTCCTCCTCCCAGGCGCCCGGGATGCGGAAGATCGCGATCGTCTCGCCGGGGTCCTTGTCCAGCTCCAGGCAGGCCTTGATCACGCCGCGGGCCACGATGTCCACGCGGGTGTTGGAGACGATCGACATCATCACCGCGATCTTCTCCACGCCGTCTTTCTGGAGCACCAGCTTGGCCAGGCCGCACGCCTTGGCCACGGAGGGGTTGCCGCCGATCTCGGAGTAGTTGGCGGGGCTGCCGCCCTGGGACCGCACGGCATCGGTGAGAGTGAGCGATCCGCCGCCCGCGCCGATCACCAGACCGAGGTTGCCCTCGAAGCCGGTGTCCTTTCCCTGGATCACACCGCGGTGGTCGGCGGCGTCTATGGCGCTGACCGCGGCCTCGAAGGGAGAGGGCTCGTGGCTCTCGCGCGTGTCGTCATCCTCGATCTCGAGCTTTGCCAGCAGCTCCTTCTGGCGCGGGCGCGCCTCGTCCTCCATCTCCATGTGCGCGTCGAGTGCCACGAAGGAGCCGTCGGAGAGCTCGGCCAGCGGGTTGATCTCGGCCAGCGTCAAGTCGCGTTCCTGGAACAGCCGTGCCAGGCGGGCGAGGATGGGGGTCAGGCGCGTCAGCGCGCGGCCGGTCACGCCGGTGGCGGCAATCGTCTGCTTGGCCTGGAAATCCGACACGGGGAGGAGGTTGGAGTAGTGCCCCCGGCCGACGTGGTCGGGGTGGGTCTCGGCCACCTCTTCGATGTCGATCCCGCCCATGTCGGAGAAGAGCATCATCGGTTGCTTGCGCGTCCCGTCCCAGACCACGCTTGCGTAATACTCCTGCTTGACCTCGGCCTTCGGATCCACCAGAACGCCCTTGGGCATGTGTCCGTTGATCTCCAGCTCCAGGATCGCGGCGGCGTGAGCGGCGGCCTCGTCGGGCGTGTCGGCGAACTTGACTCCCCCGGCCTTCATCCGACCGCCGGTGAGCACCTGGGACTTGATCACCGTTGGGCCCCCGATGTCCTTTGCGATCTGCGCGGCCTCCTCGGCGCTGCGCGTGAAACCGTACTTGGTGACCGGTATGCCGGCCTCCTCGACTATCTGGCGTGCTTCGTATTCAAAGAACCTCATGATCAGCCGGCGGTCTCAAGCTCGTAGGCCTCGGCCAGGTCAGGGTCCTTCTCAGCCAGCTGCTCGGCCAGCTCCACCATCACCTTGCACTGCTTCCAGGTTGCGTCGTCCTGCATCTTGCCGTCGATCATGTGCACGCCGCGTCCATCGGGAATCGCCTCGATCACCTTCTTCGCGAACTTCACCTCGTCGGGGTCGGGGGAAAAGACCTTCTTGGCGATGTCGATCTGCACGGGGTGCAGCGACCACGCGCCCACGCAGCCCATGATGAACGCGGCTCGGAACTGAGCCTCGCAGCCCTTGACGTCCTTGATGTCGCCGAACGGGCCGTAGAAGGGGAGGATCCCCGCCGAGGTGCAGGCGTCCACCATGCGGCCGATCGAGTAGTGCCACAGGTCCTGTTGCGCGGTGGGGCGGGGGGCCTCGGGATCGTCCGGATCGGGGTCTGAGATGACCAGGTAGCCCGGGTGCCCGCCGCCGACGCGGGTGGTCTTCATGCGACGCGACGCGGCCAGGTCCGCCGGGCCGAAGCTCATGCCCTGCATGCGCGGGCTGGCGGTGGCGATCTCCTCGAGGTTGACCACGCCGATGCCGGTCTCAAGCAGGGCGTGGATCATGATCGGCCGCTCGATGCCGGCGCGCGCCTCGAGCTGTGCCAGCAGGCGGTCCACGTAGTGGATGTCCCAAGCCCCCTCGACCTTGGGCACCATGATCACGTCCAGGCGATCGCCGATCTCTGTGACCAGGCGGGTGATGTCCTCCAGCACCCATGGGCTCTCGAGCGAGTTCACGCGCGTCCAGAGTGCGGCGTGGCCGAGGTCCGTCTCCTTGCCCACGCGCACAAGGCCCTCACGGGCCGCCTCCTTGTTCTCCTCCGCGACGGCGTCCTCGAGGTTCCCGAGCACTATGTCCGCCTTGGTGGCGAGGTCGGGCAGCTTGCCGACGATCTTCTCGTTGCTCGGATCGAAGAACTGGATCATCCGGGAGGGCGTGAAGGGCACCTCGAGGACGGGGTCGGGGGCGCCGACTGCCAGCGGCTTGTTGAAGTCACGGGGGTTGCGCACGCGGCCGGGGAATCTATCGCTCACTAAGATTCCGCGCCGCTCAACCCACGAGAGGGGACCGATGGCCGACTACGAACTGCAGACTGACCAGGCATCGCGCGAGGCGTCCGGCGCGCGCCCGTACGGCCGCCACCTCGAGGATTTCGAGGTGGGCGCGGTCTACAAGCACTGGCCCGCCAAGACGGTCACCGAGGCCGACGATCACCTCTTCTGCCTGATCACCATGAACCACCATCCGCTTCACATCAACGATGTCTACGCCGCGCAGTCCCAACAGGGACGCAACGTCGTGGTGGGACCGCTGGTCTACTCCCTGGCGCTGGGAATGTCGGTGGGCGACGTGTCAGGCAAGGCGATCGCCAACCTGGCCACCGAGGACCTCAAGCACCCCGCACCCGTGTTCCATGGGGACACTCTCTTTTGCGAGAGCGAGGTGCTCGAGCTCACGCCCTCTCGGTCCAAGCCGGATCGCGGCGTGGTCAAGGTCCACACGCGTGTGCTCAATCAGGACGGAGTCCTGGTGGCGGAGTTCAAGCGCGCCGTGCTGGTGCCGCGCAGGGAGCCCGGCCCCGGCGAGACTGGCTAGCGCTGCGCCGTCTTGAACCCCGGGAGCCGGGGCTTGAGGGATTGCCAGATCAGTCCGATGGCCGGGCCGGGATCACGCAGGTTCACCACGCCGAGATCCCGGACGCCCCGGTAGCTGGCGAGCAGCTGGCGCCAACTTATGTCCTTGCTGCGCAGACGGGCGCGAGCCGCGTGGAAATCCACCTCCGGCAGTACCGCGGCGACACCGATGCGGGGCTCTGGTTGAACGTCCAGCGGCAGGCCGGCCAGCGTGGCATAGAGCCGCCAGGACGCGTCGGCGCCGCATGCGTCACCCAGTCCGAAACCGCGTGGAACCCTGACGTTCACCTCGATCAGGACGGGCTCCCCCGTCTCCGCGTGGCGCTTGAACTCCGTGATCGAGATCCCCTGGTAGCCCGCAGCGTCCAGCAGATGCCTGGTGGCCTCGATCACGTCCGGGACCTGGGCCGTTCGGTGCATGGAACCAACGCCGTAGTCGGGCGGAAACTGTCTCACCTTGCGCCGCCCGTAGACCAGTGGATAGGACCCGTCCTTGGCCCTGACCGTGACCGCCGCCTCCAGGTTGCCCTCGCCCCCCGGCACGTGCTCGGTCACGAGCATCTCCACGCCGGCGGCCAGGGCGCCCCCCACCAACTCGCGCAACTCGCGCGCGTCGGAGGCCAGCCGAGTCCGGTAGTCGCCCTTGCGCTTGCCCGAATGCGACCAGAGCGGCTTCACGATGCACGGGAAGTCCGCGCCGCCTGCGACCTCGTCGAGCCTGTCCGTCGAGGTCACCTGCTCCGACCACGGCGTGCGCACTCCGGCGTCTCGGGCCAATTCGTAGAGACTGGCCTTGTCCATCAGCTTCACGTGAGCACCATCCGCGTTCTCGAACGTCAGCAGCTGGGAGGGCAGCCGTGCACGCTCCCGCTCGAGGAATTCCGAGGCCCAGTCCGAGCCCGCGATCACGACAGCCGGGCCGGCCTTTGCCAGCTCGACCAGACGCTCGATCCAGCGATCGCGACCCTGCGGAAGAAGCGGCAGAATCTCTCCGCGGACTCCCCTCGTGCGTGCGACGAAGCCGAAATAGCCGGTAGCGAGCACGTGCACGGTGACCCCTCGTTTGACCAGCGAACGGGCCGCGGTGAGGCAGCCGTCTGTGGGATCGAGCAGAATCGCTCGTGGCCTTACAGCTTCCAAGATCGGCTAGAGCCTAGTGGTCCATCCTCGAAGTTCGTGTCCGTTTGCCGGCTGCAAATCGTCGCCCCGCCGGAGCCCGCGATGCTCGCCAATGCGCTGCATTGGCTGCGCTCGCGGGCTCGCCCATGCTCGATTTTCGCTCGGCAAAGCGGCCACGAACTTGTCGGACGGACCACTAGTCAGGTCCCCGCGGCCTAGCCGATGAGCGCTCTGGTTACAGACGTCCACGTGACCGCCGCTGTTGCAGGACTCCGAGGCCTGGGACGAGCGGGGGTCTCCGCACTGGGAGTCGCGCCCCGCCGCACCGCGGCGGGCCTCTGGTCCAGGTTCGCGTCCGGTCGTGCCGTTACTCCCGATCCGAGCGAGGATGCAGCCGGCTTCGTTCGTGCGGTCGCGGAGATCGCGCGCGGCGAAGGCCCGATGGTGATCTATCCCGGTCACGAGGACGCCATCGAGGCACTCACATCCTCCGGAGAGGGGTTGCCCGCCGACGCCATGCTTCCGTTTCCCCAAGGGGAGCCGCTGGCGGCGCTCAGAGACAAGCGGCGGATCGGTGAGTTGGCGGAGCGGGCCGGTTTGGACGCCCCGACCACACGTTTCGAGGGTCTCGCTTGCAGCGTCGAGCCGGCTCAGACCGACTACCCGTGCGTCGTCAAGCCCGCCCGCACAAGGGTCGGTCTCCCGTCAGCCGGGATCGCCAGTGATCCGCTGCGATTGTCTGAGCTTCTCGCGGCTTTCCCTCCAGATGAGGAAGTGGTCGTGCAGGAACTGCTCCAGGGCCCCCTCGTCTGTCTGGCCGTGGTGGTGGATCGGGACGGGCGGCTGGTGGCGCGCTTCCAGCAGCAGGGACTGCGTACCTGGCCGCGGGAGGGGGGCCTGATCAGCCGGGCCGTGAGCGTGGCTCCCGATGACGGGCTCGCGCAGAGGGTGGCCGCCATGCTCGCCGACGTCGGCTACTACGGGCTCGTGCAGCTCGATCTCGTGGCCGCCTCTGGCGGCCCGGTGCTGATCGACGCCAATCCGCGCTTCTACGCCTCCATGTCGCTCGCGCTCGCCTCGGGTGTGAACCTGCCCGCCGCTTGGCACGGTGTGGTCACGGGCGACAGGTCGTCGCAGCCGGAGCCTTACAGCACCGGCATCAGATTCCGCTGGCTGGAGGCGGATCTGAAGGACGCCGTGCTCGGGCGTCCTCGCTCGCTGCTCTGGCGTGGGTCGGCCCCCGCCGTCGGTGCGGCCTGGGACCGGCAGGATCCGGTTCCGGCCGCCCTGCTCGCCCTGGGCTCGGCGGCGGCGATCTCTCGCAACCGCCTGCAACGGCGATCACTTTTCGGAAATGCCGGCCTTCCCGTCCACGCCCGCCGGCAGAGTGTGGTGGGAGGCCTGCCGCTACGGCCGGCCGGCCGCCAGCCGCGCCAGGGGAGGGTGAAGGCAATGGCGCAGAGCGGCCCGCCCCGTCTTGAGCTCCTGGAGACCCTCCACGCCGTCCACGAAGAGTGGGCGTCGTTGGCCGAGGAAGGTCGCAACGTGTTCGCCACCCCGGAGTGGTCCCAGCTGTGGTGGAAGCATTTCGGTGGCGACCACCAGCTTCTCGCGGTCAGCTGTTGCCTGGCCGATGGGCGTCTGGTCGGGGTGCTGCCGCTTTACCTGTGGCGCCTCGGCCCGGTCCGTGTGATCCGCTTCATCGGCCACGAAGCGGGAGACGAGTTGGGTCCTGTGTGCGCGGCAGCGGATCGGCCAGAGGTGGCCAAGGCGGCTCGTTCGATATTGGAGCGCTCCCCGGCCCCGCTCATGATCGGCCAGCAACTTCCGTGCGCGGCGGGGTGGGGCCGGCTCCTGGGTGCGAGGACGCTGGGCCGCGAAGGGAGTCTGGTGCTGGCGCTCGGGTACGAGAGCTGGGACGGCTTCCTGGCCACCCGCAGCTCGAACTTCAGAGGACAGATACGCGGCCGAGAGCGCAAGCTGGCAAGGCATCACGCAATCGGTTTCCGCCTGGCCGACGACCCGGCACGCTTCGGCGCCGACCTCGACACCCTCTTCGCGCTTCACAGGGCCGCGCATCCGGCCCGGTCTTCCTTCTCCTGCGCCGAGCCGTTTCACCGCGAATGGGCCTCGCTGGCTCTCGAGCGGGGGTGGTGTCGCCTCTGGCTCCTGGAGGTGGACGGTGTGGCGAGAGCTGCCTGGTACGGGTTCAGGTTCAACGGCACCGAGGCCTACTACCAGTCCGGCCGCGACCCGGCTTGGGATGCCTGGTCGGTCGGGTCCATATTGCTTGCCCACTCCGTCAGGGAAGCACTGTGCGACGGAATGAGCGAGTACCGCTTCCTGCGAGGCGGCGAGGAGTACAAGCGTCGCTTCGGTGGCCGCGACGACGGCCTCGAGACCGTAGCCCTCGCGTTCGGCCGGACGGGAGACGCGGCTCTCCTGACGGCCGCTGTTGTGCGACGGCTGCGCAAGACCCGTCTGTGGCAGCGCGTCCCTACGCTCGGTCGCCTCGGCGGTTGAGCAACTCCTCGTAGAGATCCTCGACACGACGGACCATGGCGTCCAGCGAGAATTCACGGCGCTGGCGCTCGCGACCATGCTCGCCCATCGATCGGCGTCGCTCGGGGTCGCGCAGAAGCTCGCCGATCGAGTCGGCCAGCGCCAGCGGGTCGCGCGGCTGCACGAGCAGGCCGCCCGTACCGTCTTCGACCAGATCCGGCACGCCGCCCACGCGTGTCGCCACCACCGGCCTCCCCGCGGCCATGTACTCCATGACCGAGAGGGGGCTGCCCTCGAAGTCGGAGCAGCAGACCGCCACATCGACGGCCTGCAGAACGTCAGGCACGTCGCGCCGTATGCCCATCAGGGTCACGCACTCCTCCAGGTCGCGCTCCGCGATCGCAGCCTCGATCCGGCCCCGATCGGGGCCGTCCCCGGCAATCAGCACCCTAAGCCCGGGAAAGCTTGGCAGGAGAATCTCCGCCGCCTCGATCAGGACTTCGAGCGCCTTCTGGGGGCGCAGCACGCTAACGGTCGCCACGACCGGGGCCGTGGGGGGTATCCCGAGCTCGGCGCGCATGTCGTTCTGGCTCGGCGGCGCATCCGCCACTCCATTCGCGAGAAAGCGCACCCGCTCCGGCCTGATGCCCTCGATCTCGATCATGCGCCGCTCGTCCTCCCGGGACACGGCAAGGATCACGTCGGCCGCCCGCGAGATCACGACACGGTCGAGAAAGCGCCTGACCGGCTGGCCCTCGAAGGACCAGGTGTGCTCGTGGGCCACCACCACCGGCACGCCAGCGAGCCGCGCGATCACGCTGCCCCACAGGTTCGAGCCGAACTGGTGCGTGTGCACCACGTCAATCCGCTCTCGCCGGAGCAGGGACACCAGCGGCCACCACTCCCACAGCGCGAACCGCGACCCGCGGTCGAGCGACATCACGCGGGCGCCCGCAGCTGCGACCACGTCGGCTGCGGGGCTCTTGGCCTCCCTCGTGGCGCAGATCGTGCGGTCGAATCGGGCCGGATCCAGCTTCACGGTAAGGGAGGCGGCGATGGCCTCGGCGCCGCCGGCGTTCGCGATCTTGTCGATCAGCGTCAACACGCGTAGCTGGCGATCGGGCGTCATTGCGGCGGCATAGGTACCACAGCCAGCGGTCCGGCTGCGCACCCCCCTTCACTACCCTGTGGCCCGGCTCGCCGGCCTCCGGCGCCGGCCCTCATGGCGAACGACGCACACAGACCTGGCAGGCGGTTCCCGCGCCCCTGGCAGGGGATCGCCGCGCTGGTGGCGCTGCTCGCGGCCGCCGGCGCGGTCCTGGCCTCCAGGGGTGGAGACGAGGGACAGAGGCTCTATGCGAACGACAGCCCCTTCAACACCCCGATCGGCGACGGCTCCGTCGACCCGAGATCAGACCGGATGATCGATCAGCTGACGGCCGAGGTGAAGGCCAACGGATGGCCGATCGCCACAGCAGAGTTCACCAACGCCATCTACTACGCGGACTCCGAGACCCCGCGTTATGACGTGCCGCTCACCAAGTACGACTCCCGCCGCTTCGCGGGGGTGCCGATCCCCGACTCCGTCCGCGTGCCGGAGGACACCGACGGGGGGGTAGTGGTGATCGACCGCTCCACCAATTGCGAGTACGACCTTGACGAACCGGCCCGCGTAGGCTCGAACAGGTGGACCGCGGAGTTCGGCAATGCCCTCTCTACCGACGGCAGCGGCGTCTATCCGTTCGCGATGGCGCCGTCCGCGTCGGGGTTTGCCAGCGCGGCTGGGATGATCCTGCCCGCGGAGCTGAGGCAGGGACGGATCGATCACGCCCTCGCATTCACGATGGAGAATGTGAAGACCGGCGGTCCGGTTGCTCCAGCGACCGGCAACGACGGGCGCAGCGATGCCCCGGGCGCGATACCGGAGGGCGCGCGGCTGAGGCTCGACCCTGAGCTGGATCTCGACTCCCTCGGGCTGGCGCCGTGGCAGAAGACGATTGCGCGCGCCCTTCAGGAATACGGTATGTACCTCGTGGACACCGGCGGGGCCGTGGCCATTCGGGTCCAGCATTCCGTGAGCACTTCATACACCTACCCCTGGGGCGACGTCCCCTACGGCCAGATGCCGCCGGAGCTGGCGGAGCGCTTGCAGGTTCTCATGCTTCCCCCTCAGCGCGAGCCGGAGTACCGTTTCGTCCAGAACGACTGTGCACGCCTGCGCTAGCGCGCCTGATGGCGGCCAGCGGCAGGTAGACGCTGAGGCTGGAGCCCCAGGTGAGGTGGATGGTGGGCATCAGGATGGCCAGTCGCCAGCCGCTGTCCGATCGCGCGGCCACGGCGCCGATGACGCTCGCGTACACCCCGATCGCGACCCGGGCGGGCACAGCCAGCATGGAGTGCCGGCCGGCAGCGAGCGCCGTCATCACCAGGGCGGGAGGCGCCAGCTGGCGCGGTCGAACCGAGGAAGGGGCCCCTGCGAGCATCTCGGCCTTCCAGTGGCCGTAGCGCCAGTACTGGCGAGTGATCGCGGAGAAGGACTCTCGCGGCTTGTAGATGGACCAGACGGCCGGATCGAAGACGACTCTCCGGCCGGAGAGGCGGAGCCTGTAGTCGAGCTCGAAGTCCTCGTTGGTAAGCATGTCCTCGCGCCAGCCGCCGAGCTCCTGCAGCGCTTGTCGCGGGTAGCAACCGAAGTGAACCGTGTCGACGTCGGTGCGGGGCATGCCGGCCGGGGGGCGGCGCCAGCGCAGGGCGTAGCCGATACCCAAGGGGGAGGCCAGGGCTGCGCCCAGGGCCTTTCCCCAGGGGCCGTCGGCTCGCACCTGCCTCCATCCACCGACCGTGCCGAGGTTCTCCTCCTCGGCCAGCGCGGTCAGGCACGCGGATACGTAGCCGGGCGGCATCTCGCTGTGGGCGTCGAATCGGATCACGACGGCGCCGGTTGCCGCCGCCAGGGCGTGGTTGAGCGCCGTGGGGATGACCTGCTCGGGGTTCTCGACCACCCGCGCGCCGCCCGCCCGCGCGAGCTCGGCGGTTTGGTCGGAGGACCGCCCGTCGGCGACGATGACCTCGAGTTGCGCGTCGGTTTCCTGCGCCAGGATCGAGCGCACGCAGGCGGCGATGTGCCGCTCCTCGTTACGGGCCGGGACGATCACGGATACGCGTTCGGGCATGGCGGCCGGGGTCATGGTCGGGTGGCTCGCGTCAGGGGCGGGTGAAGTCGTGCGACTGGGGGTCTACGCAGACCTCGTCTACCGCCAAGCGGGCCAGACGATATCGACCGACCTCAACTTCATCCAGTTCGTCACAGGCCTTGCGCCGTACCTGGACGAGCTCGTGGTGTTCGGGCGGCTGCACCCCGACCCCGGGGTGGAGGCCTACGCGCTGCCCCGCGACGGAGTGCGCTTCGCCGCCCTGCCCCACTACCCCCGGGTGACCTCGCCGCTGAGCGTGCTCGGTACGCTGCCGGGCGCTCGGCGCGCGTTCGAGGCCGAGCTTGCCGGGCTCGATGCCGTGCTGCTGTTCGGGCCGCACCCGCTCGGGCTGATCTTCGCCCGCTCGGCACGCCGGCATGGAGTGGCGGTCGTGCTGGGGGCCCGCCAGGAGTACGGGCCATACGTCGCCAACCGCCTTCCGAGCCGGCTCTGGGCATGGGCCGTCCCGGTGGCGTACGCCCTCGAGGGCGCCTACCGGGCGGCCGCTCGGCGGTTGCCCAGCGTGGTGGTGGGCGAGCGGCTGGGCCGGCGCTACGGCGGTGGCCCGGCGCCGGTGCTGGCCATGGGCTTCTCGCTGGTGTCGCTCGAAGACGTGGCGGCGCCCGATAGCGCTGCGCGACGGGGCTGGGCGGACGGCAATGTGCGCCTGCTCACCGTCGGCCGGGTGGACAGCGAGAAGAACCCCCTGCTCCTGGTCGACATCCTCGCGGGGCTTCGCGCCCACTCCCCACGGTGGCACCTGACGGTGGCGGGGGACGGCCCGCTGATCGATGCACTGTGGGCGCGCGCCGAAGAGCACGGGGTGGACGAGGCGCTCCATCTGCCCGGCCACGTGGCCTACGGGCACGAGCTACACGAGCTCTACCGGGCTTCCCACGCGTTCTTGCACGTGTCCTTGACCGAGGGCCTGCCCCAGGTGCTGTTCGAGGCGGCTGCCGCGGGACTCCCGATCGTGGCGACCGACGTGGGAGGCGTGGGGTCCGCGTTGGGAGATGGCTCACGGGGTCTGCTCGTGCCGCCGCGGGACGCGCCCGCCGCCGTCGCGGCGCTCCTGCGGCTGGACGGGGATCCGAGCCTGCGCGAGCGGCTCATGGCCGCCGGGCTCGAGCACGCACGCGAGGGGACCATGGAGATCCAGCACGGGCGGCTGATCGCTTT
>Ga0136620_10001203_pt1 | contig 12208 bp, 10 predicted proteins | sample AntDrymUQ4162106_2_FD_104806 | JGI IMG/M metagenome (GOLD analysis project Ga0136620, IMG submission 104806) | Polar desert sand microbial communities from Dry Valleys, Antarctica - metaG UQ416 (21.06) | ecosystem: Environmental > Terrestrial > Soil > Desert | place: Antarctica: Dry Valley... | reverse complement strand
GCGCGGATCTCGCCGTACCTGCACTTCGGCTGCCTGAGCCCGGTCGAGGTGGTGCGTGGTGCCGGCCGGTCGGCGGGTGCCGCCGCGTTCGTCCGGCAGCTGGCGTGGCGCGACTTCCACCTGCAGGTGCTGGCCGCCCGCCCCGACGTGGCGCGGCGCGACTACCGCTCCCGCGGCGACCGGTGGCGACGCAGCAGGTCCGAGCTCGACGCTTGGCGACGCGGCCGGACCGGCATTCCGATCGTGGACGCGGCGATGCGGCAGCTGCTGCAGGAGGGCTGGATGCACAACCGCGGCCGGCTGCTGACGGCCAGCTTCCTGGCCAAGACGCTCTACCTCGACTGGCGGCTCGGGGCACGGCACTTCATGGATCACCTGGTCGACGGGGACGTCGCCAACAACCAGCTCAACTGGCAGTGGGTGGCCGGGACCGGCACCGACACCCGGCCCAACCGGGTGCTGAACCCGCTGCGCCAGGCCGCCCGCTACGACCCCGACGGCGACTACGTGCGCAGGTACGTCCCCGAGCTTGCCGGGGTGGACGGATCGGCGGTTCACCGGCCGTGGCGGCTGCCGGCGTCGATCCCCGCGGAGCTGGACTACCCCGAGCCGTTGGTCAACCCCGACGATGGCCGGCGCCGGTTCCTCGAGGCCCGCGGCCGTTAGCTGTCGTCGGCGTCCGCTTCGGCCTTGACGTCCTCCGGCATGTCGTCGACGGGGTGGCCGTCGATGTAGTCCTTCGTCTCGGCGTACAGCCGCGCGATGTACGCCTCGAGCTCCGCCGCCTCGACCCGCCAGATTCCGCGGCCGCCCACCTTCACCGCGGGCAGGTCCTTTCGCAGGACCAGCGCGCGGGCCTGAGTGTTAGAGATGTTGAGGATCTCCGCCACGTCGGTCAGCCGCAGGAAGCGCGGCACTCCCGGACCGAGCGGCATGGGGCCAGTGTGCCAGCAGGGACCCTGGGGAATGGCTGCGTCGCATTGGCCTGTGGACAAGTCTGGACGCGGGCGGCCGAAGCCGGACAATGTCGGGTATGCCTGCCTTGGACCAGCGGCTTCGACCAGCAAGCAGCACCGGCTCCAACGCCACACGGGGCAGCTCACCGCCCGCGCTCCGGCTGGGCCGGCCGGGCTGGCGTGATCCGCGTTTGCTGGTCGGCCTGGTGCTCGTCGCGGCTTCGACGCTGGCCGGCGCCCGGCTGCTGGCGGCATCCGACGACACCGTGACCGTGTGGGCAACCGCCGACACCGTACGGGCCGGCGACGACGCCACCCACGTCGAGCTGGTGCCGAGCCGAGTCCGGATGGAGGACGGCGCGACCGAGTCCTCTTACCTCAGCGCGGAGACCCGGCCGAGTGGCGTGTTCACCCGCGACCTCGACGCGGGCGAGCTGGTGCCGGCGTCTGCAGTCAGCAACGCGGAGTCCGACCGTGCCGACGTCGCGCTGGCGGTCGAAGCCGGCGATGCCCCGGTGGACCTCACCGACGGCGAGCTCGTCGACGTCTGGTCAGTGCCCGACCTCGCAGCCGGGCGGTCGGCGGGCGATGCGGAGCGGGTCCTGCGCGCGGTCCCGGTCGGCACCGTGCGCTCCGGCGCCGCGCTCGGGTCGACCGGTCGGCAGGTGGTGGTGTCCGTCGACGGCAGCGCCGACCTCGACCCGGTTCTCGAGACGCTGGCCGGCGGTCGGGTCGTCCTGGTCCGGGTGGACGCACAACCGTGACGGGGGCCCAGTCCACTGCACCGTCGACGCCCCCCGCGCCGCACGTCCTGGTCGCCGCCGGCGGCGCGGCGTGGGAGTCCGGCCTGCTGCCGCTGCTCGCCGGGCCTGGCGGGCCGGTCCGGCTGGCCCGGCGCTGCGTCGACATCCCCGACCTGGTCGCCACCGCTGCGGCCGGGCGGGCCGGCCTCGCGCTCGTCTCGATGTCGGTGTCCGGCTGGGACGCCGACGTGGTGGCGCGGCTGACTGACTGCCGGGTCCGTACGGTCGCGGTGGCCGACGGCTCGGTGGAGGCAGACCGCGGGCACCGGCTCGGGGTCGGCGCCGTGCTGTCCACCGACATCGCCGCGGACCCGGAGGCGGTCGTACGGGCGCTGCTCGAGGCGGCGGAGCCGGACCGGGCCGCGACCGACGTTTCGGTCGAGACGTTCGACGATGTCTCCACCAACCGTTCGGAAGGCGCCGTGAACGGTGTACCCGGCGGCGGCGTGGTCGCGGTGTGGGGACCGACCGGCGCACCGGGCCGGTCCACGGTCGCGCTCGGTCTGGCCGCGGCCGCCGCGCAGCGGCGGATCCCCACGTTGCTGGTCGACGCCGACGTCTATGGCGGTGCGACGGGGCAGATGCTCGCGGTGCTCGACGAGGTGTCCGGCGTGCTCGCCGCGGTCCGTGCCGCGGCCGAGGGCCGTCTTGACCCCGACCGGCTGGCCGCGGCGGCCCGCGAGATCGGACCGAACCTGCGGGTGCTCACCGGTCTTCCGCGCGCGGACCGGTGGACCGCGCTGCGGCCGGCCGCGGTCCGCGAGCTGCTCGCGGTGGCACGCCGCCAGCACCGGTTGGTCGTGGTCGACTGCGGGTTCTGCATCGAGCAGGACGAGGAGCTGTCGTTCGACACCGCCGCACCGAGGCGCAACGGTGCCACCACGACCGTGCTGGAACAGGCCGACCTCGTGGTCGCGGTCGGCTCTGCTGACCCGCTGGGACTGACCCGGCTGGCCCGGGCCCGCGGCGACCTGCGCGAGCTGGTCCCGACCGCGGAAGTACGCCTTGTCGTCAACCGCGTGCGCAGCGGTCTCGGCTGGTCCCGCGACGAGGTTGCCGCCACGTTGCTGACCGCGATCGGAGAGGTGCCGCTGGCGTTCCTGCCGCAGGACCAGCCGGCGGTCGACCAGGCCTGGCTGACCGGATGCACGCTGCCGGAGGCGGCGCCGTCGTCGGCGTTGACCGCAGCGCTCGACGTGCTCGTCGCAGACGTCGCGGCCGAGCTCGGACTTGCGGCGGGTGCCGGTCGGACACGGCACCGGCGCCGCGACCGCCGGCTGGTCAGACGCTGAACAACAAGAGCAGCCCGCCGGTCGTATAGACGACCATCACGGCGAGCATCGCCAGCTGTCCCGACACCGCGTGCCGCATCGGCAGCACCCGCACCGCGCGGTCGTGCGCGGCGATGACGCCGAGGATGTGGCCGGTCAGCACGAACCCGACCTTGAGGGCCGCGACCAGCCCCGGGCGTACGGACAGGAAGTACGTCGTTGTCCAGTCGATCGTGCCGAGGTAGTCGTGCTCGCCCGTGACCAGCGGGTCAGACAGGTACACCAGGTACTTCTGCCCGGACTCCAGCAGCAGCGTGAAGTAGTGGGCGAAGACGTAGCCGATGCTGATCGGCACCAGTGAGTGGGCGAGCAGCCGCGGCAGTCGCCGACGGTCCGGCCATGACATCCCGGGAGCCGTCACCGCCGCGACGCAGAACGTCACTGCGACGAACAGCACGAACCCGAGCAGGACCAGGGTGTCGCGCAGCGTCGGGTCCAGCGCGCCGGGGACCGCGGTGTAGTTCAGCCACCAGTTCGAGGCGCTGAAGCTGTCGAAGGCCGTCGACCCGAGCAGCACCGCGACCACCGCAACCAGGCCCCGGTCGACCGTGGTCGCGTCCAGGTTGTCCAGCGGGCTGCGGACCACTACTCGGCCGTCCCGCCGTCCCCACGGCGACAGCCGCGCCACCAGACCGAACCAGACCTCGAACGGGTCGGCGCGCGTGAACCAGTGACTGCCGAACGCCGCCGACCCGACCAGCATCGCCGCCGCGTACACCAGGCACCAGGTGATGGCGTTCGACACCAGCTGGGGGTCGGGGATCAGCTCGACCCAGATGTACGCGAACAGCCCGATCGCCGCCGGCCAGTAACCGAGCCAGGACGGGTACGCGACCAGGCCGCGCTCCGGCGAGGTGCGCAGCACCCAGGACAGGACCAGGTGCAGCGTGCGCATCGGGGACAGCCGCGGCCAGACATTCCCGAGCAGCAGGCTCAGCGGCACCATCCCGACCCACAGGTAGATGAAGAAGATGCCGAGCGCGGGATTGGCCGGTGAGTCCTGGCCGAACAGCGCGGCCCACGCCAGCACCGCCGCGACCACCAGCCCGAACACTCGGAGCGCACCGCGCAGCACGGCGGAGTCGACCACCGTCGCCAGCAGCCGCGGCAGGTCGCGGCCGGCCCGCTCACCCCGGAACCGCGAGGTGCGCCACGAGAACGCGAGCACCGCGAACGACACCGTGAGCGCCCAGCCGGCGCCGACCACCGCGTACGACAGTGGGATCGGCAGGTCGGAGGCGCCGCCGATGCCGTGCGCGAGGAGCCGGTTGGACAGCGGGGAGTCGGTCAGGGCCGCACCACCAGCTGCGCCACCAGGGTGCCGCTCTCGTGCAGCTCGACGTCGAACTGGCCGGGCTGCTCGACGGTGAGCTTGAAGTTCTGGTCGTCGGTCGCCTTGACCGCGAACGTCTGCTCCTCCGGCGCGGAGTGGATGTGCAGCTCCTGCGGTGCGTCGCTGTCGACCTCGAACACGACGACCTCGCCGACGTTGACCTCGACCTGTTCTGCGGTTGGGGTGACCCTGCCGTCCTCGATCTCGATCTCCACCTCCACCGCGCGGTCATCGTTGCCGTCCCCGCTGCCGTCGTCGGTCTCGCCGCCGGACGGCTCGTCGGTCGGCTCGGTCGTGGGTTCGTCCGTCGTCGTCGAGGTGTCAGCGGGATCGGCGGACGGCGAGTCGTCGTCGCCGCAGCCGCCGAGCGCAACGACGACCGCAGCCACCGCGGCCGCGGCGCCGATCCGGCGGAAGGTCCTGCGTGGCACCATGCGGGTCCCCCCTTCTCGTACGGGAGATCAAGAGTGCCAGACCGGCTGCGGGAAACCGATGCAGCGTTGCTCGCCGCGGAGTCGGCGCGTGCACCGCGTCAGGTTGCCGTGGTGATGGTGTTGCAGCCGGGGGAGCGGGGGTTCGACCACGACGGCCTGCTGCGCCTGATCGACGACCGGATCGGGCTGGTGCCGCGCTACCGGCAGCGGGTCCGCGCCCTGCTTGGCGGCATGCTGGGTGGAGTTCTCGGCGGCCGCCGCTGGGGTGCGTTTCTGGCGAGGCAACGAAATGGTATGGCTCGCGCTGAGAGTTCCACCGCGTTTCCTGCAGCCCTTGAGCCAGCCCGCTAAGTGAGAAGACCCCTGTTCCAGGTGCGTGCCAAGATTGCCGCCATGACCGCACCGCAGAGCCTTGATGCACACACGAACGTCCCCGCGCCGGTGAATGAGCCGGTGCTCGGGTACGCACCCGGCAGCCCCGAGCGAGCCACGCTGGAGAAGCGGCTGGTGCAGCTCGCGTCGGATCGGGTCGAGCTGACCTGCACGATCGGCGGCAAGCAGAAGATGGGCGGCGGCAAGAAGCTCGACGTGGTGCAGCCGCACGCGCGTCGGCACGTGCTCGGCACGATGAAGAACGCGACTGCTACCGACGCACGCGAGGCGGTCGCGGCGGCCAAGGCCGCCGCGCCGGAGTGGCGGGCGCTGCCGTACGACGAGCGCGCGGCCGTGCTGCTGCGTGCCGCCGAGCTGCTGTCCGGCCCGTGGCGGCAGACGCTCAACGCCGCGACCATGCTCGGCCAGTCCAAGACTGTCGTGCAGGCCGAGATCGACGCCGCGTGCGAGCTGATCGACTTCTGGCGGATGAACGTGCTGTACGGCCAGCAGCTGCTGGCCGAGCAGCCGGTCGCCAACAGCCCCGGGGTGTGGAACCGGCTCGACCACCGACCGCTCGAGGGTTTCGTCTACGCGATCACCCCGTTCAACTTCACCGCGATTGCCGCCAACCTGCCCACCGCGCCGGCGCTGATGGGCAACACGGTGGTGTGGAAGCCGTCGCCCACGCAGATGCTGTCCGCGTGGTACACGATGCGGCTGCTCGAGGCGGCCGGGCTGCCACCGGGCGTGATCAACCTGGTCACCGGCGACGGGCTCGCGGTCTCCGACGTCGCGTTGGCCGACCCGGATCTTGCCGGCATCCACTTCACCGGCTCGACGGCGACGTTCCAGCACCTGTGGCGGCAGGTCGGCGAGAACATCGCCGGCTACCGCACGTACCCGCGACTTGTCGGTGAGACCGGCGGCAAGGACTTCATCGTCGCGCACCCCAGCGCCGACCCGGACGTGCTGCGCACGGCGATGGTCCGCGGCGCGTTCGAGTACCAGGGGCAGAAGTGCTCGGCCGCGTCCCGCGCTTACGTGCCTCGGAGCGTGTGGCGGAAAGTGCAGTCCGACCTGATCGCCACCACCGAGTCGCTGCCGATGGGCCCCGTGACGGACCTCGGCAACTTCATGGGCGCGGTCATCGACGACCGGGCGTTTGCCAAGCACAAGGCCGCCCTCGACCGGGCCAGGTCCACCCGGTCGATCACGGTCGCGGCCGGTGGCGAGTACGACGACTCCGAGGGCTGGTTCGTACGCCCGACCGTGCTGCTCGGAGAGGACCCGACCGACGAGGTGTTCACGACCGAGTACTTCGGGCCGATCCTGTCGGTGCACGTCTTCCCCGACCGGCAGTACGCCAAGGTGGTCCAGCAGATGGAGTCGGCGGCGAAGTACGCGCTGACCGGGTCGATCATCGCCACCGACCGGGCCGCCATCCTCGACGCGCAGACTCGGCTGCGCTACGCCGCCGGCAACTTCTATGTCAACGACAAGCCGACCGGCGCGGTCGTCGGTCAGCAGCCGTTCGGCGGCGCCCGCGGGTCCGGCACCAACGACAAGGCCGGCGCGATGCAGAACCTGCTGCGCTGGACGTCCACCCGCTCGATCAAGGAGACGTTCGTCCCGCCGGTGGACCACGCCTACCCGCACATGCCCTCCGAGTAGCACCGTCGCGGGGGATGACTTTTCGCTGGGGCCCCAGCGAAAGTTGCGCCGCCCCAGCGATATATGGCTGGTGTGGCGTGCACGAGGCTGGGGTCGCCGGGGTCAGGGCACGGGCAGCGCGAGCAGGCCTTCGTGCGCTCGTCGACCGCGGTGCTCTACGCCGTCGCCTTCTCCGACACTGAGGTGGCGGTGGGGGAGCGGTTCACCGTCAGCGGGACCGTGCGGCGATCATGCGCTCGTGGCCGGACCACACCGTCGGCCCGCCCGAGACCGGCTTCCTGTCGGTCATCGCGCCCGGTCTGGTCGTCGCCGTCGAGCGCCGCGAGATGAACGGCGTCGTCACCCCGCAGGCGGTCTACATCGAGAAGGGCGCGACGTACGACTTCCGCCTCGACCTGGTCGCCCGCCGCGCCGGCAGCTGGCATGTGCACCCGTCGTTTGCGGTCGAGGGTGTCGGCACCTTGGTCGGACGGTGAGTGGGTCGCCATCGCCGACGGTGAGTACACGCCGACCGCCACCGCGCTCGACGGCGGAACGATCGACCTGAGCACGGTCGGCCTCGGTCGGGTGGTGACCTGGCACCTGCTCGGCGCGGCGCTCGCGGTCGGGTGGCTGGCGTACTGGGCTGCGCCGCCCGCTGCTGGCCGGGCTGGGTGCGGTTGACGCCGGCCGCGGCGGTTCGCTGGTCACCCGGCGGGACACCAATGTGGGGATCGGGTTCGCGGGCGCCGCGCTGGTGCTGGTTGTGGCCGGCGCCCTCGTCACCGCGGCGACGGTTCCGGAACGGTGCCGATCCAGGTCGATCGGGTCACGCCGGAGCCGCTGCCTCCGTCCGACCCGCTCGTGCGCATCGAGGTCGGCTCGGTGGTGGTCGACCCGGACGCCGGCGTCGTGCGGATGGAGCTGTCGGTGCGCAACCGCTCCGCCGAGCCGGTCAGCCTGTCCAGGCTCCAGGTCGCCGAGCAGGAGCTCACCGATCTGCTGCCCGACCCGGCCGTGCCGTCGGGCGGTGAGGAGACGATCACGGTCGAGGTCGACCTGGCCGTGCTCGCCGAGCACAACCTGCTTCCGCTCGACGAGCCGCAGGCCCGGCTCACCGGGCTGCTGTTCTTCCGCGCCGTTGATGGCGCGGAGCAGGTCAGCGAGGTGGACGAGGTGACCGCGCCGGTGCTGCCGTCGTGACGGTCTCGACGGTCACCGCGCACATTGGCTCGTTGCCGGTCGAGGAGGCCGGCGCCCTCGCCGGGCTGGTCCTGCTCCCGGTGCTGGTGCTCACGGCGGTCGTGCTCGTCGTGCGCCGGTCCGACCGGCGCGCGGCTCAGGACAGGTAGCGCCGGCCGACCTCGAGCTCCTGCGCGAGCCCGGCGGTGATCGCCGTCGCCAGCTCTCTTTCCAGCGAGCCGCCGACGAGCGGGATCCGCACCCTGAGCTCACCCTCCACGTCGAGCGTGGCGCCGGAGCCGTCCGGCGCAAGCGTGCTGGTGCCGGTCATGCTCGCCGGCTGCCCCTTGACCACCAGCCGCAGCTCGGCCCGGCGGGTGCCGTCCTCCTCGGCCGGGCCCCACGTCTCGGTCTGCTCCACCGTCACCGTGTCGCCGACCAGTTTCCGCACCGCCTTGTGGCCGGGCGCCGGCAGCACCCGGCTGACCCGTACGGTGCCGCCAGCGTCGTCGGCGTCGCTGTCCACGTCGTACGACAGCGCGCCGGTCGCCGCGCAGACCTCGTCGCGGTATGCCGGGTCGGTCAGCATCGCCCACACCCGGTCCGGCCCCGCCTCGTACGTCTGCCGTCTACTCACCTGCATGGGCGCAAGGAAATCACCGATCCGCGCAGCGGCCGGGACGGGGCTAGGGTCGGAGCATGCCGGTCGAGCCGAACCGTGGCCTGGCAGCGCTCTTGGAGCGCGCCGACGAGGTGGCGGCCGCCAGACGAGCCACATCGGGCGTCGAGGCGGAGACCGTGCACGACCTGCTCGAGACCTACTACCGCCACGTTGCCGTCGACGAGCTGGAGAGCCGCGACCCCGAGGACGTGTACGGCGCGGCGATGAGCCAGTACCGGCTGGCCGGTCGCCGACCACAGGGCACAGCGACCGTGCAGGTGTCTACTCCGGTGGTTGGCGAGCACGGCTGGTCGGCGGCCGGGCACACCGTGGTCGAGATCGTCACCGACGACATGCCCTTCCTCGTCGACTCGGTGACGATGTTCCTCGCCCAGCACGCGCACGACATCCACCTCGTCGTGCACCCACTGCTGCGGGTGCAGCGCGACGTCACGGGCGCGCTGCGTGAGATCGCCCCCCGCCAGCCCGATCCTGAAACAGAGACCGAGGCCGGCACCGAGCCAAGCGCCGTGGCCGACCACGCGGCTAGTGGCGCGATCGCCGAGTCGTGGATGCACGTCGAGATCGACCGGGTGGACGACCTCGACCGGGTGGCCGCGCTCGAGGCGGGGCTCGCCGATGTGCTGCGGGATGTACGGGAGGCGGTCGAGGACTGGGCCAAGCTGAGGTCCCGCGCACTCGCCATGGTCGACGAGCTGCGCTCGGACCCGCCGCCGCTGGCCGAGGCGGAGGTCGCCGAGGTGGCCGAGCTGCTCACCTGGCTGGCCGACGACCACTTCACGTTCCTCGGTTACCGCGAGTACACGATCGGCCCGGCCGGTGGCCCGGACAGCGACGTGCTCAAGGCCGTCGCGGGCAGCGGCCTCGGCATCCTGCGCTCCGACCCGCCGGCCGCGTCCGGCAAGCTGCCGCGCCCGGTCGCTGAGCGCGCGCGGGACAAGGTGCTGTCGATCATCACCAAGGCCAACTCGCGCTCGACCGTGCACCGCCCCGCGTACCTCGACTACGTCAGCGTGAAGACCTTCGACGACGACGGCGAGGTGGTCGGTGAGCGCCGCTTCCTCGGACTGTTCACCTCCGCGGCCTACACCGAGTCGGTGTCACGGATCCCGGTGCTGCGACGCAAGTCGCAGGAGGTCCTCGAACGCCTCGGCTATCAGGCCTCGAGCCACAGCGGGAAGGCGCTGCTCGACTTACTCGAGACCTATCCTCGCGACGAGCTGTTCCAGACGCCGGTCGACCAGCTGGTGCCGACGCTGCACGCTGTTCTGCACCTGCAGGAGCGGCGGCAGCTGCGACTGTTCGTGCGCCGCGACCCGTACGGCCGCTATCTGTCGTGCCTGGTCTACCTGCCGCGGGACCGCTACACGACGCAGGTCCGGCTGCGGATGGAGTCGATCCTGGTCGGGGCGCTGTCGGACGACGGCGACACCCAAGGCGCGAGCGTCGACTACACCGCCCGGGTGAGCGAGTCGGTGCTCGCCCGGCTGCACTTCGTCGTCCGGCCGCCGAAGGGCGGGCTGGTCGGCGAGATCGACGAGGCCAGGATCGAGCAGGCGCTCGCGGAGGCCACCAGGTCCTGGACCGACGACCTCGCCCAGGCGGCGTACGACATGCTCGGCGAGGCCGACGGCGCGCACGCAGTGCGCCAGTACGGCGAGGCGTTCCCGGAGGCATACAAGGAGGACTTCGGGCCACGGGTCGCGGTCACCGACCTGCAACGGATCGAAGAGGTTGACCGCGACGAGGGCGTCGGTCTGCACATGTACGCGCCCGCCGACGCGCCGCCCGGGGAGGGCAGGTTCAAGATCTTCCGCACCGGCGAGCCGATGTCGCTCACAGAGGTGCTGCCGCTGTTCAGCTCGCTCGGTGTCGAGGTCGTCGACGAACGCCCGTACGGACTTCTCATCGAGGGCGCGGTGCAGCCGACGGAGTGGATCTACGACTTCGGTCTGCGCTACGCCACTGAGACGGGTGAGCAGGGTCGGGCGCTGTTCCAGGACGCGTTCCTCGCCTGCTGGCAGGGCCGGGCGGAGGCGGACGGTTTCAACCGGCTGGTGCTCGAGGCCGGGCTGTCGTGGCGGCAGGTGTCGGTGCTGCGGGCCTACGCGCGGTGGATGCGCCAGGCGGGCACGCCGTTCAGCCAGGAGTACATCGAGGACACCGTGCTGCGGCACTCCTCGGTCACGGCGATGCTGGTGGACCTTTTCAACGCCCGCTTCGACCCGGGTGGGCACGACGTGCCGGCCGACGGCGAGTCCCGGGTCGCGATGGTGGCCGACCTCGAGGGGCGGATCGCCGTGGCGCTCGAGGACGTGGAGAGCCTCGACCACGACCGGATCCTGCGCTCATTCGTGACCGCGATCAGCGCCACCGTGCGTACCAACTACTTTCTGTCCGACAAGGGCGAGGAGCGCACCGCGATCGCGCTGAAGCTGGAGCCTCAGCGGATCGAGGACCTGCCGCAGCCCAAGCCGCGGTTCGAGGTGTTCGTCTACTCGCCGCGGGTCGAGGGCGTGCACCTGCGCTTCGGCCCGGTCGCGCGCGGCGGGCTGCGCTGGTCGGACCGGCGGGAGGACTTCCGCACCGAGATCCTCGGCCTGGTCAAGGCGCAGATGGTCAAGAACGCCGTGATCGTGCCGGTCGGCGCCAAGGGCGGCTTCTACTGCAAGCAGCTGCCCGACCCGCAGCAGGATCGCGACGCGTGGCTCGAGGAGGGTGTCGCCTGCTACCGCATCTTCATCTCCGGGCTGCTCGACGTCACCGACAACCTGAAAGGTGAGGAGGTCGTCCCGCCGCCGCGCGTCGTGCGGCACGACGGCGACGACGCCTACCTCGTGGTTGCCGCAGACAAGGGAACCGCGACGTTCTCCGACATTGCCAACGGGCTGGCGGAGGAGTACGGCTTCTGGCTCGGCGACGCGTTCGCGTCGGGCGGCTCCGCCGGCTACGACCACAAGGCGATGGGCATCACCGCCCGGGGCGCGTGGGAGTCGGTCAAGCGGCACTTCCGCGAGATGGGGGTCGACTGCCAGCGCGAGGACTTCACCTGCGTCGGCATCGGCGACATGTCCGGCGACGTCTTCGGCAACGGTATGCTGCTGTCCGAGCACACCCGAATGGTGGCCGCGTTCGACCACCGGCACGTCTTCGTCGACCCGGCCCCCGACGCCGCCACCTCGTACGCCGAACGGCAGCGGCTGTTCGAGCTGCCGCGGTCGAGCTGGGCTGACTACGACAAGTCACTCATCTCCGAGGGCGGCGGGGTGTTCCGCCGGGCAGCCAAGTCGATCCCGGTGTCGGCGCAGATGCGCGAGGCGCTCGGCATCGCCGACGGCGTGCAGAAGGTGACCCCGTACCAGCTGATGCAGGCGATCCTGAGCGCACCGGTGGACCTGCTGTGGAACGGCGGCATCGGGACGTACGTCAAGGCGAGCAGCGAGTCGCACGCCGAGGCCGGCG
>Ga0136620_10001202_pt1 | contig 12210 bp, 10 predicted proteins | sample AntDrymUQ4162106_2_FD_104806 | JGI IMG/M metagenome (GOLD analysis project Ga0136620, IMG submission 104806) | Polar desert sand microbial communities from Dry Valleys, Antarctica - metaG UQ416 (21.06) | ecosystem: Environmental > Terrestrial > Soil > Desert | place: Antarctica: Dry Valley... | reverse complement strand
TTTGGGCACCCAGCCCGAGACGTCCTCGACCTCCGGCGCTGGGTCGGCCACCGCCGCGAGCCCACGCCCCGGGGGTGCGAATGTCCGCTCGGGTTCCGGTGCCTCGCCGGGTGGGCCCGTCACCGGCGGCGGCGGCGCGGCGGCCGCGGGAGCAGGCGCAGGGGCGGCTGCAGGAGGCGCCGGAGTGGTCGCCGCCGGGATGCGCGGTGCCGGGTCGGTGACCCGCAGTGCAGTCGAGCAGGCGGTCGGCGACGAGTCCGTCGGTGACGGAGGGCCCGATGGCGCAGACCGCTGATTTGGAGCGGCCCCGCACGTACGGCAACTGGCGACGGCCCGGTTCGCCGGGGCTGGCGGCGCTGGGGCTGCTTGGCACGGTGCTGCTGTTCTGCGGACTGATCGCGTCGGTGCTGACGCTGATGTTCGCCGGCCTGTGGGCGGCCATCACAGTGGCCGCGGTGTCGGTGGTGGCGGTCGGCACGCTGGCCTTCCGCGACCGGCACCAGGTGACGGTGCTGCAGCGGCTAACCGCCCGGTGGGCGTGGCGGCGCACGCGCAAGGCCAGGGCGCAGCTCTACCGGTCCGGGCCTCTGGGACGGGCCCGGTGGGGCACGTACCAACTCCCCGGTGTCGCGGCGACACTGGAGCTCTCGGAGAGCCGGGACGCGTACGACCGGCCGTTCGCGATGCTGTCGACCCTGGCGACCAACACTCACGCGGTGCTGATCGGGTGCGAGCCGGAGGGCGACAGCCTGGTCGACCACACCCAGATCGACCAGTGGGCAGCCGGGTTCGCAGAGTTTCTCGGCATGTGCGCGCACGAGCCCGGTCTCGTCGGGGCCGCGCTGTCGGTGGAGACCGCGCCGGACACCGGGACCAGGCTGCAACGGGAGGTGTCCGGGTCGCTCGACTCCGATGCGCCGAAGCTGGCCCAGGACGTGATGCGCGAGATCGTTGCCGCCTACCCGGTCGGGTCGTCCCAGGTGCGTGGCACTTGCGCACTCACGTACGCCGGTCTCACTCCGTCCGGCAAGGTGCGCAAGACCGATCAGGTCGCCAACGACCTCGCCGCCCGGCTCCCGGCCCTGGTCGACGCCCTCGCCGCAGCCGGTGCCGGCGCGACGCGGCCACTGTCCGCCAAAGGCGTCTGCGAACTGGTCCGGGTCGCCTACGACCCCGCCGCCCAGCAGGTCCTCGACGATACGTACGCCGCCGGGGACCGGCCGGAGCTGCGGTGGCAGGACGTTGGCCCGGCCGGGCACGAGGCACTGTGGGACCGCTACCACCATGACGGGGCTTGGTCAGTTACCTGGACGATGACGGCCCCGCCACGCGGGATCGTGCACGCCACCGTACTGACCGAGCTGCTGGCGCCCGACCCGGCGATCGACCGCAAGCGGGTGACGCTGCTGTATCGGCCTTACGACTCCGCAGCAGCCGCCCGGCTGGTGGAGGCCGACAAGCGCAACGCCGACTTCAAGGTGTCATCGTCCAGCGCCCGGGGGCGACCGACGTCCCGGTCCCTGGCCGAGCAGCGCGCCGCCGACGCGACCGCCGAGGAGGAAGCCCGCGGGGCGGGGTTGACCAACTTCGGCCTGGTCGTGACCGCCACCGTCGGCGACATCGAGCGGCTGCCGGACGCGCTGGCCGCCGTCGACCACCTGGCCGGCACCGCCCGGTTGCAGATACGGCCGGTGTACGGGTCGCAGGACTCGGCGTTCGCCGCGGGCCTCCCGCTCGGCCTTGTCCTCCCCCGGCATCTACGGGTGCCCACCACCATCCGCGACAGCGTCTGAGGAGGCTCTTCCCGGTGATACGACTCCGCACCAGCCGTACTCGGAACGCGACTGCGGTCCTTCCTGCGCGACCCGGTCGGGTGCCGTCCCGCGGCTGGCCAGGACCAGGCGGCGGCCGTGCCGGCTACCTGCAACCGGCGGCGGAGTTCCGCGCCACGACGTACCAGGTCTGTGGACTGTGGCCGTTCGCCGCTGGCACCGGCTCGCCGATGGTCGGTGTGCCGGTGGGCCGGTCCACGATCACCGGCGCCGTGGTCTGCTGCGACCCGATCAGCTGGTTCGAGCGAGCCCAGCTGATCGCCAATCCGTCCATGTTCGTCGTCAGCCTGCCGGGCATGGGCAAGTCCACGATCGTACGGCGGATCGCCATGGGCCTGTCCGCGTACGGGACGCTGCCGATGGTGCTCGGCGACCTCAAGCCCGACTACGTCGACCTGATTCGGGCGCTCGGTGGGCAGGTCGCGCAACTCGGACGCGGTCGTGGTCATCTGAACCCGCTCGACCGTTCGTACGCGCTGCGAGCCGCTGAGCAGCTGGTGGGCAAGGCCCGCGCCGAGGTGCTGGCCGACTCGCATGGTCGACGGCTGACGATGATCTGCACCCTGATTGCACTCACCCGCCACCAGCAGCCCTCCGACCGGGAGGAGATGATCCTCGACCGGGCGCTGGAGATCCTTGACGACCACCACGCCGCAGCGAGCACCGGGCACCAGCCGCTTCCCGCCGACCTGCTGCAGGTGCTCCGCGATGCTCCCGACGCCGTACGGCAGGTCGCGCTCGACCGCGGCAGCATCGACCGGTATCTCGACACCACCGAGGGCCTGGCGTCCTCACTCATGTCGATCTCCTCGGGCAAAGGGCGGCTCGGAACGGTGTTCTCTGCGCCGACCTCCGCTCAGCTCGCCATGGACCGACCGGCGGTGTTCGACCTGTCCTCGCTCGACGACGGCGACGTCGACCTGCAGGCCGCAATCCTGATGGCCTGCTGGGGATACGGGTTCGGCAACATCGCCACGGCACAGGTGCTCGCCGCCGCCACGAATGCTCCGCCGCGGCACTACTTCATCGTCCTGGATGAGCTCTGGCGGGCGCTGCGATCCACGTCCGGCATGGTCGACCGGATCGACGCGCTGACTCGGCTAAACCGTCAGCGCGGAGTGGGGCAGGCGATGGTCTCCCACACGCTGGCCGATCTACGAGCGCTTGCCTCCGAGTCCGACCGGGCCAAGGCGTTCGGGTTCATGGAACGCGCCGGGATCAAGGTCATGGGAGCTCTGCCCTCCCAGGAAATGCCCCAGCTTCGTGAGGTGGTCGCGATGAGCCGCGCCGAGCAGACCATGATCACCAGCTGGTCGTCTCCGCCGTCGTTCAACGCGGTGGCCGGCGTTGAGGGTGAACCGCCTGGTCGCGGCCAGTTCCTGATCAAGGTCGGTGGCCGCGCCGGCATCCCGGTCCGGGTGCAGCTGACCGAGGCCGAGCTCGCTCTCAACGACACCAACAAGCTCTGGCGAACGAGTCGACATCGCCACGACCTGCGCCCAGTCGACGTCGACGCACTGGACCTCAACGGTGAGGTCGTCGCTAGACGGTGCGCCGTCGAGGGAGTGGACACCGACATGGCGCCAGCGCCGGACGTCGCCTGACATGCCTGGTTCGACGGCACGACCGTCAGGCGGTGTGGTCCGCCCAACGGGCGCGCACGCGTGGGGCCAGTGGGGTGGGTGGGCGATCGTCGCGGCCGCTGTCGCTGCCGTTGCGGTGAGCACCGCTTTGGCGATGGCCGGTGCAGGCGCGACGCTCCTGTCCGGCGATCCGTCCTGGCGATGGGACCTGCACATGCCCCTCGACGTCGTCCAGGACGGGCCGGCCGCCGCGTGGCCCGGTGTCAGCCCGACTGCGTTCTACGTCTTGCTGGTCGCACTGGGTGTCGTCCTGCTCGGCACGGCGGCGCTAGGCGCGGTGTCGCTGGCCCGGCGTACGGGTGGGAGCCGTGGACCGGCGAGGTCACTCGCCAGCGCCAGGGACGTTCGATCGCTGACCCGCCCGGCTGCAGACGCCCGAGCCGCGCAGCTCCGCACCAGCCTCACCGCCTCGTCGGGATCCAGTCGTGGCCACCTTGATGCGGCCGACGTGGGCCTACCGCTGGGCCGGCTCGAGCCGCGCGGCCCGGATCTGTACGCCTCGTGGGAGGACGTCGGAGTGGCCGTCATGGCACCGAGAGTCGGGAAGACCGCCGCGCTGGCGGTTCCCATGGTGCTGGCAGCGCCTGGAGCAGCCCTGGTCACGAGCAACAAGGCCGACGTTGGGGTAGACACCATCGGGCTCCGCCGCGGGGCGGGGACGTGCTGGGTGTTCGATCCGCAGCGCATTGCCCATACCCGGCAGGACATGTGGTGGAACCCGCTACGTCGCGTGACCAGTGTGGACGAGGCACGCCGGCTCGCCGCCCACTTCCTGCAGGAGGTGGCCGCCGGGCACCGCGACAGCGACTTCTGGAGCAACGCCGGCCTCGGTCTGCTGTCCTCCCTTATCCTCGCGGCTGCCGTCTCCGGGCAGACCATGGCCGAGGTGTGGGAGTGGCTGAACGACTCGGCAGACCCCACGCCCGCGCGCCTGCTCACCGAGCACGGCCAGAAGGCCGCTGCGGTTGGGCTTCGAGGCCGCCAAGGCGGCGCACCGGAAACCCGCGAGGGCATCTACGAGACCGCTCGGACTGCAGCACAGTGCCTAGAAGCCGACACGATCATGGCCTGGATCACGCCAAGTATCGGACTGGTCGAGTTCCGCCCCGAGACGTTCCCGGCCGGCACAGACACGCTGTACCTGCTGTCGAAGGAGGGTGCAGGCGCGGCCCAGCCGCTGGTGGCCGCGCTGGCCGACCAGACCATGTGCGCCGCGCAGCGGCTTGCAGAGTCCGAGCCGACCGGGCGTCTGGACCCGCCCATGGTGGCGCTGCTCGACGAGGCCGCCAACGTGTGCAAGATCCGCGACCTGCCGAAGCTGTACAGCCACCTCGGCTCACGCGGCGTCACCACCTGGACGATCCTGCAGTCCTACCGACAAGGCCAGGGGGTCTGGGGACAGCTCGGCATGGACACCCTGTGGGGTGCAGCGAACGTGAAAGTGATTGGCTCCGGCATCGACGACCCCAAGCTCGCCGAGGACCTGTCCCGCCTGGTCGGCGAGCACGAGGTCACCACGCTCTCGCACAGCCGCGGACGGGGGAGTGGGTCGACTTCGAGGTCGACCCGTCGCCAGCGCATCCTCGGCCCGGAGGACATCCGGGCGCTGCCCCGCTGGCGGGCCTTGCTCCTGGCCACCGGGTGCCCGGTGGCCATGATTCGAACTCAGCCTTGGTTCGGCAGTCCGCACGCTGCTCGGATCGCTGCCGCATCCGATCGCGAGCGGACTGAACTGTCCCGACGTGCTCACACGGTCGCGTGACTCCCCATCGCCCGAACGACCTCGATGCGCTGCGAGTGCAGCTGGCCGAACTGTTCGCGCGTATCGATGGGATCGCGAAGCGCGTCGATGAGCACGACGACGCTCTACACGCCAACTCGGTTCCTGCGGCGACATCGGACCAGCCTGGTTCTGGCACAGAAGGGTGGACATGCTCCACGCTCGCCGAGTGGGTCGAGGAGGTCTTCGCGTGGCACTTCACCCGTGACCACGAGACCCAGACTTGGTACTGGTGCCCGCGGTGGTGGGATCACGTCGAGGCCGTCTCCCGACTCACCGCGCTCTGGCACGCCTGGGAAGCCATGCACCACACGACCGGCGGCGGGGCCGGGCTTGCCCACTGGTACCACGAGCTCGACCACCAGCTCCCGATTCTGATGGGACCGCACGGCCCGTTCCGACTCTGCAAGGCTGGCGCCCGTCACAGCACCGAAGCCGGCGGGTTGCCGATCGAGCATGCTCCGCGGTGAGACTCGGTGTATTCATGCACCTTGCAGCCCCTCTGTCGGGCAGCCCCTCTGCCGGCGCCTCGGTGGATGCCACCTTCTGCGAAGGCCTTTGCGTCCCGCTCACGAGTCGACGTCGCGGGTGCAGCCCAGCAGCCGAGGTTCGAGGGGAGGCGTCCTATCGGATATCGACCTGATGGTGAGGGGCAATCGACTTCAGATCCCACTGCCGTCTCACTGGAACTATCGTCGGCGCGGCGTCCAGCGCGTACGCCCGATCGTGATACACGATGTGGCTCATGGGCAGACGACCGCGGACACTCGTCGGCCGCGGCTTTCGCTGTCGGACGCCGCTGGTTCACTGATTGCCGAGGGCCTGCAGCATTGTGAGGGGATGACGTGTCCGCGGTAGGAGGTGTCCGATCCGGGCGAAGGCCTCGGCCGCCCTCGGCGGACGTAGTCAGCCTCTTCGCTGGCGCCGGAGGGCTGGACGCCGGACTGGAGCAGGCCGGCTGGTCGACGGCGGTCGCCGCTGACTTCGACCGTGACGCGGTTGCCACCCTGCGAGCGGTCAAGGCCGCGCGGTTGCCGGTGCACGGGCGAGCACAGCGCACACACCTCCAAGGAACCCGCATCACGGCTGCTGACGTCCGCACCCTGACGGCGGCCGATCTACGGCCGCCTCGGGCCCTCTCGGACTGGCGGCCGAGCCTTCTCGCTGGCGGGCCGCCGTGCCAGCCCTGGTCCTCGGCGGGCCACCAGAAAGGTTTGCGCGACCCACGGGGCCAGCTGCTCGCGCACATGCTCCGGCTGGTCGACGAACTGCGGCCGCGCTTCGTTCTCTTCGAGAACGTCCGCGGCCTGCTCACCGCCCTAGGCCCCACGGGTCGTCCTGGAGAGAACCTCGAGGCCATCCAGGCGGACCTCGCCGACCTCGGCTACGCGAGCCGGGTGGCGACCTTGAATGCCGCCGACTTCGGCGCAGCGCAGCGCCGGGTGCGACTGTTGCTGCTGGCCACTGCTGACCACGAGCTGCCAGACTTCCCGGTCCCCACGCACGGTCGGGAGCCGGTCGTCGGCGAGCGCAAGCCGTGGGTGACCCTGGGCGAGGCCCTCGCCGCACACCCCGCTCCCGAGCCGGCTGAAGTGGTGCGCCCGTCAGGGCTGAGGGCGGCCGAGCTGGAGCTTCTCGAGCCGGGCCAGGGGCTGCGGACCGGGGGGAGGGTGGAGTCCAACCGGCCCGGCGGACACTGGGGCTACCGGCAGGACAGCTTCCGAGCCGACCCATCGCTGCCGTCGCGCACCATCCGCGCGGCGAGCACTCCGGACTGGATCCGCGACGAGGACGGGCTGCTGCGGCGCCTGACGGTGGCGGAGTGCGCTGCGCTGCAGGGCTTCCCCACCGGCTGGGCCTTCCAGGGGGGACGGACCTCTCGCTACCGCCAGGTGGGCAACGCAGTGCAGGTAGACCTCGCACGGGCGCTGGGCGAGGTGCTACTGGCCGCGCTGCGCTGCGGGCCTGCCGACGAGCCGCCGACCAGCCCGCCGTGGTCGGTGGAGCTGCTCAAGCGGACGCGGTACACGGCGATGGAGCACCGGGTCAATGGCCATCACCGGGTGCGAGTGCGGGCGACCCGGCCGATGGCGACAACGACGGAGGCGTGACACCCGGCGCCGCTGTCGACGGCACACTCGGGGTGTGCCCGGCCGGTTCGTCGACCCGCCCCGCTGGAGCGACGTCGACCTCACGGCCGCACGGGCTGAGGCCGAGCGGCTCTTCACCCAACGGCGTCGCGACGAAGGTCCCAACGCCTTCGCGAGGGCCTGCGCGCAGGTTCTCCCCCAGGTGGAGGCGGCGCTGGCCGCCTCTCGGGACCTGCTGGCGCTGACCGGCACCGTCTTCCGCGACGACCCGGACTCCTGGCAGGTGTTCCGCTACGTGTGCGGTCCGCCGATCAGCCAGGAGGACCTGTGGACCCTGGTGGGAGGACCGAAGTTCCGGTCGGTGCCTGAGGCGTACGCCGACGACACCGCCGAGGCGCTGAGGCTAGTCATCGACGGGGTGCGGTTCCCGTGGGTCGCAGAACAGCGGCCGCCCACCGACCAGGAGCGAGAGCGGGCCGTACTGGCCACCACCGTGCTGCGTGCGGCGCAGCTGCTGGGCACCACGCGCCGCGCCGAGGCCTCGCTGCGGCAGGAGGACGCCACCGCCGCCGCCCTGGCCGAGGCCGGGTTCGAGCTCGACCCGGTCCGCCAGGAGCTGACGGTGCTCGACCAGCTGCACCGCGGCACGTACAGCCGCGAGCGCAAGATCGCCGGGGCCAAGTGCGACGTCCCGGTCCGGCTGCGTGACGGCCGACTCCTCGCAGTCGAATGCAAGGTCTCCAACGGCCCCAAGAACGGCTGGAAGCGCGTGAACCGCGAGGTCGCCGGCAAGGCCGAGGGCTGGCGGCAGCAGTTCGGCAACCAGGTTGTCACCGGGGTGGTCCTGGCAGGCGTGTTCGACCTGTCGTGCCTAACCAGCGCCCAACGGGCGGGCGTCTGGGTCTTCTGGGAGCACGACCTCGGTCCGCTGGCCGACTTCGTCAGCAGCGCGCAGTGAACGCGACACCCGCCCTGACGGGTAGCCGTGGCTGGATCAGCACTGACCGCAGCGCTCACCTGCGCGGACGCCGGTCACGCGACACCGAGCCAGAACTGCTGCTCCGCCGCGCCCTGCACGCCGCAGGCGTCCGGTTCCGGCTCCAGCGGCGGCTCACCCCAGGATGTCGGCCGGACGTCGTCCTACCCCGGCACCGTGTCGCGGTGTTCGTCGATGGCGACTTCTGGCACGGCTGCCCAACCCACGGCCCGCAGGACTTCTCGGGGCCGAATGCAGCGCTGTGGCGCGACAAGCTTGAGCGCAACCGCCAGCGAGACCGGCAGGCCACCATCCGCGCACAGGGGCTCGGGTGGACCGTGATCCGCCTCTGGGAGTGCCACGTCCGTGCGGACCCGGCGGCCTGCGCGGCCGCGGTCATGGCCGGGTCCCAGCTGGTGTCGCGGGCTCGCTGACGTCGATTGATTGGTGCTGCGGGGGCATGGAGGCCACAGACCCACTCGTAGGTCGTGCCGTCCGGGCTCCCAACGTTCCGGCAAGGTCTGAGAACTCGTTCGTCGCTTCGCTCACGCTTGCATTCTCGCCCTCGCGCACGGCGCGGGAGAGCGGATCGCGGCAGTACCGTGCGAGTCATCGAGCACACGAAACAGCAGCTTTGCGCGAGCCTCGCCGAGTGATCTCCGCGACCCTGGTTGCTAGCTGGATGGGTCGGTTCGACCAGTGGCGGTCGTGGGGAGTCGGTACATGCCGCGAGCGACTCGCACGATCAGTCCTCGAGTCCCCATGGTGGCGATGGTGACACGAAGTGTCGCGTCAGGGCGCGCGTTTCCGGAAGCACGTAGGTCGGCAAGGATTTCGCCCACGCCCCAGATACCGTGCGGATCGCGCTTCTCCAGGCGTGTCATCGCGGCGAGGACTTCTGAAATGGTGGTCGTTCTCCCAGCAGCCTTGGATCGGTCGGCGTTTCGTACTCTCTTCGGGCCGAGTGGGTTTCCTTCGTTGACGGCGATGAAGGCAAAGAACTCTTCACCGGTTCGGACTCCCTTGCTGAGGTTGCATCGCGCGCACGAGGGCTGGATGTTTGAAACGTGGTGCAACCCGCCGCGCGAGAGGGGTATGTCATGCTCCTTATGGAAGCGTTCCCCATGCGGTAGGTGCCGCTTGCAGTAGTAGCAATGGTACTTGTGCTCACGAAGCATGCGACCCCACCAGCCAGGCGTGTACCCGCCGATGTGCATCCGTCTCAGCACAGCGATGGATGCGGCGGTGGCATGTCGCTTCCGCAATGACTCTTCGGCCCAGGCGCGACGCTGGCGACGGACCTGGTCGTCGCGATGGCCGCGCCAGAACGTCAGGGCTGCCCATCCAAGGAGGGCCAGAGCAGCCAGCCAGCCCAGGATTTCCACACGACGACCGTAATCGCGCGGCCTCTATTCTGCCTAGGAACCCCAAGCCGCGCCGGGACATTGATGGACAGCGCTCGCACCGACGCGGAACGGCACCCGGTCGAGGCAGAACCTCGTGGTCGCCGGTCGCGGCAATAGCGGAAGCCCGCCCGGTCGACGGCTATGAGAGTGAGTCAACTGGCCGGAAGCTAATTGGTGCTCATGGCGCTCGGCTCGAGTTCGCAGCCGTTCCGCTGGCTAGTTACGGTGCCGCCCATGGAGTCGATCTACGTCTCGCCCTCGTCCCCTCGGCTGACAGTGGAGACCGAGGCCGACCTCGACTGCGCCATCGCCGAGGGCCTGCTCGAGGAGACGCACTACCTCGACCTCAAACGCGAGCTGGAGCCGGGCAAGGCGAAGAACAAGGAGCACGCGCGTGACCTGGCCTCCTTTGCCATCGACGGTGGCAATCTGCTCGTCGGCCTCGACGAGGATAAGCAGCGGCGCACCGTGGCGCTGGCGCCGCAGCCCCTCGACGGGCTCCGCGAGCGGGTCGAGTCCATCGCCCGCGCCATCCCCGACCCGCCGCTGCCCGTCATAGTGCGGGCCATCGCCAGCACTAGCGACCCCACCGTCGGGTACCTCGTGGTCCACGTGCCGCCCAGCCCCGCGGCGCCTCACATGGTCGACAACCGCTACTTCGGCCGCGGGGACACACAGAAGCAGTATCTGTCCGATGCCGAGGTCCTCCGTTTGCACGAGAGGCGGCGCGTCGGCGAGGCCGACGCGCTCGCGCTGCTCGACCGAGAGGTCGCGCGCGACCCGGTCCCCGCCGACGTCCGCCAGCAGGCCCACCTGTTCCTCGTCGCCGAGCCGCTCACTCCACGCTCCGAAATGTTCCTTCCGAATCTCGATGCCCAGGTACTCACAGCGTTCCTCCGCCGCGGCGCCTACGCCGGGACTGCCAAGGCGCTCGGCCAGCAGGAGCGGTTCAGCCCAGACCTCGGCCACGCCTCGAGGTACTCACGGCGCTCCGACGGCGCCGCGCTCAGCAGCCACAACATGAGCTCCGAACGCTCGATGCTTGACTTGTCCGGGCAAGGCTCCTGGGACGAGGACTTGGTCGACGTCGAGTTTGGTGAGGACGGAGACGTCCGCATCGTCATGACACGGCTGAGTGATCGACTCCGAGGGGACGGCCCCAACGCCGGACTGTCAGTGATCTTCGACGAGGCCGCCGTCGTCTACGTCCGCCGCCTACTCGCGCTTGTGGTCGAGATCGCAGACGCTACGGGCTACCTCGGGGGGTGGCAGCTCGCAGCGGGCGGGACGGGGCTCAAAGGGCTGTCCTCGTACGAGCACGTGAATCGCTTCGGCGGCAGGTACCAGGCCCAGTTCTTCGAGGACAACGTCTACCGGCGCGCCACCATCGCGTCCTACGCCGAGCTCACCCAGGTGCCCGGCGCCATCACCAACCGGCTGCTCGGGCGCTTCCTTCGGAAGCTTGGAACCGAGGCACTGTTCGTGTCTCTGCTGAAGGATCCCGAGCTCGCGAGTCCGGACGAAACCGAGTAGACAGGATCAGCCGACCGGGACGCCCGCACACCGGCTAGATCCGGAAGGATCCGACCGAAGTGCGCGGAGGCGCGCGGATCAGCTGTCGTGGTGGTTGCGGAGGAGATCGGCGGCGCGACCGAGCACGGTGGCGCGGGTCAGCGGCCGGCGCTCGGCGGTGAGCTGTTCGCGGGCGGTGCGTTGCAGCTTGACTCGGAGCCCGCCGGCGGCGTCGAGCTCGGCCTCGAGCGCGGCCAGGCCGGGCTGCGGGTGGCCGGGTCGGCCGCCATCCGCAGCAGGGCACCGCCTGCCCGAGAGGCGGGCCAGCCGCGGCCGCGGACGGCGAGGTCGAGCGCGGCCAGCAGGTGCGCGGCCGACCAGCGGCTCAGCGGCTGGCCGGCGGCTGCCCGGGTTGCGCGGACCTGGGCGACGTGGTCGTCCCACGCCTGCCGGCTGGTGATGCCGCAGGTGGTGAGCATGTCCTGGTGGCGGCGGCGCCAGTGCGGGACCGCGTCGTTGGCGGGTCCGACCGGTTCGGTCGACGCGCGCCGGCACGCGCCGACGGCTGCGGGGGGAGGAGGGGCGGGTTCCGACGCGACGATCCTCAGTCGGGTCCCAGCCGCCGCTTGGCGACGGTGACTAGGCGCGCGCGCACCCGGTGCAGCAGGTCGTCGGCGACGCGGCCGAGCCGCACGTCCCATTTGCGCCCGGCGTCTCGACGCGCGGCCCTCCGCTGTTCTGCTGCATGGTGCGTGCCGGCGAGGGTCAGGGCCGTGTCGCCGTCGGCAATCCTTGCCTCGACCGGGCAGGTCGGGCGGGTCTGGGCAGGCACGTGCTCGAGGGTGTGTGTGCTGAGGACGTAGCGCAGGGGGCCGGGCTCGCCCAGCCCGCCAGGGGCGACCGTGAGGCTGACGTACTGCGCGAGCAGGCCCGCGGCTGCGCTGACGGACAGCGCGGCGACGTTCTCGCCC
>Ga0136620_10001201_pt1 | contig 12211 bp, 11 predicted proteins | sample AntDrymUQ4162106_2_FD_104806 | JGI IMG/M metagenome (GOLD analysis project Ga0136620, IMG submission 104806) | Polar desert sand microbial communities from Dry Valleys, Antarctica - metaG UQ416 (21.06) | ecosystem: Environmental > Terrestrial > Soil > Desert | place: Antarctica: Dry Valley... | reverse complement strand
GTGCTTGGTTGCGGGCTGGTGGCATCGTCCCCACCGGTCGAGCACCCGGCGAGCACGAGCCCGACGACTGCCAGCGAGCTCATCACGATCCTGGTCCGGTGCACCTGGTCCTCTTCCCCGACGTCGAGCCGCCCGAGGCGGGCGCTCGCCCTGGTCGACGGTAGCCGACGATGCGGGTACGGGGTCAAAGCGGATGCGCTCGGCGGTCGTGCGCTGGTAGGCACGTCCGCATGAGTCTTGAGCCGACGATCCGTCCGATCGACCGCGACGAGTACGACACCTTCAACCACGTCATGCAGCACGCGTTCGGTCACGGGCCGGACGAGAAGATGGCCGCGCACGACCTCGAGCTGCTCGAGCTCGAGCGCACGCTCGCCGCCTTCGACGGCAGCGAGCTCGTCGCGACGGCCGGCATCTACAGCTTCGAGATGACCGTGCCGGGACGCACCGTCCCGACGGCGGGCGTCACCTGGGTCTCGGTCCTCCCGACGCACCGGCGACAGGGCCTGCTCACCCAGCTCATGAGACGCCAGCTCGACGACGTCCACGAGGCCGGGCGCGAACCGGTCGCCGCGCTCTGGGCGTCCGAGCCGTCGATCTACGGCCGGTTCGGCTACGGCATCGCCTCGTACGCGTACGGGCTGACGGTGCCCCGCCGGGCCAACCGGCTGTGGCCGGTCCCGGGCTCGGAGGACCTGCGGCTGCGAGTGGTCGAGGCAGAAGACCACGTCGACGCGGCCGTACGGGTCTACGACCACGATCGTGCGCGGCGGCCGGGGATGCTCGCGCTGCAAGGCCCGTGGCGGACGCGCGGTCTGTTCTTCCCCGAGTCGATGCGGCACGGTGCGTCCCCGTTGCGCACGGTGCACGCCGAGACCGCGGACGGCGAGGTGCGGGCGTACGCGCGGTACGCGACCCGGCCGGGCAAGGACTTCAACGAGGCCACGACCGTCGTCCGCGAGCTGCACGCGATGGACGGACCGGCCATGGCCGCGATGCTGAACCTCATGCTCGACCAGGACCTCACCGTCGAGAGCACGCTCTGGCTGCGTCCGGCGGACGACCCCGTGCTGCAGCAGCTGGTCGACCCGAGGGCGGCCGAGGCGAGGCGCGGCGACGGGCTGCAGGTCCGGCTCGTGGACCTGCCCGCCGCGCTCGCCGCGAGGACCTACGCCGTGCCGGTGGACGTGGTCGTCGAGGTCGAGGACGCATTCTGCCCATGGAACACCGGGCGCTGGCGGGTCAGCGGCGACCCGACCGGTGCGACCTGCGCGCCCACCAAGGACCAAGCCGACCTCGCGCTCGGCGTCCGGGAGCTGGGCGCTACCTACCTCGGCGGCCCGACCCTGGTCGGGCTCGCCGACGCCGGCCTCGTCCGCGAGCACACGGCGGGCGCGGTGGGCGAGCTCTCGCTCGCCCTCCACCACCAACCCGCCCCCTGGAGCCCGTTCATCTTCTGACCGGCGCGGTCGGAGCTCCGTACGGGTCAGGTGAAGATCGGCTCGCGGGTGCGGGAGCGCTTGAGCTCGAAGAACCCCTCCGTGCCGGCGACGAGTCGTACGCCGTCCCAGAGCAGGCCGGCGTCCTCGCCACGCGGGATCGGAGACACGACCGGCCCGAAGAATGCCACGCCCTCGACGGAGATCACCGGCGTGCCCACCTCCTCGCCGACCTGGTCCATGCCAGCGTGGTGCGACCGCACGAGCTCGTCGTCGTAGGCGGTGGAGTTCGCGGCGTCCGCGAGGTCCGTCGGCAGGCCTACCTCGGTGAGGACCTCCTCGTAGAAGGCCCGGTCGAACGTCTCGCGCTCCTGGAGATGGATGCGCTCGCCGAACGCGGTGTAGAGCGGGAGCACGATCTTGCTGCCGTGGGCCTGCTCGGCGGCGATGACCACCCGGACCGGTCCCCAGAGCTTGTCGACGAGCTCCCGGTAGTCCTCGGGAAGATCACGATCCTTGTTCAGCACAGACAGACTCATCACATGCCAGCTGACGTCGATCTCGCGCACCTTTGCGACCTCGAGCATCCAGCGCGACGCGATCCAGGCCCAGGGGCAGCCCGGGTCGAACCAGAAGTCGGCCTGCGTGCGCGGCTCGTTGGTGGCGCGGGCATCGCCAGCGCTCTCGGAGTCGGCTGCGGGCACGGTCGTGGTCGGCGCGCTGGTCATGGGCGGTCCTCTCGTCGGGCGTCTCAAGCGGGGTTCGTACGCGACAACCACGCACACCGCACGCGGCATTCCACCCACCGCGTGAACAACAGACGAGGTCATGTCCGCGGCGTGGGAAGATGCCGCGCATGCCTGGGATGAACCTCACCCGCGACGAGGCCGGCGAGCGCGCGGCCGTCCTCACCGTCGAGTCGTACGAGATCGAGCTCGACCTCACCGCCACCGGAGACACGTATCCGTCCACGACGGTCGTGGTCTTCGACTGCAGCGAGCCGGGTCTGTCGAGCTGGATCGACCTGATCGCGCCGACGGTCCGTGCGGTGACGCTCAACGGCGTCGAGCTCGATCCCGCCGACGTCTTTGACGGCCACCGCATCGCGCTGGAGAGCGTGGCCGAGCGCAACGAGCTCCGCGTCGTGGCCGACTGCGCGTACATGCGCAGCGGCCAGGGCCTGCACCGCTTCGTCGACCCGGTGGACGACGAGACCTACCTCTACACGCAGTTCGAGACCGCCGACGCGCGCCGGGTCTTCCCCTGCTTCGAGCAGCCCGACCTGAAGGCGTCGTTCGCCCTCACCGTGACAGCACCGGCCGGCTGGGAGGTCGTCTCGAACTCCCCCACCCCGGAGCCAGAGGCAGTCCGCGACGGCGTCGCCAGGTGGGCGTTCACCCCCACCAAGCCGATCTCGACCTACATCGTCGCGCTCGTCGCCGGCGCGTACGAGGTGGTCCGCGACGCGTACGCGGGGCGCGGCGGGCAGGTTCCGATGGGCGTGTTCTGCCGCCGGTCGCTGGTCGAGCACCTCGATGCCGCGGAGATCACCGCGGTCACCAAGCAGGGCTTCGGCTTCTTCGAGACGCTGTTCGACTACCCGTACCCGTTCGAGAAGTACGACCAGCTCTTCGTGCCGGAGTACAACGCCGGCGCGATGGAGAACGCGGGTGCAGTCACGCTCCGCGACGAGTACGTCTTCCGCAGCCGGCAGACCGACGCGGCGTACGAGCGGCGAGCCGAGACGATCTTGCACGAGCTCGCCCACATGTGGTTCGGGGACCTCGTCACCATGCGCTGGTGGGACGACCTCTGGTTGAACGAGTCGTTCGCCACGTACGCGAGCGTGCTGTGCCAGGCCGAGGTGACGCGCTGGTCCAACGCGTGGACGACGTTCGCGAACGTCGAGAAGAGCTGGGCCTACCGCCAGGACCAGATGCCCTCGACGCACCCCATCTCCGCCGACATCCGCGACCTGGAGGACGTCGAGGTCAACTTCGACGGGATCACCTACGCCAAGGGCGCGAGCGTGCTCAAGCAGCTCGTTGCGTGGGTCGGGCAGGACCACTTCTTCGAAGGTCTGCGTCGCTACTTCAAGCGGCACGAGTGGAGCAACACGACGCTCACGGACCTGCTGTCGTGCCTCGCCGAGACCTCCGGGCGCGATCTCGGCGACTGGTCCAAGGCCTGGCTCGAGACGGCCGGCGTGAACACGCTGCGGCCGTCGTTCGAGGTCGGCCCGGACGGGCGGTTCACGTCGTTCTCAATCGAGCAGGAGGCGGTGGAGGCCCATCCGACGCTGCGGCCGCACCGGCTCGCGGTCGGGCTCTACGACCGCACCACCGACGGGTTGGTGCGTCGTGAGCGGATCGAGCTCGACATCGCCGGGCCGTCGACAGACGTCGCGGCGCTGGTCGGGACGGCGCAGCCCGACCTCGTGCTGGTCAACGACGACGACCTCGCCTACGCCAAGATCCGCCTGGACGATCGATCGTTGGCGACCCTCGTCGAGTCGATCAGCGAGTTCACCGACTCACTCCCCCGTGCGCTGTGCTGGACCGCCGCGTTCGACATGTGCCGCGACGGTGAGCTGGCGGCCCGCGACTTCGTCGAGCTCGTGCTCGGTGGTCTGCCGACCGAGACCGATCCGACGGTGCTGCAGCTGCTGCTGAGCATCTCGCTGGACGCCGTCGACACGTACACGTCCCCGGCCGGCCGGGCCGGCGCTCACCGCCGCTGGGTGGACGGCCTCCACGACCTCGTCCAGCAAGCCCCGCCGGCCAGCGACGTGCAGCTCGCGCTGGTCCGGGCGTACGCGAGCGCAGCCCGCGAGGGTGCGCACCGCGAGCGCCTCCGCGGCTGGCTCGACGGAGTCGATCTTCCGGACGGGCTGACGGTCGACACCGACCTGCGATGGATCTTCGTGCTCCGCCTCGCGGCACTCGGTGATCTCGACGACGCGGCGATCGACGCGGAGATGTCCCGCGACGACACGATCACCGGGCACGAGAACGCCGCGCACGCGAGGGCGGCGCGACCGGACGCCACCGCGAAGGCCGACGCGTGGGACCTCGCGCTGCACCGGCCGGACACCCCGAACGGCACGCTCTACCAGGTGGTGATCGGCTTCAACCAGATCGGCCAGGACGACGTGCTCGACCCGTACCTCGACCGGTACTTCGACGAGATCGAGGGCGTCTGGGCCCGCATGGACCACTCGTCCGCGCAGGACGTCTGCTACGCGCTCTATCCCCGCCGGCGGGCGACGCAGGGGGTCCTCGACACCACGGACGCCTGGCTCGGTGCGCACCAGTCCGCAGCGCCGGCTCTGCTGCGGATCGTCGGTGAGAACCGCGACACCGTTGCCCGCGCCCTGCGCTGCCAGGCCAAGGACGCCGAGCTCGACTGATCAGGTCAGCGCGCTCGGCTTGACCCGTCGGGTCCCCGCGCATTGATCGGCACTCGTGCCACCGGTCGGCCTCAGGGTCCGACGCTGCCCGGGCTGCCGGTGCGCGTCGAGGTGTGAGAAGCGCGGCATCCGCCGGCCGCTGGGTGCGGCGCTTCTCCCACCTCGGCGACGGATGATCATTTCCTCCGAGCGAAGCGGTCGGTGGCGGTGACGACGTGGTCGCCGAGCTGGGTCGTGTGGCCAGCGGTGTCGAGGACGACCAGCTCGCTGCCGGGCCAGGCCTGCGCCAGCTCCCACGCCGTGACCAAAGGGCCGCCGAGGTCGAGCCGGCCGTGGATGAGCACGCCGGGGATGCCCGCCAGCCTGTACGCATCCCGGAGCAGCTGGTCCTCGTCGAGCCACGCGGCGTGCCAGAAGTAGTGCGTCACCGTACGGGCGAAGCCCATGCGGAAGCGGGCGTCGGCGTACCGCGGATTCGGGACGCCGCCGGACTCCAGGGAGACGATCGCCTCCTCCCAGTCGCACCAGTCCCGCGCCGCCTGCTCCCGGACCTTCGCGTCCGGGTCGGCGAGCAGCCGCGCGTACGCGTCGACGAGGTCGCCGTCGCGGTCGGCCGGCGGCACGCCCTGCCGGAAGCGGGCCCACTCGGCCGGGAAGAACTTTCCGACGGCGTGGGCGAGCCACCTGACGTCGGCTGGGCGCGTCATGGTCACGGCCGCCAGGACGATCTCGGTCACCCGTTCGGGGTGCCGCTCGGCGTAGGCCAGCGCCAGCGTCGACCCCCACGAGCTGCCGAAGACGAGCCACCGGTCGACGCCCAAGTGCCCGCGCAGCAGCTCGAGGTCGCCGAGGAGGTGCTCGGTCGTGTTCACCGACAGGTCGGCGGCCGGGTCGCTCGCGTGCGGCGCGCTCCGGCCGGCGCCGCGTTGGTCGAGCAGCACGATCCGGTACGCCGCCGGGTCGAACAGCCGTCGTGAGTTCGGCGTACAGCCCGAACCGGGCCCGCCGTGCAGGACGACCGCCGGCTTGCCGTCGGGGTTGCCGCAGGTCTCCCAGTACACGAGCTGCCCGTCCCCGACGTCGAGCATCCCGTGCTCGTACGGCTCGATGGGCGGGTATCGGTTCATCGTCGGCGACGTGGGCGGCAGGGACTTACGGGTTGTCGGTGTGCAGCACTGGTGGGCGGCGGCCGCTCTCGCCCAGCATCTGCAGACCGTCCACGACGCCACCGGCGAGATCGCCGATGGAGAACTTGCTCGTCATCGCCAGGGTTGCCAGCGTCGCGCCGCGCTTGTCGACGCGTCGGCGCGCCTCGCTCCCGGTGACGATCTCCAGAGCCCTCGCGCCTGGGTCGACGAAGACCAGGACGGCGTGCTCTCTGTTCGCGAGCCCGGCGTGCAGGGAGCGCGCATGGGCGCGGACGTCGCCGCGGGCGTCGGCGAAGCACACGGTGAAGGTCAGGCCGGTCCCAGCGCCGGAGCGCTCCGCGGCCCGCTCGATCGCGGCCCGCTCGCGCTCGGTGAGTCGTTCACCAGCGGCCACTCGCGCCACCCTGATCGCTCGCGCCGGGTTCGGTCGCACGGCGCCGGGTCGCACCCGGCCCGTCTGGTGTGACGGTGTCGGCCGGTGTGCGCTGCACACCGGCCGGGTCGACCCAGATCGGTCCGGTCTCCAGCGCGGCGCCGGTCCGGTGCCGGGGACCCTTGCCGAGCGACGGGCCGACCACGAGCAGCACGATCAGCACGAAGATCGCGGCGGGTGCCCCGACGTACAGCAGGAGCGTCTGGACGAACGAAAGTCCGGCGCCGGTGTCGTCGCCGCCGGGGCCGCCCGTGGACGCGCTGGCGGCAGGGGCCAGGAGGAGCAGACCGATCGTGACCGAGCCTGCGGCGACGACCAGGCGCGCAGCCGAACGGGCTTCACCGCTGCCAACCGTTCGGACTGCGCCCCGGACCACCTGGTGAGACATCACGGACGTCAGCGTAGCCATCGCGCCGGCCGCCTCAGCCCCGGCACCGGGTCACCAGGGGCGAGTGAGACGGGTGGGCAGGTCCTCGACCCGTACGGGATCGCCGGCGTCGTCAGCCAGCGGGATCCGCCAGTTCGGGTACTCGTGGAACGTGCCCGGCTGGTTCTGCGTCCGGACGTCGCCGACCGCGTCGACGAGCTGGATGCCGACCAGGCGCGACGGTGTCCGGGCCAGGAACCGGTGCAGCGCCTCGATCGTCGCTGCCGGGCTGGCGTCCGGGCGGAGCAGCCCGAGCTCGCGCAGCAGCTCCATCCAGTCCTCGACGCCAGCGAGCGCGTCGGCCCGCTCCTCCTCCGCCGGGCGGGTGAGCAGACCCAGCCGGTCCCGGAGCTCGACGTGCGCGCCGGTCAGGAACGCCGCCGCCGGCGGGAGGTCGTGGGACGCGACCGTCGCCAGGGCCAGCTGGCGCCACTGCTCCGGGCGTTTCGGCGCACCATGCTCGTCGCGCTCGAACCACAGCAGCGACGTGCCGAGGATGCCGCGCTCGGCGAGGTACTCCCGGACCCACGGCTCCACGGTGCCGAGGTCCTCGCCCACGACCACGACGCCCGCCCGGTGCGCCTCGAGGGCCAGGATGCCCACCAGCGCCTCGTGGTCGTAGCGGACGTACGTACCGGACGCCGCGGTCCGCCCCGCCGGCACGAACCAGAGCCGGAAGAGCCCGATCACATGGTCGATCCGCAGGCCGCCGGCGTGGCGGAGGACGGTTCGGAGCATGTCGCGCCACGGTCGGTAGCCCGTTGCAGCCAGTCGGACCGGGTCCCAGGGCGGTTGCGACCAGTCCTGCCCGACCTGGTTGAACTCGTCCGGCGGGGCACCGACGCTCACGCCCGACGCCAGCACGTCCGCGAGCACCCACGCGTCCGAACCGTCCGGGTGCACCCCGACCGCGAGGTCGTGCATGATCCCGACCGGCATGCCGGCCTCCCGCGCGGCTTCCGCGGCGTCGGCGAGCTGGTCGTCGATGATCCACTGCAGCCAGCGGAAGAAGTCCACCTCGGCGAGCAGCTCCGCCTTGGCTGACCGCACGGCGTCGCTGCGCAGATCCTTGAGCGCCTCGGGCCAGCCGCCGGTGACACTCCCGTGCACCGTCGCCAGCGCGCACCAGGTCGCGAAGTCCTCGAGCCCCTGGCCCTCGCGCTCGACGAACGCGGCGTACGCGGCCTCCCGGCCGACGCTGCGGGGCACCGCGTGGACGAGCCGGAGCGCGGCTGCTTTCGCCGACCACGCGGAGTCCCGATCGATCAGCTCGTCGCTGGACTCCGCTCGTCGGCGCAGCGCTGTGATCTTGCGTCGGGCCGCGGCGTCGACGTACGCGAGCTCCGGTACGGCTTCGACGCGCAGGTAGAGCGGGCTGGGGAAACGCCGGCTGATCGGCAGGTACGGCGAGTCGCTCATCGGGGTCGTTGGTTCGCCCGCGTGCAGCGGGTTGACCAGGACGAAGCCGGCGTCGAGCCCACGTCCCGTGAAGCCGGCGAAGTCAGCGAGGTCGACGAGATCACCGACACCCCACGACCGGGCTGACCGCAACGAGTAGAGCTGCAGGAGGTAGCCCCACACCTGGCGCTCGACGAGTGCGGGTGGCAGCTCGACGCGCGCTGGCGTCACGACCAACGGGGTGCGCGTCTCCCCGTCCGTGGTCGTCGCGACGAGCTCGTGGTAGCCCAGCGGCAGATCCGGCGGGACGACGATCGTCGCTTCGCCGATGAGGACCCCGTCGACCTCGCGCGGGTCCACCCAGCGGTCCTCGGCAGTCAGGGTGCGCCGACCGCCGCCGTCCTCGAGCTCGACGGCGATCTCGACCGGCCCACCAGACCGGACGTGGACAGAGAACCGCGACGACTCACCCGCGCGGACGACCAGACAGACTGGCAGGACGCGTCGCCAGGCGGACTGCTCACAAGCGTGCAGCGCGACCGAGACCTCGTCATGCGTGGCGGCCGGAACGCCGAGGGAGGCGAGGACGGCGATCAGGGTGTCGCGGCTGATCACCGTGCGCCGACCGCGCCAGTCCCAGAACTCCGTGGCGACCTGGTGGTGGTTCGCCAGCTCCACGAGGCCCTCTGACGGCGGCTCCGGCGATGGCGCCACAACCTCGGGGCTTCGCACCGACCCACCCTACGAGTGAGGTTCGGACCGGGAAGACTAGGGCGGCCAGCGTCGACGTCATCGAAGGAGACCCACTCGTGGTGCGCATGATCACTGGTCTCGCCGCGACCAGCCCACCACCCAGTCCGTCGCCCGACCCGTCGTCCAGCCCCATCGACCCGAGCGCGGGGACGAGTCAGCCGTGCTACCAGGAGGCCGACGGGTTCTGCCGCTTCGTCTACGACCTCACCGACAACGCGCAGCTGTCCCGAGCCGTGGACTGGGTCGTGGCCAAGCCCCTGGCAATCCTCCTGATCATCGGGATCGCGTTGCTCGCCCGCTGGCTCGTCCGGCGCTCGGTCGATCGTGTGGTCCGGAGGGTCGTGGACGGGCGAGGCCCGGGCACGCTCCTGCCCGAGGGCCGTACGCGCACCCTCGTCGAGTCGGCCAGCCCGGTCGCGACCATCCGGCGCAAGCAGCGCAGCGAGGCGATGGGCTCGGTCCTCAAGAGCATCGCCTCGTTCGCGATCGCGGTGATCGCGATCTTGATGATCTTGAGCGAGCTCGGTCTGGACGTCGCGCCGGCGCTGGCGTCGGCCGGGATCGCCGGCATCGCCCTCGGTTTCGGCGCGCAGAACCTGGTGAAGGACTTCCTCGCCGGGATCTTCATGATCTTCGAGGACCAGTTCGGCGTCGGCGACGTGATCAACACTGGTGAGGCGACCGGCACCGTGGAGGCGGTCGGCCTCCGGGTCACCCGGCTGCGCGACGTGAACGATGTCGTCTGGTACGTCAGGAACGGCGAGATCACCAGGGTCGGGAACGAGAGCCAGGCCGCGCGCGAGCCGGCCGCCGACGCGTCTCCACCTGAGGCCTGATCTCTCCAGCTGCACCGCGAAACTTCCATGATCACCTCCAGGGAGGAGCACGAACCGTCGTGATCATAGAGATCTCGCGATCGGCTACGCCTCGACGAACTCGGCGCTGAGGGTGATCGTGGTGCCGGTCAGCGCCTGGCTCACCGGGCAGTTCACCTTGGCTCCCTCGGCCGCCTCGGCGAACTGCTCGGCGGTGATCCCGGGCACGCTGCCGCGGGTGCGCAGCGCGATGCCGGTGATGCCCTGGCCGGCCTGGAACGTGACGTCGGCCGTCGTGTCGATCATGGTGGGTGGCGTGCCGGCCTGGGCGAGGGCGTGCGACAGGGACATCGAGAAGCAGGTGGCGTGCGCGGCGGCGATCAACTCCTCCGGGCTCGTCCGGCCTTCCGGCGACTCGGTCCGCGACGCCCAGGTGACATCGAACGTCGCCAGCTTGCTGGAGGCCAGCTCGACCGTGCCGGCGCCCTCCATGAGCGAGCCTTCCCAGTGCGCGGCTGCGGTCCGAACTGTTGCCATATCGACCTCCATCGGTGCGGTACGTGCGAGGAGAGAACCTGCCGCAATCCTGCCTGGCGGCATGCGTTGACGAGCGGCCGGGCCGGACGAGCCGGTCTGGGAGGATGACTCGCCATGGACACCACGGGCCAGACGGGCACCACCGGCCGGCCGGACACCACGAGCCCCGCGCCGCGATCGCTCACGTTCTACGAGGCGGTCGGCGGTGAGCCGACGTTCCGACGGCTCGTCGCCAGGTTCTACGACGGGGTCGCGGCCGACCCAGCGCTGCGCGCGCTCTACCCGGACCAGGACCTAGCCCCGGCGGCGGAGCGACTGACCCTGTTCCTGATGCAGTACTGGGGCGGCCCGCACACGTACAACGAGACCCGCGGTCACCCACGCCTGCGCATGCGGCACGCGCCGTTCGCAGTGACGCCTGACATGCGTGATCGCTGGCTGCGCCACATGCGCGATGCAGTGGACGATCTCGGGCTGGACGACCCCTACGCGACGATGCTCTGGGACTACCTCGTCGCGGCAGCGCACTCACTCGTGAACACGCTGGAGGAGCGACCGTACGATCAGTCCCTCTGACCATGCGGTCCGCGCCGTCTTCATCCCCGCCTGGAGTGATCATGCCTACGACGATCCGACCGTCCCACTCTTCCGCGGCTGTCGCCGGTCTGGCCGCCTTGCTCGCCGTCACGCTCGCCGCGTGCGCTCCCGAGGACGACACCGGGGGAACTACGCCCGGAGTGAGCGGCTCGGCGGACCCGAGCGACGGCGGTGACTGCGGCCCGGAGAACCTGGAGACGCTCGAGGAAGGGATGCTGACGATCGCGACCGACCAGCCGGCGTACGAGCCATGGATGGTGGAGGACGACCCGACCAACGGCCAGGGCTTCGAGGCTGCGGTCGCCTACGCAGTGGCCGGGCAGCTCGGCTACGCCGACGACGCCGTCACGTGGACGCGGGTGCCGTTCAACGCCGCGATCCAGCCCGGGCCGAAGGAGTTCGACTTCGACATCAACCAGTTCACGATCAACTCCAGACGGGCCAAGGCGGTCGACTTCTCCTCGCCGTACTACACGGCGAGCCAGGCGGTCGTGACGACCGGCACCTCGCCGGCCGCCACCGCGACCAGCATCGCCGACCTGCAGGGCCTGCGGATCGGGGCACAGGTCGCCACCACCAGCCTCGACGCGGTGACCGAGGTGATCGCGCCCACGGGCGGGCCCGCGGTGTTCAACACCAACGACGACGCGAAGCTCGCGCTGGAGAACGGTCAGGTGGACGCGATCGTGGTCGACCTGCCGACCGCGTTCTTCATCACCTCGGCCGAGCTGACCGACGGCAAGATCGTCGGCCAGCTCGCGGACACCGGCAGCGGGGGCGACGAGTTCGGCCTGCTCCTGGACAAGGACAGCCCGCTCACCGAGTGCGTGAGCAGCGCCGTCGACGCGCTCACCAAGGACGGCACGCTGGCCGACCTCGAGGCCGAGTGGCTCGCCGACGTCGCCTCCGCGCCCGTCCTCGAGTGACCACCGGCCCCAGCGCGGTCGAGCTCGACCGTCGGGCCTACCGCCTGTCGCGCGCACGTCGCTCGACGCTGGGTGCGCTCGCCAGCACGCTGGTCTTCGCGCTGCTCGCGTACCTGACGATCACCAACGCACCGGGCTGGCCGCGGGTGCGCGCCACGTTCTTCGACCTCGAGATCGCGCGCGAGTCGGTGCGTCCGGTCCTCGCCGGGCTGTGGGTGAACCTCCAGGTGCTGCTCATCGGCGCGGCCCTGGTTGCTGTGCTCGGGCTCGGCATCGCGTTGCTTCGGACGCTGCGCGGCCCGATCTTCACGCCGCTACGGATCGTCTCG
>Ga0136620_10001200_pt1 | contig 12214 bp, 23 predicted proteins | sample AntDrymUQ4162106_2_FD_104806 | JGI IMG/M metagenome (GOLD analysis project Ga0136620, IMG submission 104806) | Polar desert sand microbial communities from Dry Valleys, Antarctica - metaG UQ416 (21.06) | ecosystem: Environmental > Terrestrial > Soil > Desert | place: Antarctica: Dry Valley... | reverse complement strand
TGACCCGCCGCGGCGACCTTCTCGATCTCCTCCGGGCTCTTCCTGACGATCACGAGAGCATCCAGTCTAGAGCTCCTCCTCGAGGCGCAGCGTGGCAAGCGTGGCCTTGATGTGGTCGTGCACCTCGCCGGGCTTGCGAGAGCCGTCGAAGCGCCGCAGCATCCCGCGTTCGTCGTAGAACTCGACCAGCGGCTGGGTCTGCTCGTGGTACACCTCGAGTCGATGCTTGACGGTCTCCGGGCGGTCGTCCTCGCGCTGCTCGAGCGCGGAGCCATCCTCGTCACATACGCCCTCGCTTTTCGGCGGGTCGTGGTCGACGTGATAGAGGTGCCCGTTGGCCGCGCACACGCGACGACCGCTGAGGCGGCGGACCACCTCGTCGTCGTCGACCTCGATCAGCAGCGCTGCCGTCAGCCTGCGGCCGAGACGATCGATCTGCTCGTCGAGCGACTGCGCCTGTCCTCGCGTGCGCGGGAACCCGTCGAGCACGAAGCCGTCGGCCGCCTCGGGCGTGTCGAGGCGCTCGACGATCACCTTCGTGATCAGCTCGTCCGGCACCAGGTCGCCCCGGTCCATGTGCTCCTTGGCCTCGCGGCCGAGCTCGGACCCGTCGCGAACGGCGGCGCGCAGGATGTCGCCGGTGGCGTAATAGGGAAGCTCGAAGTCCTCCACCAGCCGCTCGGCCTGCGTGCCCTTGCCCGCCCCCGGGGGGCCAAGCATGATCAGGTTCAGCTCGCTCACAGGGTTTCCACGCGCGGCACCCTACAGGCCCGCGCCAGGCCGGCTAACGCAGGAAGCCCTCGTAGTTGCGCATCATCATCTGCGCCTCGAGCTGCTTCATCGTGTCGAGCGCGACGCCGACGACGATCAGGATCGACGTGCCGCCGAAGAAGAAATTGGCGCTCGTCTGGTTGATCAGGATGGTGGGAAGCGCGGCGACCGCCGCCAGGTAGAGAGCGCCCGGGAAAGTCAAGCGGGCCAGGATGCGATCGAGGTACTCGGCCGTCGGGCGCCCGGGCCGCACGCCCGGTATGAAGCCGCCGTACTTCTTCAGGTTGTCCGCCTGCTCGACCGGGTTGAAGGTGACGGCGGTGTAGAAGTACGTGAAGACCACGATCAGGATGGCCTCGCCGAGCAGATACGGCCATCCGTTCGGCGAGAAGAAGGTCGAGAAGCCCTGCGCCCAGCTCGCCTGGGTGAGCGTGCCGACGGTCGGGGGGAAGGCCATCAGAGAGGCGGCGAAGATCACCGGGATCACGCCGGCCATGTTCACGCGCAGCGGCAGGTAGGTCGATTGCCCGCCCTGGCTGCGCCGCCCGATCACCCGCTTCGCGTACTGCACCGGGATGCGCCGCTGACCCTCCTGGATGAAGACGATCGCGATGATGATCCCGAGCGCGAGGAACGGCATCATCACCTTGAACACCTGGTCGGGGTTGGTCCACCACGCCTGGAGGCCCTGCGGCAGGCTGGCGACGATGCTCGCGAAGATCATCAGCGAGATCCCATTGCCGATCCCGCGCTGGGTTATCAGCTCGCCGAACCACATCAGCAGCACGGTGCCCGCGGTCAGCGTCAGCACGATCACGAACACGGTCGCGGCGTTGAAGTTCTCGACCACGGGGATCGCGCCGCCGGCCGTGGAGCGGATCAGCAGCACGTAGCCGATCGACTGGAAGAAGGCGAGCGCGACGGTCAGGTAACGCGTGTACTGGGTGATCTTCTGTTGCCCGACCTCGCCCTCCTTGCGCAGCTTCTCGAGCGAGGGCACGACAACGGTCATCAGCTGCAGCACGATCGACGCCGTGATGTAGGGCATGATCCCGAGCGCGAAGATCGCGAAGCGCTGGAGCGACCCGCCGGAGAACAGGTTGAGGAAGCCGAGCACGTTCGAGCCGCTGAACTGAGCCGACAGCGCGTCGAGCGCATCCGGGTTGACTCCCGGGGCGGGGATGTAGGCCCCGAGCCGGTAGAGCAACAGGATCGCGGCCGTGAAGGCGAGCTTCTTGCGGATCTCAGGGATCCGGATCGAGCCCTGGAGCGTCTGCCACATCGCGGCTGCCTACGCCTCGAGGACCGTGCAGGAGCCCCCAGCCGATTCGATCTTCTCGCGCGCCGCGGCCGAGAAGCCGTGCGCGTGCACGACCAGCGGCTTCGAGATCTCGCCCTGGCCGAGGACCTTGACCGGGATCGCCTTGCGCGTGGCGAGGCCGCTGCGGCGAAGCGTTTCGGGCGTCACCTCGGCGCCTGACTCGAAGCGTGCCTCGAGGTCGCGCAGGTTGACGCCCTGGGTGCGGGTGCGGAACTGCTCGAAGGGCATCGACTTCTTCATGTGCGGGCCGCGCAGCTTGCGCAGACGCATGTGAATCGGCATCTGCCCACCCTCGAAGGCCTTGTTGCTCTTGCTGCCGGCGCGCGAGCCCGCGCCCTTGTGTCCGCGCCCAGAGGTCTTCCCGTGGCCCGAGCCCTCACCACGGCCGACCCGCTTGCGTCGATGACGCGAGCCTGGCGCCGGCTTCAGCGAGTGCAGGCCGATCGTGTCGAGGTCGAGCTCGGCCACCGGCCTAGTCCTCGACCTTGACGAGGTGGCGAACGCTGTGCAGCGCCCCGCGCAACGCCGGGCTGTCGGCGCGCTCGGAGCGCTTGCCGATGCGCCCGAGCCCGAGCGTGCGCAAGGTATCGCGCTGCTTCGGGTTCGAGCCGTTCGACGAGCGGAGCTGGGTGATCGAGAGCGTCGCCATCAGGCGGGCGCCGCCTCCTCGACCGGCGGCGTCGCGACCGGAGCGCCGTTCGCAGCGGGGCTCGGCGGGGCGGCGTCGCCGTCGCGCGCGGAGTCTTCGTGGCCCGCGAAGCCGAGCACCTCGCGCACGGAGATGCCACGCAGGTCCGCCACCTCGTCGGGACTGCGCAGAGACTGCAGCCCGGCGACGGTCGCCTTGACGAGGTTGATCGGGTTCTGGCTGCCGAGCGACTTCGAGAGCACATCGTGGATGCCTGCGAGCTCGAGCACCGCGCGCACGCCGCCACCCGCTATCACGCCGGTGCCCTCGGAGGCGGGCTTGAGGAAGACGCGCCCTGCGCCGTGGATGCCGGTCACCTGGTGGGTGATCGTGCTGCCGTAGCGCGGCACCTTGAAGAGGTTCTTCTTGGCGCGCTCGACGCCCTTTTGGATCGCGAGCGGAACTTCGTTCGCCTTCCCGTACCCGACCCCGACGACGGTGCGCTCGTCGCCCACGACGACGAGCGCCGTGAAGGAGAAGCGGCGGCCGCCCTTGACGACCTTTGCGACGCGGTTGATCTCGACGACCCGCTCCTGCAGGTCGTAACCGCCTGCGTCGACTGTCCTGTCGGTGTAAGGCATGACTTTCCGAGGTTAGCGAAGAGGGGTCGCCTGGAGCTAGAAGGCGAGCCCGCCCTCGCGAGCGCCGTCCGCAAGCGCCCTGACGCGGCCGTGGTAGCGGTATCCCCCGCGGTCGAAGACGCACGTCTCGGTGCCGATCTCGCGTGCTCGGCTCGCGATCAGCTTGCCGACCTCGATCGCCTGCTCCATCGGCGCGAGGCCGCGCAGGTCCGGCTCGATCCAGTTGACGGCGACGATCGTGCGCCCGGCCTCGTCGTCGATCAGCTGCGCCTGGATGCCGCGGTTCGAGCGAAACACGGCCAGGCGCGGGCGCGCGGCGGTGCCGCGCACCTTCGCGCGCACGCGCCGCCGGCGGCGCAGACGTGCGGCGGGCTTCGTCTTCACGCTCATGCGCGCTTGCCGACCTTCCGCTGCACCAGCTCGCCCTCGTAGCGGATCCCCTTGCCCTTATAGGGCTCGGGGGGGCGCACCTTGCGAATTCGAGCCGCGATCTCGCCGACCGCCTGCTTGGAGATGCCCTTGACGACGATCGAGGTCGGTGTAGGCACCTCGAACTCGATGCCGTCGGGCGCCTTGATGTCGACGGCGTGTGAGTAGCCGACGGTGAGCTGGATGTCGTCGCCGCGTAGGGCGGCGCGGTAGCCGACCCCCTGGATCGCCAGGCGCTTCTCGAATCCCTGCGTGACGCCGTGGACCATGTTGAAGATCAGCGAGCGCGTGAGCCCGTGGAGCGCGCGGTGCTCGCCGCGATCGGTCGGGCGCTTGACGACGAGCTCGCCGTCGGACTGCTCGACCGTGATGTCGCGCACGAGACGCTCGTGGAGCTCCCCGCGCGGTCCGTTGACGCGCACGACCCCGGGCTCGATCGACACCGTGACGCTCGTCGGCACCGGTATCGGCTGTCGTCCTATCCGACTCACGGTTACCAGACCTCCGCCACCAGCTCGCCGCCGACGCCGGCGCGGCGCGCCTCGTGGCCGGTCATCACGCCGCGCGAGGTAGAAACGATCGAGGTGCCCATGCCGCCGAGCACCTTGGGGATCTGGCCGGCGCTTACGTAGGTGCGCCGGCCGGGGCGCGAGACGCGCCGAATGCCCGTGATCACGGGTTGGCGGTCGTCGGTGTACTTGAGCCGCACACGCAGCACGTCGCCGATGCGCCCGGGCTCGGTCGCGTAGCCCTCGATGTAGCCCTGCTCGCGCAGGATGCGCGCGAGCTCGACCTTGAAGCCGGAAGCCGGGATCTCGGCGTCGGCATGGTCGGCGCTCGCGGCGTTGCGGATGCGGGTGAGGAAGTCGGCGACTGGATCGGTCATCGACATGCGATCACCACGACGACTTCGTCAGGCCGGGGATGAAGCCCTCATGGGCGATCTCGCGCAGGCAGATCCGACAGAGGCCGAACTTGCGGTAGTAGGCGCGCGGGCGCCCGCAGCGCCGGCAACGGTTGTAGGCCCGCGTCTTGTACTTCTGGGGGCGCTGCTGGCGCACCACCTGTGAGGTCTTAGCCATGTGCTCCTTCGTCCTTAAGTGGTCGCGTCCGGTGAGTCTTCCTCGACGGCAGAGGGCTGCGAACGCTCGTAGGCGTGCGGATCCTCTTCCTTGAGCTGCTCGAGCGCGGCCCGCTCGGCCTCCGCACGCGCTCGCGCCTCCTCGCGCCGGCGCTCCTCGTCGGCCTCGTCGGGATCGGGAGCGGCGCGTCCTGGGCGCCCCTCCTGCGAGAACGGCATCCCGAACGCCTCGAGCAGCGCGAACGCCTCCTCGTCACTGCGGGCCTTGATCGTCATCGTGATGTCGAGCCCGCGGACCTGATCGACAGCGTCGTAGTCGATCTCCGGGAAGATGATCTGCTCGCGGACGCCCATCGAGTAGTTGCCGCGGCCGTCGAAGGAGCGCGCGCTGAGGCCACGGAAGTCGCGGATGCGCGGGATCGCAATCGAGATCAGGCGGTCGAGGAACTCGTACATGCGCGCGCCGCGGAGCGTCACCGCGAGGCCGACCGGCATGCCCTCGCGCAGCTTGAACGCGGCGATCGACTGCCGCGCGCGGCGGACGTTAGGGTGCTGACCCGCGATCGTCGCGAGCTGCTCCTGCGCGGCGTCGAGCATCTTCGAGTCCTGCTTGGCCTCGCCGACGCCCATGTTGAGCGTGATCTTCATCAGCCGCGGCGCCTGCATCGCTGAGCCGTGCTCGAAGCGCTCGATCAGCTGCGGTCGGATCTCTTGGTCGTAGCGCTGCTTGAAGCGCGGCACGATCTTGGCCGTGGTGACCGCCATCAGTCGATCACCTCGCCGTTGCGGCGCGCGACCCGTACGCGCCGGCCGCCCTCGCGGCGCACGCCGACGCGCGTGGGCTCACCCGAGGTCGGGTCGATCAGCATCACGTTCGACACGTGGATCGGCCCCTCGCGCTCCACCACGCCCCCACCCTCGCCGCTTTGCATCTGCTGCATCGTGCGTGGGCGCTGGTGGCGCTTCTGGATGTTGAGGCCCTCGACGAAGACCTTCTGCTTGACCGGGTCGACGCGCACGACCCGCCCGGTCTTGCCGCGATCCTTGCCGGCTATGACCTTGACGTTGTCCTCGCGGCGGATCTTCACAGGACCTCCGGCGCCAGCGAGACGATGCGCATGAAGTTGCGCTCGCGCAGCTCGCGGGCCACGGGCCCGAAGATGCGTGTCCCGCGGGGGTTGTTCTGGGCGTCGATCAGCACGGCGGCGTTCTCGTCGAATGCTATGTAGGTCCCGTCGTCGCGCCCGAACTCCTTGCGCGTGCGCACGACGACGGCGGTGACGACGTCGCCCTTGCGCACGCTGGCGTGCGGTATCGCCTGCTTGACCGTGCCGACGATGATGTCGCCGACGCCCGCGTAGCGCCGGCGCGAGCCGCCGCGGACGCGGATGCAGAGGATCTCGCGGGCGCCCGTGTTGTCGGCAACCCGCAGGCGCGTCTCCGCTTGAATCACCTGGCGCGCTCCAGCACGTCGACGAGCCGCCAGCGCTTCGTGGCGCTGTGCGGCCGGCTCTCGATCACCCTCACCGTGTCCCCGGTGTGCGCGCTGTTGGCCTCGTCGTGGGCATGCAGCGTCGAGGACTCGCGGATCGTCTTCTTGTAGACGCGGTGCTGTCGGGTCACGTCGATCCGAACGGTGATCGTCTTGTCGGCCTTGTCGGAGACGACGACGCCCTGGCGCTCGCGCGGCCGGCCCGTGGCGTGCACGACCGGCTCGACCGGCGGAGGGGGCGCGGTCCCGGCTCGCTTCTGCTTCTGCTTGGCGCGCCACGAGCGCCGCGAGGCGGCGCTCTTTCGCCGCCGCTCGACCCGCTCCGCTGCGCGCTCCTCGGGCGAGCGCGGCGGTCGCGGTGCGGGCCCAGGCGTCCGCGGCACCGCGGGGGCGGCGGTCGTCTCGTCTGGTGTCGCTCCCGGCTCAGCCATTGTCCTTGCCCCTCAACTCCGTCTCGACGTCGATTCCGCGCTGGCGTGCGATCGTCAGCCCTCGTGCCAGGTCACGCTTCGCGCGACGCATGGCGGCCGTGTTCTCGAGCTGGCCGGTCGCGTGCTGGAAGCGGAGGTTGAAGACTTCCTGGCGGACGCGACCGACGAGCTCCACCAACCGCCCGTCGTCGAGCTCGTGCACCTCACCCGCCTTCATCAAGCCTCAGCTCCCTCGCGCAGCACGAACTTGGTCTTCACCGGCAGCTTGTGGCCGGCCAGGCGCATCGCCTCGCGTGCGAGCGGCTCGGGAACTCCCGAGAGCTCGAACATCACCCGGCCGGGCTTGACGACGGCCACCCAGCCCTCCGGCGAGCCCTTGCCCGAGCCCATTCGCGTCTCGGCGGGCTTGGCCGTCACGGGCTTGTCGGGAAAGATGTTGATCCAGACCTTGCCGCCGCGCTTGATCTTGCGCGTCATCGCGATGCGGGCGGCCTCGATCTGGCGGTTCGTGATCCAGCCGCGATCGATCGCCTTGAGTCCGTACTCGCCGAACTCGACGCGCGTGCCGCCACGCGACATGCCTGCCATCCGGCCGCGATGCTGCTTGCGGTGCTTGACCCGCTTCGGCTGGAGCATCAGCGGCCTCCACCGCGACGCCCGCCGCCGCCGGGGCCACCCCTGCCACCGGGACCGCCTGGACCGCCTGGTCCGCCGCCCCGGCCACCGGGACCGCCACGACCGCCAGGGCCACCGGGACCGCCGCGACCGCCGCCGTCGCGACCGCCGCCGTCGCGACCGCCGCCGCGCCCGCCGCCCGATGACTGCTGCGGCGCGTCCATCTGCGTGAGGTCTTGGGCGAAGCCCGACGGCATGATCTCGCCCTTGTTGATCCAGACCTTGACGCCGATCCGCCCGAAGGTGGTGCGGGCCTCGAAGAAGCCGTAGTCGATGTCGGCGCGCAGCGTGTGCAGCGGCACGCGACCGTCGGAGTAGCCCTCGGTGCGCGCCATCTCGGCACCGCCGAGGCGACCCGACACTTGCACCTTCACGCCCTTCGCCCCCGAGCGCATCGCAGACGTCAGCGAGCGCTTCATCGCACGGCGGAAGGCGACGCGGTTCTGGAGCTGCTCGGCGATCGACTGCGCGACGAGCTTCGCGTCGAGCTCGGGGCGCTTGATCTCGAGGATGTTCACCTTGACCGCCTTGCTGGTCATGCGGTGAAGCTCGCGCCGCAGCGCGTCGACCTCGGTGCCCGACTTGCCGATCACGATCCCGGGACGCGCCGTGTGGATGTTGACCTCGACGTCGTTCGCGTTCTTCTTGATCGTGATCTTCGACAGGCCCGCGTGGGAGAGCTTGTTCTCGATGTGATCGCGGATGTGGACGTCCTCGAGCACGTAGTCGGCGAAGTCGCGCTCGTTGAACCAGGTCGACTTCCAGTCGTGGATGTAGCCGACTCGCTGTGCCTCGGGGTGGACCTTCTGTCCCATGCTGGTCGGCTACTCCTTGTTGGTGAGGAGGATGGTCATGTGGCTCGTGCGCTTGCGGATGCGGGTCGCCCGCCCCTGTGCACGAGGACGGTAGCGCTTGAGCGTCGGGCCCTCGTCGACGTACGCACGCTCGATCCTCAGCTCGTCGGCGCCCAGCTCGTGGTTGTTCTCCGCGTTCGCGACGCACGAGTTGAGCAGGCCAAGCACGTCCTTCGCCGCGCCTCGCGGTGTGTGCGTCAGGATCGCTCGCGCCTCCTCGACCGACTTGCCGCGGATGTGGTCGACCACCAGGCGGACCTTGCGCGGAGCCGTGCGCACGTACTTCGCCTGCGCACGCACGGTCACCGCCTCGTCGCCGCTCGCGCGCCGGCGCGTCGGGGCTGGAGCCGGACGCGGCGCGGTCGTCTCGGCGGCGCGCCGCCGGCGGGAGGGCTTCCGCGGCGCCTCGGTGGCGGTCTGCTGAGGGTCCGCGGCCTCGGGGACGCTCGCCTCGACCGGCTCGGGCTCGGTGGCCTCGGGCTCCCCCGGGACGGGATCCGGCGCCGCCTGCTCGTCGGGCTCCTCGGTGCGGGGCGGCTGCGGGCTCATCGCATCCTCGCCCGGTCGCCGCCGGCGTGGCCACGGAAGAGTCGCGTGGGGGCGAACTCACCGAGCTTATGGCCGACCATCGACTCGGAGATGAACACCGGCACGTGCTTGCGCCCGTCGTGCACGGCGATCGTGTGGCCGACCATCTCCGGGAAGATCGTCGACGCCCGTGACCAGGTCCTGATCATCTGACGCTCGCCCGCGGAGTTCATCGCCTCGATGCGGCCCATCAGGCGATCCTCGACCCACGGGCCCTTCTTGGATGAGCGGGACATGGGTTCCTATCGCCTCTTGCCGCGCCGCTTGCGCCTGATGATGTAGCGGTCGGACGGCTTGTTCTTCTTGCGGGTCGGGTAGCCGAGCGTCGGCACGCCCCAGGGCGTGACGGGGTGGCGCCCGGCCGTGGTAGAGCCCTCGCCACCGCCGTGCGGGTGATCGACCGGGTTCATCGCGGTGCCGCGGGTCTGCGGGCGCTTGCCGAGATGACGGTTGCGACCGGCCTTTCCGATGTCGACGTTCTGGTGATCGGCATTCCCGATTCCCCCGATCGACGCGCGGCACTCGACCGAGACGGTGCGCGTCTCGCCCGAGGGCAGGCGCAGCGTCGCCCGGCCGCCGTCCTTTGCGACGACCTGGATCTCGGTGCCCGCCGAGCGACCCATCTGTCCGCCGCGGCCCGGCGTCAGCTCGACGTTGTGGACGATCGTGCCGGTCGGGATGTTTCGCAGCGGCAGGCAGTTGCCGACCGTGATGTCCGCTTCGGGACCGGAGGCCACCGTCGCCCCGACCTGGAGGCGCCGTGGCGCGAGGATGTAGCGCTTGTCGCCGTCGGCGTAGTGCAGCAGGGCGATGTATGCGCTGCGGTTGGGGTCGTACTCGATCGTGGCCACGCGGGCGGGGATCCCGTCCTTGAGGCGCTTGAAGTCGACGCGGCGATAACGGCGCTTCGCTCCGCCGCCGCGGTGGCGCGAGGTGATCCGCCCGTAGGCGTTCCTGCCGCCGCTCTTCGTGAGCCCCTCGACCAGCCGCTTCTCGGGCTCGGAGCGCGTGACCTCGACACGATCGGACCAGGTCGAGAACCGGCGCCCGGGGCTCGTCGGCTTGTGCTTGCGAATCGCCATGCGCTACTCGCCCGCCTCGTCCGTGTAGCCCTCGAAGAGCTCGATCGAGTCGTCGGGGTGCAGCTCCACGATCGCCTTCTTCCACTCGCGCGTGCGCCCGGCGCTGTAGCCGCGCCGCTTGGGCTTCGACTTGACGCTCATCGTGCGCACCTCGAGCACCCGCACGCCGAAGATCTCCTCGACGGCTTGGCGCACCTGCGTCTTGTGCGCCGTGGGGTGCACCCGAAACGTGTACTTGTTCGCGCCGAGCAGCGCGTAGCTCTTCTCGGAGACGACCGGACGGATCAGGACGCTGCGCGCGTTCACGAGCCGGCCTCGCGCTCGCGCGTGCCGGCGAGCGCGCTCAGGTGGTCGAGCGCGAGCTGGGTCAGCACCAGCCGGGCGGCGCCGATCACGTCGGCCACGCCGACGGCGTGTACCGGTAGGACCGAGACACGCTGCAGGTTGCGAAACGACTTGACCGTGTTCTCCTCGCCCTCGAAGGCGGTCACTACGAGCGTGTGACCGCGTCCTTCGCCGAAGTCCGTCAGCGTCTCGACCGCGCGCTTGGTCGAGGGAGCATCGAAGCTCGCGGGATCCAGCACTGCCAGCGACCCCCGCTCGGCGTGCACCGAGAGCGCTGCGCGCAGGGCGCGCCGGCGTGCCTTGCGGTTGACCTTGACCGTGTAGTGGCGGGGCTTGGGGCCGAAGGCAATGCCGCCGCCGATCCGCTGCGGGGTCGAGAGCGCCCCCGCGCGGGCGCGACCGGTGCCCTTCTGCCGCCACGCCTTGGCGCCCGTCATGGCGACCTCGCCGCGGGTCTTCGTGGACGAGGTGCCCCGGCGGCGGGCGTTCAGCTCGGCTCGGGCCGCCTCGTGCACGAGCGACGGGTGGAAGGGCTCGCCGAAGACCGCCTCGTCGAGGGCAGCCTGGCCGGACTTGCCGAGCATCGGCGCCGACGCGGCCATCAGCGGTCCGTCCTGATCTCGACGGTCCCGCCCCGCGGGCCCGGCACGGAGCCCCGCAGCAGGAGCAGGTTCTGCTCGGCGACGACGTCGACCACCTCGAGGCCGCGCTGGGTCACCCGCGCGTTGCCCATCTGGCCCGGGCCTCGGATCCCCTTGAAGACGCGCGAGGGAGTGGCCGAGGCTCCGATCGAGCCTGGCGCGCGCGTGTTGTGCGAGCCGTGGGTGACAGGACCGCGGGCGAAGTTGTGGCGCTTGACCGTGCCCTGGAAGCCCTTGCCCTTGGAGGTGCCGGAGACCTTGACCTTCTGTCCCTTCTCGAACGCCTCGACGGTCACCGTCTCGCCTAGCTGAAGCTCGCCGGCCTCGTCGCGGAACTCGACCACGTGGCGCATCGGCGGCGCGTCGGCCTTTTTCAGGTGGCCGAGCTCGGCCTTGGTGAGCTTTCGCTCCTTGACCTCGCCGTAGGCGAGCTGCACGGCCTCGTAGCCGTCGCGGTCGAACGTCCGCACGGCGGTCACCGGGCAGGGACCGGCCTCGACCACGCTCACGCGCTCGACGCGGCCGTCCTCCTGGAACACCTGCGTCATCCCGAGCTTCTTGCCGAGCAATGCGGCCATCAGACCAGTTGGATCTGGATGTCCACGCCGGCCGGCAGGTGGTCCAGGCGCTGGAGCGAGTCGACGGTCTTCGGCGTCGGCTGGAGGATGTCGATCAGGCGCTTGTGCGTGCGGATCTCGAAGTGCTCGCGCGAATCCTTGTCCTTGAACGGGCTGCGGATCACGCAGTAGACGTTCTTCTCGGTCGGCAGCGGCACCGGACCTGAGACCGTCGCCCCGGTGCGCTGCGCCGTCTCGACGATCTCGCGCGCCGCCGTCTCGATCGCCGAGTGGTCGTAGGCCTTGAGCCGGATGCGAATCTTGTTCTGGGTGAGAGTTGCCATGGGAGTGGATCCTCGGGACGTGTGAGAGGGCGGGCCCAAAGCTGCGGCCCGCCCCCGGGTGCTCTTGTCGAGCTACGCCGTCCCTACTCGATTACTTCGGTCACCACCCCTGATCCGACGGTGCGCCCGCCCTCGCGGATGGCGAAGCGCAGGCCCTGGTCCATGGCGATCGGCTGAATCATCTCGATCTCCATCTGCACGTTGTCGCCGGGCATGACCATCTCGGTGCCCTCGGGCAGGTTGGCCACCCCCGTCACATCCGTCGTGCGGAAGTAGAACTGGGGCCGGTAGCCGTTGAAGAACGGCGTGTGGCGACCGCCCTCCTCCTTCTTCA
>Ga0136620_10001198_pt1 | contig 12224 bp, 14 predicted proteins | sample AntDrymUQ4162106_2_FD_104806 | JGI IMG/M metagenome (GOLD analysis project Ga0136620, IMG submission 104806) | Polar desert sand microbial communities from Dry Valleys, Antarctica - metaG UQ416 (21.06) | ecosystem: Environmental > Terrestrial > Soil > Desert | place: Antarctica: Dry Valley... | reverse complement strand
CGATGCCGCTCTGCCGCTCGTGCACATCGACAATGATCTTCACCGCCGCCGCCTTCGACCGCCCCATCGGCATATTGTCCGCGCTCAGCGTGACGCGCGGAGCAGGACGGCTCGCACGGTGTGGACCCGTGGTAGACCCCTCCGCCGCGAAGCACAATGCGGAGAGGTCTCCGCACCGGGCAAGACCTGCAAATCGAGAACCGACAGCCGGACTCGAACCGGGGATCCCTTCATTACGAGCGTTGATCGGGTGTCGCCGCAGGTCGCTCACGGTCGCGCGAAGCGCATGAATCCGAGGAATAGCCAAGACCTCCGTGGCGGCCGAAGACCGCCGACGGCAAGCGCGTAGACCCCGCACATCCTTGCGGCTCGCAAGAGCGCGCTAGTCCCCTGCCCCACCAGGCGAGGACTGGCTACTTGGCATGGCGTCAGCGCGCCACGATCATGTGCACGTGCCGGAGCTTCCGAGCGGGACTATCACGTTGCTGTTCACGGACATCGAGGGTTCGACCCGTCTCCTGCACGAACTGGGGGAGCGCTATGCGGACGTGCTCGCGGAGCACCGCCGCGTGCTGCGCGAGGCCTTTTCGCGGCACGGCGGGGTCGAGGTGGACACGCAGGGGGACGCGTTCTTCGTCGCGTTCTCGCGTGCGACCGACGCCGTCGCTGCCGCCGGAGACGCCCAGGATGCCCTCGGCGACGGTCCCGTGCGCGTGCGGATCGGCGTGCACACCGGCGAGCCGGTCGTGACGGACGAGGGGTACGTGGGCGCCGACGTGCACCAGGCAGCGCGGATCATGAGCGCCGGGCATGGAGGACAGATTCTCGTGTCGGAGACGACGCGCCGGCTGCTCGGTGCAACGGCGGAGGTGCGCGATCTCGGTGACCATCGCCTCAAGGACCTGACAGCGCCGCAGCGCCTCTATCAGCTGGGCGACGCGCACTTCCCGCCGCTTCGAACCCTGTACCGGACGAACCTGCCGATCCAGCCGACGCCGCTCGTCGGCCGGGAGCGTGAACTCGAGGAGGCCGGGACACTCATCCGCTCGCATCGCTTGCTCACCCTCACGGGGCCGGGGGGCAGCGGTAAGACGCGCCTGGCGCTTCAGCTCGCCGCCGAGGCCGTCGAGCAGTTCCCCGACGGTGTCTTCTGGGTCCCGCTGCAGGCGCTCCGCGACCCGGCCCTCGTCGAGCGGGCGATCGGAGCGTCCGTCGGCGCCGACGACGGCCTGATCGAGTACGTGGGGAACAAGCGGCTGCTTGTCCTCCTCGACAACTTCGAACAGGTCGTCGAGGCGGCGCCGAACGTCGCGGTGCTGCTCGCCGGCACGCCCCACGTGACGGTGCTCGTTACGAGCCGTGAGCCGCTGCAGGTGGAGTCCGAGCAGCGCTACCCGGTCGAGCCCTTGCCCGAGGACGACGCCGCCCTGCTCTTCCTCGAGCGCGCCCGCGCCGTCGCCCCCGCCTTCCGCCCGACGGGGGTGGTGGGCGAGATCTGCCGGCGCCTGGACGGGCTGCCACTCGCGATCGAGCTGGCGGCGGCGCGGGTGGCGCTGCTGGAGCCGGAGGAGCTCCTCGCGCGGCTGGAGCAGCGGCTCTCGCTGCTGGCCTCGCGCTCACGCGACGCGCCGGCCAGGCAGCGGACGCTGCGTTCCACGATCGAGTGGAGCTACGAGCTCTGTGAGCCGGACGAGCAGCAGCTCTTCCGCCGCTTGGCCGTCTTCCAGGGCAGCTTCTCGCTCGAGGCCGCAGAGTCGGTCTGCGCCGCCGACCTGGACACGCTCGAGTCGCTGCTCGTCAAGAACCTCCTTCGCCGCTGGGGCAGCGGCCGCCTCGGCCTCCTCGACACGATCCGCGAGTACGCGCTCGAGCGGCTGGACGCGTCGCCAGAGGCCGAGGAGGTGCGCCGGCGCCACGCCGAGCACTTCCTCGCCGTCCTGCAGGAGGCGAACCTCAACGCCGGCAAGCTCGACGCACGCAAGCCCTTGCGCCACGACATTGCGCTTGCTGAGCAGGAAAACCTGCGCGGCGCCCTCGCCTGGGCCGTTCGGAGTGGCTCGGTCACTCTCGGACTCGAGCTCGCGACGGCGGCAGATTGGTGTTGGGTGATGCACGACTCTGACGAAGGCATGCGCTGGTTCCACCGCCTGCTCGAGCGCCCCAAGACGGAGACCGTCGCTCCCGACCTCCGCGCCGATGCCCTGCGCTGTTACGCCGCCTCGGCGTACATGAGCGGGAATCCTCAGCTGTCCGAACGTCTGTTGGAAGAGAGCCTGGCCGTGTACGAGGAGCTGGAAGACGAGCACGGCCGCGCCGTGCTCCTCCACCGCCTCGGGATCAGCGCGATGAACCGCGGAGACCTGGATCGCGCGCGTCGGCTCGTCGAGGAGAGCCATGTCATTCATGCGCGCAAGGAGGAGCCCGTGACGAGGGCGTTCCGCTTGGGGAGACGACGGGAACGCTCGGCGCCATCGCCCGCGACGCAGGAGATGACGAGCGCGCGTACGCGCTGATCTCCGAGAGCGCGACCGTCGCTCGGCAGGCTGGCGTCGTCTGGTGGGAAGGCGGGATGCTTGCGGAGCTGGCCGCGCTTGCGCTGAACGCCGACCGCGTCGAGGAGGCGGAGACGCGTGCCCGGGAGTCCCTTGCGATCGCCGACTCGTTGCACGACCGACCCGGCCGCGTTTTCGGGGTCGGTCTCCTCGCGTGGGCCGCGGCCGCGCGCGACGAACCCGAACGCGCGGGCCGGCTATGGGGGGCGATCGAGGACGAGCTGGCAGGCGCGCCGCTCGGCGGCTGGCAGCGCCACCGCGACGCGTGTGAACTCCGAATCCGCGGGCTCGCCGGACCTGAGTTCGACCGCGGTCTCGCCGAGGGCCGCGCGTTGACGCTCGATGACGCCGTCTCGATAGCGCTGGACTGAGACTCTAGGCGCGAGCCGCCTCGCTGACCGTAAACCGCCTTGGTTCACGCTAGGCGTTCACGTGCTGAGCGGTTGCGAATTCAGCCCACGGGCATGCCGAGAGTCCGCTAACCGCGACCGTCACCCTGAGGTCGGCGCAGAATCGCGCGCACAGTCGAGGGCAACCACCGCGCCCCGCCGTGCGCCGTCGGCGTCTGGGTGGCGTTGAGGTCGCGGGCGATCTGACGCAGGCTCTTGCCCTTCGCATGCTCCGCCTGAATGTGCAGCACGAGCTCGTCTGGGACGACGGGCGGTCGTCCCGGAGGCGCTGTCGGGGCGCGCCCCCTCGAGCGGGCCGACGCCGCTCCCTCACGAACCGCTCGAGCTCGTCGACCGGGACGAGTCGCGGACCCCAGGGCATGTCGATCGTCTCGAGCAGCGGCAGCACCCGCCGGCTGAAGGTCGTTCGACTCACCCCGAGCGCCTCCGCGGCCTGCGTCCGCGTGTAGGCGAGTCGCTCGACCTCCGGCGCGTGGCGAGCGCGCGTTACCGCCGAGCCGGACGGTTTGGGCGCGGAGGGTGAGTGCCGCTTCGCTTTCTCGACCTTCCGCCTGTGCTGCCGCGACATAGCGTACAAACCGTACACAAACTATGGACGTATTGCACAAATGGTGCATCTGTGTCTCGCCTGCTATCGAGGTGAGTAGTTGCTGTACGCGGAGCCGGAGTAGCGGCCTCGAGCGTCAGCGTTCGATGTAGAGGCCGCGGTGGAGCTCGCGCTCGAGCTCGGCGAGCGTGCGGAGCTGGTGGAGTGGCGGCAGATCCTGCTCGCGGCCGAGAGCGGCGAGCATGCGGGCGAGGTCGCCGATGGAGGCGACCGAGGGGCGTAGTCCCCTGCCGATCGGCTCGCGAGTTGCCGCGCGCCGGAGATCGTCGTAGCCGCCGCGGGTGCCGACCGGCTCGGGGACGATCTTCAGCTCGCCGGCGTCGGTGCGGAGCTCGAGCACGGCTTGCGTGGGGAGATCCCGCTCGAGCGCCGCCCGCCTGCCGTTCGGCAGACGGGCATAGAGGGCCTCGAGCGCGAGTCCGAGCCGGCGCAGGTTCTCGGGTCGCAGCGAGGGGACGAGGTCGAGCCCGTTCGTGAGCTCCTCGGTTCCGTGAATGATGCGCGCGAAGCAGCCGATCAGGATGTAGGTAACACGCTGGCGCTCGAGGGCGGTCAGGATCGCGTAGGGGTCGAACGGCTCCGGCTTCGGGCTCACGACGTACGGCCGGCGCTCGTGTGCGCTTGCAGGAACCGCTGCACGCGTCGCTCTGGGGAGAGGAGCGCGTTCTTGCGCAGGCGCTCGTTGGCGGAGGCGTCCTTGGGGACAAGCTCGAGCGGCAGGTCGAAACCGCAGGCGCGCACGAGCTCGACGAGCGTCTCGATGCTGGGGGCGACGGCACCCTGCTCCCAGCGGGCGATCACGGAGCGGTCGCGGCCGCTCAGCTCGGCCAGCTCGTACTGGGTCAGGCCGGCGCGGAGTCGTGCCTCGCGGATGAGATCGGCGCTTCGGATGCGACGATTCTAGACCACCGACTTGAATCCGTCATCTGTGGCAGATATGCTGCCAAGCTTGGTCGTGCCTCGAACGCAAAGGGAGCTCTCACATGGCACGCGCTCGCCCAGCCCGAACCCCCACTCCCGGCCAGCTGACCCTCGAGGACTGGCCGGAGAGGGAGGCGGGCGCTGCGGCGCCGGAAACGCCACGTCGCGAGCGGGCGAACGTTGACCCCACCTCCTCGGCCGGCGTCGCGGAGAGTCGGAAGCTGCAGGGCACGTGCGCCGAAGCAGCGATTGGAGGGGCCACGCGACATCACCCGGTGGCGACAGAGCTCCTGGAAACGCCAGGAGCGCTCCTCACGCGCACGCATCTACGCGAGCTCGGACTCGAGCGCAGGGCGGTCGATGCCGTGTTTCGCAAGCTGCCCGTCGTCACCTTGCCGGGCTACTCACGGCCGATGATTCACGTCGAGGAGTACCTTGAGCTGATCGACGAGCACACGTACCGCGACGACCGTGTCCGGCCGCGTCATGCCTAGCGTCTGGCTCGAGCGGCGGCAGACAGTGGCCGGTCGCACCCGCTACATCGTGAAGTACCGACTCGGCGGCCGTGAGAGTTCCCATCGCTACGCAGGCTCGTTCGCGACGCGGCGTGAGGCGCTCGCAAGACGCAGCTGGGTCGCCGGGGAGCTCGCCGTGATGCGGGTGCCGAGCATCTCCTCACTCGAGGTCGAGCCGACCAGATCTCCAACGGTTGCCGAGGCGTGCGAGCGCTGGCGTGCCGCCCGAGTCGATGTCGCCGAGGCGACACGCGTGCTGCACGGCGTGGCGCTCGGTCGGGTCCTGCCCATCCTGGGCGATCTTCGCCTGAACGAACTCGCGGTCGACGACGTCAACGGCCTCGTCGTCGAGCTCACCCGCACAGGGCGGAAACGCGAGACGATCAGGAAGTCGGTCAAGTACCTGGCCGCCGTTCTCGAGGAGAGCGGCATTGAGCCGAATCCGGCGCGCGACAAACGCGTCCGGCTGCCGCATGAGGAATCGGTCGAGCTGGAACCGCCGACCTCGGAGCACGTTGAGGCCGTGATCCGGCTACCGGCTTCCGCTGCTTTGGCTCGACTGGTCGGGCGCCCGCGTCGCCTCGGTGGAGACCTTGTTGGTTGGCGACTACGACGAACTCGCAAAGCGCGTACGGCTACGGGCCTCGACGACGAAGACTCGGGCTGCGCTCTGGGTCGAGCTCCCGGATTCTCTCGCCGAGACGATCGAGGCGACGCTGGTTCCTCGGGATGATCGCGACGCTGCGGCGCCGCTCTTCCCCGGCGTAAGCGCGGACCGACTCAGGACCGCGATCGCCAGGGCGTGCAAGGCGGCTGGGGTTCCGGTCTTCTCGCCCCATGACCTTCGGCACCGCAGGATCTCCCTGCTTCATCGCCAGGGACGCACCTGGGCCGAGATCGGCCGGCTCGTGGGACAGCGGAAGCTCAGCGTCACCGCGGACACGTACACGCACGTGCTGTCCGACGGCCGCGAGCTCGACTACCCGACACTCGTATCCGAGCTCATCCGGCCGTAGAGTCGGCGGCCCGGCGGGCCCGGCGTGACGGGCCCGCCGCCGTGGGGGCACCGGTGGGGGCACGCCGCGCGCATACCCGACATCTACGGCACACCTGACCCGCTCAACCAAGCCAAATCCGCATGGTTGAGCGGTACCTGATGGGCCCGCCTGGACTCGAACCAGGGACCAACCGATTATGAGTCGGCTGCTCTAACCAGCTGAGCTACGGGCCCGCGGGGGATCAGCGTAACCGACGGTTCCGCCGGGCCGATCCCGCCCGCTGCTGACACAATGTCGGGCGGCGTGGAGACCTACCAGTCGGAGTCACAGCTTCGTACCGCCGGCGGGCTGACCGTCACGGACATCACCGAAGCGGTACGTGACGTCGTTCGCGAAAGCGGGATCCAGGACGGGATCTGCTCCGTCTACTCGCCGCACACCACGTGCTCGGTGCGGGTGAACGAGTGGGAGCGCGGGTTTCTCGAGGACTTCGCCGTCCTCCTCAAGCGCCTCGTTCCGACCGAGCACTACTACGCGCACGACGACTGGGACCGCCGCACCGAGAACGTGTGCGAGGAGGACATGGAGATCGGGAACGGCCACGCGCACTGCATGTCGATGCTCCTGGGCCCTGCCGGGGAGTCGATCCCGGTGCGGGACGGCGAGCTTGCGCTCGGCCAGTGGCAGCGCGTGCTTTTCCTCGAGCTCGACCGTGAGCGCGACAGGCGCTGGCTCGCCCAGGTCGTCGGCGTCTAACAGCGCATGTCAGACGCGAACAAGGAGCTCGTGCGTCGGCACTTCGAGGAAATCTGGAACGAACGAAACCTGGCAGCTTGCGACGAGATCATGGCTGTCGATTACGTCGAGCACGCGATTGCGCCCTTCGCACAGGCTGAGCCAGGAGCAGTCAACGGCTCTGAGCACATGCGCGGGGTCGTCGAATGGCTTCTCGCGCAGTTTCCCGATCTGCAGATGACGATCGAGGCGATCGTCGCAGACGGAGACACCGTCGCTGTCCGGGTTCTCTCCGAGGGCACGAATCTGGGAAAGCTCAACGGCGTGATGCCTCCGACCGGGAAGCGCTTCGCTGCCCGTCAGAGCCACTGGTACCGGGTCGAGAGTGGGAAGCTCGTCGAGCATTGGGCGACTCGGGACGATCTCTCGGCGATGCTCCAGCTCGGTCTCGTCCCGCCCCCGGCGGGCGGCCGGCCTAGCGGCAGCCTTACTCCGGCGTGACGTAGGCAGCGCTCAGGCCGCCGTCCACAACAAAAGCCGCTCCGTTGACGAACGACGCCTCGTCGCTCGCCAGGAAGAGCGCTGCGTTCACGATCTCGCGCGGCTTCCCGAGCCGTCCCGTGGGCCAGTGCACCTGCCTTCGCGCGAACGCAGCAGGGTCGTCCCCGAAGATCGCGAGCAGGAGCGGCGTCTCGACCGGGCCCGGACAGAGCGCGTTGACCCGCACGCCCTGACGCGCAAACTGCACCGCGAGCTCGCGGCTCATCGAGAGGACAGCTCCCTTCGACGCCGTGTACGAGATCTGCGAGGTCGCCGCGCCGAGGATCGCGACGAACGACGCGACGTTGATCACCGAGCCGCCTCCCCGGTCGAGCAGGTGTGGGATCCCGTGTTTGCAGCAGAGGAAGACGCCCTTCGCGTTCACGTCCTGTACGCGCTGCCACGCCTCCACGCTCGTATCGAGGACGGACGCGTCGTCACCTGGCGAGATGCCAGCGTTGTTGTAGAGAACGTCGACGCTGCCGAAGCGCTCGGCGGTCTCCTTGTACATGCCCTCCACCTCGGCTTCGTCCGCGACGTTCGCACGGAAGGCAAACGCGTCGCCGGAGCAGAGCGAGACCGTCTCCTCGGCGAGTGCCTCGTCCACGTCGGCGACGCAGACCTTCGCGCCCTCGCCCGCGAAGACGATCGCGGCCTCGCGTCCCATCCCGCCTCCGGCGCCGGTGATCACACAGACCTTTCCCTCGAGCCTCCCTGCCACAGCTCAGCCCTCCGTCGAGATGAACACGCTCTTGACCTCCGAGTAGCCGTCCAGCCCTTGCATGCCGAGCTCACGGCCGAACCCGGACTGCTTGAAGCCGCCGAAAGGCGTTTGGACGCGCACCGACGAGTTCGAGTTCACGGACAGAACCCCGGCCTCGAGCGCGCGCGCGACTCGGAGCGCGCGGGCTCCGTCGCGCGTCCAGATCGACCCGGAGAGGCCGTACGGCGTGTCGTTCGCGAGCCTGATCGCGTCTGCTTCGTCGTCGAAGGGGATCACGGCCGCGACGGGGCCGAAGACCTCCTCGCACGCGATTCGGTCCTCGTTTGTCGCCTCCACGATCGTGCAGGGGAACCAGAAGCCGGCGCCACTCGGCACCTCGCCGCGGAACACAGGCTCGCCTTCGACGAACGAGGAGACGGTCTCGCGATGCGCGGCCGATACGAGCGGACCCATCTCGGTCGACTCGTCCGCCGGATCACCGACCCCGACTCCCTTCGTCGCAGTGATAAACGCGTCCAGAAAGCGGTCGTAGACGGACTTCTGCACGAGAATCCGGGAACGCGCGCAGCAGTCCTGGCCCGCGTTGTCGAAGACCGCGTACGGGGCTGCGGCTGCGGCGCGCTCGAGATCGGCGTCCTCGAAGATCACGTTTGCCGACTTCCCGCCGAGCTCCAACGTGACCCGCTTGATCGTCTCCGCCGCGCCCTGCATGACGAGCCGTCCCACCTCGGTGGAGCCCGTGAACCCGATCTTGGCCACGTCCGGGTGGTCGATCAATCGCTGTCCGACGACCGAGCCCTTGCCGACCAGGACGTTGACGACGCCCTCCGGAACGCCAGCCTCGAGCACAAGCTCTTCCAGCCTCAGCGCGGAGAGCGGCGTCAGCTCCGCCGGCTTCAAGACCACTGTGTTCCCGCAGGCAAGTGCAGGCCCGAGCTTCCAGCTCGCGATGTTGAGCGGGAAGTTCCAGGGCACGATCAAGCCGACGACCCCGAGCGGCTCGCGGAACGTCATGGCCTCGCCACCGGCGGCCGGGATCGTCTGCCCGTAGTGCTTGTCTACCGCCCCGGCGTAGAAGTGCAAGACCTGCGCGACCATGCCGATCTCGGCCCGGGCTCCCGAGATCGGCTTGCCGACGTTGCGCGACTCGATCTTCGCGAGCTCCTCTCCGTGCTCCTCGACGAGCGTCGCGACCCGGCGTAGCAGCCGGGCGCGGTCAGCCGGGGTGACTTCGCGCCACGCAGCGTAGGCGCCCTTCGCGCGTGCGACGGCCTCGTCGGTCTCTTCGACACCAGCTTGCTCGAGCTCGGCGATCGGCTCCTCGGTGGCCGGGTTGAGAACGGTGAGCGTCACGCCGCCGATTCTCGCGTACCGCTCGACGTCCGTGCGGGGTCAGGCTTCAGCCTGACCTCGCTGTCGAGGTTGGTCGGCGAGAACCAACACCGAGGTCAGGCTGAAGCCTGACCCCAAACGCTTCGGCGCTCGGAGCGATACGCGCGTGCTTCCTCTACCAGGTTCTCGAAGAGGGCTTTGTCCTCCCCCGCTTCGGGATGCCACTGCACGCCGACCAGAAAGCGCAGCGACGGGTCCTCGACCCCTTCGAGCGTGCCGTCGCCTGCCCAGGCCGTCTCGACGAGGCCTTCTCCCAGTCGCCCGATGCCCTGGTGGTGGTGCGATGTGACATCGGAGCGGGCGCCGACCATCGACGAAAGCCGCGTGCCGTCCTTCACCTCGACCGGATGTTGCGCGAAGACTCCCGGTACCTGCTTGTGCTCGTCGGACCTGAGCTCGTCGGGGAGATGCTGGACGAGGTCTCCGCCACGCGCGATGTTCAGGAGCTGGAAGCCGCGGCAGATTGCAAGAGTGGGCATGTCGCGCTCGAGCGCGCCCTCGAGGAGGGCCATCTCCCCCGTATCACGACGCGCCTGCGGTGTGTCGGTCTCCGGATGCGGCTCGGCGCCGTAGAGCGAAGGGTCGATGTCCGCCCCACCCGAGAACACGATGCCGTCCAGCGTCTCGAGCGTCTCCGCGACACCCTGCTCGCTCGGAGGAATCAGAACCGGGCGACCCCCCGCCCGCTCCACTGCGTCGACGTAGTCGAGCGGGATGAGCGCCGCAGGCAGGTTCCACACGCCCCAGCTTGCCTCCTGGGCGTATGTCGTAATCCCGATGACCGGCCGCGTGCTCACTTGGCGCGCACGTTATCGCCGCCACGACGCGCGTTCATCTCGCTGTCGTAGTCGAGTGTCACATCCGGATCCGTGGGCGGCGGCACCCATCCCCATTTCTCCTCGAAGCGCCGCTCGTTCTTCGCGAGCCAGCCTTGCCCCTTGTCGGGCAGCTTCGACATCGTCAGTCCGATGCGCCGGCTCCACACTCGCACCGAGGCGATCTGCTTCGTGGGAATACCTGCTCGACGCAGCCTCTCCAGATAGTCGTCGTCCTCGAAGAACGCGCCTTCGAACCTTTCGTCGAGGAGACCAACAGTGTCGAAGACCCGCCTTGGCGCGACCCAGAAGGCGCCGTGAAAACCGCCAGGGTCGATTCCCGGCTTCTCCAGCACGAAAGGGCTCGTAACGGTTCCCGCAACGCAGAGGTCGTACACGTCACCCTCCACCACTCGGCTGTCGTTCGTGACAACCGCGATGTACTCGCCGGACGCAAGCCTCAATCCGGTGTTCACGTTCACGGCGAAGCCCGTGCCGTCGTTGACGACAACGATCTTCTCGCAATCGCAGGGAAGGGACGCTAGGCAAACCTCCAGCGCAGCGTTCACCTCTTCATCAACCGGCCAGTGAGGAACGACCACGCTGAGGCGGGGCTTGCTCATCCGCGCTCGAAGTATCTCGTCCGCTCCCAGTCGGTCACGACCTTGTCGTAGAGCGACTGCTCGGTGCGCGCGTAGTTCAGGTAGTGGTCGACGACTTGGTCACCGAAGGCGGCTCGCGCCATCGTGCCGGACTCGAGGGCGGCGGTCGCCTCTCGGAGCGCAGAGGGAAAACGCTTCGCGTCCGATTCGTAAGCATTCCCCTCGAGCGCGGGCGGCAGCTCGAGCTCGTTCTCGATCCCGTGCAACCCCGCCGCGATGATCGCGGCGAACGCGAGGTACGGATTGACGTCTCCGCCGGGTATGCGCGTCTCCACGCGCTTCGCGCTCGCGTGCCCGACGATGCGAAAGCCGCACGTCCTGTTGTCGCGGCCCCAAGCAAGCGTCGTCGGCGCCCAGCTTCCCGCGGCGAACCGCTTGTACGAGTTGATCGTCGGTGCGACGAACACCGCCAGCTCCTCGAAGCACGCTATCTGGCCGGCGAGGAAGCGGTCGAAGAGCACGTCGTCGTCTCGGAACGCCGGCTCACCGTCTCGGAAGAGCGACGCGTGGACGTGACACGAGTTGCCGATCCAGGACTCGAACGGCTTCGCCATGAACGTGATCGAGCAGCCGTTCGCGTGCGCGATCTCCTTGGCGCCGTTCTTGTAGACGACGTGGTTGTCCGCCATGGTCAGCGCGTCCGAGAACCGGAAGTTGATCTCGTGCTGGCCGGGCCACGCCTCGCCCTTCGACGTCTCGACCTTGATCCCGGCCGCGTGCATCCCGTTTCGGATCTGGCGGATCAGGTCCTCGTCGTACGTCGACGCCAGTATGTGGTAGTCGAGGATGTAGGGGACCGAGGGCGTCAGGTCCTCGTAACGCTGGGCCCACGCCTCCTCGTAGGTCTGGCGCAGCAGGTAGAACTCGAGCTCGGAGCCCGTCATCGGCGTGAGGCCGAGAGCAGCAGCTCGCTCCATCTGACCTTTCAGCACCTGCCGCGGCGACGGCTCGACGGGTGAGCCGTCGTGCCACTGGACGTCGCAGAGCACCAGTGCGGTCGCCGGGAGCCACGGGATGCGCCTGAGCGTCCCGAGATCCGGTGCGAGCCCGAAGTCTCCGTAGCCCTGCTCCCAACTCGCGATCTCGTAGCCGGGGATCGGGTCCATCTCCATGTCCAGCGCGAGGAGGTAATTGCAGCCCTCGACGGCATGCTCCGCGTCCACCTCCTCGACGAAGAACTCGCCGTGAAGCCGCTTCCCGAGCAGTCGTCCCTGCATGTCGGTGAACGCCACGACGACCGTGTCGATCGCGCCGTCCTCGACCTCGGCCTTCAATTCGTCGAAACTCAGCATCTCATCTCGTCTCTCGACGAGCGGGGCCGACGCTCGGGCCGGCCCCGGTTCGTCATCGGTG
>Ga0136620_10001196_pt1 | contig 12227 bp, 12 predicted proteins | sample AntDrymUQ4162106_2_FD_104806 | JGI IMG/M metagenome (GOLD analysis project Ga0136620, IMG submission 104806) | Polar desert sand microbial communities from Dry Valleys, Antarctica - metaG UQ416 (21.06) | ecosystem: Environmental > Terrestrial > Soil > Desert | place: Antarctica: Dry Valley... | reverse complement strand
CGCTCGAGGAGATGATCGAGGCGATTCAGGAGGCGCTGGTGTTGGCGGAGCCGACGAGCGTTGGTTGGGACGACCTCGAGCGCGAGGCGTACGCCCATGATGTCGCGGTCCGCCTACTGGGGGACCGTGCCCGGCAGGCGATCGAGTCGAACGAGGAGCCGATGGATCCGGTCGCCGAGAGCGATCTGATCGGGAGGGCGATCGCGTCGTATTTCGGTTCGGGGAAGTTCCAGCGGTTCTTGGATCTGGACGACATGACCGACCTGATGATCAATGGGGCAGATTCGATCTGGGTGGAGTACGTCGATCGCGGTCGTGAACGCTGGCCGCATCGCGTGTTCACCGATGACGCTGATCTACGTGACGAGGTGGCGCAGCTCGCCCGGCGGGCGGGTGCCACCGAACGGCGCTTCGACGACGGCCGGCCGCTGTTGGTGATGCGGTTGCCCGATGGTTCGCGGTTGGCGGCGATCATGGTGGTGTCCACCCGGCCGCAGGTGTCGATCCGCCGCAACGTATTGCCGGTGGCGTCGCTGGAGGAGTTGGAACAGCGGGGCACGATCGACGCGGCGATGCGCTCGATGTTCGACGCGGCGATGCGGGTCGGGCTGCGAATCGTGGCGTCGGGGGAGACGGGTGCCGGCAAGACGACATTCCTGCGTGCGTTGGTGAACGCGACGGCTTTCGATACCCGGTTCTGTGTCATCGAGGACACCCGGGAGCTGAACCTGGCGGGAGACCCGGCCCGCTCGGCGGCCGTGTTGGAGTGGGAAACCCGCGAGGCGAACATCGAGGGTGCCGGTGAGATCACTCAGGCCGACTTGGTGCGTCATGCGTTGAGGTTCAACCCTGATTGGCTCGTCGTGGGTGAGGTCCGCGACGCAAATGCCGCCCGCGAGATGCTGCTGGCGATGCAGCACGGACATCCTTCGCTGTCGACGGTGCATCATCATTCGGCGGGTTCGGCCTGGAAGAAGCTGGCCCAGTACGTGGCGCAAGGTCCGACTGCGGTCGGGTTCGACATCGCTGCGCTGTTGATCTCCGACGCCGTTGACATGTTCGTGCATCTCGGACGGGATCGCGACGGTCGTCGAGCGGTGGTGGAGGTGTGCGAGGTGGCGGGCTGGAACGGCTCGGAGGTGCAGTTGAACCGGGTGTTCGTGCCAGGCCCCGCCGGTCGTGGCGTCCCGCAACCACATCTGTCCGACGCTCGACGGAGTGTGCTGGTTGATGCCGGATTCGATCACAGCTTGCTGCTGAACCCCGACGGGTGGTGGGCTCGGTGACACCGTCGCCGTTGCACGGAGCGTTGCTCGGCGCAGGCGCCGGACTCGGGGCGATGGCGATCCTGGCCGCCTGGTTCGGGCAGATCCCGTCGGTACCGAAGATGAGCTTGAAGCTGACCAAGGTCGACCGGCTGCTGGCACGTGCCGGCATGGCTTTCGCTCTCGGGATAGGCGGGTGGTGGTGGACCGGTTGGATCGCTGCCGGCGCGGCGGGTGTGGCGGTCGGCTGGTCGGCGTTGTCGATGATCGGATTGCGGGACCGGCGCCGTCTGGCGATGACGCAGACCGAGGCCGTGGCCATGTGGGCGGAGATGCTGCGAGACCTGTTGGTGTCCAACGCCGGAATGCGCGAAGCGATCTCCCGGTCCGCCCGAGTGGCCCCTGAGGCGATCGCTGTCGAAGTGAAGGCACTGGAGGTGCGAGCTCAACGAGGGCAGCTGTCGGGGGCGTTGCAACGCTTCGCCGATGAGCTTGCCAACCCGGTCGCAGACACCGTTGTGCTGGCGATCATGCTGGCCGAGGCCCGAGCGGTGTCGAATCTGGGCGGGATGCTGGCCGATGTCGCCGCCTCGACACGCGAGACCGTGGCGATGCAGCGCCGCATCAACGCCGCCCGCGCCCGGGTGTACCGCACATCGCAGTTGATCGCCGGGGTGGTCGGGTTCTTCATCGGACTGTTGCTGGTGACCAACCGCGAGTACATGGAACCGTTCGGCACCGTGGTCGGTCAGCTGGTGCTGGTCGGAGTGTTGGGTTTGGTGGGAGGTTCGGTGTGGTCGATGTTGCGCCTGTCGCGCCCGATCCAGGCCACCCGGCTGCTTCGCGTCGGCGGTAGGAGCGCTCCGTGATCTGGTTGGTCGCCCTGTGCGCCGGTGGTGTCGGAGCCGGGATCTGGATGATGGCTCGTGCCTGGTTCCCGCCGGCCCGCCCGCTGTCGGTGTTGTCGAGCGAGCTGACGTCACCTCGCAGCACGATGGTGCTGCCGCACACCACCGGCCTGCTCGGCTGGCGGCATCGGTTGGTCCGCCGACTCGCCGAAGGGGCGTCACGCTCTCAGCACGCAGACATGGCGGTGGTTGGAACCACGCCGCTACGCCACGCGTTGGACAAGCTGGGGTACGCCATGGTGTTCGCCACGATCGGTGCCGTGCCCTTGTTGCTGTTGCCGATACTGGAACTTGGATCGCTCGCCGGCTACTCGCTGGTCGGCGTGCTGCTGCTGGTGTCGCTCGGCTGGATCTATCCGGAGTTGACGTTGCGCACCAAGGCCCGCGGTGCACGTCAAGCTTGGGACGGGGCGATCACTGTGTTCGTCGATGTGATCGGGATCTCGCTGGCCGGCGGGGCAGGGGTGGACGACGCCTTGATGGACGCCGCCCGCGCCGGGACCGGCCGCCAGCTGACTGAACTTGCGACCACCCTGCAGGCAGCCCAGACCCGCCGCCGCAAACTGTGGTTAGCACTCGAGGATCTCGGGACCGCCTACGACCTTCCGCAGCTGCGCGAGCTGGCTGCGGCGATGGATCTCGCCGGAGAATCCGGTTCACGAGTCCGTGAGACCTTGCGTGCCAAAGCAACGGCGCTGCGGGTGAGGCAACTCACTGATGCCGAAGCGGACGCTCAACGAGCTTCCGAGACGATGTCGATCGCGCCGGCGCTGATGGCGATCGCCGCCATCGTGCTGATCGCCTACCCGGCGGTGTCGAGGTTCTTCCAATGAGCAAACCGAACAGAAAGGAGGCGGCCGATGAAACTGCCGCTGCAACTACACATATGGAGACTGTGGATCGCCGCCAGACAACGGCTGATCCAGCTGGGCCGACGGCTCCGCACCGAGTTCGAAGGCCCTCGGTTGCAAGGCGATCATGGCGAGATGACCGCCGGAGTGATCCTGCTGGTGGTGCTCGCCGTCGCCGCCATCACCATCGGGGCGATCATTGTTGCCAAGCTCAACAGTCAAACGGCGAAGATCCCAGGCTGATCGCCCCCGCCAGAGGGCAAGCTCATCGCGGTATCCCCGCCAGGTTCTGCGGTGACAGCGGGATCGTGGCAACGGTGATCGTGTTCCCTGCGGTGTTGCTGGCGATCTGGATCGGGCTGCAGGCTGCGCTGGTGGCTCACGCACGGCACGTGGCCCAAGCCGCCGCACAGGATGCTGCGATCGCCGGTGCGTCACGATCCGGTGATCCTGGCGCCGTTGCGTCGTCATTGGTGAACGGATCGGCCGGCGGACTCACATCCGGCGTCAACGTGTCGGTCGGCGGCGGGGCCGACACGGTGACGGTCACCGTCAACGCCAATGTGGTGTCGATCATCCCGTTGGCCTCGTTCAGCGTCAACGAGTCTGCGTCGGCCCCGATCGAAGAGTTCGTTCCGGAACCTGAGCGGCCATGAACGAAGGGCCGCGGTGCCGTGACGACAAGGGCGACGCCGGCCCGCTGGAACTGGTGATCCTGATGCCTGCGGTGCTCTTGCTGTTCGCATTGGTGGTTGCCTTCGGACGCACCAGCACCGCCAACGGCGACGTCGAGCACGCCGCCCGCGTTGGCGCGCGTGCCGCTGCCGGTGCCCAGACGATCGGTGGGGCACAGCAACGCGCCGAGACGGTGGTGGCAGAGTCGTTGCAGGGCTCCGGGCTGAGCTGTGTCGACGCTCATGTCAACGTGTCCGGCGACGTGGCACCGGGCGGCCAGGTGACCGTCAGCGTCAGCTGTGTCGCCGATCTCGGCGACGTCGTTGAGTTCGGGGTGCCAGGCTCCAAGACGCTGCAGGCAACGGCCACCGAGCAGGTCGACGTCGTCAGAGGGGGCGGCTGATGAGCCCCCGACGGTGCCATCGCGATCACGGGTACGTTTCGCTGTTCATCGTGATGATGATCCCCGTCGTGTTGGTCGCTGCAGGGCTGGTGCTCGACGGAGGTCGCCAGCTGCAGGCACGCCGTGACGCCAACGGCGCCGCCCAGGCCGCAGCACGCGCCGCCGTGCAAATGACCCCGCCCGAGCTGTACGCGAAGGCGTTGAACCCCAACCTTGCAGCCGACCGCGGACAAGCGGAGCTGTCCCGACAAGGCCACTCCGGAGCGGTCAGCGTCACCGCCGACCGGGCGTCGGTGACCGCCACAGCCACGGTCGACCGGCTGATCCTTCCCGGCTCTGCGTCAGTTACTGGCAAAGCCACATCCAACTCGTCGACCGGGGTGAATGGAGGTTCACCATGAAACGTCTGGCCGACGTCGTGCGTGGTGTGCTCGCAGCGCTGGTGTTGGTCGCTTTGCTGTTCGGCGTCCCGATGATGTTACGGACGAGCGTGGCCAATCCCTGGCCAGGCCGCGATGCACTCGAACTTCGCGACGAGAGAGCCATCGTCACCGGCGTGCTCGGGGCACTCATCTGGGTCGTATGGATTCGGTTCGCGATCACCGTCGGCGTGGAGCTCGGCCATCAAACCCGCTGGGTCCGAGACGTCCGAGCAGCGAATCGCACCAGTGCGGCTTATCTACGACCCGTGCGTGTCGAGCCGCTTCCCGCCGCCACCGGCGGTTTGGCAATCGCTGCGCAGCGGCTGATCGCCACCGTCCTCCTCCTGATCCCGCTGATGACCAAGAGTCCTCGAGCGGTAGAGGCTGCGCCGCCGCTGCCAGTCGTCGCGCCAGCCGACCCGTCGGGAGCTCTAGCAGAGGTCGACGTCATGCTCGACACCGAAGACTCCTTCGCATCCGCTCGGCAGCGCGACAACGACGTGCAGATCACCGTCGCACCGACTGACACCCTACGAAGCCTTGCCAATGAGCACTTCGGTGACCCGAGCCGTTGGCGTGAGATCTTTGACCTGAACGTCGATCGGGTCCAGGTAGATGGCCGCAGGCTTGCTACGCCGAGTGCGCTGCGGGTGGGTTGGCAACTGAAGCTCCCCGCTGAGGCTCGCGTCGTTCGGATCCCGGCTGCGTCTCCCGCCCTCGAGAGGTATCGGGTCGAACAAGGCGACAACCTTTGGATGATCGCTGAGCACCATCTGACCGGAGAGCTCGGTCGGGCGCCGGCTGACGCTGAGGTTCAGCGGTACTGGCTACGCCTGATCGACGCCAACCACATCGGGCTGATGTCTGGCGACCCGAACCTGATCTACCCAGGGGAGCAATTCGTGCTGCCCCAGTGCGAACCGCAAGTCTCGCCGCCAGAACGTGCCGAACGAGAACGAGCGGCACCCGACCCAGTGGACGCTGAACGAGGCAACGATGATCGGCAAGATTCCAGGGACTCGGCCGCGCCTGACGGCGGGGGAAACGGCGACCAGCAGGGCAAGCGAGAGCCGGCCCGGCGCGAGACTCACCGATCAGATTCGGGATCGGATGACTCCACGAAGTCGCAGAAGCCTGGCTCCAACGCGCCGCGTCCTGCTGAGGTGCCGCCGATGGTGCCGGCTACGCCCTTGAGCAGCGAGTCGTCGTCCTCCTCGTCGTCCACCACGCACACGGTGCCAGCGCCTACTGGTCCCGGCGACAACGGGGAGGTTCCGACCGAAACGACGAGTCCCGACGCGCCGGCGCCGGTAGGCGTAGGGGTCGCCGCCTTGTCGGCGGGTGTGCTCGGCGTGCTCGAGGCGCTGCGTCGTCAGCGGCTCCGCGCCGCCAGGGTGCGAAGCCGGTTGCCCTCACCGCCGCCGAGTGTGGTCGACACCGAGCGGCGGTTACGTAGCGTCGTAGGGGTCGAACGCAGTGCCCGCATCGACCTCGCCGTGCGCTCGGCGGCGGCGTCGATGGTCAGCGGCGAACATCGCTTGTGTGCGCTGATCGTCGACGGAGACGGAGCGATCGCGCTGATCGCCGACGGCCCGGTGTCGTTGGGCGAGCCGTGGAGATCGATCTCGACCACGAGCGACCGCTGGGGCCTGCCCGCTTCGGTGCCGCTGGAGGCTCTCGCTGCTACGGCCCGCGCCGTCGGGGCGCCGTGTCCGGCACTGGTGGCAGTCGGGATGACGGCCTCGGGCAGTGGGGTGTACGCGGATCCGGAGAGTCTCGGCACCCTCTACGTCGACGCCGATGCGACGACGGCCGACATGGTCGTCACCGGGATCGCCACGGCGTTGGCGTCGTCGGTGCTGGCGGAGGCGGTCCAGCTGATCGGTGTGGGTGTCGACCCGAGCTGTTTCGTCGGATCGGTGAATCACCAGATGTTGGACTCGGTCGATGCCGCACTCGATCTGGCGAACGAGCTGCTCGGTTGCCCATCCACCGTGGAGTCCACGTTCCGGCTCCGGGCGCGTCGCACCGGCGGTGAGGAGTGGCAGCCCGTCGTCGTGGTCGTCGGCGCATCACACGGCGATGCGGTGCCCGTCGAGCACCGCCCCGGACTCGCCGTCATCGTCGCGAGAGCGCCGCGGGACCATCGCTGCGGACTGACGCTGGCGGCCGGTGCGGAATCGTGGCACCTCGAACCGTTCGGCATCGCTCTCACTCCGCTCGGCGTCAACCCTGAGGAGTTGCTCGAGATCAACGAACTGCTTGAGTTCGAACGCGAGTCGGTCGACGCGGACGGGTCCCACGATGACTCGCCGGCCGAGGTTGCGAACGAACCCGTTGAACCGGCGTGCACCAACGGCTTTCGGCTGGCAATCGAGACCGACACCGGCACCGTCGACGTCACAACGAACGGCAAGGCCGTCTCGTCGGCGGCGTCGACGATCAGCATGAACGAGCTTCAGCGGGATCTGACGATCCGACTGTTCGGCCTGATCGACGTCGTGGACGGCGCAGGCAGGGCCGCGGAATTCGGCAGGTCGAAATCGCTCGAGTTGCTGGCATGGATCGGCGCCCATCGAGACGGAGCTACTCGGCTTGGCGCTCGCTCGGCTCTGTGGGACGTCGACGTGCGAGACACCACCTTCGCCAATGTCGTGTCCGAGGCGCGACGAGCCACCGCCCGTCTGCGCTCCCCGCCTGACGGCGAGGACTGGATTGCCCGTACTCTCAACTCCAGCCTGGTGCTACACGAGCGGATCGTCACCGATGTCGACGTGGTCGATTTGCTTCTCGATCGAGCCCGCCAGGAGGCGCCGGCAGAGGCCACCGTGACGCTGCGTGCCGCCGTCGAGCAGATCCGCGGCATGCCGTTCGCTGAGTCCGGCTATCTGTGGCCCGACGCGGAAGGCATCACGTCCCGGCTTGTGGTGCTGGCGACGGCATGCTGCTGCGAGCTGGCAGAGCTGCTGCTCGAGCAGCATGACATTGAGGGCGTGTTCTGGGCCACGGGTCAGGGCTTGAAGGTGCTGCCTGGGCACGAGGAGTTGATCGCCTACCGCATGCGTGCACATGGTCGGGCAGGGGATCGAGCGGGTGTCCGCCACGAGTGGGAGGCATACGAGCGGGTGCTGCTGGGCGATGCATGGAGCGATGGCGAGCCGGCCCCGAGACTCGTGCGGCTGCGCCAGGAGCTGCTGTCGGCGGCGGCGCTGAGCGAGACGTCTGCCGCGTCCTGACCGCGGGTTGGGGCGGCGCCGTCTCGTGACCGGGCGAGCGTCAAGCGTTGGTCCAGCCCGAGCCATCGAGCGCCGCAGTGCGGCAGCTGTCAGGTCCCGAGCGGGTTCAGGAGCGCCTTCTTGCCGTTGAAGGCGAAGAGCAACAGGTCGACCATGCGGAACGTCTCCTTGTTGGGGCCGAGCGAGGGACGCCACGTCGGGTCGCGGACGATGGACACCCGGCTGCCCTCAATCGCCCGATGGAAGGTCTCGGCGACGATGCGGGCGCCCACGCCCTTCAGCCGGCCGGCGTTGAACTCGGCCTCGCGCAGGACGTAGAACCACAGCGGCGTGTTCTTGACGAGTGCGGTCCGCTGCGGCTGCGTGAGTGCGTTGAGGTCGGCGCCGTTCCTTCCGTCCCGGATCTGGGCGCTCGTGAGGTTGCTGACCGTCACTCCTCTGTTCCTGAGGAACTTGGCCATCTGCTGACCGCTCGCCAGCCTGACCATCGTCGCCCGTGTCAGATTGCGAAGTGCGAGATTGTCTTCGCCGGCGGGCAGGCCGGGCAGACGCGCCAACGCGTTCACGAGCGACGTATCGATGCGCCTCGCCCGATTGAACTTGGCCTCGGGCACGGTGAGATCGGCCCGGTCCGCCTCGCTGAAGTCGTACAGACGACGGAAATCCGCGATCCAGATGCTTTGAAGCCGCCGCTCGCCACCAAGGTTCCCGCTGCCGGCTGCGAACGTGAACAGCGCGTCGAGTGTGGCGGTGCCGTCATCGAAGACCACGTTCCAGCTGTATTCCCGCCGGATCATCGAATGGCCGAGTCGGAATGCGGCCACGGAGAACTCGATCGGCATCGTCGGGACGTCGGTGGCGAGCACTCCCACCTCGAACGCCTTGCGGCCGTTGGTGAAGACATCGTTCACCACGCCCGGCGCGCAGATGCGGGGCAGGTAGTCGGTCCGCAGCATCCATTGGTAGTGCCTGATGACCTTGTCCCGCGCAGTGGCGAAGCGTTGGGCCGGGGGAACTGAAGTGGGCAGCGTGTCCACGATGCGGTTGTGGAACCGGATCATCGCCAGGTGCGTCTGGGCGACGGCGAGGTTCTCGTCGTTCCGCGGATCCGGGATGATGGCCTTGCGTTTTCGGGCCACGGTCGAGCCAGCACCCCGCGGAAGATCGAAACCGTCCATCGCCGGGGTCTCTTCGAAGGCGAGCGTCCTGCCCGTGTTCAAATGGATGCCATCCGCCTCGTAGAACCTGGCCGAGCCTGGGTCGGACGGCCCGGCGCCGTACAGCGAGTCAAGGTCGAGGCTCGGCGATCGTGCCTGCAGCAGATCTGCGGGCGACACGCTCTGCCCAAGCGTGACCTTGGTCTTGTCGAACGTGAGGTCATGATCGACGAATTGGCCAAGATACGTGAACCCGGCAGGTACCGCCGACGCCGCCCCGCCGCCAGCGGTCATGCTCTGCGCGATCTTCCTCCGGGTCGCCGCGCCGAGCTGGGGGGTGATCCCGCTTGGGCCCATGCGCGAGAAGCGGAACGGCGGTGCCGCCGCCTCCACGGCGGCCGCCAGCGTGCCCCCGCGGCCACCGAGGCTCTGACCAACGAGTCCTTCCCCGATGACGAAGTAGCTCTCCGACCCGTGCCTTTCCACGCTGCCTCCAGTCCCGGGAATCTGCCTCGGCGTGGACACCTGCACAGCCATCGTAGACCGCCGTCCGACGGCGCCACGCGAGCGGCCGGAGCCGTGCACCGCCCCATCGGTATCGTCACCTTCGAGGGCGTGGTCGCCGCGAACCGGCGGGATCCGCAGTACCGGTGAAGTCCGTGTGAAAGTGATCGATCATCAACACACGAAGGATGACGCAACATGAACTGGACACTTGAAGTGGTATGCGTTCCCGTGACGGACGTGGACCGTGCCAAGGCCTTCTACGCCGAGCAGCTCGGGTTCAACGTGGACCACGACAGCATCTTCAGTGAGGAGTCCCGCGTCGTCCAGCTGACGCCGCCGGGGTCGGGCTGTTCGATCGTCGTGGGAACGGGGGTCGTTCCGGCGATGCCGCCGGGCATGGTCCAGGGTCTGCAGCTGGTGGTCCCTGACGTCAAGACCGCTCGAGCTGAGCTGGCAGGGCGAGGTGTCGACATCACCGAGGTCCAGGTGTACGACGAGGACGGTCTACGCCCCGTCCGTGATGGTGACGAGCTCAACAACGTCGGCTTCTGCTTCTTCAGCGATCCGGACGGCAACGGCTGGGCTGTGCAGCAGATCAACGCCCGCGCCTGAGACGTGACCACCCGCAGCGGTCAGCGCGCGGTAGCGACGGACCAGGCGCCATAGCCGCCGAGCAGGTCGGCCACGTCGGCGAAGCCCGCTGCCGCCATGCGGCTGGCGGCGATCGACGACCGGTAGCCGCCGGCGCAGTAGACAACGGTCGGCTTCGAGGCGTCGAGGGTGCTCAGCCGCTCGTTCAGCCTGGTGAGCGGGATCTCGACGGCACCGGGGATGACGCCTTTCGACGCTTCGCCCGGTTGGCGGACATCGATCAGTTGGAGGTCACGCTCTGACTCCACCAGCCGCTCCAGTTCGGCCACGTCGAGGCGCCTGCTGCGCGACAACTCGTCGGGGTTCGCCACGAACGCAGCGACCGGCTCGTGCAGGAATCCGACGACGTTGTCGAACCCGATCCGCGCCAGCCGATTCTTCGCCTCTCGCTCCATGCCGGGCTCGGTGACGAGGATCATGGGTGCCCCGGGCTGGATCACGCCGCCGACGTACTCGGCGTAACGGCCGGCGAGCCCGACGTTGATCGAACCGGACAGATGCCCCACGGCGAACTCATTGGGGTCGCGGGTGTCGAGCACGACAGCGCCGGCGCGCTGCTTGCGCAACACGTCTTCGAGTGCCAGAGGCGACGGGCTGGCTTCCTCGTCGAGGATCTCGTGCACTTCGCGATTGCGTACGGCGTCGTACGAGAAGTAGGCGGGCGGCAGGCTGTGGCCCTCGGTGACGACGTGGACGAACGCCTCCTTCGTCATCGCCTGCACGGCGTAATTCGTCGCCCGTTGGTCACCGATCGTCGACCACGTCTCGCTGGACAGGTTTTTGCCGCACGACGACCCGGCGCCGTGTGCCGGATACACACGGGTGGTGTCGGGCAATGTCATCAGTTGCTGGTGCAATGAGTCGTAGAGGCAGGCCGCAAGTTCGTCGCTGGTGACGCCCTTCGAGGACAGCAGGTCGGGCCTGCCGACATCGCCGATGAACAGCGCATCGCCGGTCAGCACGCCGAAGGGTTCGGCGTCGTCTGCGTGCTCGTACACCACGATGCTGATCGACTCTGGCGTGTGCCCTGGCGTGTGGCGCACCTCGAGCAACACGTCGCCCAACTCGATCCGTTCCCCGTGGGCGAGCTTGCGCGAGGGGAACTCGGTCTCAGCGTGCGCGCCATACGCGATCTCGGCACCGGTTGCCTCAGCGAGCTCCAGGTGCCCGGACAGGAAGTCGGCATGGAAGTGCGTCTCGATCACGAGACCGATCGACAGGCCGTGCTCCTCAGCGCTCGACAGGTACGGCGAGATGTCACGCCTCGGGTCGACCACGACGGCACGTCCCGACGTCGGATCGCCGATGAAGTACGAGGCCTGCGAGAGGCACTCGAGGTAGTGCTGTTCGAAGATCATTCTGCCCCCGTCGCCGATCACTGTGCCACGAACGCCCCAGCTCCGCCAGCGGACACGACGTCGCCCCGGTGGACGGCGACCTCGGCGGTGATCGTCTCGTACGATCCTGATGTGCAACAACTGGAGTTCTTCGTCGAGCCGTTCTCGGAAGGACAGCCTGGGCCGCACGTGACGGCGGCGATCGCCGCAGTGGAGGAGGTCGGCGGCACCGTCGAGTTCGGGCCGTTCAGCTCGATCTGCCGGGCAGAGGACGACCGGATGCCAGTCATCGTGTCGAGTCTGCTGACCGCGGCGTTCGCCTACGGGGCTGCGAGCGTGCGGCTCTCGGTCGATCAGCTCGGCGAAGGCTCGCAGTGACGGCGGGGCGCGGCGACGGTCGAAACGGCGCAGCGGCCGACCCGCTGTCGGCCCCGGACCCCCATCCGCTGATCGACGCCGTCCGGCCTGTACTCGACGCCGTCGGCGCCACTCTCGTCGGTCCGGCGGACCAGGAACCGAGCGACGTTCCGCTCGTGTGGGACGGCGAGACCGTTGGTGCAGTGCGGATGCCGCCGCTGCACGGTGCCCTCGACCGCCTGATCGAGGCAGTCGAAGCCGAGTTGGGAGGCAAGCTCGCTGATCTGCCCCGCGAATCGAAGCAGCGAGCCATCCGCCTGCTCGACGAACGCGGCGCCTTCATCCTGCGCCGGGCGGTTGAAGACGTCGCCGACGCCATGAGCGTCAGCCGGATCACCGTCTACAACTACCTGAACGCCATCCATCGATGAGAGCGCGAAGAGGGGGCCGCGCCGCCT
>Ga0136620_10001195_pt1 | contig 12231 bp, 8 predicted proteins | sample AntDrymUQ4162106_2_FD_104806 | JGI IMG/M metagenome (GOLD analysis project Ga0136620, IMG submission 104806) | Polar desert sand microbial communities from Dry Valleys, Antarctica - metaG UQ416 (21.06) | ecosystem: Environmental > Terrestrial > Soil > Desert | place: Antarctica: Dry Valley... | reverse complement strand
TCGAGCCTACGCCGCTCATCGAACCTTTCGATACAGCCGCTCCGCCGCATCGAGCTCCTCGTAGCACGACTCGAGCGGGGAGAACCTGATCGTCTCCTTCTGTCCGAGGGCAAGGATGCCGAAGGTCGCAAGACTCTCGTGGAAGAGGCGGTGCACGTGCTCTTGGAGCGGCCGGTCGAAGTAGATCATCACGTTGCGGCAGCTGATTGCGTGGAACTCGTTGAAGGCCGAGTCGGAGGCGAGGTTGTGCTGGGCGAATACGACGCCCTCGACGAGCGACCGCGAGAACTGGGCTCCGTCGTAGCGTGCCACGTAGTACTCGGAGAACGCACTCGTGCCCCCTGCGCGGATGTAGTTCTGCGTGTACTCACGCATCTTGTCGAGCGGGAAGACGCCCAGCCGGGCCAGCTCGAGGACGGCCTCGTTGATGTCCGTGGCGTAGATGCGGACGCGGTCCGAGAGCCCCTCCTCGGCGAGCAGGATCGCGAGCGAGTACACCTCCTCGCCCGTCGAGCAGCCGGCGACCCAGATCCGGGCGAACGGATACGTGCGCAGGAGCGGGACGACGCGCTCGCGGAACGCGACGAAGAACGTCGGGTCGCGAAACATCGCCGTGACGTTGATCGAGAGGTCGAGCAGCAGCCGCTCCATCACGGCCGGGTCGTGGAGCACACGGTCCTGAAGGCCGGAGATCGTGTCGAGCTGCTCGCTGTCCATGCGCCGACGGAGCCGCCGCCGCAGCGACGCCGGCGCGTACTCCCGGAAGTCGAATCCGTAGCGCCGGTAGATCCCCTCGAGGAGGAGCTCTACCTCGATTCGCTGGACGTCTTCGTCCCCGCTGCGCGGGGGGGATAGGCGGTCCTTGGAACCGTCTCGGGGAACGTCCACGTTCGCCCCGCGCCTAGTGATTCGCGCAGCGAATCACTGATACAGCCACACCCTCATGAGAGACAGCAGCTGGTCGGTGTCCACCGGCTTCGTGATGTAGTCGGACGCCCCGGACGCGATCGTGCGCTCTCGGTCGCCCCGCATCGCCTTTGCGGTCAGCGCGATGATCGGCAGGCGTTCGAACTCCGTGAGCTGCCGGATCGCCTGGGTCGTCTCGTAGCCGTCCAGCTCGGGCATCATCACGTCCATCAGGACGAGATCGACGTCCGGGTTCGCCTGCAGGGTCTCGATCCCCTCGAAGCCGTTCTCGGCGAAGACGACGTCCATCCCGTGCGCCTCGAGCGCGCTCGTGAGCGCAAAGACGTTGCGGACGTCGTCGTCGACGATCAACACCTTCTTGCCGACGAAGACGGCGTCGGTGGAATGCAGTTGCTCGAGCAGCTTGCGCTTCGAGTCGGGCAGCTTCGACTCGACCCGGTGGAGGAAGAGCGACGTCTCGTCGAGCAGCCGCTCGGGAGAACGGGCGTCCTTGACCACGATCGTCTCCGCGTAGCGCTTCAGCTTGGTCTCCTCCCGGCGGGTCAGCTCCTTGCCGGTGTAGACGATCACGGGCAGGCTGATGAAGCGCTCGTCGCTCTTCACCTTCTCGAGCAGGGCGAAGCCGGTCATCTTCGGCAACTTCAGATCGAGGACCATGCAATCGAACCGGGGCTCCTCCTCGAGTGCCGTCAGCGCGTCCTCGCTGGAGCCGACGGCGACGATGTCGACGCCACCGTCGTTGCCCACGAGGTCGACGATCGCCTGCCGCTGAGTCTCGTCGTCGTCCACGACGAGCAGCCGGCGGACGTCGCGATCGATGAAGCTCTCGATTCCGCCGAAGACCTCGTTCATCTGCTCGAGCGTGGCCGGCTTCCGGACGAACGCGGCCGCACCGGCCAGCAGCGCCGGTTGCCGTTCGTCCACTCCCGAGACGATGTGCACGGGAATGTGCCTCGTGGCGGGGTGACGCTTCAGCCGGTCGAGCACCGTCCAGCCGTCGAGCACCGGCAGGCTCATGTCGAGCACGATCGCGTCGGGCCGGAACTCGTGCGCGAGGGCGAGCCCCGTGTCTCCGCGCAGGGCCACGAGTCCCTTGAAGCCGCGCTCGCGAGCGACCGTCAGCTCGGTGCGGGCGAAGTCGGCGTCATCCTCGACGATCAGGACGACGCGGTCGCCGTCCTCGATCGAGTGGCGGTCGTCGTCGACCTCGCTCACGAGCAGCTCGGGATCGAGCAGAGGAGCGGCCGTGAGACCCGCCGGGAGGACCGGGTTCGGGCCGGGGGGTGGAGCCTGGGGCATGACGAGGCCGGCCGAGAGCTCGCGGAGGATCTCAGCGCCGGTCTCCGGGACGGCGTGACGGACGAAGCGATCCGGCAGGTAGAGCGTGAACGTGCTGCCCTCTCCGGGTGTCGAGACGACGTGGATCTCGCCGCCGAGCAGGCGAGCGATCTCCCGGCTGATCGAGAGGCCGAGCCCGGTGCCGCCGAAGCGCCGGCTCGTTGTCCCGTCGGCCTGCTGGAACGCCTCGAAGATCAGCCTGAGCTTGTCCGTGGCGATCCCGATGCCCGTGTCGACGATCGAGAACGCGACCGCGCGCTCTGCATGGGAGAGCGCGTCGCCGGCGAACTGGAGCCCGGGCGGCGCGGTCCCGACCCGCACCTGCACTGAGCCGGTCTCCGTGAACTTGACGGCATTCGAGAGCAGGTTCTTCAGGATCTGCTGGAGCCGCTGCCGATCGGTCTCGAGCGTGGGGAGGGCATCTGGAGTGAAGTCGAGCTCGAAAGCCAGCCCCTTCTCCTCGGCAAGGGGGCCGAACGCGCGCTCGAGCTGCGCCAGCTCCTCGGCGATCGCCACTTCGCCGACGTGGACGTCCATCTTCCCGGCCTCGACCTTGGAGAGGTCGAGGATGTCGTTGATCAGGCCGAGGAGCTCGGAACCGGCGGTATGGATCGTTCGTGCGAACTCGATCTGTTTGTCGGTCAGGTTGCCGTCGGTGTTGTCGCCGAGCAGCTTCGCGAGGATGAGCAGCGAGTTGAGCGGCGTGCGCAGCTCGTGCGACATGTTCGCGAGGAACTCCGACTTGTACCTCGACGAGAGCGCGAGCTGCTCCGCCCGTTCCTCGAGTGCGGCGCGCGCCAGCTCGATCTCGTGGTTCTTGACCTCGATCCGGCGATTCTGCTCCTCGAGCAGCTGTGCCTTCTCCTCGAGCTCCTCGTTCGTCCCCTGCAGCTCCTCCTGCTGGGTCTGCAGCAGCTCCTCAGAGGCGCGCAGCGTGACCGCCTGCTCCTCGAGCTCCATGTTGGACCGCTTCAGCTCGTCCTGCTGCGCCTGCAGCTCCTCCGACTGGCTCTGGAGCTCCTGGGTCAGCGTCTGCGACTGCTCGAGCAGCTCCTCGGTGCGCGTGTTCGCCTGGATCGTGTTCAGAACGACACCGATCGACTCGGACAGCTGCTCGAGGAACGTCTCCTGGACCTCCGTGAAGGACTCGAACGAGGCCAGCTCGAGCACCGCCAGCACGCTCTCCTCGAACAGGATCGGGAGCACGATGATGCTCGCGGGCGTGGCCTCGCCGAGCCCGGACGCGATCTTGATGTAGTCGTCCGGCGCCGCCGTGATCACGATCGACTTCCGCTCGAGCGCGGCCTGTCCGACGAGCGACTCGCCGAACTTGAAGCGGTTCGAGATCGACTTGCGCTCCTTGTAGCCGTAGCTCGCGATCAGCTGCAGCTCGGGCTCGTCGCCGTCGGCCGCGTCGGCGACGTAGAAGGCGCCATGGTGGGCGCTCACGAGCGGCGTCACCTCGCTCATCAGCAGCCGCGCGACGGTGCGCTGGTCGCGCTGCCCCTGCAGCATCCCGGAGAAACGGGCGAGATTCGAGTTGAGCCAGTCTTGACGGGCGTTCTGCTCGGTCGTACCGCGCAGGTTCACGATCATCTGGTTGATGTTGTCCTTCAGCTCGGCGACCTCTCCGGCTGCCTCCACGTCGATCGAGCGGGTCATGTCTCCCGAGGTCACCGCCGTCGACACGTTCGCGATCGCGCGCAACTGCGTCGTCAGTGTCTCCGCGAGCAGGTTCACGTTGTCGGTCAGGCCCTTCCAGACTCCGGATACCCCCTCGACGCGAGCCTGGCCGCCGAGCTTGCCCTCGGTTCCCACCTCGCGGGCAACGCGCGTGACCTCGGCGGCGAAGGTGGAGAGCTGGTCGACCATCGTGTTGATCGTGGAGGAGAGCTCGGCGATCTCGCCCTTCGCCTCGACCGTGATCTTCTGCGAGAGGTCGCCGGTGGCGACGGCGGTCGTCACATCGGCGATCGCGCGCACCTGGGCCGTCAGGTTGCCGGCGAGCTGGTTCACGTTGTCGGTCAGGTCCTTCCACGTGCCGGAGACGCCGGCGACCTCGGCCTGCCCGCCGAGCGCGCCCTCCGTGCCGACCTCGCGGGCGACGCGCGTCACCTCGGCGGCGAAGGTCGAGAGCTGGTCGACCATCGTGTTGACCGTGTCCTTGAGCTCGAGCACCTCGCCCTCGACGTCGACAGTGATCTTCTTCGACAGGTCGCCGTTCGCGACTGCCGTCGTGACGAGCGCGATGTTCCGCACCTGGCTCGTGAGGTTCCCGGCGAGGGTGTTCACGTTGTCGGTCAGGTCCTTCCAGACGCCGCTGACTCCCTCCACCTGCGCCTGGCCGCCGAGGCGGCCGTCGGTACCGACCTCGCGGGCGACGCGCGTCACCTCGGCTGCGAACGAGCGGAGCTGGTCGACCATCGTGTTGATCGTGTCCTTGAGCTCGAACACCTCGCCCTTCACGTCGACCGTGATCTTCTTGGACAGGTCGCCGTTCGCGACCGCCGTCGTCACCTGCGCGATGTTCCGCACCTGCTCGGTGACCGAGGAGGCCATGTAGTTGACGTTGTCGGTGAGATCGCGCCACGTGCCGCTCACTCCCTCGACCTGAGCCTGACCGCCGAGGTCGCCTTCGGTTCCGACCTCTCGGGCGACCCGCGTCACCTCCGCGGCGAACGACGAGAGCTGGTCGACCATCGTGTTGATGGTGCCCTTCAGCTGGGCGATCTCCCCCTGGGCGTCGACCGTGATCTTCTGCGAGAGGTCGCCCTTCGCCACGGCGGTGGTGACCTCGGCGATCGCCCGCACCTGGGTCGTCAGGTTCTCGGCGAGCTGGTTGACGTTGTCGGTGAGGCCGCGCCACGTCCCGCTCAGGCCCTCGACCTGCGCCTGACCGCCCAGCCTGCCCTCCGTTCCCACCTCGCGTGCCACTCGCGTCACCTCGGCCGCGAACGAGCGCAGCTGGTCGACCATCGTGTTGACGGTCTCCTTCAGCTCGAGCACCTCGCCGCGGACGTCGACGGTGATCTTCTTCGAGAGATCGCCGTTCGCGACCGCCGTCGTCACCTCGGCGATGTTCCGGACCTGGCCCGTCAGGTTCGACGCGAGCGTGTTCACGTTCTCGGTCAGGTCCTTCCAGACGCCGCTGACGCCCTCGACCCGGGCCTGGCCTCCGAGCTTGCCGTCGGTGCCGACCTCCTTCGCAACGCGCGTCACCTCGGCGCTGAAGGCGCGGAGCTGGTCGACCATCGTGTTGACGGTCTCCTTCAGCTCGAGCACCTCGCCCTTGACGTCGACCGTGATCTTCTTGGAGAGGTCGCCGTTCGCGACGGCGGTCGTGACGGCGGCGATGTTCCGCACCTGGCTCGTTAGGTTGCCGGCGAGGGTGTTCACGTTGTCGGTCAGGTCCTTCCAGACGCCGCTGACGCCCTTCACCTGGGCCTGGCCGCCGAGCGCCCCGTCGCTGCCCACCTCACGCGCGACGCGGGTGACCTCGTCGGCGAAAGTCGAGAGCTGGTCGACCATCGTGTTGACCGTGTTCTTCAGCTCGAGCACCTCGCCCTTGACGTCCACGGTGACCTTCTTCGAGAGGTCGCCGTTCGCGACCGCCGTCGTCACCTCGGCGATGTTCCGCACCTGGCCGGTGAGGTTGGACGCCATCCCGTTGACCGAGTCGGTGAGGTCCTTCCACGTCCCCGAGACGCCCTTGACCTTCGCCTGGCCGCCGAGCTTGCCCTCCGTGCCGACCTCACGCGCGACGCGCGTCACCTCGTCCGCGAACGTCGAGAGCTGGTCGACCATCCCGTTCACGGTCGTGCCGATGCGTCGGAACTCCCCCCGCACCGACTGGCCGGCGACCTGGAGCTGGATCCGCTGGCTCAGGTCACCCGTCGCGACCGCTTCGATCACCCGGGCGACCTCGATCGTCGGCCTCGTGAGGTTGTCGATCACCTCGTTGTAGGCGCCGATCTTCTCCGCCCAGCAGCCCGGCGCGGCCGTCGCATCGGCCCGTTCGTTGATCCGGCCTTCCCGGCCGACCGCCTTGCTGACGCGCGTGAACTCCCGCGTAACCCGCTGGTTCCGCTCGACGAGCGCATTGAATGCGGTGGCGACCTCGGCCAGCGCCCCCTCGCCGCGCAGGCGCGCCGAGAAGTCGCCGTCGCTCGCGGCCCGGAGCGCGGCGACGAGCTTCGTGAGCTCGCTGTCGGTCAGCGGCGGGCCTCCGTTCGCGGAGTCGGCCGCCGCGGGCTTCCGGCTGCGTTGCTGGCGCTGACCGGACGACGGCACAGGGGGCACTCGGAGCTCCTTTGCTCAGCAGGGCTTTGTGTCAGCTGGACGCGACGCTTCCTCGTCTGCGCCGCGAGCCAACTTTACCCGCAAACAGGCGGTGTTCACGGCTGCGGCGAGTGTTTCCGGCCCTCAGACGGCGGCGCCGAGACCGGCCTGGAGGTCTTCCCAGAGCGCCGCGACGGGCTCCAGTCCCACGCTCAGCCGCAGCAGGCCCGGAGGAACACGCTCGGGCTCCCAGCGATGACGCGACTCCATCGTCGAGTCGACCCCGCCGAGGCTCGTCGCGTTCGCGATCAGCCGAGTCGAGGTCTCGACCGCGCGCGCCGCGGCATCGTCGGCAACGTCGAACGAGAGCAGGCCGCCGAAGCCGGGATACCGGACGACCTGCACGGCCGGGTGGCCCCCGAGGCGCTCCGCAAGCGTCCGCGCCGAGTCGGTCTGACGCTCGACCCGCACCGCGAGCGTCTTCAGCCCCCGCAGCAGGAGCCACGCCGAATCGGGCGCCGCGACGATGCCCGTGCGCGTGCGCAGCTCGTGCAGCCGGGCCGCGTCCTCGGGGCGCCGGCAGACGACGGCGCCGAGCAGCGCGTCGTGGTGGCCGGCGAGGTACTTCGTCGCGGAGTGGAGGACGTAGTCGCAGCCGTGCTCCAGCGGCCGCAGGTGCAGCGGCGTCGCCGCGGTGGAGTCGCACACGACCGGCGCCGGGTGCGCGGCGGCCGCCTCGAGGTCGGGCAGCGTCAGCAGCGGGTTCGACGGCGCCTCGATCCAGACGAGCTGGACGTCCGGGGGCGCCGGACCGGCCTGGTCGAACAGCACGTGGCGGAGCCCCCAGCGCTCGAGTTCGCGGAAGAGCACGCCGGTGCCGTAGTAGGCGTCCTGCGCGAGGGCCACCGTTTCGCCGGGGCGGAGCAGCGTCAGCGCGAGCGCGGTCGCCGCGCCCGTGCCCGAGGCGAAGAGGAGCGCGTCGCCGCCGTCGAGCTCGCCGAGCGCACGCTCCGCCTCGACACCGGTCGGATGCGCGTGGCGCGCGTAGTGGTATGGCCCCGGCTCGCCGTCCCGGTACGGCCACGTCGTCGAGCGGTCGAGCGGCTCCTCCACGCCGCGACCCTACCGGCCCGGGCGCCGAGATAGGCTCCGCGCCGTGAGCGGGATCCACGACACGACGGCGGCGAAGCTCGCCTGGCTGCAGGAGCTCTCCGAGCAGGCGGCGCACGCGGGGAACGAGCAGGCCGTGGCGCGGCAGCGCGAGCGCGGCAAGCTGCTCGCGCGCGAGCGGCTCGAGCGGCTGCTCGACCCGGGGTCGTTCGTCGAGCTCGACCGCTATGTCCGCCACCGCAACCCGGACTTCGACTCGATGGCGAACCGGCCCTACGGCGACGCCGTCGTCACCGGCTACGGCGAGATCTTCGGCCGCAAGGTCTTCGTCTTCTCGCAGGACTTCACCGTCTTCGGCGGCTCGCTCTCGGAGGTTTTCGCCGAGAAGGTCTGCAAGGTGATGGACATGGCTCTGAAGTACGGCTGTCCGGTGATCGGGATCAACGACTCCGGCGGCGCGCGGATCCAGGAGGGTGTCGTCTCGCTCGCCGGCTACGCCGAGATCTTCTGGCGCAACGTGCAGAGCTCGGGCGTCGTTCCTCAGATCTCGCTCGTGCTCGGCCCCTGCGCTGGCGGCGCCGTCTACTCGCCGGCGATCACCGACTTCGTGCTGATGACCGAGGGCAGCTCGTACATGTTCATCACCGGGCCCGACGTCGTGAAGACCGTCACCGGGGAGGAGGTCTCGTTCGAAGAGCTCGGCGGGGCGGCGACGCATGCCGCGAAGTCTGGGGTCGCGCACTTCACCGCGGCAGACGAGGGGGCCTCGCTCGAGGACGCCCGCCTGCTGCTCTCCTACCTGCCGCAGAACAACCTCGAGCGCCCGCCGTACGCGGCCCCGTCCGACTCGCCGGAGCGGGAGGCGCCCGAGCTCGACGCGTTCATCCCGGACGAGGCGACGAAGCCGTACGACATGAAGCGCGTGATCGAGACGGTCGTGGACGACGGCGACTTCCTTGAGGTGCAGGAGCGCTGGGCGCAGAACATCGTCTGCGGCTTCGCGCGGCTCGGCGGGCACTCCGTCGGGATCGTGGGCAACCAACCGGCGGCGCTCGCCGGCGTGCTTGACATCGCGGCCTCGACGAAGGCGGCGCGCTTTGTCCGTACCTGCGACGCGTTCAACATCCCTCTTGTCACCTTCGTCGACGTGCCCGGCTTCCTGCCCGGCACCGAGCAGGAGTGGGGTGGGATCATCCGGCACGGTGCGAAGCTGCTCTACGCCTACGCGGAGGCGACCGTGCCGAAGCTGACGGTGATCACCCGAAAGGCGTACGGCGGGGCCTACGACGTGATGAGCTCGAAGCACATCCGCGCCGACTTCAACGTCGCCTGGCCGACGGCCGAGGTGGCCGTGATGGGCCCCGAGGGCGCCGTCAACATCGTCTTCCGCAAGGAGCTCGAGGCGGAGGCGGATCCGGCCGCGCGCCGCGCCGAGCTGATCGCCGAGTACAAGGAGCGCTTCGCGAACCCGTACCACGCCGCCGAGCGCGGCTACGTCGACGAGGTGATCGAGCCACGCCGCACGCGCCCCGTGCTGATCTCCGCGCTCGAGGTCGCGCTCCCCAAGCGTGAGCCGAAACCGAAGCGAAAGCACGGGAACATACCGCTCTGAAAACGTGCCCAGCTCAAGCGATTGAATCGTCAGTCAAATACGGTGTGCGTTGCGACTTGCACAAACGCGCGGTTTGCGGTCTACTTTACGGCTCTTGATTTGGTGCTTCGCCGGGGCCGATCCGGCCCCACCGGGCACTGACAACGACTCCGACACGACCGAGATCGTCGTCGGGTAGAGCTCTCTCCCCCGAGAGACGGGCGGGAGCGGCGCCTCGGCGCCGCTCCCCCCGATTGATCACGCCTCCGTGCCGGCTGCGTGCACCGACCGTGCGGCGGCCCTAGACTCGCTGCATGCCGTCGGCGTCCCAGGCGCAGATCGAGAAGCGTCGTCGCATCCTCCGCGCAGCGATCACCGTCTTCGCCCGACGCGGCTACCACGCGAGCAAGGTGGGGGAGGTCGCGACGGAGGCCGGCGTGGCCTACGGGCTCGTCTACCACTACTTCGGCTCGAAGGAGCAACTGCTCGAGACGATCTTCCGGCGCACGTGGTCGAACATGCTCGAGGCCGTGGAGGAGGTCGAGCACTCCGACGCGCCCGTGCGGGAGCAGATCCGGGCGATCGCCAGGATCGTCCTCGGTGCGTGGGAGATCGACCCGGAGCTGATCCGCGTCCTGATCAAGGAGGTGGCGCGCGGACCGCAGCTCCAGGCGGAGATCGACGAGATTCAGCACGCCTTTGCCGCGCTCGAGCGTGTGGTTGCGCGCGGGCAGCAGCGTGGCGAGCTGCGAGCCGAGCTCGAGCCCCGGCTCGCCGCCTGGATCATCTACGGGGCCCTCGAGGAGATCCTCACCGGCTGGGTCTTCGGCAACCTCGCCGCCACTGCGGAGGACGTCGCGCGTGCCGAGGAATCCGTCGTCGCGGTTCTCTGCGACGGCCTTGCGCTTCAGAAGCGCCGCGCGAAGTCGAGCTCGACCGAGTCGCAGACGCGTTCGTAGCCGATGTCGATGTAGATCCTGTTCGAGGTCGGATTCGCGAGGTCCGTGTAGAGGAAGCAGAAGCGCTTGCCCTCGTCGAGGCGCTCCTGCGAGACCTCGGCCACGAGCGCGCTCGCGTAGCCGCGGCCCCGGCGGTGCGCGGGTGTGTAGACCGGGCCGATCCGCGAGCCGTTGGGCGTCGGGCTGCCGAACCCCGCGGCGGAGACGGGCTCGCCGCCGTCCTCCCAGAGCACGAACCCGGAATCCGTCTCGGGGCCGAGCCGCTGCTCCAGCATCCGCTCGAGGTTGCCCCGATCCGGCTCCGCCTCGCCCAGCGCCTCGATCGAGAACGCGTGCAGCCACTGCAGCAGGAGCGCCCGGTCGCCGCCCTTCGCGGGCCGGGCGTCGCCGCTCACCCGACGCGGCGGCACGACCTGCTCGAGCGCATAGATTCCCTGCGCGAAGCCCGGTGCGATCTCGGCGCCCGTCTTCGCCCGCCACGCGGCCGCGAACCCGTGTGCCTCCGGAACGGCGGCCACGACTCCGGGGATGTCGTCGAGCGCGGCCGCGAGCGTCTCGAGCGCGCCGGCCGCGGACGGCCGCGCCAGGACGAGCCGGTACGGCGGCGTGCGGAGCGCCGCGCCCACGGTCGCGCCGCCGTCTTCGACGAGGCAGAGCTCGTGCGCGGGATAGAGCCCCGGCTGGTCCCGCAACGTGCCTGCGAGGCCGAGGATCAGGTTGTGGCGCGCCTCGTCGGCGAGCAGCAGCGGCTCAGCTCGCCGCAGCCATTCGGCTGCATCCGCAACCTGGACGGCCCTCACAGAGCGATAGTCTATCCTGCTTAGGCGATGCCTAGGCACAAACTCACCGCGGCGGAGGCGGCGCGAGCGCTCGGGATCAGCCTCGACACGCTGCGGCGCTGGGATCGCGCAGGGAAGATCCGGGTCGAGCGCGACGCCTCGAACCGCCGGGTCGTCCGGGCGGCGGAGGTCGAGCGGCTGCGCGCGCCGACGAGCGATGAGACGATCTCGGCGCGGAACCACTTCCGCGGCATCGTCCGCTCGGTGGAGGTCGACGGCTTCCTCGCGCGAGTCGAGCTCGACGTGACCGAGCCGGCGCGGCTCGTGGCGATCATCACCCGCGAGTCCGCCGAGCAGCTCGGTCTGAAGGCCGGATCGAGCGCCGCCGGTGTGGTCAAGGCGACGTCGGTGATGGTCGAGCGGTGATCCGCGCCTGCGCCATCGCGGTCGTCGTCGCCGCCGCCGTGCTCATCGCCGGCTGCGGCGACTCGGACGACGGGCCGCTCGAGGTCTTCGCCGCCTCGTCGCTGCGCGATGTCGCGCCCAAGGTCGACCGCGCGCCGCGCTACACGTTCGCGGGCTCCGACGAGCTCGCGGCGCAGATCCGCGACGGTGCGCCCGCCGACGTCTTCCTCAGCGCGAGCGGGACGCCGGTGCAGGAGCTCCGCGCCGCCGGGCTCGTGGCGGCGCCGTTCGTCTTCGCCTCGAACCGGCTCGTGGTCGTCGTGCCCGCCGCGAATCCAGCCGGGCTGAACGCGTTCGCCGAGCTGGCGCGACCGGGGCTGAAGCTCGTCCTGGGCGGGGAGGGGGTGCCGATCGGCGACTACGCGCGCGAGGCACTCGCGGCGGCAGGCCTCGAAGCGGCGCTCGAGAACGTCGTCAGCCTCGAGCAGGACGTGAAGGGCGTGCTCGGCAAGGTCGCGCTCGGCGAGGCCGACGCCGGCATCGTCTACGCCACCGACGTCCGCGCTGCCGCCGACGACGTCCGTGAGCTGGCGATTCCGGACGAGGTCCAGCCGGACGTTCGCTACTACGCAGCCGTCGTCTCTGCCGGCGACGTCGAGCGCGCGGCCGAGTTCGTCAGGCTCGCCCGCGAGGAGGGAGCCGGCGCGCTGCGCGCCGCGGGGTTCCTGCCGGTGCCGAACCGTGCCGAGTAGGGCGTTCGGGATCGCGCTGTGGATTGCGCTCGCAAGCGCGGTGCTCTTCCTGACCCTCCCCGTCCTGGCGCTCTTCCTGCGGGTGCCGCCCG
>Ga0136620_10001194_pt1 | contig 12240 bp, 15 predicted proteins | sample AntDrymUQ4162106_2_FD_104806 | JGI IMG/M metagenome (GOLD analysis project Ga0136620, IMG submission 104806) | Polar desert sand microbial communities from Dry Valleys, Antarctica - metaG UQ416 (21.06) | ecosystem: Environmental > Terrestrial > Soil > Desert | place: Antarctica: Dry Valley... | reverse complement strand
CGTACAGGGGTACCGCCTCGAAGCCCTCGTATTGGTCGGCGACGTAGACCGGCAGCACGCCATCGATATCGGGCAGGTAGGCGGTGCAGCGCACCGGCTCGCGCAGGACCTCGACCGTCAGGCGGTCCCCGTCGAAGCGCCCGATCGCGTCGACGAACTCGAGCGTGGCAGCCGAGTGGTCCTGGCACAGCAGGTGAAGCTCCACTCCGAGCCCGACGAGGGCCCGGGCGAGGCTCACGTTGTAGATGTTGCTGCCGGTGCCGCGCAGCAGGTATCCGTGGAAGACGAGCAGGCGCATTCATCCTCCATACTCGCGCCGGAGGCGGTTGCTATGTTGAGCGCCGCATGGGCCTGCGGCAGAAATACCGGCTCCGCGCGCGCTCCGACCGCGAGGTGATCCGCGAGGTCGAGCCCGGAGCGGTCTACGTGGACTCCGAGAGCGGCGAGGAGTTCGAGGTGGTCGGCAAGGTGCTCCCGCTGGCCCCTTCGCCCAGCGAGCTGCCGTGGGCGGTGGACAACCTGCGCCTGTGCGGTTGCTCGCTCGAGCAGCTGGCCCCCAAGGACCTCAACGACTGCCCCCACTGCGGCCGCCGGATGCCGGCCGTCGAACGCTGAGGGGGTGGCGATGAGGCCCTCGCCGCGACTCTGTGGCCCGTTGCTACCGCTGCTCGCCGCCGGCGCGCTGCTGGCAGGGTGCGGTGGCGACGACGAGCCTGCCTCCGAGACGGTGCCGACGACCGCGCCCACGACAACCGAAAGCACCACCACCGGGAAGACGAGCACCGAAGGCGCCGCGACCGACCCGGCGCCCGACCAGGGGGGGTCGCTCGGCGGCTCGGAGGACTCCGGTCCCTCGGGCGGCTCGAGGGCGCCCGACCCCTCGCAGCCCGACTCGCCCGAGAACGACATTCCTCCTCCCCCCGGCAGCCCGGCCGAGCGCTTCGAGCAGGAGTGTCAGGTCAACCCTCAAGCCTGCCAATAACGAGGGCGCGCCCTAGTAGTTGGCGCCCTACGGGGAAGCGGTGGCGAGGCGTCGTCGCGGGTGAGGAAGATGTCGAGCCGAGAGGTCACGCCGGCGATCTCGAACGGCCGCAGCAGGCGCTGGGTCGGGCACACGAGCGCCAGCCGGCCATCTCCGCCGGCGAGGTTTCGGAGCGCGTCGAGGATCACGCCCAGCCCGGTCGAGTCGATGAACGTCGTCGCGCTGAGATCCACGATCACGCGCCTGCTCGCGCCGGGAGACGTCAGTCGCATCAGGCGTCGCCCCAGCTTGGGCGCGCTCAGCGCGTCGAGCTCGCCCGCGACGGCGAGGACATGAGTCCGATCGTCGATCGACTCCTCGCGCACGCCAAAATCCTGAGGTCCCGCCAAATCGTCCCTTTGGTCGGCCAGATCGCGACTGGCGGCCAACCTACCTGACCGGGCCCTTGCCCGCGCCGACGATCCCGCAAAGCGGCGCGCCGCCGCTCGACTGCAACGGCGCCTGCGCTGCCCCGGCGCCTGTCTCAGCTGCGCCGGTGCGCGGGGAGCGGGTCCAGCGGCCGCCTGACCCTTGCCGGAAGCGGCTGCGGCAGGGCCTCGCCGCCGCGCCTGCGCGGAGGCCGCCGAACTCCGCGGCGGTCACGCAGCCGAGCGGGGGCCGGCCTGAGGCGGCCAACCGGATGCGGCATGCCACCGCCGCCACCGGGCCCGTCCGGGCGCGTGTCCGGCTCCGGGCCACCGCCCCCGCCGCCGTCCTCGGGCGGCTCGTCCCCGTCGCTGCGCAGGCGAAAGAACCAGACCATCCAGACCACGAGCAACCCCACGTCGAAGACGCGGAAGCCAACCATGAAGACCCACGCCTGCGTGGACACACGGCGATGGTACGCCCGTTGCGGCCTCGCTGCCAAGCGAGGTCGGGAGAGGAGTTACCGGGTCCGGCGATTGTCGGGGATGTATGTGGCGGTGTAGAGCAGCCGCCCCCCGAAGTTGTCGCACTCGTAGCGCTTGCGCCCGCGCCGGCCGACGCGCTGCTGGGCCGCCTGCCGCGTGACGTTGGCACAGCCGTTGTTGCGCTTCAGGCGCGAGCCGCGCCACATGTTGGTGCGGCCGAGGTTGATCGCGAACGTCGGTGCCCAGGTCGGGACCGTCAGGGCGACGATGTGCCCGCGCTTGACCCGCAGCGGGCGCCCGAAGACGAAGGTCGGCGTCGAGCCGAGGAACGGCGCGAGGTTGCGCGTGCGGCTCTGACGCAGCAGGCGGAACAGTCGCCGGTCGCGGCCGCGCGTCCCCTTGCGCAGGATCGCCAGCCGGGCGCGCGGGTCGCCGCCGAAGCTGGACGAGAAGAAGTCGAATTGCCGCGAGCTGACGTTGGCGAGGCGGATGCTGAAGGCCACGATATAGCCGTCGCGCGGCACCCTGAATGGATTGCGCACGGTTCCGGAGCGCACCTGATAGCCGGTCACCCGGGTGACCGCGTTGCAATCGCTCTCGGGCAGCGGGCAGGAGACCTTGACCGCGGGCGCGCCCGAGCCGAGCTCGCTGACGCGCGCGTCAGCCCATGCCGGCAGCGCGAGCACGCCGGCGATCGCGACGATCTGGATCGTTCGCTTCGCCACTTGGAGGAAGAACACCCCGTTTTGGGTCTAGTTGCGGCCACGCATCCAAGTTCTAGCGATTGCCGCGGCTACTTGTAGCGGTACGTGATCCGACCACGGTCGAGGTCGTAGGGAGAGAGCTCGATCTTGACCCTGTCCCCAGGCAGGATGCGGATGTAGTGGCGGCGCATCTTGCCCGAGATGTGCCCGAGCACCTCGTGGTCGTTGTCGAGCTTGACCTTGAACATCGTGTTCGGGAGGGCCTCGAGGATCTCGCCCTCCATCTCGATCTTCTCTTCCTTGCCCAAGAGCCCTGCCTACTCGCCGACCGCGCTGGTCAAAGCGACCTGACGTTGACCGCCTTCGGCCCCTTGTCGCCGGCCTCCTCGTCGTACTCGACCTTGGAGTTCTCCGCCAGGGTCTTGAAGCCGTCGCCTTCGATGCCCGAGAAGTGGACGAACAGATCCTTGTCGCCCTCGTCGGGTGTGATGAAGCCGAAGCCCTTGTCGTCGCTGAACCACTTCACTGTTCCGGTAGCCATGGGCTTCACGCTACCACCCCTTCCTCTCCGGGCGGGGCTCAGCGCCCTTCGAACGTGGCCTTGCCGGGTCCGTGCTCGAGGAACGAGTTGACGGCGCGCTGGAGGTCCTCGGTCGCGAACAGGCCGGCGGAGATCTCGTTGATGCGGGCATCGGCCCCGCGCACGCCCTCCTCCAGATAGGCGCGAACCATCGCCTTCGTGGCGGCGTTTGCCTTCGTCGGCCCGGCGGCGAGGCGCTCTGCGAAGGCAAACGACTTCTGCGCGAGGTCTGCGTCCGGGAGCACGCGGTTGATCACGTTCCAGCGCTCGAGCGTCTCGGCCCGGTAGAGACCGCCGCTCATCACCAGCTCGCGTGCCCGCGCGGGCCCCGCGCGCTCGGCGACACGCTGTGTGCCTCCCATGCCGGGCGTCAGGCCGACGACGATCTCGACGAGCCCGAACTGCGCCGACTCCGACGCCCAGATCATGTCGCAGCCAAGCGCGAGCTCGAAGCCGGCGGTGAGGCACAGCCCATGGACGGAGGCCAGCGTCGGCAGTGGCATCTGCTCGAGCCGGTGGACCATCCCGATCAGCTCGTCGAAGAAATCGCCGGCCTGCTCGGGGGTCTTGCCGTCGAAGACGTTGACGTCCGCTCCGCCGGTGAAGAGCTCGCCCTCGGCGCGCACGAGCAGCGCCCGGATCGGCGCCTGCTCGGCCTGTTCGATCGCGGCGGCGAGGTCGCGCCCGAGCTCCTCACCGAAGAGGTTGAGCGGCGGGTGGTCGACCACGATCACGCCGACGTCGCCGTGCTGCTCGAAGCGCGTGGCGCTCACCGCAGCTCCTCGGCCAGGGCGGCGAGGACGTCGGGGTCCGCTTGCTGGGGCACCGCCGGCAGCTGCAGCGGATCGTCGGCGTAGCGCGGGATCACGTGGATGTGGAAGTGGAAGACGGTCTGCCAGGCGGCCGCCCCGCAGGCGTTGACGAGGTTGACGCCGTCGGCGTCGAGGCGATCCTTGAGGCGCGCGGCAAGGCGCTTTGCCGCCGTCGCGGTTGCGGCGAGGTCGGCGTCTTCGATCTCGAGCAGGTCGCGCGAGTGCGCCCGCGGGATCACGAGCGCATGGCCGCGTGTCCACGGGTTGATGTCGAGGAAGGCGACCGTGTGCTCGTCCTCGTCGAGCATCGCCGCCGGGCCCTCGCCCGCGGCGATCGCGCAGAAGATGCAGTCGTCGCCCATCGGCGCGGGAGCCTATCGGCGCGCGCTACAGCCAGCCGATGCGGCGGAAGTACCGGAAAAGGATCAGGCAGATCGTCGCCATCACGCTGAGGATCAACGGGTAGCCCCAGCGCGAGGTCAGCTCCGGCATGTACTCGAAGTTCATGCCGTAGATGCCGGCGATCGCGGTCGGCACCGCGAGGATCGCGACGATCGCCGAGATCTTGCGCACGTCGTCGTTCTGCTGCACCGTGACCTGGGTCAGGTTCGCCTGCAGGACGCTCGCCAGCAGCTCACGGAAGCTCGCCAACCGGTCATCGGCGCGCCTGAGGTGATCGTTGACGTCCCGGAAGTAGGTCTGCACCTCCGGATGGATCAGGCCGTGCCTGCCCTCCGCGAGGCCTTCCACCGGTTCGACGAGCGGCGCGGCGGCGCTGTGGAACTCGGCGACCTCGCGCTTGAGCTTGTAGATGCGCTCGGCCGGATTGCTGCGGTCGGGCGAGAAGACCTCGGCTTCAACCTCGTCGATGTCCTGCTCGAGCCCGGCGATCGCGGGAACGTAGTCGTCTACGACGCGGTCGACGATCGCATGCAGGACGGCGCCGGGTCCGCGCTCGAGCAAGTCGGGACGCTGGTCGACGTCCAACCGGACGCGATGGAGGTCGGTCGCCTCGCCGTGCCGGACCGTGATGAGGAAGTCCTCACCCAGGAAGAGCAGGATGTCGCCGAACTCGATCACCTCCTCGGAATCGACATAGCGCGCGGTCTTCAGCACGATGAAGACCGTGTCGCCGTAGACCTCGAGCTTCGGCCGCTGGTGGGCGTGGATCGCGTCCTCGACGGCAAGCTCATGCAGCTCGAACTCGCACCTGACCGAGTCGAACTCCTCTTCGGTCGGCTCGTAGAGCCCGATCCAGACGAACGCGCCGTCCCCACGACAGGCCTGGTAGGCCTCCTCCAGGGGGAGCTTCCCGTCTCGGCGGTGCCCCTGCTCGTAGACCGCACAGTCGACAATCACGGCGTCTAAGTCTCCCGCAACAGTCGGCCGGCGAGCTCAAGCGCCTGTTGCCGGCTCTCCACCTCGCCCGCGTAGGCGGCCTGCTCGAGCTCCCTCAGCAGGCGGCCGACCTCCGGCCCCGGCTCGATCCCGAGCTCCTCGATCAGCTCCCGCCCTCCGACCGGCGACCGCGGCGGCCCCTCGGCATGCCAGCGCAGAGATTCAGCCGCCAGCTCGCGGGCGAGCTCGAGGTGGGCGGCAATCGCCGCCTCGGCGTTCTTCCCGCCCGTCGCCAGCCGGTCGGCGCAGGAGAGCACCGTGACGTCGAGCGCGACCGGGCCGCAGGCGCTGAGGTAGTCATGGACCATGCGCGGGGCGAGCGGGCGATGATGGACGAGGAAGCCGAGCCGCAGATGGTGGCGGGTCAGCGCCGCGAGTTGCTCGCGCACGCGTGACCCCGTGCGCAGGCGGCGGCAGAGCGCGAGCACGAGCTCCGCGCCGGAGCCGTCGTGGCCGATGAAGGTGACGCGGCCGTCGGGGCGCACACCGCGGGTCGCCGGCTTGCCGAGGTCGTGGACGAGCGCCCCGAAGCGCAGCGCCTGCCCGCGCGTGAGGCCGTCGCCGAGCGGCTCGGCGAGGACGGCGGCGATGTCTTCGGCCAGCTCGCCGAAGACCGCCTCGAGCTCGGACTCGAGCACGATCTGCTGGCGCAGGACCTCGATCGTGTGGTCGTGGACGTCGAGGTGGTGGAACTGGCTCTGCTCGACGCCGCGCAGGGCCTCGAGCTCGGGCAGAACGGCCGCAGCCACACCCGTCCGCTCGGCCAGCTCGATGCCGGAGAGCGCTCCGTCGGAGACGAGCAGACGCCGCAGCTCGGCGAACACCCGCTCCGCCGATGCCTCCGGCACCCGTGCGGCGGCGGCGCGCGTGAGCCGTTCGGTGTCGGCCTCGGGCTCGAGGCCGAGCTCGGCGGCCAGCCGCGCCAGGCGCAGCGCCCGCAGCGGGTCGTCCTCGTAGGCCTGCTCGCCGACGACCCTCAGGACGGCGGCGTCGAGATCCGCGCGGCCCCCGTGCGGATCGATCGGCTCGCCGCCCTCGAGCGGCACGGCGATCGCGTTGACCGTGAAGTCGCGCCGCGCCAGGTCGGCTTCGATGCCGTCGCCCTGGAGCGGGGAGACGTCGCAGAACCACTCGCGCGAGCCGGCCAGCACCCGCCAGGCGCCGAACTCCTCCGAGAGCGGGAACAGCGGGCCGCCGAGCCCGTCGGCGAGCGCCCGCGCCGCCTGCTCGGGATCGCCCTCGACGGCGAGGTCGACGTCCACGATGGGACGCCCGAGCACCAGGTCGCGGACGGTGCCGCCAACGACCCAGGCGTCGTCGGCAGAGTCCGCCAGCGCCGCGCGCGTCGCCGCGACCGCCGGCTCGGACTCGAGCAGCTGCGCGAGCGCCGTCATCGTCCCGCGTGCACGCGCGGGACTCGCGGGCCGATCCCGCACGTGACCTCGTAGTTGATCGTCCCGAGGGCGTCCGCGACCTGCTCGCACGTGATCTCGTGCTCGCCCTGGATCCCGATCAGAGTCGCCTCGGCGCCGGGGCGCACGTCCGTCTCCGGGCCGAGGTCGATCGTCACGTTGTCCATGCTGATCGTGGCGACGAGCGGGAAGCGGCGGCCGGCGACGAGGACCTCGCCTCCGTTGGAGAGGCCGCGGCGGACGCCGTCCGCGTAGCCGATCGGCAACACGCCGATCCACGCGTCCCGCTCGGCGCGCCAGCTGCGGCCGTAGCCGACGCTCTCGCCGGCCCCGATCCGCTTGACCTCGGCGACGTAGGACTGAAGCGACAGCGCGGGCTCGAGGCCCTGGGCGCGGGCGTCCGTCAAGAAAGGATCGAGGCCGTAGACGGCAATCCCGCAGCGGACCATGTCGAAGTGGGACGCGGGGTCGCGCAGTGTCGCGGCGCTGTTGGCGGCGTGGACGGTCGCCTGCGGATACTCCGCCCGCAGCGGGCCGATGAACTCGTTGAAAGCCGCGAGCTGGCGCGGGAAGTAGTCGTCGCCGCGCTCGTCGGCGGTGGCGAAGTGGGTCATCAACCCGGCGAGCTCCAGTCGATCGTCCGCGTTCACCGCGGCCGCGACCGTGCGCGCCTGCTCGGGGTCCGTCGTCCCGAGCCGGCCCATTCCCGTGTCGAGCTTGACATGCACGCGGGCCGGTGCCCCGGTGGCATGCTCGGCGACTGCGCGCACGAAGGGCTCGTTCCAGGCGAGGACTTCCGCTCCAGCGGCAAGCGCTTCGTCCAGCGACTCCCGCGTGAGGGCCCCCATGACGAGCAGGCGCGACTCGATGCCTGCCTCCCGCAGCGCAGCGGCCTCGGCAGCGGTGGCGACGGCGAGCGTCGTCGCGCCGCCGTCGAGCGCGGCCTGCGCGCAGGCGACCTGGCCGTGGCCGTAGGCGTCGGCCTTGACGACCGCGCAGAGCTCGGCGCCGCCGGTGAGCTTCGAGCACAGGTGAGCGCAGTTGCGGGCCACGGCCCCAAGGTCCACGCGGGCGAGCGCCCGCTGCGGCGAGCCCATCGCTAGGAGCCCACCCGGCTCAGCCGACGAGCGCGCCGAGCACGTCGGCCCGGCTGACGACGCCGATGTAGCGTCCGTGCTCGGTCACGGGCAGCCGGTTGTGGCCGCTCTCGTGGATCACCTTTGCGGCATCCTCGGCGGTCGCATCCGGCTCGATCATCGTCGGGTCGGCGGTCATCATGTCGGCAGCGGTCGCGGCGAACGCCTTCTTGAGGCGATCCTCGAAGTGCTTCAGGGGCTCGATGAACACGAGCGCCCCGAAAAGGTTCACGTAGTGCGGCAGGTGGAGATCGCCGTCGTCACCTGGCAGCACCAGGTCGGACTCGGTGACGATCCCGACGCAGCGGCCGCCGTCGTTGAGGACCGGGATGCCCGGTATCTCGTGCTCGCCGAGCAGCCGGATGACCGTCTCGACGTCGGTGTCTTCCTCCACCGAGGGTGCGTCGGCGTCCATGATGTCGCGTACGAGCGTGGCCACGGGCGCGACCTTAGCGGTTGCGGCCGTTGAGGCCGTCGGGGAGAGCGTCCACGACGTCGCTCGCGATCATGTGGTCGACGCCCACCCGCTCGCCGGCGGCGATCCCGGCGCGCAGGTGCCCGAACACGCCGAGCGCGGCTGCCTCGAAGGCCCCGAGGCCCTTGGCCAGCAGCGCGGCGATCAGCCCCGACAAGACGTCACCCGTCCCCGCGGTCGCGAGACCGGGCGCTCCGCCGGGACTGACCGCGACCGGCCCCCCCGGCGCGGCCACGATCGTGTCGTCGCCCTTGAGCACGACGACCGCGCCGCTGCGCTCGGCGGCCGTCCGGGCGCACGCCAGGCGGTGGGCATCCACCTCGGCGGACTCGATCTCCAGCAGGCGCCCCAGCTCGCCGGCGTGCGGGGTGAGCACGGTCGGGGCGTTACGCGCGGTCAGTGCCTCGAGCCTGCCGGCGTGCGCGTTCAGCCCGTCGGCGTCGAGCAGGAGCGGCTTCTCGACCGCCGGCGCGACCTTGCGCGCGAAGGCGAACGCGGAGCCCGAGCGCCCGAGCCCGGGCCCCAAAGCGACCGCGCCGGCGCGCTCGGCGAGCTCGACCACGGCATCGGCGCCCTCGGCACAGTGGGCGCCGTCCTCCTCCACCAGACCGCGCGACATCGACTCCAGCAACCTGTGCTCGAACACCGGCTCGGTCGAGGCCGGCACCGCGACCTGGACGTAGCCGGCGCCGGCGCGCATCGCCGCGAGGGCGGTGAGGCACGGAGCGCCGGTCAGCCCACGGGCTCCGCCCGCGACGACGACCGCGCCGGAGGCGAACTTGCTCCCCGCTCGCTCACGGCGCGGATAGAGGTCGAGGACCCGCTCGGAGACCAGCCCCGCGCCCTCGGCCCCGGGCGCGCCGCGCGGGATCCCGATCTCGACGACCTCGACCTCGCCGGCGCAGGCGGCGCCGGGAAGCACGTGCAGGCCCACCTTCGCGCCGTGAAAAGTCGCGGTGGCAGTCGCCTGAACAGCCTCGCCCTCGATCTCACCGCTCGATGCGTCCACTCCCGAGGGCACGTCGCAGGCGACGACGGGGGCGCCGGCCCCCGAGATCGCGGCGATCGCCGCCGTCGCGGGCCCGCGTGGCGCGCCGCTGAAGCCGGTCCCGAGCAGCGCGTCGACGATCGCTCCCGACCCGTCGAGCACATCCGCATCGAACGGAGCCGGCGGGTCGCCCGGCAGGCGCTCGAGGCTCGCGCGCGCGTCACCGCGCAGCTCGTCGAGGCCGGCCGCCGCGAGCACGTCCACCTCGTAGCCGTCTGCGCGCAGCAACCGCGCGACGACCAGCCCGTCGCCGCCGTTGTTGCCCTTGCCGACCACGACCCGCACCGGGCCGCGGCGGGCCGCGCGGGCGGTCACGCGCGCCAGGCCCTCGCCGGCGCGCTCCATCAGGTCGAGCGATGGGACGCCCATCTGCTCGATAGCCCAAGCGTCCGCCGCCCGTATCTCGTCGGCCGAGAACAGCGGCTCGAGCCAGGCGGGGAGGGTCACGGCGCCGGCCGGAGCATCGCCACCGCGCCGGCGGTCGTCGCCGTGTGGGTCAGCGAAACGGCCGCGTTGACGCCGAGCTCGTCAGCTCGCGCGGCGGCGGCGCCCGCGAGGCGCACGGACGGAGCCCCCTCGCCGGCGAGGACCTCGACGTCGCGCCAGCCCCAGCCGTGCAGGCCAAGCGCCTTGGCAACGGCCTCCTTGGCACAGAAGCGAGCAGCAAGGTGCTGCCCCGGGCGGGCACGCTCGGCGGCGTAGGCGCGCTCGGCGTCGGTGAACAGGCGCGGCGCGAGGCCCGGGCGGCGCGTGATGGCCCGCTCGAGGCGCTCGATCTCGAGCAGGTCGAGCCCGATCCCGGTCGTCGCCACGGCGGCGGGGCTACTCGACCGTGACGGTCTTCGCGAGGTTGCGCGGCTGATCCACGTTCAGCCCGCGCGCACGAGCGATGTAGTAGGCGAGCAGCTGCAGCGGGACGATCGCGAGCACCGGCTGGATCAGCCAATCGGTGCGCGGCACGTAGACGACCTCCTCGGCATGCTCGGCCACCTGCTTCGAGCCCTCGGTCGCGATCGCCACGACGTGCGCGCCGCGCGCGCGCACCTCGGCCATGTTCGAGAGCACCTTGTCGAGCACGGGCGACTCGGTCGCGACGCAGACGACCGGCGTCCGCTCGTCGAGCAACGCGATCGGACCGTGCTTCATCTCGCCGGCGGCGTAGGCGTCGGTCGGGATGTAGGAGATCTCCTTCAGCTTGAGCGCGCCCTCGAGGCAGACCGGCAACCCGACGTGGCGGCCGAGGTAGAGGAAGAAGCCCGCATCCCGCCAGTGCTGGGCGATCTGGGCGACCGGCTCGTCGACCGACGCCAGCAGCGCCGTGAGCGCACGCGGCAGGTCGTGCAGGTCCTTCGCGAGCTCTTCGATCCGCTCCTCGCGGATCGTCTCCCGCACCTGCGCGAGCTTGAGCGCGATCAGGTACATGACGCCGACCTGGGAGACGAACGTCTTGGTCGCCGCGACGCCGATCTCGAGGCCGGCGCGAGTGAACAGCACCCCGTCGGAGTCGCGCGTCGCCTGGCTGCCCCTGATATTCGTCACCGCGAGCACGCGCGCGCCGCGCTCGCGGGCGAGCCGCATCGCCGCGAGCGTGTCGGCCGTCTCGCCGGACTGCGTGATGCCGATCACGAGGTCGCGCTCGTCCACGACCGGGTTCCGGTAGCGGAACTCGGACGCGATGTCCTTCTCGACCGGCACCCGGGCCCACTCCTCGATCGCGTACTCGCCGACGAGGCCCGCGTGGTAGGAGGTGCCGCAGGCGACGATCACGACACGGCGTAGATCGCGCAGCTCGTCGTCGGAGATGCCGATGTCGCCGAGCTCGGCGAACCCGTGCGTGAGCCGGTCCGAGACGGTGTCCGCGATCGCGTCCGGCTGCTCGTGGATCTCCTTCAACATGAAGGTCTCGTAGCCGCCCTTCTCGGCCGTATCCTCGTCCCAGTCCACCTCGGTGACCTCGCGCTCGACCGGCGCGCCGGAGGCGGTCGTGAAGCTGGTGCCCTCGGGTGTGATCGCGACGATCTCGTCGTTCTCGATCAGCTGCACCCGGCGCGTCTCCGACAGGAAGGCCGCGATCGCCGAGGCGACGAAATGCTCACCGTCACCGACGCCGACCACGAGCGGGCACTCCTTGCGCGCGCCGACGAGCAGCTCAGGGTCCTCGGCGCTGATGGCGACGAACGAGTAGTGGCCCCGCAGCTCGGCATAGGCGCTGCGAACGGCCTCCACGAGGTCTCCGTCGAGGTGCTCGGCGATCAGGTGGGCGACCACCTCGGCGTCCGTCTCGGAGGTGAACTCGGCCCCGCCGGCCTCCAGCCGCGCGCGCAGGTCGATGTGGTTCTCGACGATCCCGTTGAGCACGATGTGGACGCGGCCGGATGTGTCGAAGTGCGGGTGCGCGTTCTCCTGGGTGACGCGGCCGTGAGTGGCCCAGCGGGTGTGACCGACCCCGGCGGTCGCGGCAGCGGAGGCCGTTCGGCCACCACCACTCGGAACGGCCGCGCGCCGCTCCGTCCGCGCGGACACGGCCTCGCGCAGGTGGCTCAGGTTGCCGACCGCGTGGACGCAGTCGACCTCGCCGTCGAAGAGCTCCGAGAGGCCTGCCGAGTCGTAGCCGCGGTACTCGAGCTTCTCGAGTCCTGCGAGCAGGATGTCCCGACAGGGACGGCTCCCCGTGTAGCCGATGATCCCGCACATAGACGCGCCTCAGGGTAGCGACGGCGGGCACTCTGGCCCGGGCCGGGGCCTCAGCCGAGCTCGCGCTCGACGGTGGCCACGAGGCGCTCGGTGATGACGACGCATTCGT
>Ga0136620_10001193_pt1 | contig 12244 bp, 15 predicted proteins | sample AntDrymUQ4162106_2_FD_104806 | JGI IMG/M metagenome (GOLD analysis project Ga0136620, IMG submission 104806) | Polar desert sand microbial communities from Dry Valleys, Antarctica - metaG UQ416 (21.06) | ecosystem: Environmental > Terrestrial > Soil > Desert | place: Antarctica: Dry Valley... | reverse complement strand
GTGAGCTTGCGGTTGGTCGAGTAGCGCAGCGGCGCGAGCGACGGATCGCGGAGGAGCAGGAAGATCGCGCTGACGACGAGCACGTAGAACGGATTCTTGGTGGCCCTCGCGAGGCCCTGATGAAAGCCGAGGTCGAGCTGCATGTACGTCGCGGAATTCTCGGGGACGATGTCGGCCTCGAGCAGGATGCGCCGCAGCCCGGCCAGGTCCTCCTCGGAGCGATGGATCGCGGCGGACCGCGCGATCGCGGTCTCGAGGAGCTCGCGGACCTCGAAGAGCTGCGCGGGGCTCGCCTGGCTCATCCGCAGGTGCGTGATGAGCTGCTTGGTGACCGCATCGCCGAGCGGCGCCGAAACGGTCATCCCCTTCCCGGGGCGGACGTCGACGAGGCCGCGCTGCACCAGGACCTTCGCCGCCTCGCGGACCGCGCTGCGGCCGACGCCGTACTGCTTCATGAGCTCGAACTCGGTCGGGAGCGATGTTCCGGCCGAGAGCTCATTCCGGAGGATGTGGTCCTGCAGGCGGTCGGCGATCACATCCGACAGCACCACACGTCGCAGCTGGTCGTCCTGCATCCCCGCCGTCGAGTCCCCCTGACCGCAGATTCACCAGCAGGGTAGACGACGCTCAGGTCGGGCTGGGCCCGCCTCCCTCCGGCACACGACGGCCACGGAGCCGGATCCGAACGTCCGCCGCCGGATCGAGGAGATTCGTCGGCCGGAGGCGCGGCGGCTCGGGCTCTGCCGGCCGGAGCTCGTAGCGCTGGACCATCGTCCCCACCACGAGCGCTGCCTCGAGCAGCGCGAAGAAGTTCCCGGCGCAGACCTTCGGACCGAGGCCGAAGGGGAAGTACGCGTACTTGGGGATGGACCGCCGCTGCTCCGGCAGGAACCGCTCGGGCCGGAAGGCCAGGGCGTCGGGGAAATAGCGCTCGTCCCGCTGTACCAGCCACGCGCTCATGAGCAGGTGCATCCCGGCCGCGATCGTGGTGTCTCCGAGGCGAACATCGACAAGCGCGGTCCGGTCCTGAAAATGATTCACGGGGTACAGGCGGAGGGTCTCCTCGACGACCGCGCGGATGAGCGGGATCTGCTCGAGATCGCCGGCTACGAGTGGCCGGGATCCGAGCTGCTCGGCGATGGCGTCGGCGAGCTCTCGCTGCACCGTTGCGTGACGCGAGAGGAGCGAGAAGGCGTAGGTGAGGGCGAGCGAGGTCGTCGAGTGCCCGGCAAAGATGAGCGTGTTGGCTTCGTCACGGACCGCTTCATCGTCGAGCAGCTGCCCGTCGGCGTCGCGAGCCTCGAGGAGCATGCCAAGCAGGTCTCCGCTGTCGGTCTCGACCCGGCGCCGCGCGATGATGTCCCGGACGAGCGCCTCGTAGCTGGCATGCGCGGCGCGGAAGGCGTCGCTGGGCTCGCGCGGTGGTCCGAGCCAGGACCTGACGAAATCGCCGTGGAACTCCTGGCTCGCGGCTAGGATCTTGCGCAGGACCGCGTCAACGTCCCACGAGAAGAGCGCCTCCGCGACGATGGTCAGGGTGAGGCGTGAGAGGTCTGCGTGCAGCTCTACCTCGGCCGCCGACGACCAGGAGTCGGCAAGCTCTCTCGCGCGGCGCAGCATCAAATCGCCGAAGTGCAGGACGTTGCGATGCGAGAGGGGCCGCTGGATGAGCGCGCGACGAGGCCGCCAGGATGGCTCGTAGTTCATCGTGATCGAGTGACCCATCGTGCGGGCCCCGGGCACCAGGGAGGGACCTCCCCCGACCTCTGAGAACGGCGCCGTCAGGACGTCGTGAATGAGCTCCGGGTCGTTCACCAGCACCCACAGACGCCCCGCGAGCTCGAACGCGACCAGCGGCCCGTACGCGCGCGAGGACCGCTCGAGAAAGCCCAGGAAGTCGTGCTCGACCTCCTCGAAACGATCGCCGGCAGGACCTGGAATGCCTGCCACACCACCCATCCGGATCACGCGGTCCCGACAGACAGCGAGATGGCCCGCGTGGGACAGGCGTCCGCGGTGTCCTGCAGGCTGTCGTAGAGGTCGGAGGGTGGAAGGTCGAGCTTGACCGTCGATACGCGCCCGACCTCGAAGACCTCGGGACAGAAGATCTCGCACTGTCCGCTCGCGGCGCAGAGGCTCTCGTCGACGGACACACGCCAACGCACACCGGACGCCGGCGCGGTCGGCTGGGACACTCGCGCCGTATCATAAGATCATCAGGCAATTGGAAAAGATCTGCGTGGGCGACCACTTCGTGTTGCTCGAGGCATCGCTGATCCTCGCCACAACCCTGGGCCGCTTCGAGCTCGAGCCGCTGGACGCGTATCCGCATCTGGTCGATCCGCGGCTGCTTCAGCCGGCAGGCACCCTCGGCGTGCCGGCGGGAGGCCTGCATGTCCGGGTGCGGCCGCGTGCGTCCGTGAGCTGACCGATGGATGTGTTCGAGGCGATGAGCAGCACCCGTGCGATGCGGCGACTCGACGCCAGCCGTGATGTTTCGAAGGACGACCTGAGAGCGATCCTGGAGGCCGCGGGTCGCGCCGCGAACGGGGGGAACCGGCAGCCGCTGCGTTGGATCGTCGTCCGCGACCCGAAGCTGCGCCGCGCGCTCGGCGACCTCTACCGCGATGTCTCCCGCGACCTCGCTGGCCCCGGGGCGACGCTTCCGCCGGCGAGCGACCGCTCCCCGGAGGCCCGGATGCTGCGCTCGATGGAGCACCTGGTCGAGCACTTCGGCGACGCGCCCGTCCTCATCCTCGCGTGCGCGAGCGGCGAGCTCGGGCGCGTCGAAGCGTCCGTCTATCCCGCGGTCCAGAACCTGATGCTCGCAGCTCGGGCGCGCGGACTCGGGACGACCCTCACGATCCGGCTGCGAGGTCGTCAGGACGCCGTTCGCGCGCTTCTCGGGATCCCCGAGGACGTCCACGTCTTCGCGGCGATCCCGCTCGGCTACCCCCTCGGCAGGTGGGGCAGGGCGCCACGCCGGCCCGTCGACGAGGTCGCGTACGGCGACCGCTGGGGCGAGCCGTTCCTGCGATGAAGGTGACGCTCCTCGGCACCGGCATGCCCCAGCCGGACGTGGCGCGCCGCGGTCCGAGCCAGACCATCGAGATCGGGAACGACGTGCTCCTGGTGGACTGCGGCGCGGGGGCTCTCCATCGCCTGCTGGAAAGCGGACAGACCGGCGCCCGGATCCGACGCATCGCGCTCACGCATCTGCATTCCGACCACACCACCGGCCTCGCCGATCTGCTGTGGGCCGGCTGGACACAGCGCTGGTGGTCGACGCCGCCGGCCATCGTCGGACCGCCGGGCACCAGGGACCTCATCCGCAAGCTCATCGACGCCTACAGCTACGACATCTCCGTCCGAACGAAGGAGGGGGCACTCGCACGTGAGTCCCTCGAGCCCGCGGTCGTGGAGGTCGAAGACGGCTGGAACGATCCGACGGACCACTGGCAGCTTCGAGCGTTCCGCGTCGATCACTCGCCGGTGGACCAGGCCTTCGGCTTTCGGATCGACTCGGACGCGGGAAGCGTCGTGGTCTCGGGCGATACCTGCAAGAGCGAGAACCTCATCCGCCACGCGCGCGATGCCGATCTCCTGATCCACGAGGTCATCTGGCGGACCGGCATGGAGCAGCTCATGGCATCGAGCGCCGATCCGAAACAGCAGGCGCGCTTGGCGCGGATCCTCCGGTATCACACACCCGCCGACGACCTCGGCGTCGTGGCGGCGGAGTCGGCCGCACGCCACCTGCTGCTCACGCACATCATCGCCCCGGGCGGCACACCGGCGGATCTCGAGCGCGACGTGCGTCGGGGATACGACGGCCCCCTCACCACAGGGGAAGACCTTGCGACATTCCGCGTGGGAGGACCGACATGACCAAGGAGATGGCGACCGACTTCGAGCTGCCGGATCAAGATGGCAGGCCGTGGCGGCTCAGCGAGAGCCTCCGGCAAGGCACGACGGTCCTCGTGTTCTATCGCGGCGATTGGTGAATGATGTGCAACGGGCAGTTGGCCCTGTATGCGCGTTCGGTGGCGGCCTTCACGGCCGCGGGCTTGCGCGTGGCGGCGGTCTCGGTGGACAGCGTGGAGCAGAACCGCACGCTCGCTGAAAAGCTCACCGTGCCGTTCCCACTCCTGTCGGATCCCATCGGCAGCGTGATCAAGCCCTGGGGCTACTGGCAGGACGAGGATGGCGGCATCGCGGAGGCGACGACGGTGATCGTCACGCCGGAGATGCGGATCGCGCGGGAGTGGATGAGCGCGCACCCGGCGGACCGTCCGCTGGTCCCCGAAGTCATCGCCGCGGCGGCGGGCTGAGATGGCCCGCGGCGACGCGCCCGTCGCGCTCGAGCGCCTCGCGCCATGGCTCCGCGGCGCGGAGCTGGGGATGTACGGGCTCGAGGACTCGTGCCCGGATCTCTCGCCTGCGGCCCGTGCGGAGATCGATCACCGGCGTGAGGTCTTCAGCCAGTGCGCCGCGGCGGTACGGGAGACCCTCGAGCTCCGCGACCGAACGGCGGGAAAGCGATGAGCGCACCGGGGGCCGCGAGCCCCAAGACGATCGTCGGCCCGCTGATGGACGCCGGCAAGTACCTGATCAAGGCACCCGAGAGCTGGAACGGCACGCTCATCCTGTACAGCTTCGGTCCCCCGGTGCCGGCCGAGAACCCAGTATTCGACGCGGCGCACCCGGTGGTGCAGGCGTACCTCCAGCGCGGCTACGCCGTCGCCGGCTGGTCGAGCCCGGTCTTCTGGCCCCTGGAGCAGTCGTTCCCGAACCAGATGACGGTGCTGGACGAGTTCGCCCGCCTCGTCGGAAAGCCCGAGCGGACGATCGCCTACGGCCAGTCCATCGGCGGCTTCCTCACCGCGGGCCTCGCGCAGCGCTTCCCTTCCAAGCTCGACGGGGCGCTCGCGGTCTGCGGGCCGGTCGCCGGGGGTATCGCGACACAGAACCGCGAGCTCGATGTCGCGTTCGTTTTCAAGACGCTCGTCGCACCGCAGAGCGACCTCGATCTCGTCTTGATCCGCGAGCCCGAGCGCAATCAGGCGCTGGCGCTCGAGCTGCTCGAGGGAGCCGCTCGCACGCCGCTGGGCCGCGCGCGGCTGGCGCTCACGGCTGCCGTGACGAACGTGCCTGGCTGGCCCGATCCGCGCTCGCCGGAGCCCGCGACCGCCGACCACGCTGCTCGTCTCGATGGGCAGATCGGCTGGTTCCGCGGGATCGTCTTCCACGTGATCTTCAACGCGAGGGCGACCATCGAGCGTCGGGCCGGCGGGAACCCATCGTGGAACACGGACGTCGACTATGCGGCGTTGCTCGAGCGATCGCTCAACGCGGATGTGGTCCGGTGGGCGTACGCGGCGGCTTCGGTCGATCTCGAGTCCGACCTCGAGCGACTCGCCCGGGCGCCGCGGGTCACGGCCGATCCCAAGGCGACCGAGTACCTCGAGCGCTACATCGTGTTCAACGGCGACCTCGCCGACATCCCGGTCGTGACGGTGCACACCACCGGAGACGGCCTGTGCACGCCGGACCACGAGCATGCCTACCGCGACGTCGTCCGCTCGGCCGGACATGCGGAGCAGCTCCGGCAGCTCTGGATCCGGCGTGGCGGACACTGCAGCTTCTCCGTCGCTGAGACGCTGGCGGCTCTCGACGTCCTGCTCGATCGGGTCACCAGGGGCAGCTGGCCGGCGACCGACGCGTCGACGTTGAACGGGGCGGCGCGGCGCCTTGAATCGGAGTCACGGCTCCTGAACCCGCTCGACGAGGACGACCGTGATCCGGTGACGCCGGTCCCCCCGGGCTTCTGCGAGTTCGAGCCGCCGCCGTTCTCACGCCCGTATGACGCGCGGTCCCTTGCACGACGGAGCCGCGGGGCGCATCAGCCTGGCGGGGGCTGAGCCCTCGCGAGCGCGTCACGCAGGGGCGCCTCGCGCGCGAGCCGGAGCGCAGAGGCAGCGAGCGCGTCGATGACGATCGCGGCATTCCGGTGCGCGATCTCCGAGACCGCGGCCTCGCGCATCTGTGTGGAGTGGCCCGGGACCGGAGCCTCCGAGACGGGAAACGCGATGTAGTCGGCAGGGAACGCCTGCGAGAGGTTGCCGATGTCGCTCGACGCCGGGATCGCCACCCCCCGGACGGCCTCGATGCCGTGCCGGTCGAGCTCGTCCACGAGCAGGCCCGCGAGCGCCGGGTTCACGAGCGGCGGGTCGTAGCGCGGCCCCGACTCGACGACCTCGACCGTGGTCCCGGTGAGGAGTGCGGCACCCTGCGCGACGTCGCCGAAGTCCGCGATGAGCCGGTCGAGCTCGCTCGCGGTCCGCGCACGCAGAGCGAACTGGGCCTCGGCGTGCGGCGGCACGATGTTCATCGCCTCCCCGCCGGCAGTGATGATGCCGTTCGCGTGGGCGCCGGCCGGGAAGCGCTGGCGCCAGGCAGCGACGCCGTTGAACAGCGCGATCACCGCGTCCAGCGCGCTCCGCCCCTCCTCCGGGGAGACCGTGGCATGCGCGGCCACTCCTTTGAAGGTGACGCGATAGGCGGCGCGACCAAGCAGGCCTTCGCTCACGACCCAGCGTGCCTGGGCGGAGGCGTGCGACGAGAGCGCCGCGACCGCCTCGCCGAAGACCCCCGCCCGGAGCAGCCTGATCTTGCCGCCGCCGCCCTCCTCGGCCGGGGTACCGATGAGCTCGATCGCCGTCCCGAGCCCGGCGGCCTGCTCCGCGACTTGGAGGAACGCCCCGACGGCGGTCATCGCGATGAGGTTGTGGCCGCAGGCGTGCCCCATGGTCGGCAGGGCGTCGTACTCCGCCAGCAGCGAGACCGCGGGGCCCAAGGCGGGCCCGACGCGGGCGCGGAACGCGGTGGCGACGCCGCCGACCCCGCGCTCGACCGGATGACCGTGTCGCTCCACGAGCGCCGCGATGCGCTCCACCGCGCGGTGCTCCTCGAACGCCAGCTCGGGATCGCCGTGGATCTCGCGCGACAGCGCGACGAGCTCGCTCGCGAGGTCGGCCTTCACCGGGCCGCCGCGGGTGGCGGGGCGGCGCGCAGCACCTCGAGCGCCTGACTCTCGTGCGCGTCGGTGTGGAACGGCCAATGCCGGAACAGGTCGCCGACCGTCTCCGTCGCGCCGCCGTGCCAGTTGTGCTCGCTTGTACGCAGGAGATCCTCGTCGTTGAGCGAGCGAGCCAGCGCGATACCGCGCTCACGGAGCGCGCGCCACTGGGTGAGGAGCGCTTCGGCGTCCGCGCCGCATTCCTCGCGCACCATGCTCGGCACGTTCTGCCAGCCCTCTGGTGCATCGCGGCCGACCATGCCCGGGATGAGCATGGTGAACACCTCACCCTCGGCCTCGATGAGGTGGCCGATGATCTGCTTGGCACACCATTCGTCGGGCGCGGCGTGGTGGCTCAGCTCTTCATCCGAGCGGTCGGCAAAGACCTCTGGGATGCGCACCAGCTGGACCTCGAGCCGGCGGACGACGTCGGCGATCGTGTCCGCCGGATGATCGGCGGTCACTCGTTCCTTCCTCCATGCGAGACACCGATCGAGCCGCGCAGACGGGGATCGAACGCATCGCGCAGACCGTCGCCGACGAGGTAGAGGCAGAGAACGGTGACGGTGATGGCGACGCCCGGCACGACGATGAGATGCGGCCCTTTGAAGTAGAACGCGGTCGCGCCGCTCAGCATGTTTCCCCACGACGGCTGCGGAGGCTGGACGCCGAACCCGAGGTACGAGAGCGCCGACTCCGCGAGAATGATCCCGCCGATGTCGACCATCGCGAGCACGATCATCAACGGGACGATGTTCGGGAAGATGTGCCGCAGCATGATCCGCGGCGCCGAGGCACCGACCGAGCGCGCGGCCTGGACGTACTCGCGGTCCCGCAGCGCGATCGTCTGACCGCGGGCGAAGTTCGCGATGCCGAGCCAGCCCAGCATCCCGATGAGGATCGACAGGCTGAGCGCGTCGAGCCGGAAGTACAGGCCGATCATGATGAGCAGGAACAGGATCGGGATGTTCGACAGCGTCGTCACCAGCCAGACGACGACGTCATCCCACCAGCCACGGAAATAGCCGGCGGTCAGGCCGAGCGCGATCCCCATCCCCATCGAGACGAGCGCCCCGAAGACGCCGATGAACAGCGAGATGCGCGCGCCGTAGAGGACGCGCACGACCTGGCTGCGCCCGAGGTTGTCGCCGCCGAGCCAATAGGCGGGCTCGTCCAGCGTCGGCTTCTCCCACGTGCGGAGGAGATCTTGCTGCGTGAAGGTGAAGCGGAACACGTGCTGCGCCAGGAGGTCGGCGCTCGCCGCGAGCAGGACCATGGCCGCGAGGACGGCCAGAGACGCCATCGTGACCGGGTCGTGACGGATCCGGTGCAGCGCGTCGGACCAGAAGCCAATGCTCGGTCGCGCCAGCTCGGCCGCGGGCGTCCGGAGCGTTACGGCAGGGGCAGCCATCAGCCGGCCTTGATGCGCGGGTCTACCCACGCGTACGCGAGGTCGCGAAGGATGTACGACACGACCAGCAGCAGGCTGCCGATGAGGACCGAAGCCTGCACGAGCGGATAGTCCTTCGAGTTCGCCGCATCGAAGAGCAGCCGACCGAGGCCCGGCCAGTTGAAGACCTGCTCGATGATGACCGACCCGCCCAGCAGGATCGTGAGGATGCCGCCGAACAGCGTCACGATCGGGATGAGCGCGTTGCGGAACACATGCCGCGCCAGCACGACCCGCTCCCGCAGTCCCTTGCTGCGGGCCGTCCGGACGAAGTCCTGTCCGAGGATCTCGAGCACCTCGGTACGGAGCACACGCGGGATGAACGCGATGCCGCCGGTGGCACCGATGATCACCGGGCCGGCCATGTGCCAGACGCGGTCCCAGCAGAAGAAGCAGCTCTCGCCGATGACGTTCATGCTCCCGACCGGGAACCACCCCAGGCCAACGCCGAACACGAGGACGAACAGCAGTCCGAGGAAGAACAACGGGACCGCGTGGAGCAGGACGGACACGCCTCGGATCGCCTGATCGGCGATCCGTCCCCGCTTGACGCCCGCGATCAAGCCCAGCGGCACCGAGACGACGATCGCGAGCAGCAGCGACGCGACGGAGAGCTGCAGGCTGTTCGGCAGCCGCTCGCCGATGACCTCGATCGCCGGACGGTTGTGCCTGAACGACGTACCGAAGTCGAGCCGCGCCGTGTCGCCGACGTACCGGACGAACTGGACCGGCAGCGGGTCGTTCAGCCCGAGCTTCTCGCGGAGCTCCTCCCGATCCTCTTCCGTGAGGTCGGGGTTGTTGCCGAGCATGATCGTGACGGGGTCGGACGGGGAGAGCCGCGTCAGCGCGAACGTGATGATCATGATCCCAAAGATCGTGGGGATCGCCTGCACCAGCCGCCGCGCGATGAACCTGCCCATGTGCCTCCCGGAACCGCGGGGAGAGCCGAGCGTAGGCGCCCGACTCTCCCCCTCTGTGCGCGACTCGTCAGCGGACCGGTCTGGTCCCTACTTCCTGAGCCAGAGCTTCTCCGCGTTCCAGTCCCACGTCTCACCCGACGTCGTCAGGCCGTAGGGCTTCTGCGAAAAGCCCTGGAGGGCCGTGCTGTGGAACATGAGCGATTCGGGCTGCCACAGCCAGGTGTATGGCGCGTCTTCGTTCAGCATCTTGTTGACCTGCTGGTAAAGGGTCTTGCGCGTGGCGTCGGTGCAGTCGGGCCCGAAGCGGCCCTGGTCGAGCAGCTTCGTCACGTCCGCGTTCTCGTAGTGGACCCAGTTGAAGTTGCCCTTGTTCTGCTGGGCAGCGTTGAAGAAGATCCACGCGCTGTCCGGGTCGGGACTGATGAACCAGCCGCCGGCGTGGCCTTCGTGGTCGACCTGGGTCGGGTCGAGCCGGGCTGTGAGGACGGGGCCCGTCTGGACGATCGGCTCGATCTTGATCCCGATGGCCTTGTACTGCTCCGTCGCGACCTGCATGAGCGCGGAAGCGCCCTGGCCGCCCTCGAGCCGCATCGCCATCGGCTGGCCGTTCGACCAGACGTACACGCCGTCCGCTCCCATCTTCGCGCCGGCCTTCTCGAGCAGCGACTTGGCGGTGGCGGGGTTGAAGTCGTAGGTCTTCAGTCCGGTGGGCTCGTAGACGAACGACTGCTTCGGGTAGTGGCTGAACATCTGCGTCGCGTACCCGAGCTGGACCTTGTCGATGATGGCCTTCACGTTGAGGCCGTACCAGAGCGCCTGGCGGACGTCCTTGCTCGCGAGCCAGGGCGCCTTCGGCGACTTCAGGTTCCAGCCGAGGTAGTTGTAGTTCGACGCGACCGTCGCGCGGCTGAGCGCGAGCTTGTTGCCTGCGGTCTTTTGGATCTCCTCGACGTCTGTCGGGATCGTATACGCGAACGTGATCTCGCCCGTGAGGAGGGCCGCCTTCACGGCAGCGTCGTTCGCGTACGACTTCACGATGTACTCGTCGAGCAGCGGGGCGCCGCGCCAGTAGTTCGGGTTCTTGGTCAGCGTGACCTGCACGCCCTTCTGCCACTCCTTGAAGACCCAGGGACCGAGCGATGCCGGAGGCGCGTTGTTCAGGGGGCTGCTGTCGATGGACTTCGTGAGATCGGTGGTCTTGTTGTTCCAGTCCTTCACGAAATGGTGCTTCGGCAGGACACCGCCGCCGGCGCTCACCAGCGAGCGCGCCGCTGTGCACAGAGCGCTGGACAGCCTGATGGTGACCGTCATGCCGTCCGCGCTCACCTGGAGCCCGGCCAGCGAATCCGTCTTCCCCTCGTTGTAGTCCTGGAAGCCGACGACGCGCGAGAAGACCGGCTTGCGGATGGGCGCCTTCGCCCGGATCGTGGCCTCAACGCTGTACTTGTAGTCCTCGCCCGTGAACGGAACGCCATCGCTCCACTTGACGTCCTTCCGCAGGTGGAAGGTGAGCGTCAGGCCGTCGGCGGACTGCTCCAGCCGCTCCGCCAGACCGGGCCCGAGCACGCCGGTGTCCGGGTTGTTCTGCATCAGACGCGGATAGAGCTGCCCCCAGACGACCTCGTCTGCACCAACACCCGAAAGGAGCGGCTGGAGCCCGGTGATCTCAGCGGCGATGCCGTAGATGATGCGACCGCCGGCGACGGGAGACCCCGCAGCGGGCGCGCCGCTGCCAGTGCCGGTGGCCGGCGGCGTGCTCGATGTGCACGCAGTTGCCACGATGAACGTCGCGAGTGCGATCGCGAAAATCCGCCGCATGCGTCCCTCCCCAGGTCCCCCGTTTGCCGGGTCACCGCAATGATAAGATCATCAGGCAATACGGTGTGGCGCCTGATCGGGTTCACGCACCGCCGATCCGGGGCAGGTGGGCAGCCCGCGTGGCCTCATACCTGGAGATGTCGCGAGCGTGGCGGAGCGTGAGCCCGATGTCGTCGAGGCCCTCCAGCAGCCGCATCCTCGTGAAGTCGTCGAGGGGGAACGCGTGCGTTTCCCCGGCGGCGCTCACCGTACGGTCCCCGACGTCGATCACGACGCTCAGGGTGTAGTCGGCCTCGACGGCGCGCATGAGGCGTGACACCGCGTTCCCGGGGAGCTGTGTTGTCACCATCCCGACCCTCGCGCAGTTCATGCGGAAGATGTCGGCGAAGCTCTCGGCGACGATCGCCCGGAACCCGTGCTCCTGGAGCGCCCAGACAGCGTGCTCGCGGGAGCTCCCGCAGCCGAAATTCGGCCCGGCCAGGAGGATCGCCGCTCCCGCGTAGCGTGGGTCGTTCAACACGAATGCCGGATCCCTGCGCCACGACTCGAAGAGGCCCGCGGCGAAGCCGGTGCGCTCAACGCGCTTCAGCCATGACGCCGGGATGATCTGATCGGTGTCGACGTCGCGCCGGTCCAGCGGCATCGCGCGACCCGTTACTTGACGAACAGCCTTCATAGCGACCGAGCGGCTTCGCCGCGAGGAAGCGCAGGGCCCACGCGAGCGGAGCAGCGAAGCGCGCAGCGAGCGGGGATCAACAGGGTCGCGGGGATCAAAGGTCCTCGGGGGTCGCGAAGTGGCCGGCGATGGCCGTCGCAGCCGCGACCACCGGCGACACGAGATGGGTCCGCCCGCCGGGGCCCTGACGTCCCTCGAAGTTGCGGTTCGAGGTGGACGCGCAGCGTTGTCCTGGCCCGAGCACGTCCGGATTCATCCCAAGGCACATCGAACAGCCTGCCGCGCGCCACTCGAAGCCGGCC
>Ga0136620_10001192_pt1 | contig 12247 bp, 11 predicted proteins | sample AntDrymUQ4162106_2_FD_104806 | JGI IMG/M metagenome (GOLD analysis project Ga0136620, IMG submission 104806) | Polar desert sand microbial communities from Dry Valleys, Antarctica - metaG UQ416 (21.06) | ecosystem: Environmental > Terrestrial > Soil > Desert | place: Antarctica: Dry Valley... | reverse complement strand
TGACCTTTAGCATAGCGGCCGGGATTTGGATGGTCGTGTCGAGCATGTTCGGTCTGTTTGCGGGTGGATGGCTTGCCAGCTATCTCGCGGGCGTAACGCGCGATGAAGACGGCACGCTGCACGGTTTGGTCACTTGGGGGCTTTCCACCGTCTTTGTAGTGTTGTTCTTGATGACTGTGTTCGGCTCCTTGTTGGGAAGCACATTGAACGGTCTCGGCTACGGAGCAGCGGCAGTAGCCCCGCAGGCGGCACAATCAGGAGCGGCGACGAGTGCACCGGTTAGCGAGGAAGATATCCGGGTGTTGATCAACCAGCTCATGAGTGAGGGCAATACTCAGGAAGTATTAATCGATACGTTAGTGGCACGTACGAAGATCAGCCGGGCAGAGGCCACCCAAGCGGTCGAGCAAGCGCAACAGACAGCGCGCGTCGCGGTAGATAAGACGGCGGAAGCGTTAGCCCACGTAATGCTCTGGGGGGCTTTGTCACTTATCCTGGGTGCGATGGCAGCTGCGTTAGGGGGCTCCGTAGGCGCACGTGACTCACGGCGAATTCCTGTACAGAGAACAGCCGACCCACGCGATTACAAGCCAGCCGTTTAGAACTAACAGCCTCCCGTTTTTCGGTTTTTGCCGTGAGGCGGGAGGCCTCTCACATGCTCGTTTCATGCTTCGCAAGGTCGCAATCGCCGTAGGCATCCTCTTGGCCGGCGCCGTCGCGGCGCTGGTGGTCGTCGTCGCAGTCTTCGACTTCAACCGGCTCAAGCCGCTCATCACGTCGCAAGTGGCCAACTTTTCGGGACGCCAACTCGAGATCGGGGGCGATCTCAACGTTCGCAAGTCGCTGATCCCGACTGTGGAGACCTCCGGCATCCAGTTCGAGAACGCGAAGTGGGCGAAGGATCGGGAGTTCGTGGCGATCGAGAAGCTTCGCTTCCGCATCAAGCTGCTCGAATTGCTTCGCGGCCGCGTGGTGCTGCCCTATGTGAAGATCGAGGGACTGCGAGTGAACCTCGAGAAAGACGCGGAGGGCCAGGCCAACTGGGAGTTCACCGGCGCATCGCCGGCAGAGGCGGCGGCCGAGGCGATTCTCCCCGAGGGCCGTACAGATTTCCCCGCCATCGGCGAGCTCAGCCTGCGGGATACGCGCGTCGTGTATCGTGTCGCCGGCAAGACGCTGAGGGACGTGCAGATCGACGAGGCAACCGGTCACAGCGATAACAGGGGGGTCGCGCTCCGAGCGCAGGGGAAATATCAGGAGCGGCCGTTGCGGCTGCGAGTCGACGGAGACTCCGTCGGGCGGCTGTGGGCTGCGGACCAGCCTTATCCGATCGAGATCAAGCTCGAGACCGCCGCGCCCCCTGACACACCCAAGGAGAGGTTCGCGGCGCACGCGAAGGGTACGCTCACCAATGCTCTCGACGGGGGCCGCTTTGGCTTGAAACTCACGGTCGAAGGCTCCGACATGGCTCAGCTCTATCCACTCGCTGGCGTCGTGCTTCCCAAGACGCCGCCGTACTCGTTGACGGGCAAGCTCGGCCACAAAGGCGGCGAGTGGCGGTTCGACGACTTTCAGGGTCGTATGGGCGACAGCGATCTAGGGGGAGACCTCGCCATTCGCACCGCTGCCGATCCACCGCGCATGGACGCACGCTTCGTTTCCGACAAGCTCGACTTCGATGATCTCGCGGGCTTGGTAGGTGCGCCGCCCTCAACTGAAGAAGGAGAGACCGCATCAGCCGAGCAGAAGGCGGCGGCGAAGCAGCAGGAAGCGGAGGAGCGAATCATTGCCGCGACGGCGATCGAGCTCGAGCGCCTGCACGCCATGGACATACACGCGAAACTGGACGCGACGCATGTGATCACGAAGCGGATCCCCATCGACAACGTATCGCTCACGATCGTGATCGAAGACGGCGTGCTGCAGGCCAAGCCGGCGCGCTTCAAGCTCGGCGAAGGAGCGATCGACCTTGCGGTGACCCTGCACGCCGATAGCAAGCCGGTACGCGCCGAGGTCGAGGGAGACCTACGCAACGTCCCGCTATGGGCGCTGTTCAAGAGCACGGCGTTCCAAGACGAGAGCAGCGGTGTGCTCGACGGGCGAATGCATCTCGGCTCCGAGGGTGGCTCGGTGCGTGAGATGGCGGCTCACGCCGACGGCGAGGCCTTCGTCGCGATGTCGCGCGGCAAGATCAGCCATTTGCTGATGGAACTCATCGGGCTCGACGTATTCGAATCGATCGGCGCCGCGATCAGCGGCGACGAGCCGATCGAGATCCGTTGCGCGCTCGCCAAGCTCGAGGCCGAAAACGGACGCGTGAAGATCGATCCGCTGGTCATGGACACAACCGATACCAAGATCACCGGCCAGGGTGAGGTGGACCTCGCGTCGGAAAAGATCAACATGCTGCTCACGCCCTATTCCAAGGACTTCAGCCCGTTCACGTTACGTTCCCCGATCCGCGTCGGCGTCAACCTCGCCGATCTGGACGTGTTCCCGGACGCCGCGAAATTGGGCCCCGGCGACACGCTCAAGCAAATCGTGAGCACGACGTTGTCGGCGATCATCGGCCTGCTGCCGCCGATGGATATGGTGCTCGCCAATGACAGTCCGTGCCGAGATCTGCTGACTGAGGTGCGCGAGTCGATCACCGAAGTCTCGGACACACCGGCCCGTTGAATCGCTGGACGGCGGCCGTTCACATTCAAATGGTGCTGGTGCATTGGGCCGAGGTCCTACGCAGAATTCGTATTTCAACTTAACGACTTCCGTGCGGCGCTATCCACAGCATGTGACGAACCGCAACATCTTTGATGCCCAGTTCGTCGCCGATGCTTGCACATAGTGCGAGAAGGATCTATGCCTTCAACGCGATGACAATGCTGACGCCGGAGCGTGGTGAACCGGACCGCGGCGCGGGCAAGTACCTCGGCGCGCAGGCTGATTCGCGCCGTCGAGCCGTCACAAGCTGCTCGACCCGAAGGCCGGGCCGCTGATCGCAGTTCGACTGAATATTCTCACGCGCAAGACGCTGGGCGGGCTTAAGACCGACGTATCGCGGCGCGTACTGGGCGCCGCCGGCCAGCCCCTGCCCGGCCCGCTAAAGAAGTGGCCTGCATGAGGCAATCAGGAAACTCGCGCCGATGAAGGCCAGAAAAGTCCCCGATTCCAGGCCGAGGACTCGCATGTTTGACAGCTCACTAGCCCAGCGGCACTGTGCCTCGTCATGAAAAAGGGCGTTTGAAATCCCTATTCCCCCGTGCGACGGCTGGACGTTCGGTGATTCCAGATGAAGCTGTGCCCTACTTGTCAGCATTGTTACGAAGACGCGGACGCTTCCTGCGCTCGGGAGGGCCACGCGGCGCTCGTCCTATCGCGCCCGGGCCCGCGCCTGATCGCCGACAAGTATCTCCTTCATCGGCTGCTTGGCCGCGGCGGGGCAGGCGCGGTATACGCGGCTACAGACGTGGAGCTCGGTCGTCCCGTGGCGATCAAGCTCCTACTGCCGGATTTCCCCACTGACGAGCAAGCGCTCGAGCGATTTCGGCGCGACGCCCGCGCGGCTGCCCGCCTCAATCACCCGAACGTGGCCGACATCTACCACTACGGGACGTTGCCCGGCGGCGAGGCTTACTTGGTCATGGAGTTAGTGAGGGGCCTGACGCTCCGCCAATACCTCATGCTCAGAGCACCACTCCCCTTCGCCGACGCCATCAAGATCGCAAGGCAGGTGGCGAACGGCGTCGAGGCTGCGCACCAGGGCGGAATCATCCACCTCGGTTTGAAACCCTCGAACATCATCCTCACGCGCACTCACACCGGGAGCCTCCACGCCAAAATCGTGGACTTCGGCATCGCCAAGCTCAAAGAGCAGATGGCCACCGGCGAGGGCTCGCTCACCGCAACCGGCTCCTTCATCGGAACTCCGCGTTATATGTCACCCGAACAGAGTGCGCGGGCTATGACTTGGACGAGCGCTCGGACATCTATTCGCTCGGCGTGATCCTTTACGAAATGGTGGCCGGCCAGGCGCCCTTTGAGGGGCCGACGGCGATCGCCATCGCGCTCAAGCACATTAAGGAGCCGCCGCTGAAAAAATTTCGCTCGGATGTGCCGGAGCCGCTCGCCCATCTCGTCATGGAATCATTGCATGTCAACCCTTCGGCGCGTCCGCAAACGGCGGCGGAGTATGCGCGCCGGTTGCGCCACATCGAATATTTGATGGGGCCTTCGGCGTTCGATGCGCCCGAGGCAGGCGCGGACAGCCCCGACATACCTATCAACGCGCCCGCCCCTCCGCCACGCCCTAAGCAGACTTTTCAGGCGGCCGGCCTGGCCTACGAAGGCGGGGATGGAGACGAAATGCAGGGGCGAAGAGCAAATGCTGTAGTGGCGTCAGCCGCTGAAGACTCGGCCTCGCTGCCGGAGGATGGGGCAGTTCCGCCCGGCGCAGACGCGGCGCCCGACGCAGTCACAAAAGCGGCGGCGACTTCTTCCGCACCCGCAGATTTGCTTCCCCGGCCCGCGGCAAACCCGGAGTCGCCATCTCAGGCGCCCGTGATGGCCGCCGTCATAGACGTGCGCTCGCCCGTTTATCGCCCGTATCTGCTCGTTTCGGCTGGCCTCGCGGTGGTGCTGGCCCTAGGCCTCGGACTGCTGTGGCTGGCCGGGCCGCGCACGCCTTCGGACCCGCTGACCGTGCAGGCCACTCCCACCCCATCGCCCACGGCTCAGGGTGATGAGCTGGTGAAACGACTGCCGCCGACGGTCGTGGAGAGCGCCGCGAAGAAGGTCCCGAAGACGCCTCCAAGAGGGCAGGAACAACCTTCACCGGCGGTGATCGCGAAACGGCCGCCGGCCGCCGTCACCGGGGAGACAGTTGCCGGTGAGAAGGCGGCCGGGCGGCTGCCGCGGGCGGAGGCGAAAAGCGAGCGCGCTCATCTGCGCGCGTCGCTCGACGAGTGGGTCAGGGCGACGAACGCGCGCGACATCAGAAAACAGAAGGCTTTCTATCCGCGCCTGGTCCCCGCCTTCTACCTCTGGCGAAACGTGTCGCAGCAGGCCGTGCTCGCCGAAAAAGCCCGCCTCTTCGGGCAGGCTAAGGTGATCGACGTCCGCATAGGGCCGCCGCAAATCACACTCGGCCCCGACGGGCACACGGCCACCATGCGCTTTCGGAAACAATACGTCATCGAAGGCGCGCGGGAGAATCGCCGGGGCCAGGTCCTTGCAGGAGCTGCGCTGGCAAAAAACGGAGGGCGGCTGGAAAATCATCAGCGAGCGCGACCTGCGAGTGATTCGCTGACGGGCAGAATGTCAGTCGTCATTAGTCTTTGGTCATTGGGACAAAGCCAGGGACGGATAACCACGATTCGGCCATGCGCGGGAGAAAGCGACCGGTGCTGAGAGCGGTGATTTTTGATATTGACGGGACGCTGGTGGATTCGGTGGACCTGCACGCGCGGGCTTGGCAGGACGCCTTTAGGCATTTCGGCCGCAAGGTCCCTTACGAGCAAGTCCGTCACCAGATCGGCAAGGGGGGCGACCAGTTAATGCCAGTCTTTTTCTCTGAGGAAGAACTGAACCGGTTCGGTGAAGAGATGGAAGAGTACCGCGGCGAGCTCTACAAACGCGCCTGCCTTCCCCTTGTGCGCCCGTTTCCCCGGGTGCGCAAACTGTTCTTAAGGGTCCACGCCGGTTTCCCGAAGATGAATTGCGTGAGGCGGGCTGCGTCACCATCTTCCGCGACCCGGCCGACTTGCTCGTGGGTTATGAAGAGTCGCCGCTCGGACAAACGTCGGCGAAAGCGCACGGAAATAAGGCCAAAGGACCATAAACGTGGAATCGGATAGGACAGTTGATTGTTTGGTCGTCGGGGGCGGTCCCGCGGGACTGACCGCGGCGATCTATCTGGCGCGATTTAGGCTCACGCTCGCAATTGTCGATGAAGGGTTCAGCCGAGCGGCGTTGATCCCGGTTTCGCATAACCTACCCGGATACCCGGACGGTATCGCCGGCCCCAGGCTCCTCGCCCTGTTGCGGGCGCAAGCCCAGCGCTACGAGGCGACGCTGCCAGGTGTTGTCACTGGCATCCGGTTGCTGACCGACGGCCGCTTCAGCGCCAAGATCGAAGCGGCTTCTGGTCCGGAGCAGATCGTGGCGAGAAACGTTCTGCTCGCAACCGGTGTCTGCGATATCGAGCCCAAGCTGCCGAACCTCGAGCACGCGATTCGGCAAGGTTACGTGCGCCATTGTGCGGTCTGCGACGGATTCGAGGTGATTGACCTCAATGTCGCAGTCATCGGCTATGGCGCGTCGGGATTGAAAGAAGCACTGTTCCTGCGAACGTACACCGAGCGGCTAACGCTGCTTACGCTGGGGGAAGCGATGAGCTTGAGCGATCGCGAGCGCGACGACGCGCAAGCGGCGGGAATACGCGTGATTGAAGCGCCGGTTACCGAAGTCTCTACCGAAGCGAACCGCATCGTTGCGCTGCGTCTCGAAGACGGGAGCGAGCACGCGTTCGATTCGCTGTATTCAGCGCTCGGTTGTGGTATCAACTCGGCGCTCGGGAGCAAACTCGGCGCGCGCACCGACGAGACTGAAGGTAACGGCGCACTCATCGTTGACGCGCATCAACGAACGAGTGTCCCGGGGCTATACGCGGCCGGTGACGTCACGGCCGGCCTGAATCAAATTGCCGTGGCGTATGCTGGCGCTGCCATCGCCGCGACGCAAATCCATAACTCACTGCGGTTTTATTCGTAGCCGCCCGGCGACAGGCCATCGGCGACGTCACGATCGTAGTTGAAGACGACGCGCGACACCAGGCGTCGCCATCTGCTGAGACGGGTCCAGAGTACGCAGTAGTGGCAGCGCCCGACGAAATCGGCAGCAGCTCGTTTCTCGCATCGACGGCGCCTTCGCTCGGCTGCTAGACGTCAGGGCTCGATGGTGTAGGCGATCGGCTTGAAGCTCCAGTTGTTCGAGAGCTCCGCCGAGCAGGCCGTCAGCCCGACGATCAGGTCCATCTCGGCGCGCAGCTTGATGTAATCGCCGGGCTTCGAAGCCGGCGGATGGATCTTCAGCTCGCCGGTTGTCATGACCTCGATATTCATGAAAATGTTGAAAGTAGTCGGCACCTGGTCGTCCTTGATGCCAAACGCTTTGAGATTGTCGGCAAGATTGCGGAAGCAGCTGGGATGGTCCGGGCCGTAGCCGTACAGGGCCTGGAACATCTCCGAACTGCAGGGCGCGTAGAGGAAGTCATGAACGGCGACCAAGTCCTCGACGATCGTGAACATCTTGTTGCTTCGGTTCGAGTACAATACATGATCTGTCGTTAGGGCGATCGTGTTGTTGTAGTCGATGCTGCGGCCGGACGACAGCCACTCACGCTGGTCGAGTCCAAAGGCGGTAAGGTCTGACACCTGCTCGCCCTGGACGTCGATGACGGTTAGGGTGGAGCCCTTCGACATAACGAAAGCAACGCCGGTCTGTGGCTCGATCATCTGGCGAACGGCGGCGTCAGTCATGGCTTTGCGTCCTCCTCGACGTCGAAGTGCACCGGACAGCGCCAGTCGGAGCCGACCTGACGTCCCGAGTACTGGCGCGCCTCGCTGTGCGACCCGTGGTCGCCGAGCATTGGATTGGCTGCACCGTGCAACTTCGAATCCCTTTCTCGAATGACATCCCGCAATCGGTCGTAGCGCTCCTGTTCGCGTAACCGCTCGAACTGGTCATGGTCATTGAACACGAGCGTGGGCCAGGGGAACTGGCGCGCCCAGCGCGTACTCGCCGGCGACAGGCCCACCACGAAGAAAGCGTTGTTGGCGAAGCTGAACGAGAAGGCCGGGTCGTCCGTGTCGGCGCTGACCGCGTCGTTCCACCTGAAGTGCGCCATATCGGCTTCGTGCAGCGCGCGCAGCTGGCGCCAGAGTAGCTGCTCGAACCGCTTCGGCGTGCGCACCTTCGGTTCAAGGAAGCAGGCGATGTAGCTCGTGAACTCGCCCTCGATCTGCGGTCGCTCCTGGATGAACTCGAACAGGTCGTAGGCAAGACCGGCTGTCGATGCCGGGTCTGCGAGACGCTGGTAGAGGCCGAAGCGATAGCTCGCCTGGTTCACGACCGACTTGGCGCCGACGCAGGGGAAATCCGGATCATGCAGCACGGCCCGCAGCGCCTGATGGACCTCCGAGACCAGCGCCGGCGCCTTGCCTTCGCTTTCGGTAATGAGACGGTCATCTACCAAGCGCCCGTAGGAGTGATTCGCGAGGGCGGCCGGGTTAGACGCAAAGGGGTTCAAGGCTCCGTTCATCGTTCGACCTCGGAGCTAAGCGCCTGGAAGCGCTGCCGCAGCTTACGTTCAGGGGTCGCCGCTTCAGCGATTACCGTGCCGTGGTAGCGCACACCGCCGTCTCGAAGCCGGCAGAGGACTGCGAGCCAGCTGCAAACGGCGCGCTCCGCCAACCAAAGCGGCGCCAGCAACGCCGCGGTTGCGGGGAAGACGGCGGTGCCGTTGCCGCGTCGACGCCCGTACTCGGCGATGCCACAGATGGCGGCGATCGCTGGCAGAAACAGTTCTGCTCGCGTGATGAGCACCAGGGCTGCCAATGGCAGGATCGAGAGCTGGAAGGCGAGGCGGCGCGGGCGGGCGAACTCGTCGTAGGCCTGACGCACTCGCTGCGACAGGAAGTGGGGCGTCGTGGACGGCAGTCGCCGCACGAAGAGGTCGAGGGGCACGGCTTCACGGCCGCCGGCGGCTCGCACCGTACGCACGAGCTCGAGGTTCTCGAAGAGCACGTCGCCCTCGTAGCCCTGCGTGCGGTCGAGGAGCGAGCGACGGACCCCCAGCGTGCCGGGCCAGTCGCCACCGGCGGCTCGATTGAGGAGCGTGCGTCCGGTGTCCCAAGTAGCGTGCCAGGGCGACGGCTCGAAGTAGTTCTGCGGGCGTACGATGTCGCCCTCGTCGAGCAGCGAGAGGACGCGCTCGAGTGAGCTTGCATCGTAACGGACGTCCTCGTCCGCGATGACGACTTTGTCGTGCGAGGTAATGTCGAGGCCGGTCAGGACGCCCCAGACCTTGCCGTTCGCCGCCTTGAAGCGCGCTGCAGGCGCGACGTGCGTACACGACGGCCAAAACGCGGCGTGGCTCTCGAAGCAGTCCTCTGGTGAACCGTCGACCACGATCACCTCGAGATGCTGCGAGAGCACTTCGAGATAGGCGCCAAGCTCCGACAGATCCTCGGGCCGCGACTTCCGAATCGGCAGCAGATAGGTTGCGGCGTGGGTTATCGGGGCCCGGCTGCGCGTCGAGCGCGACGTCTCAATCAAGGCGCCGTCCCCTTGGCTACGACCTGGACCTCGCAGACATAGAAGTCTGGTCTCGAGACGAAGGGCCGGCCACCGTCCGCCGCCATATCACGCCACGCCAGCTCGTCTTCAGGGCAAACGCCGCGCTCGATGGCGATCTCGGCGAGGTACGAGAGCCACTGCGCCATGAACTCGCTCTCCATATGGCTTAGGGGCGCCCATCGCTCAATCACGTGCGTACGCTGTACGACATCCTCGAAGCCGGCGGCCTCGAGCCAGCGTCGCAGCTCGCGGCCTCGCAGCGAACCTCGCGTCTCCGGTGGCGCGCCCTTCATTCGAAAGCTGACCTCGGAGAGATGTGACAGCAGAAATGGATCGCCTGGGTAGAAACGAGTGGCCGTCATGTCGACGTCTTTGACGACGACGCCGCCGCCGGGTACCACGACGCGTAGGAACTCCTGCAAGCACGCGGGGAAATCGGCGTCGCTGAGAAACTGCGCAACGTTCGCGCACCAGAGGCCATCGAATTGCCGGCTGGCAAAGGGAAGGTCGCGTATGCTGCCGACCGCCGCCGGCACCCGGGTGACACGACTAACGAGATCCGCGTTTACGACATCGAAGTCGAGGGCCACGACCCGGCCGGTCGGGCCGACGTGCTGTTGGATCAGCGGTACGTAGGCGCCGTTACCGCAGCCGGCGTCGAGGACGGACCAACCTCGCTGGAAGCCCGCTGAGGCCAGCATGGCCTCGTACTCCGGCCGGCATGCCTCGAAGTGGAGGTCGAGCCAGTCGGGGTCGCTGAGGACATGGTTCGCGGCAGTGGGGTGTCGGTTCGTCACGCTACCTCTCCGTCAGAACGAAACCGGGAACGATGATCAATCACCTACGCTCCGCGGCCGACATCTTGAACGGTGAACGGGCGGCGAAGACCGACAAGTGGGATGCGGGTGCGAATGGCCGTGCGCGAGACAGAGCCATGAACTGCGAACGGGTGAGCAATGTGCCCTGACAGATTTGAGAATCTCGGCGTACCTACGATCCAACGTCTCGCCAAAATAAATCTGTCTCTTTTTTTTCTTTTTCTTGATTGATCTCCTCTTGGATTGATCTCCTCTTGATTTTAACTACTAAAGTTTAGCCATCAAGCCGTCTAGGGTTCGTATATGCGCCTGCTGCTTTGGCAGCAGGCTATTCAGCACGGTCTTTACCTCACTGGGCGTGGTAGTATCGTGCAGAGCCTCCTGATATTCCTTGAGTCCGCGCTCCTCGCCTTCCTTCAAAGCCTTAAGCGCAGCTTTATCGCCCATGAGCTTGGCCGTTGCCATGACAATCTTGGACCACATGCCCCAGGCGCCGGAGTCCTGTACCGGCGTTCCACCCAGCTGCTGGATCTGGGTCGTGAGTTGCGATGCAGCCTGTTGATGCTCGGCCAGGATAGCGTTTAATTGTTGAAACTCCGTTTCATGCCCAAATTTCTCCCGCTCTTTGTCCAGGGCTTGTTGATAGGTCTCGATCGCCGACAATTCACTGCGCAAAAGCCGATTTATTTCATCAACCGTCATGTTGACCTCCAAAATAATGTATTTATCAATTTAACAGATAATAAGCAGAGCCCGGTTGCTGACGCTCTTACCTCGAGCGTGGCTCAGTCGACGGGCTCCCCCGCTCCTTGGCAGGGGCATCAATGGTGTCGGACTGATGTGGCGTCGCCGGCATACCGGTATTGCTCTCGCGCACGAGCTTGTCCTCTACACCCTTCACGCCTTCGACGCTCTCCACTACTTCGACTACCCGTTTGGCCTGGGCTGCATTCTCAACCGATCCGCTCAGTGTGACCGTGCCCTCAGTAGCCCGGACCGCAAGATTGGTTGCGTTCTCAAATGCTGGATCGGCGCGCAATCTAGCCTCCACCCGGGCGGCAAGCGCTTGGTCCTCACTACTACTCTCCGTCGGCGCCCCTTGATTGGCGACTGAGGGTGGGCCCCCTTCCTCGCCTGCGGCGTAGCTCGCTGATGCCAGCCCTAAACACATGGATAGAAAGACGCTTTGCCGTACCGAATGCATGATCTACCTCCATAAAAGGTTAAAGTATCCTGCGCCCTGGCGCTTACACTTGCAATACTGCCCAGCGGCTCGATTAATTAGAGAGTACGGCAGCATCCATACCAGACTCTCGTATTTGAGCGATAAGCTTTATATTCAATGACATAAACGATCCCAGCCGCATGCTTGAGCAGTACTCGAGGAAGCGGCGCCGGTAAGGATTACCGCCTCCTCTATACGCTTTACTCAAAGGTAGCATTTGTAAAGTTGCTTAAATATAATAGTACCATGGCCGGGAACTTCAAGGGCTCCGCCCGATCCTGATCGTTTGTCGTAGAACTGATCGGTATAATGTGACAAAGGGCACAGCTCGCGCCGACTTTGGCGCCCTGGCTGGGTGATGTCGATCGTGGTGTCACGTTACTGTCCTTCGCAGGGGAGCCAATGACCGCATTGGGCGTTGACAAGTTTGACGGTGTTCGCTGGGTTATGGGAGCATAGGCGAACTCTGACCTGTAGGGTCGGCGGTCAATTAAGGAAGCGAACGATTACGGCGTTATCGGCAGGCAAGGAAGCCATTGCCTTGGCGGCCGGTCAGAACGCTACGTAGTGCTCAGCAACCTCGCGTCAGTGTTGCTGCGCCTGGAAAAAGCATCTATCGCACGAGAATCCGGTATACCCTGAACCCGGGCGTGGTATCCTGACCGCGTGGGTGCACACACCCCCATTGAATTGCGCCGCGCCTGGCCGGTCTATCGGTCAGGAGCGGCTGTCCCATGGCCACCAACGCGCTGAGGTCCACCGGGGGGCTCGCCCCCTATGCCGCCAAGCGGTCCTTCAAGGACACGCCCGAGCCCGCCCCGGCGGAGCGCAAGGACGCGCGCGGGCCGCT